>ENA-ORUX01000216-ORUX01000216.1-human-gut-metagenome-genome-assembly--contig:-NODE-216-length-58747-cov-7.938373_pt1 | contig 58747 bp, 52 predicted proteins | sample MGYA00242087_ERZ509225 | MGnify/ENA primary metagenome ERZ509225 (study PRJEB26280, sample SAMEA2338864) | human gut metagenome | biome: human gut; feature: human-associated habitat; material: faeces... | reverse complement strand
TGTTTGTGGTGAACTCATTATACTTCTTTTGGGAGGTCAATGCTCTTTTTATTTGCAAACCTTCAATAAATCAAGGTTTTAAAAGAATTTTAGAACAATAAAATGGGTAGTTTTTGACACTACCCTAATTTAGAGGGTGGATGGGTTATGAGAGCTGAGGATATCAAAGGACTTACACCCAAAGAAATTCAAGCTGAATTTGCATTAGAGTATGAACCTATATTTATTGGTGAAGTAGAATTAAAGGCAGGAGATACAATACGTTTAGGTGAAATTGGACCTAATTTTGGATATGATGGTGGCGGAATACAAATAGATTTGCAACAGCAATGGATTGGTGATTTTACTGAACTTGGAAAAATTGAAGACTGGAGGTAAAAGAATGAATGGAATAATTGTGGAAGGTAATACTTTAACTATTGGTCATACAAAAATTATTGTTAAATATCCAATTAAGAAAATTGAAAAAATAAATGGAAAATATATTGTTTTACTAAAGATTCCACGTGTGGAATTAGGAGTTGACGAATTAAATAATATTTTGTGTTATGATGAACAAGGTATAATGTGTTGGCAAATAAGTAATAAATTACCATCTAATATTGTTAGTAAAGAGCAAATTCCATATATTGCAATTCAAGTTATAGATGGGAAATTATATGCAACTGATTTTTGGGGAAGAAAGTTTAATGTTGATACAGAAAATGGGGAATTAATTGATGTTAAAATCGTACATTAGAAATATCTTCTATAATACTTGAGAAAAAGCGTAGAGGCAGATATGATACATAGGCATGCGGCCATATAGGATGAGTTATAGGATTTATTAGGGTTATACTTTCGGACTCCCAACAACCTATAACCTCTGCATGTCTATTAATTAACCATCATAGCTGTTGCGAAGCAATTAAGAATCCATGATGTTAATTAATAGACACTAGCGAAATTTTGCCGAGTTGGGTATACGGACGAACATAGCGAATTTAATATGCTAATGTAACGCAATCTTAGCAACAGAATGCTGCGAAAGGGTGCGTTTTTCTGTGAAAGTTTACTATAAACGGATATAAAAATTGGTCAAAAAAGCGGTAATTTAGACTCAAATATTGTTTCGAAAGGCGGTAAATTAGGAGGCATTATGTCAGTAGTAGATAATAAAACGGTAGATGGAGTAGCATTAACGGATGATAAGAAAGGTATTATTTTATTAATAACAGACCATTTAGAGTGAAAAGATGAATATCAACATTTGATAATGCTACAAGCAAAAATTAATGCATATATTTCATTTTTAGAGGAAAAACAATATAAAGATATATACCAAGACATGAGTATTATGTATGGAATTATAGAAATACATTTTCTACATTGTTTAACTAAAAATGCGGAAAAGTTTTTGCATTCAGTTAATAATCAATTAAACGAATTGGGTATAAAAATACAATATTCTGTTTTGCAAGGAGAAGATAATGAAGTTAGATAAAGAACAACAAAAGCATTTTGCTGAAGCAATACGCAATGCTTCTAAGAAGAAAGGATTTAAAGTAAAGGGCTGTTCTATATATGATGACATTTTTTGGAAAGTATTACAAATGCCAAGTAATAGTAAACAAGCTGATTCACTAAGAGCAGTTGGGGCATTTAAAGCTCCGTCAATTTTAATAGAAAAAGGTCAAGATATAAAACAGGAATTACTTCACAGATATAAAACAATATTACCTGATGAATTAATAAAAATATGGGAAGATAATGGATTGGCAAGATTGATGGGAGGATATCTAAAAGTAGTAAATCCAGAAGATTATCAGGAACTGCTTAAGGAAACATATTTTAGAGGAAATATTTCGATTCCGATACTAGTGACGGCTTTTGGGGATATAGTAACATTTGAAGAAGACCAATATATTGGTATGGTGAAGTACAAAAATGGTAATTTCGTCATGCTCGCAAAAAATTTTAAACGTTTTATACAAAACCTTGGAGATGACTATTTTTTAGAAAAGTATTTTCAGATACCCCAGTATATAGAAGCAGTAAATAAATTAGGTAAACTGGAGCAGGATGAGTGCTTTGGTTATGTGCCATTATTGGGATTAGGTGGTAGCGAAAAGATTCAAAATCTGAAAAAAGTAAAAATTAGAGAATACATTGAATTAATATCACAGCTGGTGGGAAAAATTGGAATGTAGTAATGTTTATAAAGGAAAAATAGTTTAAAATAAGTATTTGATCTAAGTTCCGGGATATGGTCTCGTACGACCTGACGACCTCAATGCCCGAATACGCAGACGGAACGAGGGGGATTACGCAGGAGGATGTGGATGAACTGAACCGGATACTGTGGAAGTATGAGATAAACACGCCCAACCGTATTGCACATTTTTTGGCACAATGCGCTGTTGAGTCGCAAAGAGGATATGGCAGGGTGGAGCAATATAACCCGCCCGATCCGATTACTTATTTCACGGGAGAATATGAAAATAATAATAGAGCAAAGAATCTTGGCAATACCGAGAAGGGAGATGGCCCTTTATTCAGTGGAGCAGGGGCAATACATATTACCGGAAGAGCAAATTATCAGGCGTTCAGTGATTATATGGGAGATGAGCGCATTATCACGGATGGAGCGCTTTATGTAGGGCAAAACTATTATTGGGAATCCGCAGGGTTTTACTGGAGCATTGGGAAACCGAGGACAGCGAATGATGATAGGTATGATTTAAATAAGAAATGTGATGAAAATGCGAGTGTGGAGGTAATTACACGCATTATCAATGGAGGAAAATCGAAGCTGGAGGAAAGAGAAAAGGCATACGCATATTTTTCGGAGGTAATTCAATGAAAACAATCCAAAAAGCAATAAAAAAAAGATGGTTTTTTAGAAATAATGTGGTTAATAAATCTCGCACCATTGGTGCGAGAAATGGAGATGGATATGGAAAAAAGTGAAATTGTGGGATATGAGCCGTTGGTCAATGACTTAAAGCTATTGATAAATAAAAAGCAATATCATGTTTTGAAAATGATAAATGCGGAGACTATTAATTTATATTGGGAAATTGGAGAAGAGATTTATAAACAACAAGAACAAAATGGATGGGGAAAATCTATTGTACAAGTATTGTCAAAAGAATTACAGAAAGAATTTCCGGGAGCAAAAGGTTATTCAGCCGCTAATCTGTGGAGAATGCGTAATTTTTACTTGACTTATCGTGATTCTGAAAAACTCGCACCATTGGTGCGAGAAATTAGCTGGAGCAATAATATAATTATCATGGAGAAATGCAAAGATGATTTACAAAGAGAATTTTATATTCAGATGACAAAGCGATATGGTTGGACAAAGCGTGTATTGACTAATTTTATTGAAGCACAAACATATGAAAAATATTTGTTGAATCAGACCAATTTTGATTTAACATTAACCGAAGAGAGAAGAGTACAGGCAAAATTAGCAGTAAAGGACGAATATACCTTTGATTTTGCGGAACTCTCACCGGAATATTCAGAACACGAGCTGGAAATGCAGTTAGTAAACAATATTAGGTCATTTTTGATAGAAATGGGTGGTGATTTTACATTTATTGGAAATCAATACCATTTGATGATAGGAAGCAGGGATTTATATATTGATCTATTGCTTTTTCATAGAAGGTTGAGAAGTCTGATAGCCATAGAGTTAAAAATAGGTGAATTTGAAGCAGAATATGCTGGAAAGATGCAGATGTATTTGACGGCATTGGATGAACAAGTTAAATTGCCTGACGAGAATCCATCTATTGGTATTATTATTTGTAAGAGCAAGGATAAAATGTATGTAGAATATGCCTTGAAGCAAATAAATGCACCGATTGGGGTGGCTACATATCAGTTACGAAATACACTACCAGAAGAGATGAAAGCAATGTTGCCGGAACCGGAGGAGATTGTTAAGAGGTTGAGGATATTTGAGAAAGAATGAAATGAGAAAAATGTTACATCCTTAGAATATTGTGATATACAAAAATGATAAAAATTGGAGACATGATAATGAGGATTTTACTAGTAGAACCTAATTATAAAAACAAATATCCGCCAATGGGATTGATGAAGATAAGTACATACCATAAAGGGCGTGGGGATGAAGTGACTTTTTACAAGGGGGTTATGGATTCAGCGGAATTTTATGGAAAGCATTATGATAGGGTATATATAACATCATTGTTTACGTTTTATTATAATCAGACTGTAAAAACAATAAAGAGTTATGAAAAACTTATTTCGCCAGAGATTAACTGATTCAAGCATTTTGGGGTTAGGTGATTCTGTAAATATTGATATACTTCCGTTAGACTATTCCATTTTGGATGATATAGTATATAAGTATCCGGCAGGGGATAATTATTTTGCTTATATTAGTCGAGGTTGTACAAACAAGTGTAGCTTTTGTGCAGTTCCGATACTGGAACCTGAATTTTGTATGACTAATAATATAGTACAATAAGTTAAAACAATAGGTGAGGAGTTCGGAGAAAAAAAGAATTTATTGTGTATGAATAATATTACAAAAAATAGATTGATTGATTCAGGTTGGAAAGAACAACGAAAAATTAATACTGACGCAGAGACCATATACAAACAGCTGCGTGAAAAAGAAGAGTAGCTGGCAGCGGTTCTTCCACAATCGTGAGTTCCATAACGTAAATTGCAGATTCTGTGGTGCACTCCATAACGTTGATTGGGCAAATATAAGCGTCCTCTCACAAGTCATCCATAACGTAAATGAAAGAAAAACGGTGCAGACAAATATGATTTCCTTCGTGAGCCATGGAGATAAGACTCTTTAGAGGCTTATCGGAATGCCCGGCGAACAGGAACATCATATTTCGTCTGTACCGTTTTTCTTTTCATAAACCGATAAAATCACGACTTGCGAGAGGACGCTTATATCTGCCCAATCATAGCCTATAAAAGCACCACAAAATCTGCTGCTCCACGGTAAGTGAAACTCCGGTTACTACCGCTTGCATTTTGTAGCTGCCTCCACAAATCCATGGAACAGTGGATGTGGTCTGTTAGGTCTGGACTTCAGTTCAGGATGCGCCTGTGTTGCAATGAACCAAGGATGATCCGGAAGTTCTACCATCTCAACAATGCGTCCGTCAGGAGAAGTACCACAGAGTTTCATGCCATGTTCCGTGAGAACCGCGCGGAAGTCATTGTTTACTTCGTAACGATGACGATGGCGTTCTTCAATATTTTCAGTTCCATATAATTCATAAGCTTTTGAAGTCTTGTCTAAAATACATGGATAAGAACCAAGTCTTAAGGTCCCACCGATATCTTCCACACCATTCTGGTCTGGCATTAAAGCGATGACCGGATGTGTTGTGTTTGGATCAAGCTCAACACTGTGAGCATCGTTGAATCCACAGACATGTCTTGCAAATTCGATGATGGCAACCTGCATACCAAGGCAGAGACCAAGGTAAGGAACCTTGTGTTCACGGGCATACTGTGCAGCGAGAATTTTTCCTTCCACACCACGGGAACCAAATCCGCCAGGAACTAAGATACCGGAAACATCTCCTAAATATTCGTCTATATTTTCAGGAGTAAGTTCCTCGGAATCTACCCATTTAATGTTGACAGTGGCATGCTCTGCGATACCGCCGTGTTTTAATGCCTCCACAACAGAGATATATGCATCGTGCAGGGCAATATATTTTCCGACTAATGCAATTTTTACTTCTTTATTCGGATGACGGAGCGCATCTACCATTGCTTCCCAGTCTTTTAAATCTGGTTCTGGGCAAGCTAAATGTAAAGCTTCACAGGCAACTTTTGCAAGATTCTCTTTTTCCATTGCAAGTGGCGCTTCATACAAGTATTCCACATCAAGGTTCTGTAATACATGACTGTTTGGCACGTTACAGAACAGGGCGATTTTATCTTTTAAACTCTGATCCAATTCGTGTTCAGAACGGCATACGATAATATCAGGCTGGATACCCATTCCCTGTAATTCTTTTACGGAAGCCTGTGTCGGTTTTGTTTTCAGTTCACCGGAAGCCTTTAAATAAGGTATCAGGGTTACATGGATGAGAATGGCATTTTCGTGTCCGACCTCGTGCTGGAACTGGCGGATCGCCTCTAAGAACGGCTGGCTTTCGATATCGCCTACCGTTCCACCGACTTCGATGATGGCAATATGTGTCTCATCGGAAGTAAAATTGCGGTAAAAACGGCTCTTGATCTCATTTGTGATATGCGGGATGACCTGGACAGTTCCTCCACCGTAATCGCCGCGGCGTTCTTTCTGAAGAACGGACCAGTATACTTTTCCGGTTGTGACGTTGGAATTTTTGGTTAAGCTCTCATCGATGAAACGCTCGTAATGTCCAAGGTCCAGATCAGTTTCAGCACCGTCATCAGTGACAAAAACTTCACCGTGCTGGATTGGGTTCATGGTTCCTGGATCGATGTTGATGTAAGGGTCGAATTTCTGCATGGTAACTTTGTATCCGCGTGCTTTTAAAAGTCTTCCAAGCGAAGCAGCGGTGATACCTTTACCGAGACCGGATACAACACCACCGGTGACAAAAACATATTTTACAGGCATAGGGTTATCCTCCTCTGAAAATGTGAAATATAATGATTAGTAACAAAATCCTCTTAGTTTGTATACGGTAATGAGACGTTGTCTTAGTGCAGCGGAAACATTACACAATTTTTTTAACTGAAATAGTATACTACTATGTTTTTCTAAAATCTATAAAAAAATAAAAAAAATTTAGCTACCGGTCAGAGCGAGTTTATAAAATCTTTAGAAACGAAAGGAAAACTTCACGAACAATGTATTGCTTTTGAAGTTCAATTTCAATATAATAAGAAAGAATTTAATGTTTCATTACGGTTGAAAGATTAGGAGAACTTTTGCCGTAAGAAAATAATTCAATACGATAAGTCCAGTCAGACAAACCAGAATCTGGCTGTGGAAAGGATAGATTTATGGATAACCAGAGCAATTACAATAACGGCAATAACGGATACGGCGGAGGCGGCTATGGCAGCGGCGGCCCGGGAAATAATGGCAGCAATGGTAACAATAATAACAACGGCAATAATGGGGATAATAACAATAAGAATAACAAGAATGGCCAGATGATCATGGTGTTTATCCTTGTATCACTGGTATCATTGTTCATTATGAGCATGGTCATGAACCGGTATACTTCCATGAGCACTTCGGAGATCAGTTATTCTGACTTCCTTCAGATGGTAGAAGATGGAAAAGTAGAGTCGGTGGAATTTGATTCTTACCAGATCAATATCACACCGGTTTCTGAAAACAAGAATCCATATCTTCAGGAACAGACTTATTATTGTGGACGTTTGGATGATCCGGATCTGCTTCCTTTATTGAAGGATAAGGGAATCACGATCTCCCGTGTGATCCCGGACAACACTTCCACATGGATTTACAATATTTTAAGCTTCCTGCTTCCACTGGTGCTGATCTGGATACTGATGGGTGTTTTGATGAAGCGTATGGGTGGCGGTGCTATGGGCGTTGGCAAGAGCACTGCAAAAGTTTATGTGGAAAAAACCACCGGCGTTACCTTTAAAGATGTTGCCGGACAGGATGAGGCAAAAGAGTCCTTACAGGAAGTCGTTGATTTCCTTCATAATCCAAAGAAATACCGTGAGATCGGAGCAAAACTTCCAAAGGGAGCGCTGCTTGTAGGACCTCCGGGTACAGGTAAGACATTACTCGCAAAAGCAGTAGCAGGAGAGGCTGGTGTGCCATTTTTCTCTCTGGCAGGTTCTGATTTCGTAGAGATGTTTGTGGGTGTCGGTGCATCCCGTGTGCGTGATCTTTTCAAAGAGGCACAGAAACAGGCACCATGTATTATTTTTATTGATGAGATCGATGCAATCGGTAAAAGCCGTGATTCCCGCTATGGCGGTGGCAATGATGAGCGCGAGCAGACCTTAAACCAGCTGCTTGCCGAGATGGATGGTTTTGATACTTCCAAGGGACTTCTGATCCTGGCTGCGACCAACAGACCGGAAGTTTTAGATAAAGCGCTGCTTCGTCCGGGACGTTTCGACCGCCGTATTATCGTCGATAAGCCGGATCTGAAGGGAAGACTTGAGACATTAAAAGTTCATTCCAAAGATGTCCTTATGGATGAGACCGTAGATCTGGATGCATTGGCACTTGCAACAGCAGGTCTTGTTGGCTCTGATCTTGCCAATATGATCAATGAGGCTGCGATCAATGCGGTTAAGAAGGGCAGAAAATATGTTAATCAGGCGGATCTGTTTGAGGCTTTTGAGTTAGTAGCAGTAGGCGGTAAAGAGAAGAAAGACCGCGTGATGAGTGACAAAGAGCGCAAGATCGTTTCCTATCATGAGGTTGGTCATGCGATTGTGACAGCACTTCAGAAGAACACTGAGCCGGTTCAGAAGATCACGATCGTTCCAAGAACGATGGGAGCACTCGGTTATACCTTGCAGACACCGGAAGAGGAGAAGTTCTTACAGACGAAGGATGAACTGCTTGCCAAGATCACAACCTACATGGCAGGACGTGCGGCAGAAGTACTCGTATTTTCCTCTGCAACAAGCGGCGCTGCAAACGATATTGAGAACGCAACAGCAATCGCAAGAGCAATGGTCACACAATATGGTATGTCAGATAAGTTTGGCATGATGTGTCTTGCAACAACAGAGAATCAGTATCTGGATAACCGGGCAGGACTGATCTGCGGTGAGGAGACCGCAGCACAGATCGATGGAGAAGTTCTTTCCATCATTAACAAATGTTATGATGACGCAATGCAGCTTCTGATCGAGAACCGCGAATCATTAGATAAGATTTCTGAATACCTGTATGAGCATGAGACAATCACCGGAAAAGAATTTATGAAGATTTTCCGTGAGATCAAAGGCATTCCGGAACCGGAGGAAGAGAGCACAAAGAAGAGCTTTATGGAACAGGCAATGGACGCTGAACGCCAGAGTAAAGGCAATGATGGTGAATAATGTTTGAGATTGCAGAAGAATTAAAAAAACTCCCGGATCAGCCGGGAGTTTATATTATGCATGACAGCAGGGATGCGATTATTTATATTGGAAAGGCTGTCAGCCTTAGAAAACGGGTGCACCAGTATTTTCAGGCAAGCCATGATGAGGGGATCAAAAAAGCACAGATGGTAAAACAGATTGCGCGTTTTGAATATATCATCACGGATTCTGAACTGGAGGCACTTGTTTTAGAATGTAATCTGATCAAGGAACACAGACCAAAATACAATACCATGCTGCGGGATGATAAGACTTATCCCTATATCAGAGTGACGGTCGGAGAGGATTTTCCGCGGGTTCTGTTTTCCAGACAACAGAAAAAAGACAGGTCACGCTATTTTGGACCGTACACGAGTGCAGGAGCAGTCAAGGATACGATCGAACTGATCAATAAATTATATCAGCTCAGAACCTGTAACCGGAATCTGCCAAAAGATATCGGAAAAGACCGCCCATGCTTGAATTATCATATTCATCAGTGCAATGCGCCGTGTCAGGGCTATATCAGCAAAGAGGAGTACAGACAGCGTGTGGATGCAGCCGTTGAATTTTTAAATGGAAACTATGCACCAATTTTAAAATCGTTACAGGAAAAAATGATGGTTGCTTCCGAGGAGATGCAGTTTGAGAAGGCAATCGAATATCGCGACCTTTTAAACAGCGTGAAGCAGATTGCACAGAAACAGAAAATCACGCATAACGACGGCGAGGACAAAGACATTATTGCACTTGCTGCGGATGACAGAGACGCGGTCGTACAGGTATTTTTTATCCGGGATGGAAAACTGATCGGACGGGATCACTTTTATGTAAAGATCGGAAATGAAGATACTAAGGAACAAATATTGACTACATTTGTAAAACAGTTTTATTCCGGCACGCCGTTTATTCCGAGAGAGATCATGCTGCCGGAGGAGATCGATGACCATGAAGTATTGGCAGAATGGTTGGGGGAGAAGCGCGGCGGCAAAGTCTATATCCGTATTCCGCAAAAAGGAATGAAGGAAAAACTGGTGGAGCTGGCGCAGAAGAATGCGGAACTTGTGTTGTCGCAGGATAAGGAGAAGATCAAGCGTGAGGAGGGAAGAACTATCGGAGCGATGAAAGAGATCGCAGGATGGCTGGATCTTCCGGGCTTACAGCGTGTGGAAGCGTTTGATATCTCCAACATCAACGGATTCGAGACGGTTGGTTCCATGGTGGTTTATGAAAAAGGAAAACCAAAGCGCAGCGATTACAGAAAGTTCAAGCTCCGCACTGTCACCGGGCCGGATGACTACGCTTCCATGCATGAAGTCCTTACAAGGCGTTTTACACACGGCATGCGGGAGCAGGAAGAAATGCAGGAGAAAGAACTCGGTGCAGAGTATGGCAGTTTTACACGCTTCCCGGATCTTATTATGATGGATGGTGGAAGAGGGCAGGTCAATATCTGCCTGAAAGTGCTGGATGAATTACATCTGAATATTCCGGTCTGTGGTATGGTAAAAGATGATAATCACAGAACCCGTGGGTTATACTATAACAATATTGAGATACCGATTGACCGGGGCAGTGAAGGATTCAAACTTATCACAAGAATTCAGGACGAGGCGCATCGTTTTGCTATCGAATACCACAGGTCACTGCGCAGCAAAGAACAGGTGCATTCCATACTGGATGATATTCCGGGAATTGGTCCGTCCAGAAGAAAAGCTTTGATGAAAAAATATCAGTCGTTAGAGGCAATCCGGGAGGCCTCGGCAGAAGATCTTGCCGACACCGAGAGCATGAACGAAAAAGCGGCGCAGGCAGTATATGAATTTCTTCACAAAGACGCTGTTCTGTGATATATTTATGACAATGGGTTTTCTATGCGGCAGAAGTATTTTCCGGCGCAGAGGAAAACAAAAAATCCCCAGAACATAAAGGAGAAAAGGGTATGAATGGAACGAATGGAGTAAGTGTCAGCAAAGTAGCACAGATCATGGATCTGTATAATTTCCTGCCGGACATGGATTTGAAAAAACACCGTATTAAAATCAGTGATGTGAACCGTCCGGCGTTGCAGTTGAGTGGGTTCTTTGAACATTTTGAGCAGTCGCGTGTACAGATCATCGGAAACGTTGAGTACACCTATTTACAGAGACTGGATGTGGAGAAGAAGGAAAAGATTTTACAGAAATTTACCACATATGATATCCCATGCATTATCTTCTGCAGGGATTTACAGCCGGATGAAGATTTTTTACAGATTGCTTCGGAAAATGATGTTCCGGTTTTGGGAACGAAGAGAAGCACATCGGAATTTATGGCAGAATTGATTTTCTGTCTGAGTGAACAGCTGGCACCATGTATTTCCATTCACGGAGTTCTGGTCGATGTCTATGGTGAAGGACTTCTGATCATGGGTGAGAGCGGAATCGGTAAGAGTGAGGCGGCATTGGAGCTTGTGCGCCGTGGACATCGTCTGGTAACAGATGATGTTGTGGAGATCCGCAAGATTAATGAGCATACGCTGATCGGCACTTCTCCGGACATCACGAGATATTTTATCGAGGTGCGTGGTATCGGTATTATCGATGTGAAAGCGCTTTACGGTGTTGAGTGTGTCAAGGAAAAACAGCAGATTGACCTTGTCATCAAGCTAGAGGACTGGAAGAAAGAAAATGAGTATGACCGTCTGGGTTTAGAGGATGAATACGCAGAATTTCTTGGAAATAAAGTGGCGTGTCATTCGCTTCCAATCCGTCCGGGACGAAATCTTGCAGTCATCTGTGAGACAGCAGCGGTTAACCACAGACAGAAGAAAATGGGTTACAATGCAGCACAGGAGCTTTACCGCCGTGTGCAGGAGAATATCACAAAAGGTCATGATGATGACGATTAAGCCGGAGACGACATATTTACATTTTTGCATATAGCGGAAAAACCGTTATAAATATATAGTTAGATTTGGAGACAAAATTATGGAAAACAAAATTGCATGGGAAAAATACCCGGAAGGAAATAAACGGGAGGAAGTATTTCAGTTCGCAGAGAATTACCGCAAGTTTATTTCTGATTGCAAGACAGAGCGCGAGTGCGTTACTTCTTTTGTGGAGAAAGCAGAAAAAGCAGGTTTTGTAAATCTTGAAAAGGTAATCGCAGAGCATACAGCATTGAAAGCAGGCGACAGAGTATATGCCAATAACATGGGAAAAGGCATGGCTTTATTTGTAATCGGAAAAGAGAGCATGGAAAAAGGAATGAATATCCTTGGAGCACACATTGACTCACCACGTCTGGATTTAAAACAGGATCCATTATATGAGGATACCGATTTCGCTATGTTAGACACCCACTATTATGGTGGAATCAAGAAATACCAGTGGGTAACGTTACCTTTGGCATTACATGGTGTTATTGCAAAAAAAGACGGAACTGTTGTAAAGGTAAATGTCGGCGATAAACCAGGCGATCCGGTGTTTGGAGTGAGTGATCTTCTGATCCATTTATCAGGAGAACAGTTAGAGAAGAAAGCTGCAAAAGTGATCGAGGGTGAAAATCTTGATCTTTTGATCGGAAGCATTCCAATGCAGACAGAAGACGAGAAAGTAAAAGAAAAAGTAAAAGCGAATATCATGAATCTTTTATCCAAAGAATATGGTATAGAGGAGGAAGATTTCCTTTCCGCAGAGATCGAGGTGGTTCCGGCAGGAGAAGCAAGAGATTACGGCTTTGACCGCAGCATGATCATGGGTTATGGACATGACGACAGGGTGTGCGCATATCCATCCTTTGAAGCAATGCTTGTGTCAGAAGATCCGGAGATCACAAGTGTCTGCCTCTTAGTGGACAAAGAAGAGATCGGAAGCGTGGGAGCCAGCGGAATGCAGTCCAGATTTTTCGAAAATACCGTTGCAGAAGTAATGGCAGCAGCAGGAAGTTATTCAGAACTGGCACTCAGAAGAGCACTGGCAAATTCCAAGGTGCTTTCCTCCGATGTATCGGCAGCGTTTGATCCGAACTTCCCAAGCGTTATGACAAAACGAAACACCGCATATTTTGGAAAAGGACTTGTATTTAATAAATATACAGGTTCCAGAGGCAAGGGTGGTTCCAATGATGCAAATGCAGAGTATATTGGAAAATTAAGAAATATTATGGATACAAATGAGGTATCCTTCCAGACAGCCGAGCTTGGTAAAGTAGATCAGGGCGGCGGCGGAACAATCGCTTACATTCTTGCAAATTATGGAATGAATGTCATCGACAGCGGTGTTCCGGTATTGAATATGCATGCGCCATGGGAGATCATCAGTAAAGTTGATCTGTATGAGGCATACAGAGGCTATATTGCATTCTTAAAGGAAGCTTAGGGAAGATCAATGAATGACCAGTTTTTGACAGAACTTCAAAATGTAATGGGTGGCTCCGGGATCTTTATGGAAGAGCCAATGAAAAAACATACAACGTTTCGTGTGGGTGGACCGGCAGATGTGCTGGTCCAGCCGGATGAAACAGCACTTGTGGCTATCCTTGCACTCTGCAGACAGTATCATGTGTCATATTCTTTTATCGGAAATGGCAGTAATCTGCTTGTGGGAGACAAGGGAATCCGTGGTGTGGTGATCGAGATGACAGACCCAATGGGAAACATTGAAGTGGATGGAACGAAAATCACGGCACAGGCAGGTGCGATGCTTTCGAAAATTGCCAATACTGCGGCATCGAATGGTCTGGGCGGCATGGAATTTGCTGCCGGTATTCCGGGAAGTGTCGGCGGAGCAGTTGTCATGAACGCCGGAGCCTATGGCGGAGAGATGAAGGACATCATTGAGAAAGTATATGTTCTCGATGAAAACGGTGCACAGTTGGAACTTGACAGAGATGCGCTCGACCTGGGTTACCGGCATAGCTGTATTCCAGAGAAAAAATATATTGTTACAAAAGTTGTTTTGGAACTTGTGCCGCGCAATGAGGCGGAAATCCGTTCCGAAATGAAAGAATTGAATGAAAAAAGAGCAGAGAAACAGCCACTGCAGTATCCGAGTGCCGGAAGCACTTTCAAAAGACCGGAGGGATATTTTGCAGGAAAGCTGATCATGGATGCAGGACTTCGCGGCTATCAGGTGGGTGGTGCGCAGGTGTCTGAGAAACACTGTGGTTTTGTGATCAACAAAGGGGATGCAACAGCAGCAGATATCTGTCAGCTGATGAGGGACGTATCGGATAAGGTACAGGCACAGTTTGGTGTAGTATTGGAACCGGAAGTGAAAATGATTGGTGAATTTTAAGCTGCAAACTTATGAGAAAGGTGTGGTTATAATATGAAATTCGTGATATTAACAGGAATGTCTGGAGCCGGAAAAAGTACAGCACTGAAAATGATGGAAGATATCGGCTTTTACTGTGTCGATAATCTTCCAATCCCTTTATTGGAAAAATTTGTGGAATTGTCTGATCTGCAGCAGAATGCAGAATTACAGAAAGTCGCTGTCGGGATCGACATCCGAAGTGGACAGGCACTTGAGGAACTTAGAAGTGTGCTTGACCGGATCAAGGCAAACGGCGGCGCTTATGATATCTTATTTTTGGATGCGGAGGATTCCGTACTTGTAAAACGATACAAAGAGACGAGAAGAAGCCATCCACTGGCAGGCTCGGAGCGTGTCGATAAAGGAATTGCAAAAGAGAGAGAGAGACTTGCCTTTTTAAAAGAGCGGGCAAGTTATATTATAGATACCAGTCAGCTTCTGACAAGAGAGCTGAAAGCGGAGATTGAAAAAATATTTGTGCAGAACCAGGATTATAAAAATCTGTTCGTCACGATTTTATCGTTCGGATTTAAATATGGAATCCCGGCGGATTCCGATCTGGTTTTTGATGTGCGTTTTCTGCCGAATCCATATTACGTGGAAGGGCTTCGTGCCAAGACAGGAAATGACAAGGAAATTCAGGATTATGTGCTTCAATTTAAGGAGGCGCATGAGTTTCTGGATAAATTAGAGGATATGATCAACTTCCTGATACCAAACTACATTGCAGAGGGAAAAAACCAGCTTGTCATATCAATTGGATGCACAGGCGGAAAACACCGCTCGGTAACGCTTGCCAATGAATTGTACAAGAGAATGGCGGACAAGAAGGAATATGGTCTGAAGATTGAGCATAGGGATATAGGAAAAGATGCCCTGCGAGGTAAATAGAATGTCTTTTTCAAGTGAAGTAAAAGAAGAACTTTCCAGACATCTTGGGAAAAGCCGTCATTGTCAGATCGCGGAGCTGGCGGCGCTGATCGCATTTGATGGAAAAGTGCAGGTGAGTGAATCCGGGTGTGACCTTTTTCTGGATTCTGAAAATGAACTATTAAATACAAAGTACGATCTTTTGTTAAAAAAACTGTTCGATTTTCCGGAGGGAAAATCCGGGAGGGAACAGAAGAAGATTTATGAGACAGTAAAAATGTGGGATGGGGATCATCAGATCCCGATCATCACAGAGACAGTCAATGGTCTGTTACTTTTGCAGGGCTGTTGTAAAAGAGCTTACATCAGAGGGGCATTCTTAGCTGGTGGTTCCATCAGTGATCCAAACAAGTCCTATCATTTTGAGATTGTGTGCAGAACTATGCCACAGGCAGAACAGCTTCGGGATACCATGAACAGTTTTGATGTGGATGCCAAGATCGTGGAACGAAAAAAACATTTTGTTGTTTACTTAAAAGAAGGGGCACAGATTGTTGATATTTTAAATGTGATGGAAGCACATGTGGCACTGATGAATTTAGAGAACGTGCGCATTTTAAAAGAGATGCGTAATTCCGTCAACCGTAAGGTCAACTGCGAGACTGCCAATATCAGCAAGACGGTCAATGCGGCAGTAAAACAGCTGGAGGACATTACATATATCAGGGAAATGATGGGGTTAGACAGCCTGCCGGACAATTTAAAAGAGATGGCGTTATTGCGGCTGGAATACCCTGAGGCACCACTCAAAGAACTTGGAATGTATTTAGATCCGCCGGTTGGAAAATCGGGTGTGAACCACAGACTTCGGAAGATCAGTGAGATCGCAGACGGATTGAGGGAATAGGAGGAGAATGATAAGACGATGAGAAAGACAGTAGAAGTGCAGATGGATGCAGGAATGGAAGCAAGACCGATCGCATTGATGGTACAGACCGCCAATCAGTTTTCCAGTCATCTTTATCTGGAGATGGACGGGAAACATGTCAATGCAAAAAGCATCATGGGAATGATGAGCCTTGTTCTGACAAACGGAGTGGTTGTCACGATAGATGCGGAAGGAACAGACGAAGTGGAAGCAGTGGAAGCATTAGAGAGACTTTTGACAGGCAAATAAATGTTGAATGAATAAGAGAGTATAGTGATTTATGGATATGAAAAAGAAATTATTGTTTGTATTCAATCCGTGCTCAGGAAAGGCACAGATTAAGAATCAGTTGTTAGACATCGTGGACACCATGGTAAAAGCGGATTATGAGGTTACGATATATCCGACGCAGTGTGCAGGAGATGCAAAAGAAAAAGTGGAAGCGTATGCCGGAAATTATGATCTTGTTGTGTGCAGCGGTGGAGATGGTACATTAGACGAAGTGGTAACCGGAATGATGCAATGCAAAGCAAAAGTTCCACTGGGATACATACCGGCCGGAAGCACGAACGATTTTGCTTCTTCGCTTGGAATACCGAAGGATATGGAAAAAGCGGCAGAGGCGGCCGTCATAGGAAAACCGTTTCCGTGCGATGTCGGTCTGTTTAATGGGGATTATTTTGTCTATGTCGCAGCATTTGGACTTTTTACAGAAGTGTCTTATAAGACGAGCCAGGAATGGAAAAATGTACTCGGACATGCCGCTTATATTTTGGAAGGCGCAAAATGCCTTCATGATATCCCATCCTTTATGATGCAGGTGGAATATAACAATATGCGTATTCAGGACGAGTTTATCTACGGAATGATCACAAACTCTACATCTGTAGGCGGATTCAAGGGGATGACCGGAAAAGATGTTCTGCTCGATGACGGTGTTTTTGAAGTTACACTGATCAAAAAGCCGAGGAACCCGATGGAACTGAATGAGATCATCGCATCCCTGATCAATCTCGTAGATGACACGGATATGATTTATTCATTTAAGACAGCCGAAGTGAAGTTTACCGCTTCCAGGGAGATCCCATGGACTCTGGATGGGGAATTTGGCGGTGACCATGAGGAAGTCTGTGTGAAAAATCTGAAACAGGCAGTGGACATTATGGTCAAAAAGCCGGAAGAATCAAAAATCTGACGGTCATATATGTTAAAAAAATAACTTTATTTTTGCATGAAAGTAATATATAATAATGAGAGAAATAATGCTGGATAAAGCAAATATTTTAAATTATGGAGGAATTAACAATGTTAGTATCTGCAAAAGAGATGTTAGACAAAGCAAAAGCTGGTCATTATGCTGTAGGTCATTTTAACATTAACAATTTGGAATGGGCAAAAGCTGTTTTATTGACAGCACAGGAGTTAAAATCCCCTGTTATCTTAGGTGTATCTGAAGGTGCTGGAAAGTACATGACAGGATTCAAAACTGTAGCAGCTATGGTAAAAGCTATGGATGAAGAACTTGGAATCACAGTTCCTGTAGCATTACACTTAGATCACGGAACTTACGAAGGATGCTACAAATGCATCAAAGCTGGTTTCACATCTATCATGTTTGATGGTTCTCATTATTCAATCGAAGAGAACATCGAGAAAACAAAAGAATTAGTAGCAGTTGCTCACAGATTAGGTTTATCTATCGAGGCAGAAGTTGGTTCTATCGGTGGAGAAGAGGATGGCGTTATTGGTATGGGTGAATGCGCTGATCCTAACGAGTGTAAAGCAATCGCTGATCTTGGTGTGGACATGCTTGCAGCAGGTATCGGTAACATCCACGGAAAATATCCGGCAAACTGGCCAGGATTAAGCTTTGAGACTTTAGCAGCAGTTCAGGAGAAAACAGGAGCATTACCATTAGTACTTCACGGTGGTACAGGTATCCCAGAAGATATGATCAAGAAAGCAATCGAACTTGGTGTATCTAAGATTAATGTTAACACAGAGTGTCAGTTATCTTTCGCAGATGCTACACGTAAATATATTGAAGCTGGTAAAGACCTTGAAGGTAAAGGATTCGATCCTCGTAAATTATTAGCTCCAGGTACAGATGCAATCAAAGCAACTGTAAAAGAGAAAATGGAATTATTTGGTTCTGTTGGAAAAGCTGAATAAGATAAGAATGCGAAGAGAGTGCTTCTGTTTTGGAGGCACTCTTTTTTTCTTTACAAAAAAACTTCGGACGATAAACTGCCCGAAGTTTTTGCGTGTATGAAAAAAGTAAATGGCTGTAAGCACCAGATCAGGGTTGTGGCAATATGGCATGCCACATATTAATATACAGGATTTTCTACATTGACTTTATCAACTTCCTGATAAGGAGCAAGTGTAGAAACCATTTTGATTGGTTTGTCATATGCATTTTTTACATAGTGAACTTCGCCAGGCTCGATATGGATAAAATCGCCTTCTGTTAAGGTATGGCATACGTTATCGACAACGATATCAACTTTTCCCTCTAAGATATAGAAGTTCTCTTCCATCACATTATGATAATGTGCCTGAAAATCCTGGCCAGGCTGGAACTGTACAAGTGCATAATTCATACGAGGTCCTTTCATTAAATATTTTGGACCACTGTCTCCAAAACGATATTCAAAATCTTTCTCATTAACTACAAACATATTTTTTTCCTTCCTTTTCTTAAGTTTTCTTCATGATTGAATTTTATAAACCTGGTGCAATCCACATATTTTTGGTAAGCTTACGGTCACACAAATCGAGATTGGCTTTGTAGACCTCTCTCCAGACTGGATACATTTCATCATATACTTTTTTGTTCTCTAAATTAGGTGTGTAAGTTTTATCTACTTTAGCACAGATTGCAGCACCCTCAGCGATGGATGGGTAAATGCCAACACCATATCCGGCAATGATCGCAGCGCCCAGTGCAGTTGCTTCTTTTACAACAGGAGTTACGACAGGTTTTCCGGTTACATCAGCAAGAATCTGTGACCATAAATCACTGACAGATGCGCCACCTGCAAAAATAAGCTTATCCGGTTCATTTCCGGTTGCTTCTTTTACAAGTTCAATATGTCCTTTGACTAACATAGCTGTATTTTCCAAAATGGAACGATAGAAAGTATATTTATTAAACTTTTCCGGTAACAGCTCAAAGTTTGTGAAGGTAGGTGCTGCATGTTTCCAGTTAATGAAGTTCATAATATCACTGAAACAGCACATCATGCCGTAACATCCGGCAGGGATTTTCTCTGCTGCTTGATTCATAAGGTTGTATGGATCGTCGCCAATCTCTTTTGCTTTCCGTTTTTCCTCCTGACAGAAACCATCACGGAACCATCTCATGACAAGTCCTGGTTTAAATGCAAGTGCTTCATATTGCCATACGCCTGGTACTGCATGGCAGTTGACACGGACACGGCCATAAGGATCGGTTTTACCACTTTCTGTGTTGAATTCATACTGCCAGAAGCTTCCACCGAATACGGCTGCTTCGCCAGGTTTGCATGCACCGACACCGATTGTGCCGAGCTGACAGTCACCACCGCCGACAACAACAGGAGTACCTTCTGCCAGACCGGTTTCAGAAGCTCCCTTTGCAGTTACTTTTCCTGAAATGGAACCACATTCTAAGATATCCGGGAAAATGTCAGTACGCAGATTACATTTGGCTGCAATTTCCGTATCCCAGGTGCGGGTCTGAAGATCGAGCAGTCCGGTTGTGGAACCATTACTTGGTTCGACTGCAAGTACACCGGTCAGCTTGTAAATTAACCAGTCATTAAACATACCGATTTTAGCAGTTTTCTCATAGATATCCGGCATATTATTTTTTACCCATAAAATACGTGGAATCGCATTAAGGGCATAACTTTGTCCGGATTTTTTATACAATTCCAGTTCAAGATCAGGATTCATGCGGATAAGTTCGGCTACTTCATCATTGCTGCGGGCATCGACATTGGCACACGCCCAGATTTCATTTCCGTCTTTATCGTATAGAAGTATTCCTTCACGCATACATGTTGTAGAAATAGCAGCAATCTCTGCCGGGTCGATCTTGGTCTCTGCAAGGACATTGCGAACACAACCGCTGGCGAGTTCCCAGTTGTATTTCCAGTCAAAATCCATACTTCCCGGAAAACGAGGATCTTCATTGTGCGTCCACTCATGCTGGGAGCAGCCTATCTGGTTTCCTTTCAAATCGAACAGAACAGCACGTACACTTCCTGTTCCAGCGTCAATTGCCATTAAATAATTTTTCATTGCAATGCACCGTCCTTTCTCTCAGTGTCTATATTGTTTTTTGATTGATAAAGATCTAATACTGCAGTAGCGGTATTTTCATCTGTGATGAGAACATCCAGATATTTTCCTGTCAATACAGCATAAATTGCTTCAATCTTGTGCGGACCACCTGCCACGCCGACAACGTTGTTATATTTTTCGATGTCCGTGAGTGCCGGGCTCATAAGCCGCTTTTCCAAATCTGTATCAATCAGATTTCCATTGATATCAATGAAGTGACTTAAAATATCGCCGACAGCGCCCTGTTTCTTCAAAAGAAGGTAGTCATCCGGTGTCAAAATCGAGTTTTTGATGATGGTTGCATTTGTATCAACGCCACCGATACCGACAACCGTAAAATCAGAAATCAAAGCCATTTTCGAGATACGCTGAATGGCAGTTTCTTTTTTTAATTCTTCCATTATAAAGGAAGAACTTAAAATTAAAGGACACGGAATCAAATGTAAGCGGGCATTAAAAACATTGGACTCCGTATTTGGCAGATAATAATTGACACCGCCAGTCAGTGAAATTACATTAATCGGACTTTCGGATCGCTGGGCAAGGTAGTTTAAGATTCGGCTTGGAGTATCTCCGTATCCCATATTAATGTAAGAATTTTCTTTAATACGCTGGTTGATATACATGGAAGCAGCCTGCGCAAGTGAATCATTTAAAGAATCACTGGAAGGAACAGATGGAATGATAAGAATATCATTTAAATGGAAGAGTTCCTTAAAAGTATTTTCCATATGAAATCTTTTTGCGTTACTGTTTCGAATCTGGAAGGTGATCAATCCATTTTCCTTTGCCTTGTCAAGCAAACGCAGGATTTTGATGCGGTTAATACCTAATATCTTGGCGATTTCCTGCTGGGTAAGATTCTCAATATAGTAGTACCACGCAATTTTGATCATAAGTTCTTCTTCATAATTATAGTTCGAATCCATATTTAATTCTCCTAACAAGTAAAATAAAACAATTGTTCATTAAACTGAAATATGTTAATTCATAGTATAATTATGATTGTGCAAAATGTCAAGATAAAATGTTTTTGTATAATTTATATAGGTAGAATGACCAAAAAAATAGAAAAAATCTCGAAAAGCTATGTTGACAAATGATAATACGAGTGTTAATATTAGTTCATCACTTGAACAAAAGTACTTGAAGATAACGGAGGGGATAACATGGAGAACAACAAAAAACCAGACGCTGAAAATCTTCTGCAGGTTTGTGATATTTATAAATCCTTTGGTGACAATGCAGTCTTAAAAGGCATGACATTGAGCCTGGCATCTGGAGAAGTTCTTTCTCTTATTGGAGGTAACGGAGCTGGTAAAAGTACCTTAATGAAAATCATTATGGGTATCTATACACACGACAGTGGAAAAGTCATTGTAAATGGAAAAGAAATGACAGCAGGAAAAACAACAGAAGCGTTATCCAGCGGTGTTTACATGGTACCACAGGAACCATTGCTTTTCCCTAATATGACAGTTGAAGAAAATATTCTGATCGGTTTCACAAAACCACAGTCAGAACTTCATAAAGAACTTGTCGATACAATGAAGAAGATCGGTTGGAATCTTGAACTTAATCGTAAAGCCAATACATTGTCAATCGCAGAACAGCAGTTGGTCGAGCTGCTGAGAGGCTTGCTCAGACATGCAAAGATACTGATTCTGGATGAGCCGACAAGTGCACTTACTTTTAAAGAGGTAGAAAGTCTTTTTAAAGTAGTCAAAGACTTGAAAGCACAGGGAATTGGAATTATTTATATCACCCATCGTCTGGATGAGGTGTTTGAGATTTCCACAGACGTTGGAATCATGAGAGATGGTCGAATCACTCTCATGGGAAAGATTGAAGAATTTACAAAAGCAGCCCTTGTAAAAGGCTTGCTGCCAGATGCCACTGATCAGCAGGAAATCGTGAATAAAAATACAGTTGATTACAGCAAAGATCCGGTTCTTGAATTAAAGAACTACAGTGGATATGGATTTAAAGATATTTCCTTAAAAGTATATCCGGGAGAAATCCTTGGAGTTGCAGGTGTTGTAGGTGCTGGAAGAACAGAGATGGCACAGACAATTTTTGGAATGGACAAAGTACTTGGAGGAAAAGTTTATCTGGATGGTAACGACATTACAGGACTGAGCACACAGAAAGTTATGAAAGCTGGTGTGAACTACGTTTCAGAAGACAGACATGCGGATGGAATTTTCAAGATTTCATCGGTTGCCTACAATATTACAAGCGGGGTGTTAAGCGAATCTTTCATGGGAAAAGTTTTCTTAAACCAGAAGAAAGAAAAATCACTCACCCAGCAGTACATTGATGATTTCCGCATCAAAGTTACCGGACAGGAACAGGAAGTTGGAAGCCTCTCAGGTGGTAACCAGCAGAAAGTAGTGATCGGACATGCGCTTGCTACAAATCCGAAGCTGATTATTCTGGATGAGCCGACACGAGGAATCGATGCAGGTGCCAGAACTGATGTCTACAATATTATTAAAGGACTTTCGAAAAAGGGATTGGCTGTACTTTTGATCTCATCTGATATGGAAGAAATTATCGAACTTAGCGACAGAGCAGTGACGATCCATCAGGGCAGATTAAACTGTGAGTTTGACAGAGCAGATATCAATCAGGAGAATTTAACAAAAGCATCCTTTGGTGTTATTGGAAAGGAGAAAGAATCATGAACAGTTTACGGGCAATCTTGAAAAAGAGAGAAATGACAAGTTTCCTTTGTCTGGTCTTGTTATTCATCGTGGTTGGCTGTATCAACCCGGCATTTTTTACAGTAGGAAATATATCCGCATGTTTTAACTCATCTGTTGTGTTTGTCATTATCTCCGTTGGTATGGCATTTACGATCATGATTGGTGAAATCGATGTTTCCGTTGGTTCCTGTATGGGTATGACGGCGGTTGTAGTCGGCACCATGATATGTGATGGAAAGAACTGGATACTTGCATTTATTGTCGGAATCCTGATCGGTGTGATCGTTGGATGCATTAATGGATTTGGTGTTGCAATTATGAAAGCACCTTCCCTGATTTTTACATTAGGTGTAAACGGAATCTTACGTGGTCTGATGTTTATTTACACAGACGGTGCAGATGTTAACAATATTCCAAAAAGCTTTAAAGACATCTCAGCAAAAGCTCTTCCGGGAGTGAGACTTACATATTACTTTATTGGAGCGCTGATTCTTACAATTATCATCCATTTGATCCTTACAAATACAAGAAAAGGAAGATATGTAAAAGCAGTTGGTGATAATGCAGATGGTGCGAAGTTAGTAGGTATTAACCCGGTTGCAACAAAATTTGTTTCCTATATTATATGTTCCGTTATGGCATCTATCGCAGGAATTTTATTCTGCAGCCGTATCGGTATTGTCACAACATCCAGTGGTAATGGTTACGAAATGACAGCAGTTGCCGCATGTGTATTAGGTGGTATCAGTCTTACCGGTGGTGTTGGTAGTGTGATCGGTTCAGCAATTGGTGCTGTAATTATGAGTTCCATCAGTTACCTTTTAGTATTTATGGGATTCTCATCTGATTATAATGATGCAATTACCGGAAGTATCCTGATTGTGATTGTGGTAGTTGACTCTGTAATGCAGATCAGATCAAGAATGAAATTAAGACATGAAAGACTGCAGGCAAGAACGCGGGATGACATGAATACGGAAGAGGGGGATGCATAATGAGCGGAATTTCTTCAAACGAGAAAAAAAGTAAGCATAAGGGAATGCTGAACTGGAATTTGTTTTTGATTGTTGTAATTCTTTTCGAATTTTTGATTTTTGGAGCTGCGAATCAGAAGTTTTTGAATATCTCTTCCATGTTTCGTAGTATGAACGACTTCGTTCCGATTGGAATTATTGGTATTTTTGTCACACTGGTTATGATTACCGGAGGAATCGATATTCAGGCTGGATCAATCGTCGGACTGACCTCTATCATTATTGGTGTTGCATGGCAGGACTGGGGAATGAATATCTGGGCTGCTGTTGTACTTGCAATTGTGATCGCTATCTTATGTGGAACGCTGACTGGATTTTTTATCGCATACTGTGGCGTACAGGCGATGGTCGCAACATTAGGTGGAAGTTTCTTATATGCAGGACTTGCCCTGATGGTTTCCACTTTGAGTGATACACCATCCTACATGGGAATTACAAACTTCCCGGATGCATTCCGAAACATTACCAAATTTAAAATCGGTACAATTTCACCGGGACCGGTTTTGGTATTTGTCATTATTGCAGTGATTATGGGAATTGTGTTACATAAAACCAAGTATGGACGTAAAATTTTCCTTGTTGGTGTCAATCAGAATGCAGGAGAGTTCTCCGGAATTAATACAAAAAGAGTAATTCTTTCTACTTATGTATTGAGTGCTGTTGGTGCAGCAATCGCAGGTATTGTACTTACATCTTATTATAATGTAGCAAAATCTGACCTTGGAAGTACATTTACAATGAATATCATTACGATTGTAGTACTTGGAGGAACTTTATCAACAGGTGGTAAAGGAAATGTATTCGGAACAGTATTGGCAACCATCATTATTGGACTGATCAAATTTGGACTTCCGTTATGCTTTGGTATTAATTCACAGTATCTGGATGCACCAATCGGAATCCTGCTGGTAGTTGTATTGTTAGGACGTGCATTAATGGTTCATCCGGCATTCATAAATTACCGCGCAAAGTTAAAAAATAAGCGGCAGAAAGCAGCTTAGTACAAAATTGTTAGAAAATATCTAAACATACATATCACACATATTAAGGAGGAAATGTAATGAAGAAAAAGATTTTATCAGCATTATTAGTTGGGGCAATGGTATCTTCCCTTTTAGCTGGATGTGGTGGAAGTGACAGTGCAAGCACAAGCGACAACAGCACAAGCGCAGGAAGCTCAGATGCGCAGACAACAGAGCAGGGCTCTTCTGATGCAACAGCAGAGGCATCTGGAATCGAAGGAAAAACAGTAGCATTCATTCCAAAATTAACAGGAAATGCATTCTTCGAAGTTGCAAACGACGGAGCACAGGAATATGCAGAAAAATGGGGAATCACTGTTGATTACATGGGAAGCTCTAACGCAGCAGTAGCAGATCAGGTATCTGTTATTAACCAGGCTATTTCTTCAGGGGTTGATGCAATCTGTATTTCAACTGTAGATGCAGCAGGTGTATCTGATGCATTACAGGAAGCAAAGGATGCAGGAATCATGGTTACAACATGGGATTCTGATGCAAACAGCGATGACAGAACTTTAATGGTTTCTCAGGGAACACCAGAAGTTTTAGGACAGATGTTAGTAGATATGGCAGTTGATGGATTAAAGGAGAGAGGTAAAGATCCTGAAAACGATGAGATTAAATATTGCTGGCACTACTCACAGGCAACTGTAACAGACCAGAACAGCTGGCAGGTAGAAGGCGAGAAGATTATCGCTGAGAAATATCCAAACTGGACAAACGTTTACCCAGACAACTACTACTCAGAGCAGGATGCTGAAAAAGCTATCACAGTTGGTGAAGCTGTATTAGATGCAAACCCAGATATCGATGTTATTATCTGTAACGACTCTACAGCTCTTCCAGGACAGTTACAGGCTGCTGAGAACAAAGGTTACAACAAAGACAACATTACAATTACTGGTTTCGCAACACCAAACGCTGTAAAACAGTATTGCTCAAACGGAACTCTTTACAACTGGGGTCTGTGGGATGCAAAACTTCAGGGTGCTATGGGTTGTTATGTAGCTGCTTACCTTGCAGCAGGTAACACTGTAAAAGTTGGCGACACAATTGACATTCCTGAAATCGGTTCCTGTGAAGTACTTTCCAACGATAGTATTTCAGCTGGCGCAGCAACAGGTGATGAAAACAACGGTGTTGTTCTTCTTCCAGAGCGTCTGGTATTTACCGCAGATAACATGGATGATTATGATTTCTAATTATTAACAAACAAAAGAGAGAAGAATTATTAACTTGTGATATGTATGTAGTAACAAATAGTTTATAGTGAAAAAGGAGATATATCGATGGCAGATTTAGAAGGACTTAAAGTAGCAAAAGATTATCACATTGATACACCATTTGCCAACCAGGATGGCTTTTATGTAAAAGGTGCAAACAGTCTGGATTGGGGAATGAAACGTCATTTAGCAAATATTTTCAATCCAAAGAGTGGAAATACTGTAATGTTTGCTTTTGACCATGGATACTTTATGGGAAGCACAGCAGGATTAGAGAGACTGGATTTATTATTACCAAAGCTGGCACCATATGTTGACTGTTTTATGGGAACAAGAGGTGCTATCCGTACATGCTTAAAACCTGAGTACACCAATGCAATCGCATTGAGAGTTACATCTGGTTCCAGCATGGTTCAGGCTGATTTAAGTCATGAAGTTGTTGCAGTAGATATCGAAGATTCCATCCGCATGAATGCAGATTGTATGGCATCACAGGTATTTATCGGAGCAGACGGACAGTTATCAAGTATTGATAATTTAAGCAAAGTAATCAATGCAGGTATGAGATACAGTGTTCCAACCTTAGGAGTATGTGCTGTAGGTAAAGACATGGAGCGTACCGACAGATTCTTTAAATTAGCTACACGTATTATCGCTGAGATGGGATGCCAGATGGTAAAAACCTATAACTGTGAAAACTTCGAAGAAGTCGTTGCAGCCTGCCCGGTACCAATCGTAGTAGCCGGTGGTAAGAAATTGGCTGAAAAAGATGCTTTGACATTAGCTTATGATGTAATCAGCAAAGGTGCAAGAGGTGTTGATATGGGAAGAAATATCTTCCAGAGCCAGCATCCGGTTGAAATGGCACAGGCTGTTCATAAGGTAGTACATGAAGGCTTTACAGACAAAGAAGCATATGAATTTTACGAAGATCTTATTCATTAATACAATGAGAGAAGAAGGGGCAGGCTGTTTTGGCCTGCCCCTTTTTTTGGAAAGAGGATGAGAAATGGTTATCAAAATACTGGAAATGGCATTGCCCGTGCTTATCATGCTGGGGCTTGGATATTTTTGCAAAGCAAAAAATGTGTTTGATGAAAAAGGGCTGCTTGGCTTAAAAGCGTTCATCAGCAATATTACGCTGCCGGTGGTATTATTCAATGCATTTTTGTGTGCAGAGTACAATGCGAAAATTGTAGTGTTGTTTGTTTTGATTTATGTGGGCTATCTGCTTGCAATCGGTACAGGACTTCTGCTGAATAAAACAGGGAAAAGCTGTTCTGTGTTTATGCCGTTTCTGTTGGCGAGTGCGGAAGGCGGAATGCTCGGATATGCGCTTTACGGACTGATCACTGGAACGCAGACCGGATTTGCGGCAGTTGATCTGGGACAGACTGTTTTTGCATACACGGCATTTCTTGCACTGTTAAAAATGACGGATGGAAAGAAAGTCACCGCCAGAAATCTCCTGGGCAATATGTTTTCCAATAAATGTTTCTGGGGCATGCTGCTTGGTATTATCTGTGGGGCAACCGGAATTGGAAAACTTGTCTTAAACAGCAGTGTCGGCGGAATCGTTACTTCGGTCATCAGTATGATCGCAGCACCGACGAGCGCAATCGTACTTCTTGTTGTTGGATATGAATTAAATATGAAACGTGAGTTGATGAAAAAAGTACTTATTACAGTTGTAACACGTCTGGCAATCATGGCAGTACTTTTAGTGGCAGTGAGTGCAATTGTCACAGGAATTTTCGGATACGACAAAGAACTTGAAGTTGCGTTGATGGTGTTATATTCGCTTCCGGCACCGTTTATCATTCCAATGTTTGCAGACCTCGGAGACGACAGCGAATATGTTTCGACGACGCTTTCGGTCAATACTGTCGTCACGATTATTCTGTTTGTGTTTATCTCGGCATTCTATATTATGTAGGGAATATTTTTATTGAGAAACTGCGTGAAGAAAACGATTTATTAGTTGCATTTATGTGTAGATTCTCTTATATTAGTATAAGAACATCAAATCTGAGGGGATTTAGATGAGAGAAAGGATATCAAACAAGATGATGGAGAAAGAGAACTTTAATGTTGTAGATATCTTTGGAGAAAATGTATTTAACGATTCTGTCATGCAGGCTCGTTTACCAAAGAAAGTTTACAAAAAACTTCACGAAGTAATGGAGGAAGGAAAAGAATTAGACCTCGAGACCGCAGATGTCGTTGCTCATGAGATGAAGGAGTGGGCAATTGAAAAAGGTGCAACACATTATACGCACTGGTTCCAGCCGTTAACCGGAGTTACGGCAGAGAAACACGATTCTTTCATTACTGCGCCTATGGAAAACGGCAAGGTTTTGATGAGTTTTTCGGGAAAAGAATTAATTAAAGGTGAACCGGATGCATCATCTTTTCCATCCGGTGGATTAAGAGCGACTTTTGAGGCGAGAGGATATACAGCATGGGACTGTACTTCTCCGGCATTCGTCAGACAGGACGCAGCAGGCGCAACACTCTGCATTCCGACTGCATTCTGTTCCTACACAGGAGAAGCGCTTGACCAGAAGACACCATTGCTTCGTTCCATGGAAGCAATCAACGTGCAGGCACTGCGTCTGATCCGTTTATTCGGAAACACAACCTCTAAGAGAGTAACTCCTTCGGTAGGACCGGAGCAGGAATACTTTATTGTAGACAGAGAAAAATATTTACAGAGAAAAGACCTGATCTTTACCGGACGTACTTTGTTTGGTGCAATGCCTCCAAAAGGACAGGAAATGGATGACCATTACTTTGGAAGCATCCGCGAGCGTATCGCATCCTATATGAGAGATGTCAATATTGAACTTTGGAAGCTTGGCGTGTCCTCGAAGACACAGCATAATGAGGTCGCACCTGCACAGCACGAACTGGCTCCGATTTATGCAGTGGCAAATATCGCAGTTGACCACAACCAGCTTATCATGGAGACTTTGAAAAAGGTTGCATATCGTCATGGTTTACAGTGTCTGTTGCATGAGAAACCATTTGCAGGGGTGAATGGTTCCGGTAAGCATGATAACTGGTCCATTACGACAGACGATGGCATTAACCTGTTAGAACCGGGAAAAACGCCGCACGAAAATATTCAGTTCCTTTTGGTGCTGACCTGTATTTTAAAAGCAGTGGATACCCATGCCGATCTTTTGCGCGAATCGGCAGCAGATGTCGGAAATGACCACAGACTTGGCGCAAATGAGGCACCACCGGCTATTTTATCCGTTTATCTTGGAGAGCAGTTAGAGGACGTGTTATCACAGCTCATCAGCACTGGAGCTGCCACACACAGTATCTCCGGACAGAGATTAGAGACAGGTGTAAAATCCCTGCCTGACTTTATGAAGGATGCGACAGACCGTAACCGTACATCTCCATTTGCGTTTACAGGAAATAAATTCGAGTTCCGTATGGTGGGTTCCCAGGATTCTGTTTCCCAGCCAAACGTTGTGTTAAATACAATTGTTGCAGAGGCATTTGCAGAGGCGTGTGATGAACTGGAAAAAGCAGATGACTTTGACATGGCTGTGCATGATCTCATCAAAAAATATGCGACAGAGCATCAGAGAATCGTATTCAATGGCAACGGATATTCAGACGAATGGGTAGAGGAAGCCGAAAGACGTGGACTTCCGAATATCAAATCCATGGTAGATGCCATTCCTGCATTAAATACAGAAAAAGCGGTTGCTTTATTTGAAAAATTCGGTGTATTTACAAAGGCAGAGCTTGATTCCCGTGTCGAAATCGAATATGAGACCTATGCAAAAGAAATCAACATCGAGGCAAAGGCAATGATCGATATTGCAACAAAACAGATTATTCCGGCCGTTATCCGCTATACCACAACACTGGCAGAGTCTATCAATGCAGTAAAAGCAGCCTGTGGCGCAGATATCAGCGTGCAGACAGAGATTCTGATGGAAGTATCAGACCTTCTTGCAGACACGAAGAATGCGCTTTCAAAATTAGAGGAAGTGACTGCACAGGGTGCAGCTATGGCACAGGGAAGAGAGCAGGCAGTATTCTATCGCGATGAGGTGATGACTGCAATGAAAGCTTTGCGAACACCGGTTGATAAGCTGGAGATGTTAGTAGATAAATCCATGTGGCCAATGCCATCTTATGGTGATCTCATGTTTGAAGTATAATTTTACATAGAAAATACAATTTTAACAAAAATAAATTGTTTCCATGGAAATAAATGTTAATTTTATACAAAATATGAAAAAAATAAAAAATAGTCTTGAAAAATGATTTTGATTGTATTATTTTAGTTACAACAACAAAACATTGCGAGAGAAAATGAACGAAGGCGTTCCAACAGAGTTGGAGCGCCTTTTTTTCGTGAGTAGCGATGAAAATGCCGTGCTTGCACGAACATTTGAGGAGCACCGCGAAAACTTGAGAAACATTTGTTTCTCAAGTCTGTGAGCAGCGATGTTTGATTAATCAAGAATCAAATCTTAGGGGATTTGGATGAAAAGAAAGGATGTAGAAAGATGAGCGAGAAAGAATACTTCAATGTAGCAGACATCTTTGGAGAGAACGTATTTAACGATGCTGTCATGCAGGAACGTCTTCCAAAGAAAATTTACAAAAAACTTCATGAAGTCATGGAGGAAGGAAAAGAATTAGACCTTGAAACAGCAGATGTCGTTGCACATGAGATGAAAGAATGGGCAATTGAAAAAGGAGCAACACACTATACACACTGGTTCCAGCCGTTAACCGGTGTAACAGCAGAGAAACATGATTCTTTTATCACGGCTCCAATGCCAAACGGAAAAGTATTGATGAGCTTTTCCGGAAAAGAGCTGATCAAAGGTGAACCGGATGCATCATCTTTCCCATCCGGTGGTCTTAGGGCAACGTTTGAAGCCAGAGGATATACAGCGTGGGATTGTACATCACCGGCATTCGTCAGACAGGATGCAGCAGGCGCAACACTGTGTATTCCAACTGCTTTCTGTTCCTACACAGGTGAGGCGCTTGACCAGAAAACACCATTGCTTCGTTCTATGGAGGCAATTAATGAGCAGTCCCTTCGATTGATCCGGTTATTTGGAAACACAACCTCGAAAAAAGTAACCCCTTCCGTTGGACCGGAACAGGAATATTTCATTGTTGACAGAGAAAAATATTTACAGAGAAAAGATTTGATTTTCACAGGCCGTACCTTATTCGGAGCGATGCCTCCAAAAGGCCAGGAGATGGATGATCATTACTTCGGAAGCATCCGTGAGCGTATCGCAGCTTACATGAAGGATGTCAACAAAGAACTCTGGAAACTTGGTGTATCTGCAAAGACACAGCATAATGAGGTCGCACCTGCACAGCATGAGTTAGCTCCAATTTATGCAGAAGCAAACATTGCAGTGGATCACAACCAGTTAGTCATGGAGACATTGAAAAAAGTTGCTTACCGTCATGGCTTACAGTGCTTACTTCACGAGAAACCATTTGCAGGAGTTAACGGTTCCGGTAAACACAACAACTGGTCGATCACAACAGATGATGGAATCAACCTGTTGGATCCGGGCAAAACGCCACATGAGAATATTCAGTTCCTATTAGTTTTAACCTGTATCTTAAAGGCAGTGGATACACATGCAGATCTGTTAAGAGAATCCGCAGCAGATGTCGGAAATGATCACAGATTAGGAGCAAATGAGGCACCGCCGGCAATCCTTTCCGTGTTCCTGGGCGAGCAGTTAGAGGATGTGTTGTCACAGCTGATCAGCACTGGTGAAGCCACACATAGTATTTCAGGAAAAATGTTAGAGACAGGTGTTAAAACATTACCTGATTTCATGAAAGATGCAACAGACCGGAACAGAACGTCACCATTTGCATTTACCGGAAACAAGTTCGAGTTCCGTATGGTAGGTTCTCAGGATTCCATCGCACAGCCAAACGTTGTATTAAATACAATCGTTGCAGAAGCATTTGCAGAAGCCTGTGATGAACTGGAAAAAGCAGATGATTTCGATATGGCAGTACATGATCTGATCAAAAAATATGCAACCGAGCACCAGAGAATTGTATTCAATGGAAATGGTTATTCTGAGGCATGGGTAAAAGAGGCAGAGAGACGTGGACTTCCAAACATCAAATCCATGGTAGATGCAATCCCTGCATTGAATACTGACAAGGCAGTTACATTATTTGAAAAATTTGGTGTATTTACAAAAGCAGAACTTGATTCCCGTGTTGAGATCGAATATGAGACTTACGCAAAAGAGATCAATATTGAGGCAAAGGCAATGATCGATATCGCAACCAAACAGATCATTCCGGCAGTGATCAAATACACAACGGTTCTTGCAGAGTCCATCACAGCAGTGAAGGCAGCATGCGGCGCTGATGTGAGTGTTCAGACAGAGATTCTGACAGAGGTATCTGATCTGCTTGCAGATGCAAAATCAGCACTTTCCAAACTGGAAGAAGTCACTGCAAAAGGTGGTGCAATGGAAGAGGGAAGAGCACAGGCAGTTTATTATCATGATGAAGTAAAAGCAGCTATGGATGAACTCCGTGCACCGGTTGATAAATTGGAAATGCTGGTAGATAAGTCCATGTGGCCAATGCCTTCTTACGGAGATCTGATCTTTGAAGTATAATAACAGAACGGTATACATAAAAAAACTCCCATAAAAGGGAGGATGCCAGGTGGTTCTCCACCTGGCAGATTATGAAAAAGTTTATATAAAAAGTAATCAAAACTTTGAAACTGTCTTTTGTTTTTATGCTTTTATTATATGCAGAAGAAGTGAAAAATCCATGTTCACATCATGAAAGGTTTTTAAACAAATTGTGAACAAATAAAGAATAGAAAACAAGGAGGATTGCTATGAAGAAACTGGAAATTATTATTAAACCGGAGAAACTTGAAGACTTAAAAGAAGTTTTAGATTCCTGTGAAGTAAACGGTATGAATATCGTAAACAGCATGGGTTATGGTAATCAGAAAGGTATCATTAAAAATTACCGTGGTTCTGAGTATGCTGTAAATCTTCTTCCTAAGGTTAAAGTGGAGACGGTCGTAACAGATGAAGTTGCACCAACTCTGATCGATAAGATCGTAAAGGAAATTAATACCGGACATTTTGGTGATGGTAAGATTTTCGTATATGATGTAGAAGATGCAGTTCGTATCCGTACCGGCGAACATGGTACAGATGCATTGTAAGATTCTATGGATGGAAAGAGGAGTCCTAAAATAGAATTAGTTTTTTGTTATGAAAAAATTGAATCAGGAAAAAACGATTATCAAAGGGGATAATAAAGGGTGTAGTCTCACCTGAATTATCTCCTTTTTTATATCGCAAAACAAGGAGGCTAAATCCTCTGCTCACCAGAGGGTTCGCATTTTCCTACGGAAAACAAGGAGGATTAATTATGGATATGAGTGTATGGTACCTGATGGGTGCAGCGTTAGTATTTTTTATGCAATGTGGATTTGCAATGGTAGAAGCAGGCTTTACAAGAGCAAAAAATGTCGGCAACATTACGATGAAAAACTTAATGGATTTCTGTATTGGTACAGTTGCTTTCTATTTATTAGGTTATAACCTGCTCTGTGGCGAAGGTGGTTTTGTAGGATGGGGGCTGAATCCTTTTACAGGCTTTGGCGAGACAGACTGGTCAGCTTTCGTATTTAACTTAGTATTCTGTGCAACAGCAGCAACAATTGTTTCAGGTGCAATGGCAGAGCGTACAAAATTCATTACCTATTGTATTTATAGTTTTATTATCAGTTTAGTAGTTTATCCGGTCGAGGCTCACTGGGTTTGGGGTGCAACACCGTGGCTTACAGATATGGGATTTACAGATTTTGCAGGATCAGCATGCATCCATATGGTAGGTGGAATTACAGCCTTCATTGGAGCAGCAATGCTTGGACCTCGTATCGGTAAATATGATAAAAACGGAAAAGCAAGACCAATTCTTGGACACAATATTTTAATCGGTGCTCTTGGTGTATTCATTCTCTGGTTTGGCTGGTACGGATTTAACGGCGCAGCAGCAACAGACACGATGCAGTTATCACAGATTTTTGCAACAACAACTGTAGCACCGGCAGTCGCAACAGTAAGTGCAATGATTTTCACATGGATCAGAAATGGCAAACCGGATGTTTCCATGTCCTTAAACGGATCTCTTGCAGGTCTTGTGGCAGTCACAGCAGGATGTGCAAATGTCGATGTCATTGGTTCTTTCATCATCGGTGCAGTTGCAGGTGTTCTGGTCTGCGTAGCAGTATACTTTATTGAAGATAAATTAAAAGTAGATGATCCGGTTGGTGCCGTAGCAGTACATGGCTGCAATGGTATCTGGGGAACAATCGCTGTAGGACTTTTTGATTACAAAGATGGTTTATTCTATGGCGGTGGTGTACATCATTTGTTAATCCAGTTACTTGGTATCGTATGTATTGCTGGCTGGACAATCGTTACAATGACAATTGTATTTACAGTACTTAAGAAAACAATTGGACTCAGAGTATCTGCTCAGGAAGAAGTAGAAGGACTTGACTCTACAGAACATGGTCTTGAATCCGGATATCCAGATTTTGTTCCAAGAGAACTTCATTAATTCGCACGAATCTAATTCGATTAGGTTCGTGGAATCTAATCCCCTTAGTAGTATATACATCAACACAAAAAGAACGGCGCCAGCCGTTCTTTTTGTATAGAAAAATGATAAAATACAGATCTTTTGAATCCACATGTGCGAATAAGATCATGTAAGAGACAAAAGTTTTATGGTAGATTTTTGGAGAACAAAAAGCTATAATAAAAGTGCTATATCAGATTACAAATGACATGGCTGAATGTAATAAAAATAAGAAGGAAAAAAATGAAGCGAAATCTTTTATTTATCAGCAGATATCCGGAGATTATAGATGAATTTCAGGGGATTTTAGAAGAAAAACAGATTGAGACAGAGATTGCACAAAATGGAACAGATGCAATGGAGTTGTTAAAACAGAAAGAATATCAGATACTTGTCACAGATTTAAATCTGGATGGATATAATGGAGACAAGATTATTTCTTATGTAAACCAGGTGTTCCCGAATACAATCTGTATGTTATATACAAATTCGATCAGTGCAGTGCAGTTAGGATTCTATTTGAATAAACGGGATGTGTTCCGTGTATTTCTACGGCCGGTAAATTTCAGGCAGGAATTTATGCAGGCACTGGAGGAAGCCTATGAACTTTATGACCTGAAAAAACATGACAGGGACAGCAGACAGGAGCGTCTGAAACAGTTAGAGGGAAATCGGAAAGCAATTGCAGAGATCGAGAAAATCATAGAGAACCAGAATGGAAGCTGGAAAGATTTTGAAGTTTTTGCAGAACGTCTGCTTGGATTTACAATGGAACGATATGGAAGGAACTTGAATACAGAACAGCGCAGACAGTATTTTGCCAAAGAAAAAAAGCTGTTAAGGGCTATGTGTGAGAATCCGGATACTCATAATATAGCCAGGGCACAGAATGAGGCAGAAGTGCTCATGAAGTGAAAGTTTAGTGACAAATACATGATAAAAAATGCTAACCCGTGGGTTAGCATTTTTTATGTTTAAATATTTTACTGACCATCAACACTCTGATCCGTTGTGGCAGCTGGATCCGTTGTAGTAGTGCTGGCATCAGGCGTAGCAGCATCACCTGCCGGATCAGCACCGATCGGGTTGACACCGGTTGATCCGGGGAAGGAGTTTGTTCCGGTGTAAGTGGAGTTAAACTCATTGTGTACGGTACATGTCTGACTTAAGAATGCATCTGTTAACAGGTAAGGCGCATCTTCGGTTGTCTCAGAACCGCCGGTGACATATACTCCGGTGGTAACGGTCTCGGCAGGGCAATAACTGCCGGCTAACATATTAGAAGCGGTACAGATATTGGCTACAGTGTGATGATCACAGTATTCGGTTGGCTCTGTGCCCTGTGCAAAATATTCTGTGATCACACAGTTCCCACGGGGATCGTGATCGCAGACACCTTCGATTGGAAGCTTTCCGGATTCTTTACATACGGCGACTGCAACAATTCCACTTGGTTTTGTGAAATCTTTGTAAGCAAGATTTTCGTGTATCCGTTTCATAACAGCTTTCCAGATACGTTTTGGATAGTTTGTATCGGAACCTTTCTGCATGGCATTATCATCGTAGCCACCCCAGACAGCACAGGTATAATAAGGTGTGTAACCTGCAAATAAAGCATCTCGGCTGCTGGTCGTTGTACCGGATTTTCCTGCCTGAGCCATGGAACTGCCAAAGTAAGCGGAAGTACCGGTACCGGAAGTCATAACATCTTCCATGGCACTTGTTAAGAGCCATGCGGTAGTATCTTTGATAACTGTATGAGATTCCGGTGTTGTATTATCAATTAAAACATTACCATCGTGGTCTAAAATCTTTGTATAGAACTTTGGTTTGATATAAGTTCCCTGATTTGCGATTGCAGCATAGGCAGCGGTAAGTTCAAGGTTTGATACACCCTGCGTGATACCACCGAGTGCAAGGGCTTCATTCATATCACGGGAATCAACGGTTGTGAAACCATATTCCTGTACATACTGCCAGCCAAGGGAAACACCAGCCTGTGCAAGTGTTTTTACGGTTACAATATTGATGGAGTCTGTGATCGCCTCTCTTAAAGTGGTAAAACCACGGTAACGTCTGTCGTAGTTATTAACAGATTTTCCATTTGCTCCGGCATAAGTGTAAGGGGCATCATCCTGCACGGAGGCAAGGGTAAGTCCACCTGCATCAAGCGCAGCGGAGTAGGCAGCAAGGATTTTAAAGGTAGAACCAGGCTGTCTGGTTGTATCGGTGGCGCGGTTGAGGGTTTTACTTGCTGTTTTATCGCCACGGCCGCCAACGATTGCTTTTACTTCGCCGGTTGACTGGTCAATGACTGTTAAGGAAGCTTGTGGCTGTAAAGTATAGATAACAGTTTCGCTTCCATCTACGATCTCATCACCTTCCTGCATAATATCTGCTTTGTATTGCTCAATAGCGGCATCTGCATCTTCCTCAGAGGCGAAGTTGATGGAATAATTCGTACTCTTGAAGTTTGGATTGTCCTTATTCTTATAATAAGAAAGCATCGTCTGCTCACTGTAGTTCTTTACAGAACCATCGGTCGAACGGATGGAAACACGGTAGGAGAAAGAAACTTTTGGACTGGATGTATAGTTGTCCTGGTTGTTTACTTCCTCATCGGCAATATTCTGAATATTCATATCCTGTGTAGAGTAAATGGTAAGACCGCTCTGGTAGAGTGTCTTGTATGCCTGTGTCTCAGTATAACCCTTCTGTTCCACAAGATCGCGGATGACCTGATCGGTCAGCTCATCAATAAAATAGGAATTGATGCCATTGTCCTGCAATTCTACGTTGACTAACTGGATCCTGTCGTAAACGTTATCTGCCACAGCTTCGTCATACTCACTCTGGCTGATAAATCCCTGATCCAGCATATTGTTTAATACTTTCATGCGGCGCTCCGCATTTTTCTCCGGGTTGGAGATCGGATTAAACCTGGACGGATTCTGTGTGATGGCTGCCAAAACAGCACATTCAGAGAGCGTCAGTTCTGAGACATCTTTTCCAAAATATCGCTCCGAAGCCACTGCCACACCAAGTGTATTCTGACCAAGGTTGATGGCGTTCAGATAATTTTCCATGATCCAGTTTTTGCTGACTTTTTTCTCAAGCTGTACGGCAAGATACTGTTCCTGGATCTTGCGCTCCAGTTTGTCGATGAAGGATGTCTCACTCGTCCACTCGGTAAACACAGTGTTCTTCAAAAGCTGCTGTGTGATCGTACTGGCACCCTGGGAAAAATTACCGCCGGAAGCGATGCCGGTAACGCCGGCACGGATGATACCGGTAAGGTCGATACCATTGTGCTCGTAAAAACGGGAATCTTCGAGTGCAACAAAGGCATGCTGCAGATTGATCGGTATCTCATCGATTGTTACATTTTTACGGTTTGAACCGGAAGCTACCAGAGTGGCAATCTCATTGCCCTGATTATCTAACACGGTTGTAAGATAACCGGTAGGTGTTGCGTCGATGTCATCGATGGATGGCGCAGAATCCAGAATGCCCTTATAGACGCCAAATCCAAGGCTTCCGCCTATAATTGCAACTGCAAAACAGCATACGAGCAATACCTTGCAAAAAATAACACGCATTTTTTTGCCGTACATAATGCCTTTGGAAGTCAGTTCGGCCTGGCGTTTCTTCGAACCTTTCTTTCCATAATTCATATAATAAGTCTCCTTTATGATCAAATGTTAAAAAACCACCGTCTATGTATTATATCAAATAAATGTGTCATAATAAAGAAAAAAGTGAAAATATTGATTCCGTTGCGTATTGCATTTTATATTTATTTCATGATAGTATTTTGATACAGAAAACAGCAAAGTATACATTATTATAGAAGAATCGTAATGATAAAGTGCGGAATCATTACGAAGAAACAGATCAGGAGCCATAAGAGATGAAAACAGTATATGCCGGTGGCGAGGGCGAAATTGTTGAGAAGAAATCCCGGTTTATTGCAACGGTGCGTCCGGTAAGCAGCGAAGAGGAAGCGGTTGCTTTTATTAATGAAATGAAAAAGAAATACTGGGATGCCAGACATAATTGTTCTGCATTTGTGATCGGGGACAGACAGGAGATCAGCCGTTGCTCGGATGACGGAGAACCGGCACAGACAGCAGGAAGACCAATGCTGGACGTATTATTAAAGGAAGAGATACATAATGTGTGCGTTGTAGTGACCCGTTATTTTGGCGGGACACTTCTGGGAACAGGCGGTCTTGTCCGTGCCTACCAGAAAGCGACGCAGACCGGATTGGAAAATAGTGTGATCATTGATAAACAGATTGGAAGAAAACTGACGATCGGAACGGATTACAATGGACTTGGAAAATTACAGTATCTGATTGCAAAAGATGAACTGACAACGATTGATACCGTTTATACAGAGAAAGTGGAACTGATCCTCATGGTTCCAAAGGAAAAAGAGCAGTCTTTTGAAAAAGAAGTGACCGAGGCAACCAGCGGAAATGCTGATATTTCCTGGGGTGACGAAGTATTATATGCAATGGTTGAAAAAAATCTAAAAATCTTTGAAAAAAATGCTTGACATTTTTATTAAGGGTGTATATAATAGCTATTGTTGACGGCGCAAAAGTCGAAAACAACAATACATAGGGCTATCGCCAAACGGTAAGGCAACGGACTCTGACTCCGTCATTTCAAGGTTCGAATCCTTGTAGCCCTGCTAGAAAGCACCACGGAAGTGGTGCTATTTTTGTGTAACAGGAAACTTTGTTCCATCATGGGAAATTGACATTTTCCAATCATGCAAAAACTTCCGGGTGGCAGCACAGTGCGTTGGAGAAGATAATTTCTTATTTTGATCAGGAGAACAGGATATGTATGATTTTAAAAGCAGGGTAAGATATAGTGAAGTGAACAGTGAAAGACAGCTTACGCTGCCGGCACTGATCGATTATCTGCAGAATTGCTGCACATTTCAGTCAGAAGATATGAATATCGGTGTGGAGTATTTAGAACAGCATCATGCTGCGTGGGTGTTATCGTCCTGGGAGATCGTCATGAACCGCTATCCAAAGCTTGCGGAGCATATTACGGTGAGCACCTGGCCATATAGCTTCAAGGGATTTTACGGTTATCGTAACTTTACAATAAAGGATGAAGCGGGAGAAATCTGTGCATTCGCCAATTCTGTCTGGGTTTACATGGATACTGCCACGATGCGTCCGGTGCGGATCGCAAAAGAAGTGCAGGATGCTTATATCCCGGTGATGGATGAGGCGATACAATATGATTGGTCAGATCGTAAAATCAGGATAGAGGGCACTCCGGTGGAGAAAGAGCCGGTTTTGGTACAGCGTTTTCATATTGACACCAATCATCATATGAATAATGGAAAATATATTCTTGTGGCAGAGGAATATCTGCCGGAGAATTTTAAGACAGAGAGTATTCGCGTGGAATACAAAAAGGCTGCAGTCATCGGGAACATGTTATACCCGGAGGTTTATGAGCAGCAGAACGGAGTAACCATTGTGTTGGCAGATGAGCAGAAAGTGCCATATGCCATTATGCAGTTTAGAGGAAAATAAAATGTTAAAATTAGGACAGTATCAGAAACTTACAATTGTAAAGAAAGTGGAGTTTGGAGTTTATCTCGCGGAAGAGCAGGATATGGAGAAACGTGTGCTTCTTCCGGCAAAACAGGTTCCGGAGAATGCAAAGACCGGGGATGAACTTGAAGTGTTTTTGTACAAGGATTCCAAAGACCGGATGATCGCAACGACAAATCAGCCAAAGATCACTCTTGGAGGGCTTGCTGTTTTGCGTGTGGCACAGGTTGGAAAAATCGGTGCATTCCTTGACTGGGGACTCGAAAAAGATCTGTTTCTTCCTTATAAAGAGATGACAATGAAAGTCCAGCCGGAAGATGAGGTTTTGGTAACACTTTATATTGATAAGAGCAGCAGACTTTGTGCGAGTATGAAAAAGCTTTATGATCTGCTTTCCACGGATTCTCCATACAAAGAGGGAGACCATGTAGAGGGAAGAGTTTATGAGTTCAGTGATAATTTCGGAACCTTTGTTGCAGTGGATGATAAATATTCCGCTATGATCCCACGACATGAAGATACAAGCAAACTTCGTATCGGAGATGTGATCGAGGCAAAAGTGACAAAAGTAAAGCCGGATGGAAAACTGGATGTGTCATTGCGTGACAAGGCATACCTGCAGATGGATGAGGATGCTGAGAAGGTGATGCAGGTTATTGAGGAATTTGCCGGAGTGCTTCCATTTGGAGATAAAGCATCCCCGGAAGTCATTAAGAGAGAGACCGGACTAAGTAAAAATGCTTTCAAACGTGCGGTGGGACGTTTATATAAGGAACATCGTGTGGAAATAACTGAAAGAAGTATCAGAAAGGTGGACTAACAACATGAAAAAAGTAATCAGTACAGAAAAAGCACCAGCAGCAATCGGACCATATTCACAGGCAATCGAAGTAAATGGTATGGTTTATACATCAGGCATTATCCCGGTTGTACCGGAGACAGGAGAGATTCCGGAGGGGTCTGTGGCTCAGGCGAAACAGGCACTTACCAATCTTTCTAATTTGCTGGAAGCAGCCGGAACCAATATGGACAATGTAGTTAAGACAACGGTATTCATCAAAGAGATGAATGATTTCAGCGCCATCAACGATGTGTATAAGACTTTCTTTACAGCAGATTTCCCATCCAGAAGCTGTGTGGAAGTTGCACGTCTTCCGAAGGATGTTATGCTTGAGATCGAAGCGATCGCAATCAAATAGGAAAAGCAGTTCCAGAGAACTCCATGTGAGCGATACTTTGGAACTGTTTTTTTATGGAAATAAAAATACATAAAATATTCATGCTATATTTGGTAAAATCTGACAAAGTCTTGCTGTTGACAGTGCCAGGACACTTTGTTATAATAACCATGTAATAAATGTAACAAATTCGTAACAAATAGTTCTTGGAGGCAATATACAAGATGGATTATAGAATGAAGAGAATAGCAAGCTGTTTGCTGGCAGGTGCTATTGTAATTAGTGGAACAGGAGTCGGAACTTATGGTGCACAGACCGGTGGTGTGTCTGCAGTAATCGCAACCGGACTTTCTTCAAATGGTTCTCCGGCAGCAGGATTTTCCAAAATGCTTTCCCAGTGTCTGATCGAGAGTGACAAGGCAGTTGCAGAGGCAGCAGCCCAGGCAGAGGAGCAGGTCAGTGAGAATGATGTTCCAGTGGTTGCATCTGAGTACGCAGACATTGCAATCGCACAGGTAGATAATTATGTGAATGTCAGATCAGAACCGAACACAGACAGTGAAGTGTTAGGTAAGTTATATAACAATTCTGCAGCCACTGTTTTAGAGACAACAGAAGATGGCTGGTATAAGATCACATCCGGAAGTGTTACCGGATATGTCAAATGCGAGTATGTTGTAACAGGGGATGAGGAACTTGCAAAGAAGGTAAGTACCAGATATGCAACTGTAACAACTACAACTTTATACGTAAGAATGGAGCCTTCTACAGAGGCAGGTATTTTAACAATGCTTGGCGAGGGAGACGATTTTGTTGTTGTTGATGATTCTATGAAGGATAGCGGATGGGTCATTGTTACAACAGAGGAAGGCGATGGCTATGTATCCACAGATTATGTAAATCTCTGGACGGATTATGTAACCGCTGAATCCAAAGCGGAAGAGGAAGCAAGACTTGCCAAGGAAGAGGCAGAGCGTCAGGCGGCAGCCGCTGCAGCAGCGAAGGCAAAACAGAAATCTTCCAAGAGCTCGTCATCTTCGGACGGTACAAGCAGTTCCGGCGGTTCATCAGCTTCTTATGCGGCACCGAGTGGATCCAATGGTCAGGCAGTTGCAAGCTATGCAAGCCAGTTTATTGGTAACCCATATGTCTATGGTGGTTCCAGTCTGACAAACGGTACAGACTGTTCCGGATTTGTAATGTCTGTATATGCTGCATTTGGTATCAGTCTTCCACATTCTTCCAGTGGACAGAGAAGTGCCGGATATGAAGTAAACTTATCTGAGGCACAGCCGGGAGATATTGTATGTTACAGTGGACATGTTGGAATTTATGTAGGTAATAACACAATTGTTCATGCAAGTACACCATCCAGTGGTATTAAGTATTCAACAGCTACATATCGTAATGTACTTTCTGTAAGAAGAATTTTCTAAAAAAAGATATTATCGGAACTGTCATCGCAAATGATGGCAGTTCTTTTTTTGCGGGTAAAAAGTCAGAAAGTAATGCGGTACTTTTTTACAGACAGAAAATTGAAAAATATCATTTATGAAAAGTGCACAAAAAATAAAGCGGTCTGGAAATAATCCCCAAAAGATGTAAAGTTATGAGAAAGTTTTCCACGTGAAAAAGGTCGAAAAATGCCAAAAAATAAAGTTATACACGAAGTTATCCACGTTATCCACATTTTTTTATGTTGAAAAAGTGGTTTACATAGTAAAAAAATCGAATATACGTTTTGTACATATGTGATAAAGTTCACAATAAAAATGAAAAAAGCTTGCAATTATTGTAATGAGATAAATGCAAAAAATAGTACAAATTGTCAGATAACGTAAAAGGTTACTGCTGAGTGAACAGTAACTAAAAAAGTTCCTCAATCTATCGCGTTTTATAACAAAACTTGAAAAATGAAAAGAGGTTTGCTATACTACATGCATAAATTTTCTTGAGTTGAGAAAAATAACCAGGAGTGTTGAATGATAAAGAAAGTTGATATACTGGGAATTCAGTTGGACAACTACACAGTGCGGGAAGCGATTATGTGTGTGGAACGCTATTTGAGCAATAATGTCCTTAACACGATTGAGAGCATATCGTTACAGATGCTGATCGATTCGGAGACAAACCCGGTATTAAAGGAAGTTATGAGTTCCCTGGATCTTGCAATCATTGGAGAGAAAGAGATTATTCAGGCAGCGGGGCTTGAATCTATGCAGCGAATCCGGGAAACAGAAGAAAACGATTTTTATTTTGAATTTTTTAAACGGATAGAGCGCAATAAAAAAAGTGTTTTTTTACTTGGTGACACGCAGGAGAAAATTGATTCTTTAAAAGCAGAACTGACAGAAGATTATCCAAAACTGATCTTTGCAGGGGAGTATGCAGTGGAGACCTGTGTGGGGGATCTGGAAGCAGTGATTAATGATATGAATGCGACCACACCGGATGTGATCATATCTGTACTGCCATCTCCGATGCAGGAGCAGTTCTTATATGAGCATCGGGATAAAATGAATGCAAACATTTGGTATGGAATCGGAGGGGTACCGGTACATAAGAAAAAGCACGGAGTACTTGCTCGTTTGAAAAGCATCATACATCGTGGCAAGTTGGTCAACAGTATGAATAAGTATGATGAAAAAGAAGAGGAATTGTAGTAGAAATGCAGAAATTAATCAATAAACGTTCCATAGTGATAGATTATCTGATGATGATCGTGGGGACGGGACTGTTAGCGGCAGCCATCCAGTGTCTGTATGATCCGATCGGTCTTGTCACAGGAGGTTTTACAGGACTTGCGATTGTGATCAAGGCAGTGACAGAAAGATTTGTTCCGGGAGGAATCCCACTCTGGCTGACCAATATCGGGCTGAATGTGCCACTGTTTTTTCTGACTCTGAAGTTTAAAGGAAAGAGGTTTATCTGGCGGACAGTTGTGGGTACGGTACTTTTGTCTGCGTGGATTTATGTGATTCCGGCAATCGACCTGACACAGCAGGATTACTTCCTTGCCGCGATTTTTGGTGGTGTGATCGGTGGAGCCGGTATGGGACTGATCCTATTAGCGCGTTCTACTACGGGTGGAACGGAACTTCTGGCAGTATTGATCCAGCATTTTATCAGACATTATTCCGTGGTTCAGATCATGCAGGTATTAGATGCGATGATCGTGCTTACCGGTTTATATCTGTTCGGTATCAAGGCAGCCATGTATGCAATTGTTGCCATTTTTGTCACAACGAAAGTGTCGGATGGTCTGATGGAAGGATTTAAATATTCCAAGTCGGCGTTCATCATTACAGACCAGTATGAAAAAGTGGCAAAAAAGATCCTGCTTGAGTTGGACCGTGGAGCAACCGGTCTATATGCAAAAGGAATGTATTCCGGTGATGAAAAGTGCATGCTTTACTGTGTTGTTTCCAAGAAGGAGATTGTAGAACTGAAAGATATTGTGGCATCGGTGGACCCGGATGCGTTTGTCATTGTCTCAGATGTCCGCGAAGTACTTGGCGAGGGATTTCTGGAATATCATAAGAACTAAGGATGAAACAGAGAGACAGGAAATTTTTTTGTGGAGATTGTATACAGGGAATTAGAGGTAAAATTTCCAGCAGAATTGAGGAAATGCATAAAAAAATATGTATTTCCTCTTTATTTTTTTGCAGTTTTGCATTAAAATGTAATCTAGGTATTTTTATTGAGGGAGAAAAGTACGATTTTTTTTGTGAAAGTTGAACAGAATCGACCAGAGAAGGAGCATAGCTTATGATTTCGAATCAGATACTTCAGAACACAATTGATGGATTGAAGGGAATAACCAGAATTGATTTATGCATTATTGACGTCGAGGGAAAGATTTTGGCTGCTACATTTCCTGACGCAGAGAAGTATGTAGAACCTGCTCAGGCATTTGTGGAGTCACCTGCAGACAGCCAGGTGGTGAACGGATATCAGTTTTTCAAGGTGTTTGATGAACACCAGTTAGAGTATATCCTGCTTGCCAACGGAGACAGTGACGATGTCTACATGGTGGGTAAAATTGCCAGTTTTCAAATACAGAATCTTCTGGTAGCATATAAGGAGAGATTCGATAAAGACAACTTTATCAAGAATCTTTTGCTGGACAATTTACTGCTGGTTGATATTTATAACAGAGCGAAGAAGCTCCATATTGATACAGAAGTCCGGAGAGTGGTATTTATCGTTGAGACGAACCGAGAGAAAGATGGCAATGAAATGGAAAAGATCAGAGGAATCTTCGGTGGCAAATCCAAGGACTTTGTCACTGCGGTAGATGAGAAGAACATCATCGTGGTGAAAGAAGTTGCAGACAACGAGGGATACGATGAACTGAACAAGACAGCAGAAGTGATCGTGAACCTGTTCCGTGCGGATGCTGAGAATGATGTTCATGTCGCTTATGGAACAATTGTAAATGAGATCAAAGAAGTATCCCGTTCTTACAAGGAAGCCCGTATGGCATTGGATGTAGGAAAGATTTTCTTTGAGGAAAAAGATGTGATCGCATACTCCACATTGGGAATTGGACGTCTGATCTATCAGCTCCCGATTCCGCTGTGCAAGATGTTTATCAAAGAGATTTTTGATGGCAAATCACCGGATGACTTTGACGAGGAGACTCTTACCACGATCAACAAGTTCTTCGAGAACAGCCTGAACGTTTCCGAGACATCCCGCCAGTTATATATCCACAGAAATACACTGGTATATCGTCTGGATAAACTGCAGAAGTACACAGAACTGGATCTTCGTGTGTTTGAAGATGCCATTACATTTAAGATTGCGTTGATGGTTGTAAAATACATGAAATATATGGAGTCATTGGATTACTAGAATTTAGGAGGAAGCAATGATTAAGTTGGAACATGTCAGTAAGTCATATACAGCAGGAATCCCTGCGTTAAATGACGTAAGTCTTGACATTGAAGAAGGCGAATTCGTATTCATAGTTGGTGACAGTGGTTCAGGAAAATCTACACTGATCAAGCTTTTGCTGAAAGAACTGGAACCAACAGAGGGTACGATCACGATAAACAATAAGAAACTGAACAAGATCAAAAGAAGGCAAATCCCGAAATTCCGCCGTAATATCGGCGTTGTATTTCAGGATTTCCGCTTGTTAAAAGACAGAAACATTTATGATAATGTTGCGTTTGCCCAGAAAGTCATCGGCGAGTCAAACCGCAGCATTAAGAAGAATGTTCCATCCATGCTGTCTATGGTAGGACTTGCTGCAAAGTACCGCTCTTATCCAAGGCAGTTGTCCGGCGGTGAGCAGCAGCGTGTTGCGATCGCAAGAGCGCTTATCAATGAGCCAAAGATTTTACTGGCGGACGAGCCAACCGGTAACCTGGATAATCATAATGCATGGGAGATCATGAAACTTCTGGAAGAGATCAATAGCCGTGGAACTACAGTGGTAGTTGTAACACATAACCTTGAGATTGTGAAAGCAATGAACAAGCGTGTCATCACTATGAAGAAAGGCGTTGTCGTTGAGGACAGCGAGGGTGATTATAGCGATGAGGATTAGTACATTTTTCTACACGATAAAGCAGGGACTGAAGAATATCTGGAAGAATAAGATGTTCTCACTTGCGTCGATTGCAACGATGACCGCATGTATCTTTTTGTTTGGTCTGTTCTATACGATTGTGACAAATTTCCAGTCTATGGTGAAGGATGCAGAGTCCGGCGTTGCTGTAACAGTCTTTTTTGACGAGGGAATCTCACAGGATAAGATTGATGAGATTGGGGATCTGATCCGTGCAAGGGCAGAGGTATCAAATCTGGAATTTGTTTCAGCGGATGATGCATGGGACAGCTTCAAGCAGACTTACTTTGAAGGAAACGAAGCAGCAGCGGAGAGTTTTGCCGGGGATAACCCACTGGCAAATGACGCCAGCTATTCCATTTATATGAATGACATTTCCATGCAGCAGACGTTAGTGACCTATTTACAGTCAGTGGACGGTATCCGGGAAGTAAAACAGTCAGCAGTTGTAGCGAATACGCTGACCGATTTTAATAAATTGATTGGATATGTCTCCGCAGGAATTATTATTATCCTGCTGGGGGTTGCAGTCTTTTTGATCAGTAATACCATCACCGTTGGTATTTCTGTGCGAAGAGAAGAGATTGGTATTATGAAACTGATCGGTGCTACCGATTATTTTGTGCGTGCACCATTTGTGGTAGAAGGTATTGTGATCGGATTGATCGGAGCAGCGATTCCGCTTGGCATCCTGTATGTCCTTTATGGACGGATCATTGATTACATCGGGGAGAAGTTCAGTTTTATCAGCAATATGATGAAATTTTTACCGGCAGATGAGGTGTTCCATACACTGGTTCCGGTAGCATTGATACTCGGTGTCGGCATTGGTTTTATTGGCAGCCGCATCACAATCAGAAAGCATTTGAAAGTATAATTTTATGAAGAAAAGAAACATTTTACGCCGCATTCTGGCGGTGGTACTTGTTCTCACGATGGCAACAGGGCTGACGGCACAGGCAAAAGGAGATGCATCATCAACGTCGCTCAAGGAAGCACAGAAAGAAAAAGCCGCATTGGAAAAGCAGTTAAAAGCTGCGAAAGAGCTGATCAATGATCTGAAGGATTCCAAAGGTGATGTAGAGGACAAAGTTCAGGAACTGAACAATGAACTTGTGGATATCTCATCGAAGATCACTTCACTGGAAAATCAGCTTGCGGACAAAAGCACAGAGATTGCAGATGCCGAGGCAGAATTAGCACAGGCAGAAGCAGATAAACAAAAACAGTATGACGATATGAAAACCCGTATCCAGTATATGTATGAAAACAGCCAGACAACGTATCTGGAGCAGCTTCTGGAATCGAACAGCGTGGCAGAGTTTCTGAATACGGCAGAGTATATCGCAGAGATCCAGAAGTATGACAGGCAAAAGCTGGATGAGTACACGGAGAATATTGAATATATCACCGTGGCGAAAGAACAGCTTGAACAGGATTACGCTGATCTGGAAAATATGAAAGCAAATGTGGAGAGCCAGAAGCAGTCTGTTGCAGCACTGATGAGCCAGAAGGAGACAGAGCTTGCAGGCATCACAAGTAATATTTCGGATGCGCAGGAGGATGCAAAGTATTTTGAGGCAGAGATACAGGCGCAGAACGAATTGATAGCGGAGATCAAGCGGATCGAGGCTGAGAAAGCGGCAGCGGCAGCCAAAGCGGCTGCAGAGGGAAAAGAGGTAGCAGACAATCCTTATACAGGTGGAGCTTTCACATGGCCGTGTCCGTCAAGTACAAGGGTTACCAGTGATTATGGAACGAGGGTTTCACCGACTTCAGGAGCGTCTTCAAACCATAAAGGAATTGATATCGGTGCCTCAGCAGGTGCGGCGATCGTTGCAGCGGCAAACGGTACCGTAAAGGCGGCAAATTACAGCAGTGCAGCCGGAAACTACGTGATGATCGATCATGGCGGCGGACTTTATACCGTTTATATGCATTGTTCCTCGCTTGCAGTTTCGGAAGGAACAGCAGTTTCCGCAGGTCAGACGATCGCCTACGTTGGAAGTACAGGTATTTCTACTGGAAATCATTTACATTTTGGTGTATCATTAAACGGAAGTTATGTCAGTCCGTGGAGTTATCTCAAGGGCTGATAAGCGTTCCGGGAATCAGGCAGATAAAGTATATAAAAAGAGGTTGCCACACGAAAGCCGGAAATCAGAAACGGCATTTTGTGTACAATCTCTTTTTTCTGTTTTGTAAAGGTTATGGAAAATAAAACCGGCACCTCGGCATTTTTCTCAATTGCTATGAAAGTGGAGGTGCGGTTATGCATATGTTTACATGGAAAGGATGCAGCAAAAATGTTTTGAAATTGCTGCGAAAGGAAATTTATGGATCAGCAGAATTATGAACTGGATCAAACTGGAGCGGAAGAGACTCCAAAGAAGAAAAAAGGAAGCACAGTCAAAGGGATCGTGATCGGTGTGATCGGAACACTTCTGATAAGCTGGACGGGAATCAATGTGGCATGTCTGGCAACAAATTCACAGATCCTGATCACGAACAAGGAAAGTGCAGATGACGGAGAGGGCGCAGTGCTCGACGCAGATACGGTCAGCAAGATCAATGAACTGACTGCATACACAAAGCTCTATTATTATGATGACATTGAAAATGAGAAACTGCAGGATGGACTGTATACAGGTCTGATCGATGGATTGGGAGATAAATATTCTGTTTACTATAATGCAGAAGATTATCAGGCGCTTCAGATATCTACGACAGGCCAGTACTATGGAATCGGTGCAGGGTTAAGCCAGGATAAGGATACCATGGTGGTAACAGTCAACAAGGTTTATGAGGGAACTCCTTCTGAGTCAGCAGGATTGTTGAAAGATGACGTGATCGTTTCCGTGGACGGAACAGAGGCTGCTTCCATGGAACTTTCGGAACTGGTAAAACTGATTCGTGGAGAGAAGGGAACGACTGTCCATCTGGAGATTTACCGTCCGTCTACCGAGGAAAATCTTTCCTTTGATGTAGAAAGACAGGACATTACATTGCCAAGTGTGTCCCACAAGATGTTCGAGGATGGTATCGGATATGTACATATTGATTCCTTTGAGACAGAGACGGCAGCACAATTTGAGGAGGCAGTAAAAGATCTTGAGGATCAGGGAATGAAAGCACTGATCATTGATGTGAGATATAATCCCGGTGGTATGGTGACCGCAGTTGTCCAGATCCTGGATGATATTCTGCCGGAGGGAACAGTTGTGTATACAGAAGATAAAAACGGAAACCGTCAGGATTACACTTCCAGCGGGGATACGCATCTGGACTACCCGCTTGCGGTACTGATCAATGGGGAGAGCGCCAGTGCGTCCGAGATTCTGGCAGGTGCGGTCAAAGATTATCAGTATGGCACACTGATCGGAACGACAACGTTTGGAAAAGGAATTGTGCAGACGATCTTTCCATTGGAGAATGGGGATGCAGTGAAGCTTACGACTGCCAAATATTTCACTCCAAAGGGAAATTATATTCACGGTGTCGGAATTGGGCCGGATATTGAACTGGAATACGAATATCTCGACAAAGATGCAACTTCTTATGACGAGGCATATGATAACCAGATTCAGAAGGCGATAGAGGTTTTAAAGGATAAAATCCAGTAAATAACAGGAGAATAGCATGAAAAAACAACTTTATCGGATCGTTACAGGGATATTGGCAGTAGCATGGATGTGTCTGATTTTTTCTTTTTCCAATCAGCCTGCGACGGAATCGAGTAAAGTGAGTGGCGGATTGTGTCATCGTCTGGTGGAGCGTGCCAATGATACGCTCCATCTGGATATGACCGAAAAACAGCAGCTGGCCATGGCAGAAAAAATCGAATATCCGGTAAGAAAAGCAGCCCATATGACAGAGTATGCCATATTAGGTCTGCTTTCTTTTGCATTTTACCGCGGAATCCTGAAAAAAGAAAAGCGACAGTTTCTTGCGGCGCTGCTCACGGCGGCAGTTTATGCGGCTACAGATGAGTTTCATCAGTATTTTATACCGGGAAGGTCGGCAGAGGTGATGGATGTGTGCATTGACACGCTCGGCGCGTCGATCGGACTTGCAATTCTTTTTTTTACCTTAAAAGTAGTGCGAAAACATTGCCAAAAATCAAAGCTTACTTTACAATAAAAATAACAGACAGATAAAAGAGTCTGTCAGATAAAAAATGAAAGAGGTGATACTGTGGTAGAACTTGATCAATTTAAAGTGACTCTGAATTCATACAGAGGACCGCTGCAGGAAGTGAGGGATTCACTTTGACCTGGCTGACAAAGAGCAGAAAATCCAGGAATTAGAGCGGGAAATGGAAGACGGCAGTTTTTGGAATGATCCGGTCGTTTCCCAGAATAAAATGAAAACTTTAAAAAGTTTGAAAGATGACGTTGCAACTTATGAGAAGCTTGCAACACAGTTTGACGACATAGAGACACTTATCGAGATGGGGTATGAGGAGAATGATGCTTCCCTGATCCCGGAGATTGAGGAGATGTTGAATGAGTTTGTTACAACTTTTGACAATATTCGTATTAAGACACTGCTTTCCGGTGAATATGATGGGGATAATGCGATCCTGTCGTTACATGCCGGGGCTGGTGGAACCGAGTCGTGTGACTGGGCACAGATGCTGTTCCGCATGTATTCCAAATGGGCAGACAGCAGGGGATATGAGCTGGTTGTCTTAGACTCGTTAGATGGAGATGAGGCAGGCATCAAGTCCATCACATTCCAGATCAATGGAGAGAATGCGTATGGATATCTGAAATCGGAAAAAGGCGTACACCGTCTGGTCCGTATTTCTCCGTTTAATGCGGCTGGAAAGCGCCAGACATCTTTTGTATCCTGTGATGTTATGCCGGATATCGAGGAAGATCTCGACATTGAGATCAATGAAGATGACTTAAGAATTGATACTTACCGTTCCAGCGGAGCCGGTGGACAGCATATCAACAAGACTTCCTCTGCAATCCGGATCACGCACCTTCCGACCGGAATTGTCGTGCAGTGCCAGAATGAGCGCTCCCAGCACCAGAACAAGGATAAGGCAATGCAGATGTTAAAGGCAAAACTGTATCTGTTGAAGGAACAGGAAAATGCAGAGAAGGCAGCCGGTATCCGCGGTGAGGTCACAGAGATCGGCTGGGGTAACCAGATCAGATCCTATGTCATGCAGCCATATACGATGGTCAAAGACCACCGTACAGGTGTGGAAACCGGAAATGTGGACAGCGTAATGGATGGAAAAATAGATTTATTTATCAACGGATACTTAAAGTGGTTATCTTTGGGATGTCCGAAGGGATTAGGTGGCGACGATGAATAACTGGATTCCGGTGATCGTCATACTGGCGGTGCTCGCAGGTGGCGGTTATTATGCATACCGGAAAATCAAAAGAAAAGTAGAGGATGTTTCCCAGGCTTTATTCGGGACAGATTCATTGGTGGAGGGATGGAATAAGCAGGCAGATGAGCTTGCAGCCACCCCGAAATCCGTGTCCGGGATGACGCGGATCTTTGAACCGCAGATCCAGAGGGATTTTCCGGATTTTAATCTGGTGCAGTTTAAGAATAAGGCTGAGAATATGCTGGTTTCCGCTTTGCAGGCAATTGATTCCGGGAATGTTTCGCTGATCCGGGATGCTTCAGAGGAATTAAAAGCGCAGGTAGAAAATAGAATTGAAATGAACCGGTCGGAAGGAATCCGGGAAGTATACGAAAAGATCCGGATTCACCGGACGGAGATTTCCAACTATGAAAAAAAACAGGGAAAATGTATCATTACATTTCAGAGTGCTGTGGAACATCTTCATTATAAAAAGAAAGATGGAACAGTGGTTTCAGGGGATGAAAACCGATTGGAGCAGACAAAGTATAATGTTGAGGTCATGTATATTCAGGATGAGAAGATAGCAAAAATCGACAATGCTGTCGGAACAACCTGTCCGCATTGCGGTGCACCGGTCACCAATCTGGGGGCAATGTACTGCGAGTACTGCGGGCTTGCAATCACACCGATCAATTTAAAAGTTTGGACGCTTCATCGTTTTTATGAAGTAGATTACAATCACGTATAGGAGGATATGTTATGGGAATTATTAAGGCAATTGGACAGGCGATCGGAGGAACACTTGCAGATCAGTGGTTAGAAGTCATCGAAGCAGATGACATGAGCGACAAAACCGTCTTTACAAGCGGTGTGCTGATCCGCAAAGGACAGAATACCAAGGGAACAGGCAACACAGTTTCCAATGGTTCGATCATCCATGTTTATGACAATCAGTTCATGATGTTAGTGGATGGCGGCAAGGTAGTCGATTACACGGCAGAACCGGGATATTACAAAGTGGATAACTCTTCCCTGCCATCATTGTTTAACGGACAGTTTGGAGATTCATTAAAGGATTCTTTTAACCGTATTAAATATGGCGGTCAGACACCAACTGCGCAGAAAGTATTTTTTATCAATCTGCAGGAAATTAAAGGGATCAAGTTTGGCACGAGAAATCCGATCAATTACTTTGATAATTTTTATAATGCCGAGCTTTTCTTAAGAGCGCATGGTACATATTCCGTTAAGATCACCAATCCACTCCAGTTCTATGCAGAAGTAATTCCGAGAAACGCAGACAGAGTGGAGATCGATGAGATCAACGAGCAGTATCTGTCAGAGTTCTTAGAGGCATTACAGTCCTCCATCAACCAGATGTCCGCAGACGGAACACGTATTTCCTATGTGACATCCAAAGCAAGAGAACTTGGAAAATATATGTCTACTACACTCGATGAAGAGTGGAACCAGACACGTGGTATGGAAATCCAGGCAGTCGGTATTGCAAGCGTTTCTTATGATGAGGAATCCCAGAAGCTCATCAACATGAGAAATGAAGGTGCAATGTTAGGTGGAGATGCAAGTGTGCTCCGTGGTATGGCTGTTAAGAATTTAACAGAAGGTGTGCGTGACGCAGGTTCCAATGCAGGCGGTGCGATGACAGGATTCATGGGCGTCGGCATGGGAATGCAGCAGTTTAACACTTCCATGGAAGGATTGAACGCCATGACAGCAGGCATGGCAGGAACACAGCCACAGGCAGCACCACAGCAGACAGCAGCCCCGGCAAATAGCTGGACCTGTGAGTGCGGAGCATCAAATACCGGAAAGTTCTGCAGTGAGTGCGGAAAACCTGCACCGGCTCCGGTAAATAGCTGGACTTGTGAATGTGGAACCGTGAATACCGGAAAGTTCTGCAGTGAGTGTGGAAAACCTGCACCGGCAGCGGAGTGGACCTGTGAGTGTGGAACCGTCAACAAAGGTAAATTCTGCAGCAATTGCGGAAAGGCAAGGAGCTAACTATGGCAGTTATCAGTTTTAAGTGTCCAAACTGTGACGGAGAACTGATTTTTGACCCGGAAACACAGAAGTATAAATGCGAGTACTGTGGTTCAAAATTTACCCAGGCGGAATTGGATGCATTGCAGCCGGCAGAGTCTGAGGAAACGGATGCCGGTGCAGCGGATGGTTCTGATGAAGCAGAGCAGGAAACAACCGAGCAGCAGAGTCCGGACACAAAGAAAAAAGAAGGGGAGGACGGCGGCGCAGAGGCAGTCATTTATAACTGCCCTTCCTGTGGAGCAGAAATCGTGACAGATGCAACGACAGCAGCCACGTTCTGTTATTATTGTCACAATCCGGTCGTGCTTGGAAAACGGCTGGAAGGAAAGTATCTTCCAAATAAAGTCATTCCTTTTAAAATTTCCAAAAAGGAAGCGGAAAAACGTTTCTTAGAATATGTTGGAAAGAAAAAATTTGTTCCAAAGGCATTTTTTAATAAGAAACAGATCGAATGTCTGAGTGGTGTCTATTTCCCATATTGGATCTATGATGCAAAATTGCAGGGAAAACTGCAGGGCGAAGGCAAGAAAATCCGTGTGTGGAGAACCGGAGATACCGAGTACACAGAGACAAAGTTTTACCATGTGGAGCGTGAGGGTGAGGTTAATCTGAAGAATCTTGCAGAGAACGCACTGCAAAAGGCAAATGTGCAGCTTGTGAAAGGGGTACTGCCGTATCAGTTCAATGAGATGAAAGATTTTAATATGGGATATCTTTCCGGTTTCATGGCAGAGAAACGTGACATCGAGCAGAAAGCAGTGGAAGGAAATATGCAGGCTACGATGAAAAACTCAGCGGAAAAACTCATGCGGGAATCTGTTCAGGGATACAATGCGTTATCGGTCAACTCATTCGGGGTGATCCCGAAGAAGGAGGACTGGTCTTATGCGTTGCTTCCGGTCTGGACTGTTACCTATAAGGGGAAAGATGGAAAAATCTACTATTATTCCATGAACGGGCAGACAGGAAAAGTGTTCGGAGAACTTCCGGTAGACTACGGAAAAGTCACGCTGACGGGTATTATTTCGGCAGTCGTTGTCTTAATCATTGCATTGATCGGAGGGTATTTCTTATGAGAGATAAATTAAGAAAAAGAATCGCTCTGTCCGCAGTAACTGCACTGACACTTTTTGTGGCTGTACCGGTCTATGCGGATACTTATGATGCGGTGTATGATGATGCAGCGTTACTTTCAGATGAGGAACAGCAGTCGCTTTCGGAAGAAATCACCAATCTGCAGGAGACCACAGGCTGGGAGATTTTTGTCCTGACGACAGAGGATGCACAGGGAAAGACAGCGAGAGAGTATGCGGATGATTTTTATGACACGACAGCAACAGGCGATGATGGCGTGGTGTTCCTCATTGACATGGATAACAGAGAGGTTACGATATCGACTGCGGGAGAAGCCATTTACTATCTGAATGACGACAGGATCGATGATATTCTGGATAACTGTTATGATTATGTTGTGGATGGGGAATATGCTTCCTGCTTTTCTTCCATGTTAAGTGATGCAGAGTACTATTATGAGGTGGGAGTCCCATCTGACGCATATACCTATGATGAAGAAACAGGCGAGATCCATTATTACCATGTACTCACGTTGGGTGAAATTCTGTTTGCAGTTGTACTTGCAGCAGCTGTGTTTGCCGCTGTATTTTTTGGAATTACCGGAAAATACCGTCTGAAATTTGGCGGTGGATACCAGTATGATTACCATGCGTTCGGAAAAGTTAACCTGACCGGTCAGGAAGACCGTTTTGTCAACCAGATGGTGACGCATCGGAGGATCCAGACTGATAGTGGAAGCAGTGGGGGTGGCAGCAGCCATTCCGGCAGATCGACGGTACATACCAGCAGTTCTGGCAGAAGTCATGGAGGCGGAAGCCGCAAGTTCTAAATATCAGAAATTTGGTGAACAAGAAACAAAAATATAGAAATGTTCTGGAAAAGAGGTTGCCTTGGCAGCCTCTTTGTGTTATTATCTTCCTCATGAGGACAAATGTAAGTCCCAAACAAACAGAATAGATTCTATATACAAAAGAGAATCTGTTGAATCTGGCAACTAAGAGGTATTCATTTCCATGAAAGACAAAATGCAATATTATGTTTTGAAAGAGAAGGCAGTGCCGGAAGTACTGCTGAAAGTAGTGGAGGCAAAAAGGCTGATCGATTCCGGTAAGATCGCATCGGTGCAGGAGGCGACAGAGAGCGTTGGAATCAGCCGCAGTTCTTTTTACAAATATAAGGACGATATTTTTCCTTTCCACGAGGAGACCAAGGGAAAGACCATCACCTTTATCATTCAGATGGACGATGAGCCGGGGCTTTTATCAATGGTGCTGCAGACGATTGCCCGTTTTCACGGTAATATCCTGACTATACATCAGAGTATTCCCATTAACGGAGTCGCAACGCTGACGCTGAGCGTTGACATCCTTCCGGGAGAAGGCGACGCAGAGGCTATGGTGGAGAATATTGAGCAGAGAGACGGTATACACTATTTGAAAATTTTAGGCAGGGAGTAAGCATATGATAAACATAGCAGTATTAGGCTACGGTACAGTAGGAAGCGGAGTTGTTGAAGTCATCAACACCAATCATGAGAGCATTAACAAGAGAGCTGGAGATGAGATTAACATCAAGTACGTTCTTGATTTAAGAGATTTTCCGGGAGATCCGGTTGAGAAAGTTCTGGTTCATGATTATGAAGTGATCGTAAACGATCCGGAGGTAGATATTGTTGTTGAGGTTATGGGCGGGATCGAGCCGGCTTATACCTTTGTAAAAAGAGCGCTTCAGGCAGGAAAGAGCGTAAGCACATCCAATAAGGCTCTGGTAGCCAAGCATGGTTCTGAGCTCATGGAGATCGCAAAAGAAAAAAATATCAATTTCCTTTTTGAGGCAAGCTGCGGCGGCGGTATCCCGATCATCCGCGCACTGAATTCTTCACTGACAGCAGATGAGATTGAAGAAATTACCGGAATCCTCAATGGCACGACGAATTATATGTTGACGAAGATGTTCTATGAAGGAGCAGATTATGCTTCTGTATTAAAGGAAGCACAGGATAACGGATATGCAGAGCGAAATCCGGAGGCAGATGTAGAAGGATACGATGCCTGCAGAAAGATTGCAATTTTGTCATCTCTGATTTCCGGTCAGCAGGTAGATTTTGAAGATATCTATACAGAAGGAATCACAAGCATTACTGCAGAAGATATCCGCTATGCTACAGCGATGAACAAAAGTATTAAGCTTCTTGGAAACAGTTGGAGAGTTGATGGTAAGATTTATGCGATGGTCTGCCCGATGCTTTTAGATAATGCACATCCACTTTCCGGAGTAAATGATGTATTTAATGCCATTTTTGTCCGTGGGAATATGGTAGATGAGACAATGTTTTATGGTAAGGGAGCAGGAAAGCTTCCGACAGCCAGTGCAGTAGCAGCAGATGTCGTAGATTGTGTAAAACATACTGGTAAAAATATTAAAATTCTTTGGAATCCAGAGAAACTTACATTAAGTGACCTCGGTGACTTCGAGAGACAGTATTTTGTAAGAATGCCGGCAGATGCAGAAGCAAAGGCAATCACAGCAGCATTTGGAGCAGTAGAGATGGTATCTGTAGAAGGTATCAATGAAAAGGCATTTATCACAGGAGTGATGAAAGAGAGTGCTTTCAATGAAGCAGTAGAAAAGGCCGGACATATTATTAATCGTATTCGTCTTGACTGATTGTTAAAAACTATGTAGAATAGTTGGCATAATAAAAAGTACTCATAGAAATTTGATATATTGGTTTATCTATGATTTGTCTGATAAGTCGGGCATGAAGATTTTTGCAGTATATTAATAAAGATATGATTTTACGGTTA
>ENA-ORUX01000197-ORUX01000197.1-human-gut-metagenome-genome-assembly--contig:-NODE-197-length-61078-cov-9.345509_pt1 | contig 61078 bp, 54 predicted proteins | sample MGYA00242087_ERZ509225 | MGnify/ENA primary metagenome ERZ509225 (study PRJEB26280, sample SAMEA2338864) | human gut metagenome | biome: human gut; feature: human-associated habitat; material: faeces... | reverse complement strand
TGAGAGAATTATGTAGATACAAGCATGTAGAAATAATAGAAGGACATTTGATGAGAGACCATGTACACATGCTGGTTATGATCCCTCCATCATTATCTGTATCAGCATTTATGGGATATCTGAAAGGAAAGTCAGCATTGATGATGTTTGACAGACATGCAAATCTGAAATATAAGTTTGGAAACAGACATTTTTGGAGTGAAGGATATTATGTAAGTACTGTAGGGTTGAATGATGCAACAGTTGAAAAATATATTCGTGAGCAGGAAATGCATGATATCGCAATGGATAAAATGAGTGTAAAGGAGTATGCAAATCCATTCTCAGAAGCAGAGCAACAGGCATATAAACAAGAAAAAGCAAAGAAAAAGAAATAGTAAAAAATGAAGCCCTTTGAGGGCTGGCGAGAGTCAAAAGCGATAGCTTGAACGAAGTGAAAGCAGCGCCTTGAGACGCGAGCTGGCAGTAAAGGCTTATAGCCGCAGAGAAAACCGCGCTTTTTAAACGCGGTTTTTATTTTCAGTAATATATTTGTTGAAAGCCTTCGCAATAGCCTGGGCAACCTTCTTTTGATTTGTTGAATTTTTAAGCTTTTGTATTTCCTTGGTATTCGTACTAAAACCAGCTTCAAATAATATGGCTGGAATTTTTTGCTCATCAACCACATGTAGAGGATAAAATTCAGTTGTAAGAGTACCACGGTCATGTGTCCAATCTAAACCAGATAAGTTTTTACATATATATTCTGTGATCTGTTCACTTGCTTTATCGTCTTGACGAATATAAGAAACATATCCAGAACAAGTAGGATCTTCATTTGAATTGATATGGAATGAGAAGAAATAATCGGCTTTTTCTTTTTTTGCCATCTTAACTCTCGCTTTTAAATCCTCTGTTTCATCTTCTGACCACGTTACTTTATCACTTGTACGAGTATAGACAACTTTGATTTCTGGATTTAGTTTTTTTAGTTGTTTACCTGTTTCTAAAGCTAAAGCCAAAGTTAAATCTTTTTCGGTAGTACCATCTTCTGCAACGGTTCCCCCATCATAACCACCATGTCCAGCATCAATCATGACAGTCGCAATCGTTTCGTAATGTTTATTGACTGTTTTTGTCTTTGAATCTGAATTAGAAGTTGAGTGATTGGATAATAAAACTACGAAAGTTCCTATAATCAAACATATACATGCCAAAACAATAAGTAGGTTTTGTGGTTTCAACTTTCTTTTCTTTGAATTTTGCATGGGATTAGTATAGCACTGTTTAAAAAATTATTCAAAAATTGCGCGTCCAATTCGAACTGTATTCGAACCATGCTTAATAGCTAATTTATAATCTTGAGACATCCCCATGGATAAAGTGTCTATATCTGGATATTGCTCTTTTAGCTCTAAATAAAGGGTATGCATCTGGTCAAATTCAGATTCTACTAATGCTTGATCTTCTGTTTTTGAAGCAACACACATAATTCCTTTAATTTGAATATGTTTAAATTCTTGCAATTGAGAAATAAAGTTTTTAGCATCCTTAAAAGGATATCCCGTTTTGTTTGGATCTTCCGAAATTTTTAGTTCTACCAATACCTTTTGAATGATGCCATGTTTATTCGCCTGTTTTTCAATTTCTTCAGCCAGTTTCAATGAATCCAAGCTTTCAATCACATCAACCTTTCCAACAATATACTTTACTTTGTTTGTCTGTAGATGCCCAATAATGTGCCAAGTATATTTTGGATCATACTTATCTATAAATTCCTGTACACGATTTTCTCCAAAAGTAGTTAGACCCATTTTTGCGACTTCATCAATTTCTTCCTTTGTACGCGTTTTAGATACAGCCACTACATTAAAATCTTGTGCTTTTAGTTCTTCAATCAACTCTTTATTCATATTAAAACAGTCCTTTCAATATCAATCTAATTATAATCAAAGAAAAAAAAGAAGCAACATTTGCTTCTAATGAAATAATTTTCCAAAAATCCAACGAACGAATGGTCCACAATAACAAATTTGCCAAAAGAAAGCCATTGGAAAATTAAATAAAATAGTCATAAACCAAACTGAAATAATTTGGACACCTGGTGTTTTGAATAGAATGGTCGCAATCAAACTCATGATTGGACACATAATACAAATAATGTAGAAAGAAATCGCAAGTGTGATAAAGAAAGGACGATCCTTCGGTGTTACAACTTTAAAGGCAAAGTAATGTGCTAGTTTATCAACAAAGAAATATTCTAAAATAAAGGCTACAGGCCACATGATGATTAATTCATGAAAGGCTAATAAAAAGACTTGATTAGACATTCCACCCATATTAAGTGCGATGTTGTAACAAATCATGGCATAAACCATTAAAAAAGACATGAATAAAGTGAATACAATATTTTCGAATTTTGTTTTTGGCATATATTTTCTCCTCCTAAATGACTTTTTGTGTTGTTCAATCAAAGACGTTTCCAATATGTACCAAAAAGCGAACGCTAGTAATAATATCATAATTTTTTTGCTTTTGTAATAAAAAATCAGTAAGAATCACTCTTACTGATGAATAGGGAAAGTTAATATAATAGTAAATAAATCATTTGTTTCGTCTTGATAGAAAGTTCCATGATGGATTTTTATCATTTTTTTAACACTCTTCAAACCAATTCCATTACTTTCGACTTTATCCAAATGATGATTGATTGAATTCGTAAAACTCATTTTTAATTGGTCTTCTTCAATCGTTGTTTGAATCACGATATCTTTCCAAGGATCACAATATTTTTGAATATTCGAGAATACATTATTTAATATTCTTTGAATTATCGCAAAATTCGCATCCATAGATAGAGAAGTTTGTAGAGGTTCATATAAAATATGAAGATCCATTTCTCTTAAATACTGAATATGATCTACCAATGTATCGATGAGCTTTTGAACAGGAATATTCGATAAATCAGAATTATATTCTGTTGAAAAGACAAGAGAATACTCAAACATTTTATTGGAAAGATATGTGATTTCTTCAACCTTATCTAAACATTTTTGAAGATATTGATCACGAAATTCAATATCATCCTTTTTTAAATTCATGATCTCAAGATACCCTTTTAACGTCGTCAATGGAGTCCTTAAATCATGAGACAAAGAAGAAATTAATTCTTTATTCGCAACACGAGCCTGCTGTTCATTATCCATTGTTTGTAGAAAGGCAATGCGCATTTGATTCAAGTCCTGGGCTAAACGTCCAATCTCATCTTTATCACTTACTTTGATTTCATGATTCCAATCTCCAATTGCTAAAGTAAAGACATCTTCTTGTAAATTTTGAATGGACTGAATTCGTTTACGAATAAAACTTTGCAGGATAATTAAATAAAAAGAGAAAGAAATCAAAAGTGAAAGAATGATATAAGGAATTTGGAATGGAATCATAGGGAATGAAGTGATATATAAATAAACGGATTGGTTTTTAAAATGTATTGGATAATCATAGTACAACGGGGCTTCCAAGACATCCAAATCATCAAAACTATATAACAACAATAAATTATTGCTGCTTAAAGGAGATTTGTCCGTAAAATAGATTCCATCCTGATCATATAATTCCACATACGCATGATTGAGTGCATTTTCTTTTAATATATGATTGATGACTTTTTTGTTTTCTTTCGTTAAATCAAAATTTTGAAGTTGTTTTTCTAATTTCTTTACATAAGAAGAATAATCTTCCGATTGATAAAAAGTATCCATTAAAAACTCAAAGACAGCACTGCGATTTAAATATAGAAATGAAAAAGAAGTTAATACCAACAATGTTGCACAAAGAAAAGAGAACATCATACGACTGGATAAGGAATAGAAGACGTTTTTCTTTGAACGGAGTGGTTTAAGATTTTTTAAAAGTAAATAAAAAAGAATTGTTATAATAAGACTTAAAATACAGTCGAAAATACGATAAGAATGATAATAATTCGTGAAAGATGGATACCACTCAATACAACTCATTTTACTTGAACTCTTTATAAAAATATTATACTTTTGTGCATTTTTTAAAGGAGTACGGCCACAAAACGAAAGTATAGAATCGATGACTTTATCATCTGGTTTATTTGATTTTGTTTTATATAAAATGACTTGATAACTTCCCTTTTTTAATAATTGATTTAAATCTTTACGAATTTGAGTGTGGTTCATAAAATCCACTTGTTCTTGTTCATCTAAATAAGCTTTCGCCTCTTTTATTTTTTCTTTAGATAAAGTATCAGAATACTTATAATGAGTATTTAAATAATCGTATACGACAAATCTTTGAGAATATATTGCGAAAAAACTCAATAAAAAAACAAGAAGGGAAAGATACAGTCTCGTTATTTTTTTATTCAAAACGATACCCCTTTCCCCAAATTGTTTTTATGTATACTGGATTGGCGGGATCCTTCTCGATTTTCTTTCTAAGATTACGAATATGAACCATGATTGTATTATTTGCCGAATAATAATACGGCTCATTCCATGCTTTTTCATACAATTGTTCAGCTGAAAAAATTTGTTTAGGATTCTTCATCAACGTACTCAAAATATTAAATTCAATATCCGTTAATTCAACTTCTTTTCCATTGACCTCTGCATTTTGTTGGGCATAACGCAAAGTAAGACCATCCATACTTAAATCTTTTTCAGTATCCATAGAGATTTCTTCTTTTTTACCCTTATAAACTTGGTAACGACGAAGTAAAGCTTTAACTCTTGCCGTTAATTCACTATAAGAAAAAGGTTTTGCCAAATAGTCATCCGCTCCACTTGAAAAACCAAGCGTCTTATCCGAATCCAATCCTTTGGCTGTCAAAAATAAGATGGGGACATTGCTTGTTTCACGAAGCTTTAAACAAGTCTGGTAACCATTCATATTCGGCATCATAATATCGAGAATAATCAAATCGATGGAAGAATTAAATAATTGAAGAACCTCATTTCCATCTTTGGCTTCGATTACTTCATAACCTTCGCCAGTTAATAAAATTCTTAATATTTCACGGATTTCTGCATTATCATCCGCCACTAAAATACGTGTCTGCATGTTCACATCCCCTTCATTTATTCTATTTTACCCCAATTAGAATAGGGTTTCCAATTTTCATAAGGCAACATATGATGTAAATGATCCATCACTTTCGATTGAGAAGAATACAATTGAATGATATCCAATTTCTTATCATAATCTTTTTTGGATAATTTCTTTTCATTCTTTAATTCAGTCTTGTTTTTCTTTGATGTATACGTACCAAAATATACAAGCTGATTTGTCTTATCTTCTTTTTTTAAAATCATGGTAACATACTTAGATACCTTTTTATGATGGATATGCCCATATTCTCCATCCGGATTATGCGTTACAATTTTGTCCCAGTCTTTGGAATCGATTTCTTTTTTTATCTCTCTTTGAATATCCTTTTTACAAGACTTCCAGTTATCACGCTTCCCCTTTGTCTTATCTGGAAAAGATAAAATAATTCCTTTAGAATGTGTCTTCTCCATTACCTTCATAAATTCTTTTTTTCTTTTTTTATTGTTTCCATTCGTAATACATAAAACCGTGTAATTTCCATTGATTAAATGAGATCCACCCCAAATTGTTTCATCATCCGGATGGGCCACAATCATTAAAGATTCAGGCTCTTGGGCATGAATTACGGATGTATTTAGACAAAGCATTAAACTTAAGATGCATAATAATAACTTTTTCATTTTCATCACCAAAAAAATTCTATCAAACATTTCTTAACACTCTACTTATGCATTTCTTAAATCTTCTTAATATATTTATGAAAATTTAATATTTCCTTTTGTCGATACTTAAGATTTATTTTGTATAGTAAAACCATGAAAAAGAGAGATACGTTTTACATTACAATACTATTTATATTACCCATTTTATTTGTACTCTGTGTATCCACATATTCCATGTATGGATCAAAGTTAGATTGGTTATCCCAACATATATCTTTGGCAGACTATTTTCGACAGACCCAACAATTACTTCCAGATAGTTTTGCGAATCTTCAAGGACAAACCAATGCCTTTAGTTTTTCATATTATGGACTATTAAGGCCAGACGTTTTAGTTTCTTATTTATTTCCAAACATTCCAATATATTTCTTTATTATAGGTTATGCAACACTTCTATGGTCATCTACAGGAGGACTTTGTTATTGCTGGCTAAGAAATAAAGGATACAAAGATTCGATTCGTTTCTTTTCAAGCATATGTTGCATATGCGCCAATTGCTTCTTTCAGTCCCACCAACAAATCATGTTTATAGAAATTCTTCCCTTTTTATTTCTTTCGATGATTTTAATAGATAAAAATAAAAGACAATGGATTAGTCTATGTGTAGTTATGGCACTATTCCATAACTATTTCTATACGCCAGGCATGATATTGATTCTGCTTTTATATGATTATGATCAAAACCATACGATAAAAGATATTCTGATTCCGATTCTTATTGGTGTTGGTATGGCTACAATTTTATGGCTACCAACCGGATATTTGATTTTAAACAATCATAAATCTGTTGTACAAACCAACCTATTTAATTTATTAATTCCAAACTTTACTCTAAAAGGACTTGTCTATGATAGCTATGGATGTGGATTGACTGTGATTAGCTGGATTGCCCTATTTCAAGGAATTCAATTTGAAAAGACAAGGAAACTATCGATTCTGTTGATTTTAATGTTTGTTTTCCCAATGTTCTCTTATATATTGAATGGAACTTTATATGCACGCACAAAAATATTGGTGCTATGTTTACCACTCGTGCTTATGATCCTTTCCTATTGGTTACAAGAAAGAAAGTTGAATAAGGGTTTACTTGTTTTAGCTAGTTTATTTCTTTGCACCAAAACAATGCTTCTTGGATTATTAATTTCACTTGTATTTATAGGCTATTACTTTATGGATAAAAAAGAATGTTTAATGATGTATGCCCTTGTACCTATGATTGTTTTTACAGGATTCAACTACAATCAGTGCTTAGATTTAAAACTCTATAATTCAATGTATTCTAAGGATAAACAAAAATTAATTCAAGGAAACGATTTGAATCAACGAACAGCCGATTTAGATCAGGTGGGTTATAGTGTCAATCGTATCTATGACCCAAAAGAAATGAAGGCATCAAGTTATACGTCAACAAGCAATTCTTTATATAACACTTTCATTTATGACATTATAAAAAGTCCGATTTCCCAATCCAATCGAACAATCATAACAGATAGTGAGAATTATTTATATTTGAGTATGATGGGGATTCAAAATGTATTGAGTAAAGACTCTAATTTATATGGATATAAAGAAGTAGATAGTAAAGGAAAATATAAATTATTAAAGAATAAAAATGTATTTCCAATGGTCTATGTCACAAGTGATACGATGAGTGAATCTGAGTTTGATAAACTCTTTTATCCATATAATTTGGATACCATCTATAATTGCACGATTGTGAATGGTGAAACAAGTAATGATTATGCCTCAAAGATGAAACTTATAAAGAATTTAGATCAATCGATTGTGATTCAGAACAAAAGGAAAATAAAAAAAACAATACCCATTGATTTTGATACTAAAAATAAGCTGATCTGTATTGATTTTGATGTAAAGAATTATACAGATAAAAAGATTTCGATATCCATAAACGGAATGAAGAATACATTGTCAAAAAAACATTCTGTGTATCCAAATGGGAATAAACATTTTACGTATATTCTTTCTAAAAAAGAATTGAAACAATTTGATGTTACTTTATCCAAAGGAAAATATAAGATATCCAATATTCGTGTGTATACATGTGATATGAATGTGTTTGACCGAGTTGTAACTAAAGTAAAACCATTAAAGACAACTTCTATATTTAAGGGGAAAGTAACAATATCTAAAGATGGGTATTTAGTAACTTCATATCCTTATGAAAAGGGATATGAAATTTATGTCGATGGAAAGAAACAGAATATTGAAATTGTGAATAAGGCTTTTGTGGGATGCAAAATAAAAAAAGGAAGCCATACAATTATGATTCAATTTCATGCGCCATTTAAGAATGCGGGACTGGGTATAAGCGTTCTTTTCATTATAATAGGAGGATTTTGGATATGGAAAAAGTCAAAGAATTTATAAGCTATGGAATCGTGGGAGTTATGACAACTCTTGTGAATTATATTGTTTATTTTATTTGTTTAAAAATAGGAATCGATTGGCTGACAAGCAATAGTCTAGCTTGGATGGTAGCCGTTATTTTTGCGTATTTTTCAAATCGTAAAGTTGTATTTCATTCAAGTAATGATATGAAAAAAGAGTGTATCGAGTTTTTTGGACTTCGATTTATGACATTACTTATTGAAAATCTACTATTGGCTATTTGTATTGATGGCGTACATATTTCAAATTTATTATCTAAGATTTTAGTCAGTGTGATTACTGTTTTGGTCAATTATTTCTTATGTAAATCTCATATATTTTCTAAGAAGGAGGAAATGTTGTATGAACAAAATTAGTGTTGTCGTTCCTTGTTTTAATGAAGAAGAAGTTCTTTCCGTGTTTTACAAAAAGACAAGCGAAGTATTGAATGAAATAGATGGAATCACCTATGAATTGTTGTTTGTGGATGATGGATCCAAGGACCATACCAAAGATATATTAAGAGCATTGAGCTTAAAGGATGATCGTTGTGAATTTGTTTCTTTTTCTAGAAACTTCGGTAAAGAAGCTGCCATGTTTGCAGGATTAAAGAAATCAAGTGGCGATTATGTTGTGATCATGGATGCCGATTTGCAGCATCCTCCTGTATTATTAAAAGAAATGTATAAGGCGGTTAGTGAAGAAGGCTACGATTGTTGTGCAGGAAAAAGAGTGGATCGTACGGGTGAAGGTAAGATTCGTAATTTCTTATCGCATACTTTTTATAAGGTGATGCAGAAGATGTGTAAAATGGATATGAGTGATGGTTGTGGTGATTTTCGTATGATGTCAAGACAAATGGTGGATGCGATTCTAGAATTAAAAGAATACAATCGCTATATGAAAGGATTATTTTCTTTTGTAGGATTTGATACAAAATGGATTGAATTTCATAATGTACAACGAGCAGCAGGTAATTCTAAATGGAATTTCTCTAAACTATTCGCATATGCGATGGAAGGTATGTTTTCCTTTTCTACAGCGCCGATTGTATGGATTGGTAATATTGGAACAGCCATTATGATTTCATCGATTTTAATGACTTTGTTTGGATTGTTAGTACATGTCACGTCCATGTTTCATTTAGTATGTTTGATCCTGTTCTTGAGTGGACTTCAAATGTTATTTGTGGCCATTTTAGGTCAATATACGACAAAAGATTATATGGAAAGTAAACAAAGACCGATCTATATAGTAAAAGAAACTAGCCGAAATTTAAGCTAGTCTCTTAATGTGATTTCAATCACTGTGTCAATTGGATCTGGACACTGGTGTGAATTGGAATCAATATGGATAAATGTATAGTCAGGAAAACTTTCTGCGTTCCAAGGCGTTTGAATTTTGATTTGAGAATGATCAGACAATCTTCTTATTCCTTGGATTTTTTCTTTTTTGATTTTAACAGGTATATCAAAAATACTCTCATCTAAAATATGCGCATAAATTTTATTTCCCTTTTGTGTGTATCTTCCCCATTCGGGTTTTTCTAATTCACATTTTGTGCATCCATAAATAGAAGCTTCATTTAGTTTCATCCATTCTCTGATTTCATTCAATACTTGGATAGATTCTTTAGGAAATTGTCCTCTAGCATCCGGCCCCACATTTAAAATCATATTTCCACCCTTGGATACACATTCAACTAGAGTACGGATGATTAGCTTAGCAGATTTATAATTCGTGTCCTTAGCGCAATATCCCCAATGCTCATTCATAGTGATGCAAGCTTCCCAAGGCACAGGTAAACCTTGAGGAGGAATCATTTGTTCAGGTGAAGTAAAATCACCGGCTGTAAAACTAGGATGTGCATCCATAATGGTTCCAGGATGTACACCATCTCCTTCTAAACGATTGTCGATGATCATGTCTGGCTGGTAGGTTCTTGCCATAGATACGATTTTATGGGCATCCCATACATCTTTTGTCATATTGTCATAAGAAAAGTCAAACCACATGATATCCAACTTTCCATAGTTTGTAAGTAATTCCTTGATTTGAGTATGCATATAATTCAAATAGTTTGAAAAACAAATCGGTTTATCATATTCTGCATTGTTTCTTTCTGGATGATGTCGATCTTTAAAGTGAGGATAGTCAGGATGATGCCAATCAAGCAGGGAATAATATAGACCGACTTTTAATCCTTCTTGTCGAAAGGCATCTAAAAATTCTCTGACATAATCATGATTTGCCTTCCAATCTGTAGTCTTTGTATCAAACATACAATATCCATCGTGGTGTTTGGCAGTCATTACGGCATATTTCATACCAGCTGCTTTGGCCAATTTAGCCCATTGGTGTGGATCAAATTCATTCGCAAAAGGAATATACTCTTCTTCTTTCATTTCTTCGTTGCTTCTGACCCATTCACCTCGTGCTGGAATGGAATAGATTCCCCAATGGATAAAAAGTCCGAATCTAGATTTTTGAAACTCTGTAATATTCATAAGATCTCCTTTAGAAAAGTGGTTCTTGTAGCTGCTTTTTTTGAAGTGCAATGCCTGGTTTGGATAAGATTTCTTTGGTTCTAGAAATATCCTTTAGCCAAGGATCTATATCTTCTTTTTCGAGTATGACTGGCATTCGAGAATGCACAGGTTTTACATATGCATTGGCATCCGTGGTAACAATGACAAGGTGATCATCAATAAGAATTCCTGCAAAATAGAGAATGTGATCGCAATAAAATTCCACTTTATTTTTACCTAAATCCCACTCGTAAAAACTTCCTGCAGGCACAATACAATGCATAGAATCTTTAAATAAAGGCTTTTCAAGAAGTGTTTCTTGTCTAGCATTTAAAATTAAATTGTTGGTTTTATACCCAAATGGCACCATTTTCTTTTGACTTCGAGTAAGTACAAGACATTTGTCACTTGGATGAATGTCTTTTTCTTCTAAACCAAAGGCTTTGGCTACTTTAGGTGTATATCGAAAGCTTGTACACATACTAGAAGTATATCATAAGAAAGAGGTTGTAAATAAACAGATAAAAAAGGGCGTATTAATGATCAATACATCACGTGGTGAAATTATTGATACAAATGCGGTGATTGAAGGGATTGAAAATGTCATCAAGAATCGAGACTTATTGATATTAAAGGCCTATCCAAATGTCATTGTGACACCACATGCAGCCTTTTATACGATATTAATTGGCTTTGTGATTCAGCTTCTTATTGAATTAATCAAAAAGAAATGAATAAACAATATAAAAACTACCTACGCCAACTCTCACAAAGTTTGTAGGTAGTTTTTACTACATAATTCCCCAGAACTTACATATTTGTATGTTTCTTTTTGTATCTTTATCTTAGCTTGAAAGAAAAGATTAAACAACTTTTTAATCGCTATTGGCGTAATTTATTCTTGAGGAACGCTTTAAGTTAGAGTATACTAACCATAAAGTTAGATATAACTAACAGGAGAACGATTATGAAGAAATGTATAGAATTTAATGGGGTATCAAAAAAGTATGAAGTAGGAGAAAAAGCATTTTATGCATTGGATGATGTTTCTTTTTCGATTGATCAACATGAAATGGTTGTGATTTTAGGACCAAGTGGAGTGGGTAAGTCGACACTTTTAAATATTATGGGTGGAATGGATCATGTGACTGATGGAAAAGTATATATGGATGGGCTCGATATTAGTGGGTATAGTGAAAAAGAATTAACGGATTATCGTGCTAAAAATATTGGGTTTATTTTTCAGTTTTATAATATTTTGCCGACACTGACAGTGAAGGAAAATGTGGATTTGATTCGGGATGTAGTTAAAAACGCAAAGGATTCGACTGAAATATTGAATAAAGTAGGTTTAAATGGTCAAGAAAATAAGTTTCCAAATCAATTAAGTGGAGGGGAGCAACAGCGTGTATCGATTGCGCGTGCCATTGCGAAAAATCCAAAACTTCTTCTTTGCGATGAACCTACTGGGGCTTTAGATTCAAATACGGGAGTAGAGATTTTAAAGTTATTGCGCGAATGTACAGGAGAAAACACAGTTGTGATTGTAACGCATAATGCGTTGATTGCGGATGTGGCGGATCGTGTAATTCGTTTAAAGAATGGAAAAATTATTGAGAATGTTGTGAATAAACAACCAAAGAACATAGATGAGGTGAACTGGTAATGTTGAGAAGAAAACTATATCGTGATCTTTGGCATTATAAGGGACAATTCTTTACAATTTTTCTGATGATATTTATTGGAATGTTGGCATTTAGTGGTATTCATGGCTATATGGATGGTATGGATGAAAGTGCTAAAGAGTATTATAAAGAATATAATTTACAGGATCTATGGATCACAAATACAAATGTTTCGGATTCGGATTTAGATGACCTAAAATCACTAGATCATGTTCGTGATGTAAATCGTGCATTGGTTTTGAATGTGAAATTAAAAGGATATAAAGATGTAACTTTAGAAACAAATGTTTTGGAAGAGAATACCATTTCTAAAATGTATGTTATCAAAGGGGAAAAATATGCATCGAATAAAAAAGGGTTGTGGTTTGATAGTTATTTGGCAGAATATTTAAATATTCATGTGGGAGACACTTTAAAGTTGGATGTTTCTGGACAGACTTTGAAGCTAAAAGTTGAGGGGTTAGTAAACACACCGGATCATGTATATTTTGTGAAGGATTCAACAGAAATTTTTCCTACACATCAAAACTATGGCTTTATATATATGTCGGCTGATACTTTTCAAGACGCAATGCATGTGGATGTTACATATAATAAGGCTTATGTGGATGTAGATAAGAAAAATAATGTGTCATCAGTAAAAAAAGAGATTCAAAAGGATTTTAATTTTTTATCTGTAACAGATCGTGACAATTCTTTTTCATATGCAGGTTACCAAGCGGAAGTAGAAGAAGGTCAAACTTATGCACCTGTATTTACGGGATTGTTCTTGATGATTGCGATTTTAAGTGTAATGAGTACAATGAATCGTTTTGTTCGCCAACAAAGAGTGCAGATTGGTACTTTAAAAGCACTTGGATTTAAAAATCGAAAAATCTATATCCATTATATTGGATTTGGCTTTATGATTAGCTTGATTGCGGCTGTATTAGGTGTTCTGGTTGGATACTTTACAATTGGTCAATTCTTTATTGATATGGAAGCTAGTTATTTTGAAATGCCAAATATACATACGACTTTGTTGCCGATTGTGATTCAAACAGCAGTTTTGGTTGTAGCTTTGATTTCTTTAGTCACATATCTTTCTTCCAGAAAGATTCTAAAGGAAACGGCAAGTGAGGCTTTGCGTCTAGAAGTTCCAAAAGTAAAAACGAATAGTTTGGATTGGTCTGTAAAATTTAATAAATGTAAATTATCGACAAGATGGAATATTCGAGATATAGCCCGCAATAAAGGAAGAAGTATTGCAGCATGTGTTGGAATTATTGGATGTACAATGTTACTTGTATGTTCGTTTGGTTTGTGGGATACGATTGAATCTTATATGGATTGGGAATATAAAATAATCAATACATATCAATATAAAATTAGTTTAAATAGTGATTATACAAAAGAACAATATGATCATTTAACTCACTTGTATGGAGATGCTACAAGTAAAAGTGTTGCGATTGAATTTAAAAATAAGGGGAAAAATGAAACAAGATCGATGCTTGTATTGGATGGAAAAGATAAATTAAATATCACAGATCATAATGAGAAGGTTATGTCTGTTCAATCAAATGGAATCTATTTAACAGAAAAACTAGCTGAAAAGTATGGGATTCAAGTAGGGGACAAAGTTACTTGGCATTTGGCTGGAGATTCTTCTTGGCATACAAGTAAGGTTATTGGCTTGAATCGTGATCCGCAAACGCAGCAATTCACAATGTCAAAGAAATATTTTGAAAAGTTAGGATATACATATCGTCCAGATTCGATCTATACAAATAAAAAGCCAAAAAAAATAGATGGTGTTTCTAAAATTAGCAGTATTGAATCGATTCAAGAAGGTGTAGAGAGTATGCTTGAAGCGATGAAGTCGATGATGGTTTTATTAATTGTATTTGCGGTCTTATTAGGCTGCGTCATCTTATATAACTTGGGCGTGTTATCATTTACTGAAAAACAATATCAGTTTGCGACTTTAAAGGTGTTAGGTTTTAAGGATAAACAAATCAAAGAAATCTTTATCAAACAAAACACATGGATCATGTTGGTGGGAATGGTGATTGGTTTGCCACTAGGCTATTATATGTTGTCGTATATTTATACAAATGCTTTAAATGAGACATATGATTTTCCAGCCGTTGTAGAATGGATTTCTTATGTGTACGCAATCATAGGAACCATTTTAGTTTCGTATGTAATGAATAAGTTGTTGGCAAGAAAAATTAAAACAATTGATATGGTTTCAAGCTTAAAAGCCAATGAATAATTCGAATTTATTCGACAGTTGTTTATAATATTTACTTTAAATAAAGTATAAATTAAAAATAAAATGTTGTATGTAAAAAGAGCTTTTAAGCTAAAAATCTCTTTATTTGATTGAATTTTTAGTTTATATATTTCTGTAATTCATGGGTGAGGTCGGAAAAAGTGTATGATTTTACTAAATTGAGACCAGAAAAAAATGTAAAAGATCTTTATATAAAGGGAAAAAGCCTATATCTTCATGAAAGGTATAGGCTATTTTATGTGTTTATTAATTAATGTGTTTATCTTTAAATTGTAAACGAGCTAAGGCTCTTGCCATACTGGCTTGTGACATATAATATTCACGAATGGATTGTTTCTGTCTCATTCTTTCTTTAGCACGTTCTAAAGATTCTTTGGCTCTTCTTGCATCTAGTTCTTCTTGTGTTTCACATGTATCAACTAAGACTTCAGCTTGGTTGTTTGAAAAGATCATGGATCCATAGCCACTAACGACTTCAATTTCAGAATTATCTTCTTTTCGGATTTTTAAAAGCCCAGGCGTAATTGCGTAGATTGTCTTGGCATGATGTGCAAGAAATTGTTTACTTCCATTGGGTGTGTGTATCGTTAATACTTGTGCTTTACCATTATAAAACACGTGATCACTGGCCATGATTTTTAAATCAAAAAGTTCCATGATTATACTTCTTTCGCTTTTTCTTTGACTTCTTCAATGGTTCCTACATTGAAAAAAGCACTTTCAGGATATTCGTCCATTTCTCCATCTAAGATTGCTTTAAAGCCTTTGATTGTATCTTGTAGAGGAACATATTTTCCCGAGATTGAAGTAAATTGTTCAGCTACGTGGAATGGTTGAGCCATAAAGTTACGTAAACGACGAGCTCTAGCTACAACGGTTTTATCTTCATCACTTAGTTCATCCATTCCTAGAATGGCAATAATATCTTGTAGTTCTTTATATTTTTGAAGGTATTGTAAAACACGTTGAGCTGTTTCATAGTGTTCTTCACCTACAATATCGGGTTGAAGAATTCTTGAACTTGATTCAAGTGGATCTACAGCTGGATAAATACCTTGTTCAACAACTTTACGAGATAAGACGGTTGTCGCATCCAAATGTTCGAATGTTGTTGCGGGAGCAGGGTCAGTTAAATCATCTGCAGGAACGTATACAGCTTGTACACTAGTAACGGATCCGTTTTTTGTGGAAGAAATACGTTCTTGAAGTTGTCCCATTTCATTCGCTAAAGTAGGTTGGTAACCAACGGCGGATGGCATACGTCCAAGTAAAGAAGAAACTTCTGATCCAGCTTGTACAAAACGGAAGATGTTGTCGATAAATAATAATACATCTTTATGTTCAACATCACGGAAATATTCGGCCATAGTCAGTCCGGTTTCGGCAACACGCATTCTGGCTCCTGGACTTTCATTCATTTGTCCAAAGACAAGTGCAGTGTTCTTGATTACACCGGATTCACTCATTTCAGTATATAAGTCGTTTCCTTCACGACTTCTTTCTCCAACACCTGTAAAGATGGAATAGCCTCCATGCTCACTGGCAATATTTCGAATCAATTCTTGGATCAGTACGGTTTTTCCAACGCCGGCACCCCCAAACAATCCAATCTTTCCACCTTTGGCATATGGTGCTAATAAGTCAATAACTTTGATTCCTGTTTCAAGAACTTCTGTGACAGGAGATTGATCTTCAAATTTTGGTGGTTTTCTGTGAATAGGCCAATATGTATCTGTATCAATCGCTTCTTTTCCATCGATTGTATCTCCCAAAACATTAAACAAACGACCTAAATTTTGTGTTCCAACTGGAATTTCAATGCCCATTCCCGTAGATAAGACAGGCATATCTTTTTGTAAGCCTTCACTAGGCGATAACATGATACAACGAACTGTATCGGTTCCAATGTGCTGCATAACTTCCATTACAACTTTTTTGCCGTGGTTATCAACCTGCAAAGCGGTTTGAATATATGGAAGTGGCGTTTCATCAAAATGTACGTCTACAACAGGGCCCATAACTTGTGTGATTTTTCCTATTTGCATGTGGATTGACTCCTTTTCTTCTTTTGTAGCTGTTGCCTTCTAGCTTTGGCACCAGCTGCAACCTCTGTTATTTCTTGTGTGATTTTTGCTTGTCTTTGACGATTGTATTGTAAAGATAAACTGTTTAATAATTCTTCACCGTTTTTATTTGCTGAATCCATTGCCTGCATACGCGCAAAGTTTTCGGATGCATAAGATTCAACAAGGGCACTATAAATAAATCCAGATAAATAATCAGGGATGACAATGTTTAATAATTCAGCAGGGCTTGGCTCCAACTGAATGGAGTGAATGGTTTGTCCACCAACTTCAACTTCCTGATTTAAACGATACAAAGGAAGTAACTGTTCAACATCGACCGTAAATTGATTGTGTTGATCCATACGTGTATAGATAATTAATACTTCATCGATTGTTTTTTCAGCATACAGTTCAAGCATTTTACTCGAAATGGATCTTGCACGACTCAAAGTTGGATTTTGCGCTGTATATAGAAAACTTTCTTCAACCGGAATGTGTCGTCTTAAAAAGTATTGTCTTCCAACTTCTCCAATCATATAGAGCTTATAGTTTGGGTGAGCCTTAATGATTTGTTCAGTGAGCTTTAAAACATTAAGGTTGTAGGCACCGGCCAATCCCTTATCTCCAGTAACACATATGATGGCCTTATTTTGATGTTTCTCGTCAATATATTCTCGACTATCTAAGTAAGGATGTTCAAAGTGATCAGGAAGATTTTGAAGGATTGTCAAAATCTGCTTTCGTAATGAGTAAAAATAAGGATCGGTATTTGCGGCTTTTTGTTTGGCCGTATTCATTTTGGTTGAAGAAATCATATACATGGCTTTTGTGATCTTCATAGTCGATTGAATACCATTCATTCGATCTTTGATTTCTCGGATTTGTGACATTATTCTTGTCCTCTATATTGTTTAGCTAGTGTAATGATTCTTGTTTTTAAATTGTCATCCAGTTTTTTAGTTGTATTGATCTCACGACTGATTTCACTGTGATTTTCATTAAACCAATCTAATAATTTTGTTTCTTCTTTTTTGACTTGTTTTGAATTCAAATCATCTAGAATTCCTGCGTCTGCAACTACTAGAATAATAACCATGTCTGCATGTGACATAGGGTGGTTTAAAGGTTGTTTCAAAAGCTCCATAAGTACTTGTCCGTGTTGAAGTTGTCGTTTTGTCGCATCATCTAAATCGGAGGCAAATTGTGTAAACTCCTTCATTTCACGGTATTGAGCTAAATTGATACGTAAAGATCCAGATGCTTTTTTCATGGCTTTAGTTTGAGCGGCACCACCGACACGGCTAACAGATAATCCAACATTAACAGCAGGTCTTTGTCCTTCAAAGAATAAATCACTTTCCAAGAAGATTTGACCATCGGTAATTGAAATAACGTTGGTTGGAATATAGGCACTTACATCTCCATCTTGAGTTTCGATGATTGGAAGAGCTGTGATGGATCCTCCTGAATTTAATCTAGAAGAACGTTCTAGTAGTCTAGAATGTAAATAGAATACATCACCTGGATAGGCTTCACGTCCTGGAGATCTTCCTAGTAATAAGGAGATCGTACGATAGGCAACGGCATGCTTGCTTAAATCATCGTAAACAATAAGTACGTCTTTGCCTTGATGCATAAAGTATTCAGCTAGAGAAGTTGCAGAATAAGGGGCAATATATTGTAGGCTGGCTGAATCGGCAGCCGTAGAGTTTACAATAACGGTATATCCCATCGCATCATTTTTCTTTAATGTATTGACTAGGTTAGCCACTGTACTTGCCTTTTGGGCAATAGAGACATAAATACAAATACAGTCTTTTCCTTTTTGATTTAGTATAGTATCCAATGCGATTGAAGTTTTACCCGTTTGACGATCCCCAATGATTAATTCACGCTGTCCTCTTCCAATAGGAAACATAGAATCGATGGATAGAATACCGGTTTCCATAGGAGTTGTGACAGGTTTACGGTCAATAATGCTTGGGGCGGGTTCTTCGATAGGACGCATTTCAGCGGCTTCAATAGGACCAAGTCCATCAATTGGATTTCCAAGTGGATCCACGACACGTCCTAGAAAATTAGAGCTGACTGGCATACCTGCTTGTTTTTTTGTTCGAGAAACCTTTGTACCTTGACCAATAGTACCTTCTGTATCAAATAGAATAACACCGATGTTTTCGGTTGTGATATCGAGTACCATTCCTTTTGTACCATTCTCAAAAACAACAACTTCTCCATACATCGCATGATCTAGTCCCGAAATGGTTGCGATACCATCTCCAATTGTTTCGACATAGCCAACTTCATTTTCTTGGGAAGTGGCTTCAAATTGTTCGATAGCCTCTTTTAAAATGGACATAAGTGTTCCATCTTTTTTCATTTGAATAGCTTTATCTCGAGCCGCCTGAATTTGTTCTTGAAGCTGTTGTTGGCGAGAACGCGTAGACCAATCGTATTCATCGTTGTTTGCGCTTAGAATAAAGCCTCCACGTACACTTGGATCAATAGAGATGGTTAGTGTAATATTTTCGGCCTGGTATTTATTTTTAAGGAATGTCTTTATTTTTTCTTCTTGCGCTGCATTAGGCCTTGTTACACAGCGTAAGGTTGCGTTTAAATTTTCGTTGTTCATTTATTTCATTTCCTTTAAAAAATCATCATATAGTTTTTCATCGCTCTTTGTATTTGTGATTTTATCAGCCGCTTTATTAATCAAATCTGCGATTTCAGATTTAGCTTTTGCCTTTTCCTCATTGGCAGCTTCAATCGTTTTGGTGCGAGCTTGTTCAATCATTTCATCGGATTTTTTATTTGCATCCGCAATAATTTGTTCATATTCAAGGCTGGCTTTTTCTTTTGCATCCGCTAGCATGCCATCACAAATTGTTTGCATATTTGCAAGCTGTTGATCTGCTTTATTTTTTGATTCAAGAGCTTCTTGTTTCTTTTGATTTGCCAAGGCAAAATCAGATTCTATTTCTTGTTTTCTTTTTTCAAGAATGTCATGTACTGGTTGAAATAGAAAATGTTTCATCAGTGCATATAAAATAAGTAGATTGATGATTGTCCAAAGAATATTGGAATCAATTCTTAACATAGATTATCCCACCTATTTCACCATTAAGATGATTAGAATACCTAATACAAATCCATAGATGGCTGTTGCTTCAGCTAAAGCTGCACCAATTAATAAGGTACTACGAATTTTTCCGTGAGCTTCTGGCTACTGGGCGATGGCTTTTACGGCACTGCTTGTCGCAAAACCAATACCTAATCCTCCACCAATAACGGCAAGTGCTGCCATTCCAACTCCGATTGCTGTTAAACTCATTTTTATTTCCTCCTAATTTTATTCTGTTTCTGTCGCTTCTGCGATAAATAGTGATGTTAAAAAGACGAATACATAAGCTTGAATGAATCCATCAAAGAAATCAAAGTACAAGCTAAATACAGTAGGTATAAAGACAGGAACGACCATTTTGATCATTTCCATAATGACGAAGGCACCAATGACATTACCAAATAGACGCATACACAGTGATAAAGGACGTGTAAACACTTCAAGAATATTGATGGGTGTAACAACGGCGACGGGTTGAGTAAAGCTTTTGATCCAGCCTTTCATGCCTTTAGCTCGTATTCCACTGATTTCAATCAATACAATGCTCATAAGTGCTAGTGCGATAGTGACATTCATATCTTTGGTTGGGGGTTTCATACCAAAGATACCAATGATATTCGCAAGACCTATATATAATAGGATGGTTGAAATGTAGGTACTGTATTCTTTGGCATTTTCACCAAGCATGGAGATTGTGAATTTATCTAGCCATATGACAATACTTTCCGCTACAATTTGTTTCTTGCCTGGATTATGAACTTTGAGTCCTCGTGTTAACCAAGCAGAAAGTAAAACAAGTATAGCCATGACAACCCATGTGATGACAACAGATTCACTAATCGCAAAGGGACCGATAGTAAACGCGGTGTCAACGTTTAACTGGTCGAGTAGTTCTTTTGTGAACTCTTCCATAGCTCCTCCTTTCAAAACAATAAAAAAACGATGGAGATAATCCGTGAATTTACGAATTAAGACAAAATTCGTTTTTCTATAAGCTCGTATTTTAGTTCTCATGATTTTGAAATTCAAGTCTTTTTATCAATGTAAACGTTATCTGTTTTATATGACAAATTTTTGTATATTTCGCATATATGATACATATGTCTCAATTACATAATCGACTTTGTTTTGCGTTTGAATTTTAGAAAAAAGGGCATAAAAAAAAAAGGAAGAATCGATCTTCCTCTTAATGTTCCTTTGTATGATCAAAAGCCATGCCTAGAATGGTTTCAATATGTTCATCATCTAATGAATAGTAGACTGTCTTTCCTTCTTTTCTAGATTTGATGAGTTTAGAAAGGCGTAGTGCTTTTAATTGATGTGATACGGCAGATTTTGTCATATCGAGTACGTTGGCTAAATCCGATACGCACATTTCGCTTTGTTGAAGAGATAATAAAAGCTGAAGGCGTGTACTATCTCCCATCACTTTAAAGAAATCTGATAGGTTCATAATTTCATCAAAGGCCGGCATGTTTTCTTTTACTTCTTGTACTAATTCTGTATTTTTAGGCTTGCAGTCACAATGTGTACCAATCATAAGTTCTCCTTTTTTATTTATTATAGTTGAATGATTGAACAATTGTCAAAAAGTTATTGACATCATGTATGAATCCTATATAATGAAAGTGTAAAAAGTTGAATATATGTTCAACTATTCAAATGTGGAGGAAAATAATATGAAAAAGAGTTATAAGATTGATGTAGATTGCGCAAACTGTGCAAACAAAATGGAAGTAGCTGCTAATAATACAGAAGGCGTAAAGAATGCGGTTGTAAACTTCATGATGTTAAAGATGAATGTTGAATTTGAAGATGGAGTTCAACCTAAAGAAGTCATGGCTCGTGTTTTAGAAAATTGTAAAAAAGTAGAAGATGATTGCGAAATTTTCTTTTAATGAAAAGTAAGATGCGAAAGCATCTCTATTTTTCAATTATTATAGTTGAATGATTGAACGATTAATGTTTTTGGAGAGGTAGAGATAAGTATGAACAAGAAACAGAAGAAGATGTTAAAGCGAATTATTGTTGCGAGTATTCTTTTTATTATAATTAAGGTCGCAAAACTACCCGAATATATTGAAATTCCTTTGTTTCTAGTGGCCTATCTAGAAATTGGTTATGATATTCTTCTTAAGGCTTTTAAAGGAATTAGAAATCGTCAGGTATTTGATGAGAATTTTTTGATGGCTGTCGCAACAGTAGGTGCTATTGGTTTGAAATCTTTTGATGAAGCAACAGCTGTTATGTTGTTCTATCAGATTGGGGAATGGTTCCAGAGTTATGCGGTAGGTAAGAGTCGCAAAAACATTACGGAATTAATGGATATTCGTCCGGATTATGCCAATGTTGAAGATGAGGATGGAAATCTTGAACAAGTAGATCCGGATGAAGTTGAGATTGGTACAATTATTGTGGTTAAACCTGGTGAAAAAGTGGCTATTGATGGAATTGTGGTTGAAGGAAGTTCTACTCTAAATACAGCGGCTTTAACAGGGGAAAGCTTGCCTAGAGAAGTGAGTGAAAATGATGAAGTAATCAGTGGCTGTATCAATATGAATGGCTTATTAAAAATTAAGACAACAAAAGAATTTGGGGAATCTACTGTATCAAAAATTTTGGATTTGGTTGAAAATGCGTCAAGTAAGAAATCTCGTTCAGAAGCGTTTATTTCCCGTTTTGCGAGAATTTATACGCCAGCCGTATGTTATAGTGCTTTGGCATTGTTCTTACTTCCACCAGTATTCAATTTGATTATGTCAAATCCTGCTGACTTTGGTACATGGCTATATCGTGCCTTAACATTCTTAGTTATTTCTTGTCCATGTGCATTGGTAATCAGTATTCCTTTGAGTTTCTTTGCCGGAATTGGTGGCGCCAGCAATCAGGGCGTTTTGGTTAAAGGATCTAACTATTTAGAGGCTTTGGCATCCTGTAAATATGTTGTATTTGATAAAACAGGTACAATGACACAAGGTGTATTTGAGGTGGCAGGGATTCATCATGCGACTATTCCAGAAGAGAAATTATTAGAGTATGCGGCAATGGCTGAAAGTTATTCGACGCATCCTATTTCTAAAAGTTTATTAAAGGCGTATGGAAATACCATTGATAAATCTCGTATTGAAAATGTAGAAGAAATAAGTGGTCATGGTGTTAAAGCTGTAATGGATGGAGTGCAAGTACTTGCAGGTAATGATAAATTAATGAAGATGTATAATATTCCTTATCAAGAATGTCATTCTGTAGGAACCATTGTACATATGGCTATTGATGGCAAATATGCAGGTCACATTGTGATTTCGGATATGTTGAAGCCACATGCCAAAGAGGCTATTGAAGCATTAAAGAAGGCTGGCATTAAACAAACAGTCATGTTGACTGGGGATGTAAAAAGTGTGGCAGATAAAGTGGCTTCTGAATTACATATTGATAAAGTGTATTCAGAGCTGTTGCCTCAGGATAAGGTGAATAAAGTTGAAGAATTATTATCTTTAAAACAACCGAAAGAAAATCTTGCCTTTGTCGGAGATGGAATCAATGATGCTCCTGTATTGTCAAGAGCTGATATTGGTATTGCGATGGGTGCTTTAGGCAGTGATGCAGCTATTGAGGCGGCAGATATTGTTTTGATGGATGATGATCCATTAAAGATTTCTAAAGCCATTAAGATCGCAAAGAAGTGTATTCATATTGTATATGAGAATATTTATTTTGCGATTGGTATTAAACTCGTTTGTTTGATTTTAGGTGCCATTGGTATTGCGAATATGTGGGTTGCGATTTTTGCGGACGTTGGCGTTATGATTATTGCCGTATTAAATGCGATTCGTGCATTAAATGTTAAAAATTTGTAAGGAAATCTTAGGATTTCCTTATTTTCATATTGTGTTAAATTTGTTTTAGTTGTATCTTTGTCTTGTACGCAGAAAAGGAGATTCGAGATGCAGGAATTAAAACCAATTAAAGAAGGAAAAGTACGTGAAATTTATGACAATGGGGACAACCTTATTATGGTTGCGACAGATCGTATCAGTTGTTTTGATGTAATTCTAAACAATGAGGTTACAAAAAAAGGAACTGTTTTAACACAGATGTCAAAATTCTGGTTTGACTACACAAGTGATATCTTACCAAACCACATGATTAGTGTGGATACAAAGGATATGCCGGAATATTTCCAACAAGAAAAATTTGAAGGAAAATCAATGTTATGCCGTAAATTGAACATGCTTCCAATCGAATGTATTGTTCGTGGTTACATCACAGGTAGTGGATGGGCTAGCTACCAAGAAACAGGAAAGGTTTGTGGTATTGAACTTCCAGAAGGATTACAAGAATCACAACAACTTCCAGAACCAATTTATACACCTAGTACAAAGGCTGAAATTGGTGATCACGATGAAAACATTTCTTTTGAACAAAGTATTGCGCACTTAGAAAAATACTTCCCAGGACATGGTGAAGAATATGCAACTAAGATCAAAGATTGCACGATCGCTTTATATAAAAAATGTGCTGAGTATGCTTTAAGCAAAGGAATTATTATTGCGGATACAAAATTTGAATTTGGTTTAGACGAAAATGGTAATATCGTTATTGGCGATGAAATGTTAACTCCTGATAGTTCTCGTTTCTGGCCTGCAGACGGATATGAAGCGGGTCATTCACAACCATCATTTGACAAACAATTTGCGCGTGACTGGCTAAAGGCAAATCCAGGTAATGACTGGACACTTCCTCAAGAGATTGTGGATAAGACAATTGAAAAATATCTTCAAGCTTACACAATGTTGACGGGAAAAACATTATAATTAAGGAATACCCATAAGTTGAATGCTTATGGGTATTTTTTTGAAAACTGTATTTTCTGATACCTAAATATATTTGAAAACCGTAAAATATGATGTTAATAATCACTTGAAAACCGAAGAACGCTATGTTTAAATGAGGAATAGATATTAGAAAATAATAATTATTGAATATATATGGTGAGGAAAAATATGAAACAAGGTGTATTTATAACATTTGAAGGAAATGATGGATCAGGAAAAACAACCGTATGTAAAGCGGTACAAGAAGAATTGATTAAAATGGGATACGACTGCATTTATACTCGTGAGCCAGGCGGAAGCAAGATTGCAGAATCCATTCGTAATATATTATTAGATGTAAACAATACAGAAATGGATGATCGTACAGAAGCATTATTATATGCGGCAAGTCGTAGACAACATTTAAAAGAAGTTGTTCTTCCAGCATTGGATAATAAGAAGATTGTATTGTGTGATCGCTTCATTGATTCAAGTTTGGCATACCAAGGAATTGCACGAGGCATAGGTTTAAAAGAAGTATGGGATATCAATCAGTTTGCGATTGATGGATGTATGCCTGAAAAGACTCTATTTTTATCCGTTAGTGTAGAAACGGGTAAAAAACGTATGAATCTTCGTGGCGACTTGAATCGTTTGGACCAAGAAGAAAGTTCATTTCATAAAGCTGTGCGTCAAGGTTATGAAACATTAGTATCCATGTATCCAGAGCGTATTGAAGTGATTGATGCCGAGCCTTGTAAGGAAGAGGTTTTAAAAAGTGCCATGGAATGTGTCTTAAAGGTAATCAAAGAATATGAATAAAGAGTATCTAAAAAAAGCACAGCCAATCGTTTATCAGACATTGTCAAATGCTCTAAAAAACAAAAGAGTTGCGAATGCCTATTTATTTCACGGACCAAAAGGTTCAAGTAAATTAGAAACAGCCATCTTATTTGCACAAAGTATTGTGTGCGAACATACAGATTTTGATGGTTTTGCGTGTCAAGAATGTGAAAGTTGTAAACGCATAGAGAATGAAGAATCTTTAGATTACATGATTGTATCGAATGATCGTATTAAAAAGAAAGATATAGTGGATTTACAGGCGTTTTTTGAATCAACGAGTGTAGGAAAACAAAATGCCAGAATCTATATTCTAGATCATTATGATAAGGCTACGCCAGATGCTTCAAATAGCTTGTTGAAGTTTTTAGAGGAGCCAAGTGAAGGGATTTATGGTATATTAATTGCGGATGAAAAATCCAATGTATTACCTACTATTCAATCTAGGTGTCAGGCTATTCATTTTAAACCGGAAAGCTGTGAACACTTGTTGCTTGAAAATACAAGTGAAGAAAACGCGAAGATGTTGGCCGAATCTGGATATACGTATGATAAGGCTATTGAATTGTTGTCTTTGCCTGATTTTGAAGAGTTAAAACAAGTTGCACTTGAATATATTGAACATGCATCTTCTTTTGCACAAATTGAAAAGATGCAGACAGGTGTATTTGTGAATAAGTCTGAACGCATGAATAAGGATTGGATACAATTGTGGATTCAATGGATTTTATTCTATGTAAAAAATGATAGGGTAAATTTACCTTTAGAAAAAAAAGTAAAACTATATTCGATTTTGGTTGAGAATATGGATATGTTATATCGACCAGTCGATTTAGGTTTATTTATGGATAAGCTTTATTATGATATTAGGAAGGCTGTGATTTAGTGAATACAGAAGGAAAAGTAACATATAAATATATTGTTTATATTCAGTTTGAAGAATCAAAAAAAGCCTACACTTTCGGGTCAAATGTAAAATACTATACAAATGATATCGTTGTTGTAGAAACAGTACGTGGACAAGAATTAGGAAAGGTTTGTGTCCCTACCGTTGATTTTGATGCTTCCAAAGTAAAAGGAGATATCAAGCCGGTATTGCGTAAGGCAACACCCGAAGATATTAAGTGTAAAGAGGAAAATGTAGAAAGAGCTAAAGAAGCTATGAAGATTTGTCACGAGTGTGTCGCAAATTTGAAGTTGGATATGCATTTGATTAGTTCTGAATATACATTGGATCGTACAAAAGTTATTTTTACATATGTATCTGATGATCGTGTAGATTTTAGACAACTATTGAAAGATTTAGCACAACACTTACATTGTCGTATAGAATTAAGACAAGTGGGTCCAAGAAACAAAGCTAAAATTGTCGGCGGAATTGGAAACTGCGGTATGGAATGCTGCTGCTCAAGATTCATGTCAGATTTTGATACAGTATCAATCAATATGGCTAAAAACCAGTTGTTGGCATTGAATATTCAAAAGTTGAGTGGGCAGTGTGGAAAACTAATGTGTTGTTTGCGTTTTGAAAATGAAGAATATACAAGAATGCGTAAGGATTTGCCAAAAATCAATTCAACTGTGACATATAAAGACAAGAAGTATCGTATTTCAAGTATGAACGTTCTTCAAAAACAGGCTAAGTTAGAGAACAAAGAAGAAGTCTTGTTTGTGGATTTCAAAGAATTGTGGCCAGACAAGGAATTAAATAATGATTAGACAGAAGAGTTTTGAATCGGATGTTTCCACATTGTATTTGGTTCCTACACCTATTGGAAACTTGCAGGAAATGACACCTAGAGCTTTGGATATTTTAAAAGAAGTGAGTGTCATTGCAGCTGAGGATACGCGTAACACAAAAAAACTTTTAATGGCATATGGAATTGATACAATGTTGATGTCGCATCATGAACATAATCAACAGGTCAGTATTCCTAAAATCATTGAACGATTAGAAAATGGCGAAAATGTTGCGGTAGTTTCCGATGCAGGCTACCCTTTGGTTTCAGATCCAGGACAGAAATTAGTTCAAGAAACCATTTCGCATGGATTTAATGTGGTTTCTGTTTCAGGTGCCAACGCAGCTATGAATGCATTAGTTGCGAGTGGATTGAGTTGTTATCACTATTTGTTCTATGGCTTTTTAGACAATAAGAGTTCAAAAAGAAAGAAACAGCTAGAAGAAATCAAAACAATTCCTTATACAACGATTTTCTATGAAGCACCCCATCGTATTGAGGATACTTTACAAGATATGTTGGAAGTATTGGGAAATCGTCAAATGTGTTTAGCTAGAGAACTTACAAAAGTGCATGAAGAATATATTCGTGGTACCATTGAAGAAGTGTTAGAAGTAGCGGCTACTTGTAAAGGTGAAATGGTTATTGTCATGGATGGCTTTAAACAAGATGACGTTGTATTTGATATGTATACAGCCATTACGAAAGTGGATGAATATATTGAATCTGGAATGCGTACAAAAGAAGCTATTGGTTTAGTTGCTAAAGAAATGGCTTGCAAAAAGAATGAATTATATGAAGCTTATCATAAAAGATAGGCTTTTTTCTTTTATGTAAAGTAAATTATGATGTTACAGAAATTAAATGAAAAAGTAATTGAAATAGTTACAGAAAATATTATAATAAGTTACTGAAAGAGAAGAGGAAGTATGATGAATAAGAGAAGTGTATGTGCCCTAGGTATGGCATTTGTACTTGCAGGATGTTCTGCAGGTGGATCAGGTTCTGGTAAAGAACAAACATTAACAGTTGGATTGTTTACAGAAATGAATGGAGATTTTTCTCCCATGTATTATCAAACGGTAAACGATCACAATGTGGTTAACTTGGTATATCAAGGATTATTGGCATATGACAAGGATGCCAATTTAGTCCCAGAATTAGCAGAGGAACTACCTACTATTAGTGATGATGGAACAACAATGACATTTAAATTGAAGAAAGGTGTTAAATTTAGTGATGGATCTAAATTTACTTCAAAAGATGTAAAGGCAACGTTTAGCGTTATGGCTGACCCAAGTTATACAGGACGTTTTTCAAGTAATGTTGATTTCCTAAATGGATATAGCGAATATCATGATGGAGATGCAAAGGAAGTATCTGGTATTGAAACACCGGACGATTATACAGTTGTATTCCACATGACAAAACCAAAAATCGATGCAGAATCGACTTTGGGAATACAAAAAATTTGTAGTGCAAAAACATTGAAGTATAAGAAGGGAAAAACTTCGAATGTTGAAAAGAACAATAGTAATCCTATTGGAACAGGTCCTTATAAATTAAAATCATTCTCTAAAACAGAGGGAGCTTCATTGGATCGAAATGAAAATTTTGAAGCCAAAGATGGAGAATATCAGATTTCTAAGATTATGATCAAGAAAACAGAGACTTCGACTGAAATCAAAGAATTGGAAAATGGAACTGTCGATTATATTCCAGATGTAGTAGATGCGAATAAAATCAACACAGTAGCCAAGGACAAAGATAAAGGTTTGACTATGGATTCGTATCCAAGTGATCGTGAAGACTTCTTGTTTATGAATACAGCTGCAGGGGCATGTCAAGATCAGGCAGTACGTCAGGCTTTGGCTTATGGATTTGATCGTGAAGCCTATATCGCAAGCTATTATAAATTAGATGATAAAGATGCCAAATTGGCATATGTACCAGGCTTGTTTGGTAACCCAGTATCTGGCGAAAATAGTGCATATGTTCGTGGTGAAGAAAAAGTTGATGGGGCTACTTACTATGATTATGATGTAGAAAAGGCAAAACAAATCTTAGATGATGCAGGATGGACTGTTGGTAGTGATGGTATTCGTGAAAAAGATGGTCAAAAATTAAGCATTAAGTTCTTGGCTGCAAAAGAAAAAGATGCGATGGATACAATGATTCCTATGTTACAAAAACAATGGGGCGAACTTGGTGTCGACTTCAAGGCAAATACTGTAGAATTTAATACAGTTATTTCAACTGTAGGTGATGATTCAGCTGTTGGTGATTGGGATGTATCTTATTTAGGAAACTCTTTTACAAGCCCTGAAGATACAGGCGTTGATTACTTTATTCAATCACAAGGCGTAAATAACTTTGCTCGTTTAAAAGATGATGAATTAGATTCATACTTAGCTGCAGGTGCTTATACAGCTGATAAAGATGCTTCAGCAGCTGCTTACTTAAAGGCTTATGTTCGTCAAGCAGAATTGTGTGCATACTTACCAACAGATGGTGTACAAACATATTGTTTGCGTAATAAGAAAGTAAAAGGTTTGAATACATCTTCTACACTTATTTGGTCAGAATCAATGGCTACAGCTTATATTGATGATTAATAGTAAAAGGGGCTATAACAGATAAAAACGTTTTAGTTTAAAAAAGGACCGAATATTCAAGACTTAAAAAATCTGAATATCGGTCTTTCTTTTATTTGTGCAAAAATAGTTAGTTAATTGTAATGCATATCAGATACCATTCCATATTCTGGTATTGCAGGATATGAAAGCTTGAATTCTATTAAAATGAAGCCAAAGAAAATTTTTCGACTGAGCAGGCTAAAAGATATATGACACAACAAAGTATCTGAAGTGAAGGGATTTTCGAACAGATCAAAGAAGACAATCATTATGATAAAAACTAAAGATATTACTTGTATGTGTTGGTCATAATCTAAGAAGATATCACACTCGGTAACTAGAATTTTAGAAAAACAATAATTTAAACTAAGGCTCTAGGAGTTAAAAAAATAATAAGATGAAAAGAAAGGAGCTAAACTCCATAAGTAATAAAAATTACTTATTCGTTATGGCTCCTTTTTAAATCGTTATGACTTGAATATTTTGATTGTTTAGTTCTTGAACATAAGAAGAATTAATAGAATGATCCGTTATAACAGTTTTTATTTTATCTTTTAAGTTTAATGGTACAACACCACGCTTAGAAAATTTATCGCTTTCTGTTAGCACGATTATTTGTTCGGCTTGATGCGACATATCACGTACGGCTTGTGCTCGCATTTGATCACGATTTGAAAAGCCAATTCTAGAATCATATCCATCTGTACCGATAAAAAAATAATCGACAAAAAAGTTGGATACACATTCTTGAACCATAGGACCTACCATAACTTGTGAATCTTGTTGATAAATTCCACCTAAAAGAATAATTTGAAAATTTGATTTTCCACGAATATATTCTGCGATAAAAGCACTATTGGTGATAATTGTTAAGTCTTTATGAAGTTGTGTTAACGTATCCGCTAAAAGTGCACAACAACTACCACTTTCAATCATAATTGTATCGCCTTCATTAACAAGTTCAGTAGCTTTTAAAGCTATTTTTTTCTTTTCTTCATAATGATACGCGATTCTACCATTGATATCATCTGTGCTACATAACACAGCATGCCCATGTTCACGCTTGATGATTCCTTTAGCTTCTAATGCATCTAAATCTTTGCGGATCGTTACTTGGGAAACACCTAGGTATTCAGCGAGTTGAGAAACCTCGATTCTCTTTTCAGATGTCAGTAATTCTAATATTTTATTTGTTCTATTTTTCATTTACGTTGATTCCTATCATTTTGTTTATATAATAAGTGTTTTTGATTTCAAATGAAAGTTAAATTTAGAAAAAAGCGTTAATGTTATTTTCTTTAAATATATTTAAATACTCTTTTAAATCTTCAGGATGATATGAAGGGATATTTTCATAATCGTATTTTATATTTAAAAGATGATATTTATTTTCTCCAAATTGATGGAACGGTAGAAGTTGACACTTGTTTATTCCAATGTTGTGAAGTGTTTTTGAAAATTCTTTTGCGTCATCCAAAGAATCGTTGAAGCCAGGTATAACAGGGATTCGCACAAGAACTGTTTTGCCATTGGCGATGGCATGTTTCATGTTCAGTAATGGTAATTTATTAGAAACACCTGTACCTTCTATATGTTTATCCGTGTTCCAGTGTTTCATATCAAAAAGAATGTAATCTACATATTCCATGACGTGATCAAATGTTTCTTCTGTCGCAAAACCGGTTGTTTCACAACACGTATGAATTCCTTCCTCTTTAGCGGCTAAGAGAAGTTCTCTTGAAAACTCAGGTTGAAGTAAAAGCTCACCTCCAGAAAGTGTTAGACCACCACCACTTTCTTCATAGAAGGCTTGATCTTGTAAAACAATTTTAAGCACTTCTTCCACAGATTTTTGTTCGCCTTGTGCACTTAATGCGTTTCTTGGACATTCATATACACATTTCTTACATCCAATACACTGACTATGGTTGATTTTGACGGATTTATCAATTATTTTCATAGCGTTTTTTGGACAGGTTTCAATGCAATGATGACAATTTATACATTTGTTTTGATCCCAAAGAATTTGTGTTTGTATAAGCTGACTTTCGGGATTTGCACACCACTTACAACGAAGAGGACATCCCTTTAGAAAAACGGTAGTACGAATTCCTGGACCGTCATTTACACTGAATTTTTGAATGTTAAAAATAATTCCTGTTGTATTTCGATTTGTTGTTGTCATTTTAATTTCCTCATATAGAGTATAAACATTTCAAAGAAGAAAAGCAATGACTATAGTTACAAATGAAAGTATAAAATATTTTAAATGAAATTAAAGTTGACATGAAATGCGTGTAATGCTATTTTTAAATTGCGAATAAAAGAATATAAAGTTACGAATGAAATGTAATGTGGAGGGCGGACATGGAAAATGTAGAACATTTTGGAACATTGACAGAACGAATGAAAGAATTTCGAGAAGAAGTTTTAGATGAAAAACCTTATATTGATGCACAACGTGCAATTCTAGCAACGCTTGCTTACAAAGAAAATTTAAATCAACCACGAGTGATGGTTCGAGCTAAAATGCTAGAAAAAGTTCTTGATAATATGAGTATATATATTGAAGACAAATCTCTTTTAGCAGGAAATCAGGCAACTAAGAACCGTAACGCTCCTATTTTTCCTGAGTATACTATGGAATTTGTTATGAAAGAATTGGATCGGTTTGAGAAAAGGGATGGGGACGTATTCTATATCACTGAAAAGACCAAGGAACAACTTAGAGAAATTGCGCCATTCTGGCAGAATAACAATTTGCGTGCAAGAGGAGAAGCTCTTCTTCCTGAAGAAGTTCGTGTCTTTATGGAAACAGGTGTATTTGGAATGGAAGGTAAGTTAAATGCAGGAGATGCGCATTTGGCGGTGAACTATGAGCGTATTTTGAAGGATGGATTAAGAGGATACGAAAAGCGTGTAAAAGAATATAAAGCTTCTCTTGATTTGACGGATCCTGAAAGTATAGATAAGTATTGTTTCTATAATGCAGTTCTTATAGTACTGGAAGCGGTGCGTAATTTTGCAAATCGTTACAGCGTTCTTGCAAAGGATTTAGCAGAAAAAGAATTGAATCAAGAAAGAAAGATTGAATTATTAGAGATCAGTAGAATTTGTTCAAAAGTTCCATATGAACCAGCAGAAACATTTCGAGAAGCGGTACAATCCGTATGGTTTATTCAATTGATTTTACAAATTGAATCCAACGGACATTCTTTGAGTTATGGCAGATTCGATCAATATATGTATCCATATTATAATCGAGATATTAAAAATGGTACTATTAAAGAATCTGAAGCCTTGGAATTGTTGACATGCTTGTGGATAAAGACACTTACAATCAATAAAGTTCGTTCTCAAGCACATACGCTAAGTTCGGCAGGGTCTCCTATGTATCAAAATGTAACGATTGCAGGCCAAACAATAGATAAAAAGGATGCAGTCAATGATTTGAGTTTTTTAGTTTTGAAATCAGTTGCACAGACAAGATTGACACAACCAAATTTAACTGTTCGCTATCACAAGAATATCAATAAACATTTTTTGGATGAATGTGTAGAGGTTATGCGTTTAGGCTTTGGAATGCCAGCATTAAACAATGACGAAATTATAATTCCTTCCTTTATGGATTGGCAAGTTAAAGAGGAGGATGCCTATAATTATAGTGCCATAGGCTGTGTAGATGTGATTTTCCCGTTGATTTGTTCCGTTCGTTGATTTGTTCCGCTCAGATAGGATATTTTCCCTTTGATTACTTCCGTTCGTGGATTTAATTTGTTCCGTTCAGAATTTTAATTAGTTCCGTTCGGGAAATTTGATTAGTTCCGTTCGGACGATGGCAAATTCAACATTTAGTTCTCAATTCGGAGTATAGAAGGAAACAATGTATAAATCGAAACGCAGCCTCAAAGTGTACGAGGCACCACTTGGTTTAAATGGTAAGCAGCAAGTTCCAAGAATTCAGCTTCAAGGTCAGTGGCTCGAAGCACTTGGATATCACGTGGGCGATAAAATTGATGTTCAGTGTACTGGTGACACGATCATCATCAATAAAATGAAGACTATATAAAATAAGCGTCGGCCAATGAGTCGGCGCTTTTGTTTATAAAGTATTATTGTGCCTTACTGAATATCCAGTTATAATAGCAAATATAATAGCCAAGGAGGTTTATATATGAAAACAAAACAAATTTTAATGACAGGAGCATTAGCTCTTAGTATGGTATTATCTGGAGGAATGTTGACAGGATGTTCAAATTCTTCAACAAAAGACACAAAGACAACAGAAGTTGCCAAGAAAAAAGAAGTAAAAACAATTGGACAAAAAAGCAAGGATTCAAAATCTTTGAAGATTACAAACAACACTGGAAAGAAAATCACAGTATTTGAAACAAAATCAAGTTCTGAAGAATCTTTCAGTGATAACTTGTTGGAAAATGGTGATGCTGTAAAAAACAAAGAACAACGTACTTTATACTATGATGTAAAAGAAAACGATAAGTTGGACGTAAAGATTGGTTTACAAGATCAGGACAAAACATTCGTATTTAAAGATGTAGATACTACAGATACAAAGAAAGTGGATGTTTCTTTAAAAGAAGATAAAGCCAATCTGGATGTAACAAAAAAAGATGACAGTACTGTCACTTTGACACCATCTGAAGATTCTGCAAAGACAGAAGACGAGAAAAAAGATGAGCAGGAAGTAAAACAGGAAGAAAAGAAAGAAGAAAAGAAAGAAGAAACAGCAAAAGCGGATACTTCAAATAAATCAAATTCTTCAGAATCAAAGAAGAATAACATCGCTTCGACTAGCTCAAATTCAAACAAGAACAACTCAAGCTCTAGCAGTTCCAAACCTTCTTCTAAACCATCAAATAACAATAGTTCAAACAGCTCAAAACCAGCCGAACATACACATAACTGGGTGGCTCAGTACAAAACTGTAAATGTGCCTGAACAAGGACATAATGAACAGGTTTTGGTACAGGCTGCCTATGATGAACAGGTTCCAATTACTGAGATGAAGGAATTCTCAATCTGTAATCAATGTGGAGCGGATATCACGGGGAGATATATAGAACATTTTGAAGCAAATGATGGTTGTTCAGGATATCACTCTGAATGGAGAGAAGTAGTAACAGGATACAAGACTGTTCATCACGATGCGGTGTACGAAACAAGATATGTTGTGGATTCACCCGCTACGACAAAACAGGAATTGACAGGCTACAAGTGCAGTGGCTGTGGAAAAACAAAAGCTAACTAAATATAGATCAAAAGACAGAATATAGGAACTCAGATTGAGTACCTTTTCTGTTTTTCACACGCAATAAAACGGGGAGTACCCATACTATTGCACCAAAAGAAAGTAGTTATAAGAAAGGGTGGCGAAATATGAACAGATACAGTTTATTTGATGTACCTTAAATTAAATTGAAATAATATCAATATTTTTCCTTTCAGAATATTGATAGTACGAAACACTCAAAATATCAAGATTTCTAACGTTAGAGATTTTTATAAGGGATAGAGATAGAAATAAATAAAGGGGAAATAAATGAATTAAGGCAGTTTGCCAGGACCTGTTGAAAGAGGAACTTCATTTTGCCGGGTTGTTTGATAATTTACAGATTGTCTCGCTTCTTACGGATTTGGAAAGTCTTTTGTAGGAGGTAGAGTAATATGCCAAGACAGAAAAAAGATGCAAAAATTCTCAATATCAAACTAGCAAAAGAGATTAGTGATCAGCTGGAACAGTTTTGCGAAGAATCAGGAATATCTAAAACTGTTGCTACAGAAAAAATTCTATCGAAGTATTTTGAGGAATATTTCAGCAGACCGGAAGAAGAGCGCACACTTTTCAAATAAGAATATTTAAGAATGCCCACAGGCCTAATAAGCTTGTGGGTATTTTTATGCCTAAATAGAACATGTATGTAAGATTTCTTTTGAGTTGCAATTAGGAAAAAGCGCGGATTTACAGGCAAAATTACAACATTCAGTTTGAGGCTGTATGAGAAACAAAACATGTTGTCTGATTCTGACATATAGTATATGCCAAAGTAATTTATCCCTAAAAATAGGGACAAAATTAGGTACAAACAAATTATGTATTCAAAAAGGAGGAAACACATGGAGAAAATTGAATTCACAAACCCGGAGAGCAAGGAACTTAACGAAGAAGTAAGGAACTACCTTGAATTGATGAGGAATACGGAAGCCCTTATTGGTGACGGGATGGAGAAGCTGAAAGGGGCCAATTGGGCAAAGCTTTGGAACAGCCTTGACAAATTGGTTTTTTATCCGAAAACATACGAAGGGAATTTGGCTATTTTCAAAACTCGATGCGACATCCGATACGTAAGCTTATTTACGAAACCGGAATTTTGCTGTGATCAGGAAGCAGACTTTGAGTTGGGCGGAATCCTTAGGTCATGGCTTGATGATGGTCAGAAACGTGGCTATTCGCTTCTTATTAACACGACCATTAATGAATATTGGGGACATGGCATTTTTATCGATCCGGATACAGGGCATATTGCGCCTGTGATGACGGACTATGATGCGGAGCACCGTACTTATAAATTGTACTGATCAGCATTAATTTCGACCGAATCCGGGAACATTTTCCTATATTCATCAACTAATTTTCGAAAGATGTAACGGGTAACCGGTCCTTTATCCGGAAGCTTACCTGTCAATAATTTCATTGCTTGACGCTCAGTGATTTTATGCAGGCAGTATTGTTCTATGGCATCAAATGCTTCGCGGTTCAGGCTCATTAGTGATATACGACGTTTCGGTCTTCCGGGACATTTCCTGTGTCCTGGAGACTGCTCGATAGGCTGCGCCTGACGGTAGTTATGGATTTGACTAAGTGTTCCGGATAATAGCTCATGGTCGTGGCAATCATCTTCATCGGCAAATCCGAGCGATGGAATTCGCAGGTGTATCTGCTTGTCGTGAAGGAGTTTTAGCGTTTTTTGTATTGTGGGCAAGGTGCCACCAAGCACATAGATATTTGCTACATATAACGTATCGCCACTTTGAATAGGGCGACGTGGGGAAATCTCACCTTTAAGTATGTCACCGTCTGAATAGACAGAACGAGCCACGTCGCAACATTTTATGTAGAAGTAGTTGTATTCTGAGCCGAGCCAGTGGGTTGTATCTGGCAAATGCTTGCGTGCTATTTCGTATTGTTCGTTTATATTTTCAATTCGTGTATTACGAAACAGCCACCACTCGCTCATGGCACAGCCTCCTCTCATTTGTAATGGTTACTAGTACTAACCAACACATTATATCATATTATTTAAAAATGTTGTCCGAAAATTAGAAGTTTCAAAAAAATAAAATAAAACCGCATAAATACGGTATTTGCAGATGAATCTTTGTCTGAAAATTGTTTGAAAAAGGTCGTTTATTTGTATGCAAAAATAAAAGTACATGAGAAATCAGACATATAAATTGTGAAGGCGAAAACAAAAATAAACAGGAGGGAGAAATCATTGAAATCACATAAACGAAAAATCGAAGAAGGACGCTGTCAGGGATACGGGAAAGAATATACCCCATTTATTCTGGTCAGAGAATATAAGGGACGGGGTACAGCATCAGTCATCTGGGATCCCTTTGAAGAAAGATTGATCCACTGCCTGTCGCAGACAGAAGCTGCGGTGTATGAAACAATCCGCTGGCAGGACAATGTGGAACATATCCGCGAACAGTATCTTTTAGATACGGACAGGATGAATGCCATTGCGGAAGAACTTGGGATGAAGAAAGCTCCATGGTGGACCACAGATTTCCTGGTAGATTACGATGATGGAAGCAAAACAGCGTTCTCAGTCAAATATGACAGAAGCGAATTTGATCCAAATAAACGTACCTACCGTGGAAAAGAATCAAGGCTGCACAATCTGGTAATGCGTCAGAGAGCAGAACAGATCTATTGGGAATCTCAGAAAGTGAGGTTTAAGCTGGTAACGAATGAAGATATTAACAAGGTACTTGTGTGGAATGTAAAAAGTGTCATGAGCTATTATGAATCATTTAAGGTGATCAGCAAAGAACAGAAACTGAAATATCTGATTGCACATAAATATGTACATATCCCGATGGATAAACAGATTCTGGATTTCCGTGAGATTGTAAAGCGTGCTGGTTTCGATATTGATGAGCTGTATAAACGAGTATTAGTGGCACGTGACATTCATGAAGAAATTACAGAAAGGAGATAACATAATGGAAGAATTAAAAAATAACAAAACATCCGAAAAGAAAGAGATAATAGAACCGCTGGAAGTTATCACTCTTGAAGGCGATGAAAATCAGGTGGCTGAAGAAAAAATGGATTCACCTGTTATCAGAAGAGGTGATCTGTATAGCATTGAAGACCAGGAATGGAGAGTTTTCGATGTGAGAGATAAAAATGTTAATCTGATTAACCTTAAAAATAACAAATTAAGGCTGAAAGATACTGCGGAACTTATTACAGCAATTGAAAACAGAGAGTGTGTGAAGATAAAAGAAAAAACGGGATCGTCTTTTTCGATTTCACCGGAAGAAATGGAGACAATCAACCACCGTGCAGAAGTAATGGAAGCTATTTTCAGAGAAGAATATCCTATCAAATGTCGTTTGCGGGTAAACCATGATGCAGATGCAATACTTCTTAATATTTCAAGAAGGCATTTGAGAACTTTGTTTTATGATTATCTTCGTTCCGGCCGCAATAAATTCAGTCTTGTTGACCATCGCAAAGGTAATTATAGAAAAAGAGTACCCCATTCAAAAGACTACGAGAATCCAAAGAATGACGTTGATGAAATCCTCAAATACGGTCTTAAGATGTTCGTAAAGTATGGAAAACCGGGACAGGCATATGACGCAGTTCTGCGCCGGTATTTTCGTGAACCGGTCGAGGCGCCAGATGGTTCTTCTGTCAAGATGGTAACACTTCCGGAAGAGGAAAGATCAGTATCATACAAAATGCTCTACAACTATATCAGAAAGCATACAGAAGACTATTCCTGTAAGGGAAAAGATGAGAGAGACAAGCAGAACAATAACAGACAGCTGGTTGGAAACAGCAGAACAGGGGTCTATGAATTGGGACAGATTGTTGAAGCAGATGAGATGGAGCTTGGCTGTTATGTAGTCGACCAGAATGATGGAGAAACTATTCTTGGAAAAGCTGTCGTATACTGTATGGTCGAAGTATTGAGTGGAATCTGCATCGGTGCATATGTAAGTCTTGAAAATAACAGCATGCGTGGCTTTCAGCAGGTGTTTCTGTCACTCCTGGAACCGCATAAGAACCAGACGAAAGGCTATAACATTGACTATGATGAGGAAGACTGGCCGTCCATGATCGTGCCAAACGAGATCCGTTGTGACCGGGGCTCAGAGTATATGTCCAAGGCATACAGCAAAGCAATGGGGGAACTGGGCATCCGTAATACTCCGGTTCCACCCGGATGCGGTTCCTTAAAGGGGGTTGTCGAATCCTTCAACGGACTGGTTCAGACCTATTTAAAAGCACAGTTAAAGAATAACGGATATGTAGAAGACAAATACCGTGGCGGTGACCTGGCGAAAGGGGCTGCATGTCTGACACTGGAAGAAATAAGAGGACTGGTCTACCAATCAGTGATTCTGTATAACCGCCGTGTTTTTGAGGGACTCATTGATAAGAAGTATGTGGATAACAATGTATCACCAACACCGAAAGGGATTTTCGCATACGAAAAAGCTCATGGTAGAGCAGGAGATCCAACCAATGTAAATGATGCAACAAGACCAGCCTATCTGTTTGCAATGCTGGCAAAGGAAGAAGAAAAAAGAAAATTTACATGGAACCGCAGGAAAGGTATCGTGTACACCTTCTATAAGACGGAACTGCGTTTTTATTCGCAAGAACCATGGTTCTTGGATATTTTAAAAGATGAACCACATCCGGAAGATATTGAGGTCAGATACAATGTGGACGATATCAGGAATGTCTATATCAGATATAAGAAAGAGATCCACAGAGTACCTCTTGCAGAAAAGATTGAACAGCAGTATACATACGCAGACTTAACCTGGGACGAATACGACGAGTGTATCCGCAAAAAGAGGGACTCAAAGGTAATGAAAGAAGCAAAACAGGTATATCTGGACACGAAACTGAAATTGCAGGATACGGTAGAGAAACAGGCAGAAATGGCAAAAGCCCTGAATCCAAAGAAGAAGAAAAAATACGGCAAAGCGCATCCGGAGGATAAAACAGCCAAGAAACAGGAAATGAGAAAAGATCCAGATGGAATTACGAAACGTTCTTATAGTTCCATTGATCCGGAACCTAAGAAAGAAACATTAACAAAGCAGCAGGAAGAGCTGGCAGCGATTGAGCATTTGAGAATCCCAGATGAAATGAGGACGATGGGAGACAGAAAACTCAGCCGAGAAGAAGAAATCAATCGTATCTTGGCACTGATAGAAGACGAAGTATAAGAAAGGAAGAAAACATGGAGAGACTGAAATGTAATTTAACATTCCGTGAACTTAGAAAAGATGAAAATCTTTATGATGATGTAGACCTGACCGCGGGGAGCATGGTAGATGCGCAGTACCGCAGAGTCGCCGGATATGAAGATAATCCTGATGTATGCGCATTGCCGAAGATGCCTTCGGTAAGGGATATCCTGGCTCTTGGAATGGTGAATCCTCCAGGATACGACAGAGAACAGGTAGAAAAAATGAGTACTGCTGAAAAATTAGCCGCAATAGAAGACATCGACATGGCAATGATTCCACTTGGAATTCATGTAGATGTAGCCCGTACAATCTGGAAGTTTTTGGACCGCAGATATAAAGGGGCTGACGTCATGATTTCCGCAAACGAAGATGAGAAAGCGTATGGGAAAGGAAGCTTTGGGCGTGCTATCGTTCTGTATCAGAAGCTGGAGGCCCCAAGCCCGATTGGATTTCTGCTTCATGGGAAGACCGGATGCGGAAAGACTATGGCTGTGAACTTAGCGTGTCGCATGTATCCTAATGTAATCTATCATGAGTTTGAGGACTGCAGCTATGTACAGATCCCCATCGTCATGGTGACAGCGCTCAGAAAAGATATCAGAGACGTGTTTGAATCCATTGCCGCAGCATTTGACAGATTTCTGGATACCGGAGATTACCATAGAAGAAGGGCCGTTGGGGCCAAGAGTATCTCTGCAACAGAAGGGCTTGTAAAGAAATGGATCGAACTCTATCATGTCGGACTCATCATCGTAGATGAAGTACAGTTCCTTGATTTCTCGCCAAAAAAGAAGAACATCGAGGACATTGTAAGTATCACACAGGCAACCGGGGCGCAGTTCGGACTCATTGGTAACGATGACGGATATAGAGCAGTACTGGAATATGACAGGCTTAACAGGCGCGTAGCAAAAAACATTATCAATGCAGACGAGGTTACGAAGAATAATGTACGTTTGTTTGAGAATGCAATCAAGACACTTTGGAGATATCAGTTCGGGAACGTGGAAAGTCCGTTCACAACAGAAATTGAGGAACTTCTCATGTACCATTCATCCAGGAATATAGCACTCCTGAAATACATCGTGATTACTATACAGACGAAGGATGTAATCGAGAAGCGCATGGAGCCGATTGATGTGCCATTCATCGAGAAAACGATTGGGAGGGACATGGAGACACTCCGAAAACTGCTCGCTGATCCTGATGATCCGGAAGATGCACAGTATCACGAGTATATTACAAAGCTCTATGCAAGGCAGGCTAAAGAGGTCGCTACGGAAAATGACGAAGAAAAAGGAAGGCTGTTCGATATGATGGCAGCGGGCGAACTGACCAGAAAAAGAGAAGCGGTCCGCAGCAGAGCTTTCCAGTCAATCAGCGACACTTCAAATTATACTGAAACGCAGATCAACCGCGCAATCAGACAGGCAATCGATAAGGAACCGGATATCCTGGATCACCCTTCGAAGTTTCTTGCACAGAAGGCTATGGAAATATTGAAAAAGGCAAACGCAAAGGTGAAACGTAAAAATACCGCCACAGCTAATCAGGCGAAGAAAGGGAAAAGCGATGCAGCTGCGATTGACAGAGAGACAAGCCAGGGGCTTACAGCTTTGAAAAAAGCTATGAATGAGCAGGAAATATCCTCCGTTTCCAGTGAGAAGCGGGGATTGTAAAAAAGGAGAAGATTATGAGATTACCAAAGAGCATCCGAATAAGAATCTATGATGCTGTGAAGGCAGGCGTTGATGAGAAAGGCTGCTGGACCGCTTCCGAAGATGGATTCGAGGGCAGGGCAATTACCAGGGAAGAAAGAAATATCCTGCAGGATCTGGTGAATCATGGGTATGTAAAGAGATGAAAGAAAGGGGTGTATACGATTGAACAAATACAGGTTTCCAATATGGTTTCGGATATATCCGGATGAGAACATTGTGTCATGGCTGGAAGCTTTGCTTTCAGTTAACGGAATGTCAAAAAAGGCTTTCTCTGTTACTTTAGAGGGAAGTACGGAATTGTTAGAGCTTGAGAATATCTGTAGAAAATATGAAGGTGATAAGTTTCCGACGCTGGAAGAGATTATGTCGAGGCACTCAGAATTCAGCACGATGATGCCGTTTCGTAATGAAAGCATGAATGTTCTTGTGGCAGAGCAGGTCATCCGGCAGGCGGAAGATTTTCATATGATTCCAGGCAATAAAAAGAATCATTGCAAAGTACTGAGGTGCTGTCCGGAATGCCTGGCTGAAGACATGGCAAACGGGAGACGTCCCTATATCAGAGCGTGGCATTCGCTCCATGGTGTAACAGCCTGTGCAAAGCATGGCTGCAGGTTACAGATTTACTCAATCTATGACAGCGATAAACCGGTTGTTTCAGCAGATGAAGAAAGCCTCCGGTATGCGAAATTCCTCTACCAGGTTTATCTGCATCAGCCAAAAGTCACGTTAGATGATATAAAAGACCTGCTTGCCGGTACGAAGACCGGACGATTGATACTGGACAGGCTGACAATTAACTGCATTATCAAAGCTTTCTGTGAAAAGTATGAGCCTGACGAGTTCATAGAGCAGATCAAAGGAAGAGAAAAAGAAGGATGTCAGATTGCAAGCAATACATGTCCGCACTGCGGGACGATTTACCATTCCTTCGGCCTGGCCAGGTCTTATGGATATGAATGTCCGATATGCGAGAGGAAATATGATGGCCTGGAGCTGCTGCAGAAAAGAATAGATCTTTCCTGGAACGGAGAATACGAGGTGACTGGATACGAGGATGAAGCTCATGTCAGAATCCGTCACAGACCATGCGGAAGGGAATATATACTGCCGCTGAATGCTCGTGGTCTTACAAAAAGACAGTTATGTGACAAGTGCAATTATAAGTATCGGGACAGAATCGGCAGGAAAGCCACAATGAATAGTGGTGAAACATGCAGGATTATTGCTTATCGGTCTTCGATGGATTTAGATGTAGAGTTTGAGGATGGAGCTGTTGCCAAACACACGACTTATACGAATTTTAAGTTAGGAATGATCGGCCGTCCCGATGACACACCTGAAGAACAGGCAAAGCGCAGACTTGGAGAAAAGAGAACCATGAACTGCGGGCTTGAAGCTGAGATTATTCGGTATGGAGCTTATGCCGATATTGATGTTAGGTTTGAAGATGGCTATATTGCCAGGCATGCAGCATATAAAGAATTTTTAAACGGGTCCATCAGGCCTCCGATTGATCGTGTCGGAGAAACAGGTATTATGAACAATGGGCTCAAAGCTACAATTATTGCATATCGAAAACATATAGATATGGATGTTCTTTTTGAGGACGGTTCGGTTGCGGAGCATATTGATTACAAAAATTTTACGGAAGGGCGTGTTGCAAGGCCGCAGGACTCCAGAAGAAATAGAGGGAAGTTCCGTATCGGCGAAAAGAGAATTATGAAATGCGGACTTGAAGCAGAGATTATTTCGTATCGTAAAAGCGAGGATATGGATGTGCGATTTCCTGATGGTGTGATTGTAAAGAATGTACAGTATACGAATTTCAAACGAGGGATGGTAGGGCATCCGTAAGACGAAGACACTGGCAAAAAGCTGGTGTCTTTTTTGCTGTATGGAAGAAATAAGTATTTGGGATATTCTGACATATATAGGGTAAGAACAAATACATAAAAGCTAGACTTGGTGAAACTAAAATAATGAATTGCGGTATGGAAGCTACAATTATTCGATATAAAGTTCTGCCGTTTAGCGGGCCTTTTTTCTACGTCGCAGATTTTCTGACACATTATAAATGAAACATAGAAAAATTGGAGTCAGAAAAAGGAGGAAACAACTATGATTACAACATAACAACAAAAACGCTGGAAGGATTCTAATATTCTGTCAATCGTGAACTGGTTGACGATACAAATGATATTTTGTATGATAAGGATAAGAAGGATGTACATAAATCCAGTAGAATAGGGGGACCCCTGAAACTTTAGATCAGGGATGCCTATGAGCTTTCCCTGATCGTTTTTTACATCAGATTAGGGAAAGGATAACAATCTATGGGACAAAAAGACATAACAGAAAAACTTCTGGAAGACTATAATGACGTCTTCGCAGACATTGTCAATGTTCTTTTATTTCGCGGAAATCGGATCGTGAAAGAAGAATCATTGAAAGAAACAAAGGTAAAATCACAGTATAAGGCCGAAGCTGGAAAACTGCATGAACAGGAAAGGGATGTAGCCAAATATTGGCAGGATGGTAACGTTCTTGTTGCAATCTGCGGACTGGAAAACCAGACTGCAGAAGAGAAATATATGCCATTAAGAGTTTTTAGCTACGATGGAGCTTCTTACCGACGGCATCTGTTGTCGGAAAATGATGAGAATCCCATTGTTCCGGTCGTGTCACTGGTACTTCATTTTGGGATGAAAAAATGGTCATCACCTCATAATCTGAAAGGGGTTATTGATATTCCAAAGGAACTGGAGCCATATGTAAATGACTACAAGGCAAATATCTTTAACATTGCTTTTTTAGATGATGAAACGGTGCAGATGTTCCAAAGTGATTTTCGAATAGTTGCAGATTTCTTTGTTCAGAAAAGGAAAAACAAAGACTATGTGCCGGATGAGCACAAAATAAAGCATGTAGACGAAATGTTGAAACTTCTGCAGGTGCTGACCGGAGACGACAGGTATAATGTAAAATTTTCTGAAGCAGAAAAGAAGGAGGACATTAAGATGTGTGATGTAATGGAAAAAGCAGTAGCGGAAGAAAGAATCAATTCCATAAAGATTTTAGTATCTTCGCTTGAAGAGTTCGGCATTTCAAGTGAAGCTATTATTGAAAAAGTTATGGAAAAATTCAATTTTTCTCGTGACGAAGCAACAAAGTATGTGAATAAGTAAACGTTTTTAAAGTGGAAGGTCTGCCGGTTTGGCGGGCCTTTTTCTACATCGCAGATTTTCTGACACATTATAGATGTAACAATACAAGAATGGAACAGGAAAAGGAGAAGACGTATATCAAACTCGATATGGAATCTTACGGCTATATTAACCGGTGAACCAAGTCTTTACGGAAAAAAAGAAGGAGGCAGGACGATTGTGTGTAACGCATTGAATGAAATGAAGCAAAAAAGTATGATAGAAGGTCGTGCAGAAGGCGGTAATCTTATGATATACAGTTTAGTTCAAGATTTGATTTTAACTCCTGAAGTTGGTTCTAAGCACCTTGGAATTACTGTGGAAGAGCTGAAAAATCGAATGATTTTGTGCGGTTACAACTTCCCGGAAAAATAACGCAATAAGAAAAACCAACGTAACAATGTTAAAGTGGAAGGTCTGCCGTTTAGCAGGCCTTTTTTCTATTTGATAATATTCGGGATACTGTCGTTAAAACAAAACAAAGTTTACGAAAGGATGAAAAAGTGATATGATAGATACAAGAGGAATTGCGAAACAAAAACTTGAGACAGTAGGCACATTAAAACAGATTAATGAGTGGTCTGAAGCTATTTTATTAAGCAAAGACAATACGTTGATACATAATAGGTTTAGAAACTCAACATCGGAAAAACGAGGAGGAACGAATATGTATTTAGATAACAATATTGTAATTGACTTCCGTTTACCGTTATCATTACAAAACGATATCAAAGAGCTTGACAAAGATTTTTCCAGTGGAAATGATCTCCATTTTGCATTGGTATTGGAAATATTCGAGGCAACTGCTAAGCAAAGTTATATTAACGGCAATATAACAGATGAACAGCTTAATCTTCTGTTTAGGAGGTATGGATTGCGATGAAATTGTATAACTTCAATGGATATGAACAAAATTTCAAAACATATGGTGGAACCGCAGGCGTAAAGATAGGAATTACGATTAAAGGCGTTGACTATATGCTGAAATATCCAGGTAAACTAAAAGATGCACATATGAAAAATGTCGAAATAAGCTATTCGAATAGCCCTGTATGTGAACACCTTGGATGCGAAATATTTAAAAGCATTGGAATCGATACACAAAAAACATACCTTGGAGTAAGGAATGATAAGATTGTAGTTGCCTGCCGCGATTTCCTTAAACCAGGAGAGATATTTGTTCCGTTTAAAGATATAAAGGCAACCTTTGAGCCAGCTTTTACAGATCCTCAGGGAGATATTACCAATGGGACTGGAACAAATCTTGACGAAATTATTCGAACTATGAATGAACATCCATTGCTAAGACAGTTCCCGGATATTAAAAAGCGATTTTGGGATATGTTTATTGTGGATTCTTTAATCGGAAACCCTGATCGTAATAATGAAAATTGGGGGCTTATTCGTTCTACAGAAAACTCATTTCGCATTGCACCGGTATTTGATTGTGGAAATTGTTTTAATGGAAAATTATCTGAGAGACAAATGAGAGAATTTCTTTCTGGTAATATGCAGGAAATTTCACTTATGCGTCCTTGCATTTATGAAAGGGCACCAGGGAAGAGAATCAATGCACATCAGTATATCTCATCACACATAAACAAAGACTGTGATAAAGCCGTAAATAGAATTGTTCCACGCATTGATCTTAATGAAATTTCTGGAATTATTAACGACACGCCAGGAATTGGAGACGTAGAGAAAGAATTCTATGAAAGGCTTATTCAAATAAGATACGAAGAAAATCTTTTCCCTGCATTGCAATATCTACGGAAACGGGAATTGGAATTTGATATGGAAGAAAGATAGATAAAAGAATTGTAACAATTTACGAAAACAATGTAAAAGTGAAAGGCTTGCTATTTTGGCAGGCTTTTTATTTCTCCAACACCCTTTGAAAAACAAAACAGTCTTCAGGAAAGGAAATTTGCTGCCGGGGTAAAAAATCAAAAGAGATTGTGGAAAATTGGAATCAGAGGTTCCCTGATACAAAAGCTCTCATTTCCATAGTGAATTTCGGAAAGGGAAGTGAATAACGGGGAAAAATAAACGAAAACATGCGGCTTTCGAGCATCTAAACGGAAGTAATTAAAGGGGAAAATACAGTAGAAACAGCAGTTCCAGGTAAATGGGGTTACCGTTGTACGGGAATGTCTTATATCAATTTTCCAAGAATGCTTTTGTGTACGATGAATAACGGTGTGGATCTTACAAGTAATAAACGTTTTACAAAAGGATATGGCTATTTTACGGAAATGGAAAGTTATGAAGAACTTTTAAAAGCATGGGATAAAACAATAAGGGAAATTACTCGATATAGTGTTATTGTAGAAAATGTAATTGATAAGGCCTCTGAAAGAGATGTGCCAGACATTCTTTGTTCGGCTTTGACAGATGATTGTATTGCCAGAGGCAAAACAATCAAAGAAGGTGGAGCGGTCTATGATTTTATTTCAGGACTTCAAGTAGGAATTGCGAACATGGCAGATTGTTTGGCAGCTATAAAGAAGTTAGTGTATGAAGAAAAGAAAATCACAAAACAAGAGCTTTGGGATGCAATCTTAGATGATTTTTCATCACCTGAAAACAAAAAAATTCAGGAAATGTTGATTCGTGAAGCTCCAAAATATGGAAATGATGATGATTATGTCGATCAGTTAATTGTGGAAGCTTATGATTCTTATATTGAAGAAATCGAAAAATATCCAAATACACGTTATAATAGAGGACCAATTGGCGGAATTCGTTACGCAGGAACTTCTTCAATTAGTGCGAATGTTGGACAAGGGATGTCAACGATGGCTACGCCAGATGGACGAAATGCATTCGAACCTTTGGCAGAAGGTTGCAGTCCAGCGCATAATAGCGATAAAAATGGACCTACAGCTGTGTTTAAAAGTGTGTCTAAGCTTCGTACAAATAAAATTACGGGTGGCGTTCTACTAAATCAAAAAATGACACCTCAAATGTTGTCGACTGAAGAAAATCGACAAAAATTAGAATTGCTGATTAAAACTTTCTTTAATCGCTTACATGGATATCACGTGCAATATAACATTGTTTCTAAAGAAACTTTGATTGATGCACAGAAGCACCCTGAAAAACATAAGGATTTAATTGTTCGTGTAGCCGGATATAGTGCTTTCTTCAATGTGCTTTCTAAAAAGACGCAAGATGATATTATTGGTAGAACAGAACAATCTTTGATGTAAGAAAATGTAAATAATTTGAAAAAGCTATTGAAAACAGATTTTATTAGGTGTATCCTATAGGCAACCGATGCGAAAGAAATCAAACTAAGAACCGGATATAAAGAGATTCTAGTCAGGGTGTAAGCTAGATTATTACGACTTAGCAAATGGACTTTCAAGGGCAAGGTGAAAAGTGTTTCTGAGTAGCTGCGACGTGTTCCGTGCGTTAAATGGATCGAATGTGATGGCATTCTAGAGGTGGGTATAACTATACCAATTCAGGTGGTACCGCAGATTATTTTGATATTCTGTCCTGTGTCAAATTTTTAATTTGATGCAGGATTTTTTATTTATAAAGAGAGTGATGAAAAGTGTTAGCTGACTGGTGGTGGTACAAAGAATAAATAATTAGGAGGTAAAAGAGAATGTATAAAAAATTATTAGCATGTGGAATGGCTTTATTGATGTGTGGATGTAGTGCAAAAGCTGCAGGTAATGATCAAGTGTTGACAGTTGGGTTGAGTTCAGAAATGAACGGAACTTTTTCGCCCATGTATTATCAAACGACAAATGATTCTTATGTCGTTGATTTGGTTTATCAAGGGTTGTTGAAATACAACAAAAAAGGAGAGTTAGTTGCAGATTTGGCTAAGTCCTTACCTGAAATCAGTGAAGATGGAAAGACAATGACTTTTAAATTAAAGAAAGGCATCCAGTTTAGTGATGGATCCAAGTTTACTTCAAAAGATGTGCAGACAACATTTACCGTTATGGCTGATCCAAGCTATACAGGTCGTTTTGCGAACAACGTTGATTTTTTAGATGGTTATAGCGAATATCATGATGCAGATGCATCTAGCTTTACTGGAGTTGAAACACCAGATAACTATACAGTTGTTTTCCATTTGGATAAGCCTAGAATCGATGCGGTTTCTACACTTGGAACACAGAAGATTTGTAGTTCAGAATATTTAAATTATAAAAAAGGAAAAACAGAAAATATTGAAAAGAAGAATAGTAAGCCAATTGGAACGGGTGCTTATGTATTAAAGAAGTTTGAGAAGACAAGTGGGGCTAGTTTAGTTTCAAATTCAAAGTTTAAGGCGAAAAAAGGACAGTATCAAATTTCTAAGATTATGATCAAAAAGACAGATACTTCAACAGAAGTCAAAGAATTGGAAAATGGAACGGTGGACTATATTCCGGATGTGATTGAGGCAAATAAAATTAAATCTGTACAAAAGAATAAGAGTTTGTCTGTTGATTCTTATCCGAGTGATCGTGAAAGTTTTATTATCTTTAACTCTTATGCGGGAGCTTGTAGTGATGTTGTGGTAAGAAAAGCCATCGGATATGGATTTAATGCGCAAGAATATATTGATAATTACTATCAAATTGATGGTATGGCTTATAAGCCTGGTACTTTTGGAAATCCTGTTTCTTTAAATAATGGAAAAATGATTCGTAATGAAGAAAAAGTGGATGGTGTCACTTATTATGATTATGATGTTGAAAAGGCCAATCAAATCTTAGAGGATGCAGGATATACATTGGCAGATGATGGATATCGTTATAAAGATGGTGAAAAATTAACCATTCGTTTCTTGGCAAATAAGGATAAGGATTCTTTGGATTCTTTAATTCCGGTTTTACAGAAGTGTTTAAATGCGATTGGTATTGATTTTAAAGCCAATACAGTTGAATTTAATACAGTCATCAATACTGTGCAGGATGATGCTCAAACAGATAGTTGGGATGCAACATATCTAGGTTTCTCTTATGGCTCACCAGACGATACAGGCATTAACTTTATCTTAAGAACGGGAGCCACAAATAACTTTGGTCGTTTGAGTGATGAACAACTAGACGCTTATCTAGATGCCGGTATGTATACTTCCGATAATGAAGTGTCTAAAGAGAATTATCATAATGCTTTAGTTCGCCAAAGTGAACTATGTGGTTATTTGCCTGTGGATTCAACTAAAACATATTGTTTAAGAAATAAGAATATCAAAGGAATGCATACAACATCTATTTATAATTGGGCTCAATCTATAGCGACAGCTTATATTGTAAATAAATAACATATGATGTATCCTAATGGATATTAGGGCAAAATATAGTCCTGTACTAACTTAATGTTGGTGCAGGCTTTTCTTGTATGGGGAGGGTTTTTATTTCTTAGGTGGTTTCTCTTTATTTTTATTTATATCTTTCTTTAACCAAAATCCAGATGTAATTGCGATTGGAGTAGATCGTGCTAAAATTTGTGCCTTCTTCTATGTTCTTTTAGGCTTTTCACATGTGGCTTCTAGCCTTTTAAGAGGATTGGGACGTCCTGTGATGCCAATGGTGGTCATGCTTGTATGTTGGTGTGCTGTTCGTGTGGTTGTTTTAATGACGATAGGACAGAGCGTACACAGCTTGTATTTAACGCATTGGTTGTATCCGATTACTTGGGGATTGAGTTCAATTGTTTATGTATTTGATTTAAGAAAATATAAATTGTTAACACCTAGAGTATGACTTTCATGAAATATAGGTTGTCATTTGAGTTGATTTTAGGTATTATAATGTTGCAGAAGTGTTTTTCTGATTTTGGAGGTCTTACTTATGGTCTTAAGAAGATTTACCACAATTGATAGAGAAGAATTGCTTTTTTAAGCGTGCCTACTATAGGTGCGCTTTTTTGTTTTGAAAGGAAGGTCATTTATGGAAACAAAGCGTGTTTTAATTGTGATGGGTTCTCGTTCAGACTTACCTAGTATGGAAGGCTGCATGAAACAATTAGACGATTTTCAAGTCGGATATGAAGTTCGTGTGTTAAGTGCTCACCGTACTCCAGAAGCTGTTTTGGAATTGTCAAAGACAGCGTGCGAACGTGGAATTCAGGTTATTATTGCGGCAGCTGGAGGAGCAGCACATTTAGCTGGAGTTTTAGCTAGCTCTACACCGTTGCCAGTTATTGGAATCCCTATTCAGACATCTGCTTTAGGTGGATTGGATTCATTATTATCAACAGTACAAATGCCTCAAGGAGTTCCTGTTGCGACTGTCGCAATTGGTAAATCGGGGGCAAGAAATGCAGCTATCTTAGCTTGTCAGATGATTGGACTTAATGATAAGTCATTACAGGATAAGATTGTTGAGTTTAAAAAAGAACAAGCACAAAAAGTATTAGAACAGTCAATTGTTGAATAAGGAGAAGGAAATGGATACTCGTATTTTTGTTCATAAAAAAGAACAGTTTCAGGTTGAAAGTGAATCATTAGCGGCTGAATTAAGACAATCTTTATCTTTAAAAGAAGATTTTGGTCTTACAAAATACAATTTATATGATATTTTTGATGCCGACGAAAATGATATTGAATTATTAAAGAAAAATGTTTGTAGCGAAGTTGTTACAGATGATGTATATGATTCTGTAGATTTAACAGGTAAATCATATTTGGCATATGAATTTTTGCCTGGTCAATATGATCAAAGAGCAGACAGTGCAATGCAATGTTTGATGCTTTTGAACAACAAACAAACAGTACGTATTCATTCAGGTACTTTATTAGTGTTCGCAAACCCAGTAGATGAAGAAACACTTAATAAAATCACACATTATATTGTTAACCCTGTTGAAGCACGTGTTAAAGACCTTTCTGTATTAGTGGATGATCAGGACGTTGAAGTAAAAGATGTTCCTGTATTAGAAGGATTTACAAAAATGAGTAAAGAAGAATTAGATTCTTTACGTCAGACTTTAGGGTTGGCCATGTCTCAAGCGGACATTGAGCATGTTCAACGTTACTTCGAAAAAGAAGAAAAAAGAGATTGCACAATGACTGAACTACGTGTGTTAGATACATATTGGTCAGATCACTGTCGTCATACTACTTTTGAAACTGTATTAGATGATGTATGTTTCCATTTGGATACGTTATCAGATGAGTTACAGGCTTCTTACGATAATTATTTAAAATTACGCCAGGAAGTTCATGGAAATCGTAAAGAAAAAACATTGATGGATATGGCTACTATTGCTGGAAAATATCTTCGTAAGCAAGGTAAACTTGATGATATGGAAATTACAGATGAAATCAATGCATGTAGTGTTGAAATCACAGTAGATGTAGATGGAAAAGACGAACAATGGTTGTTGATGTTTAAAAATGAAACACATAACCACCCTACAGAAATTGAACCATTTGGTGGAGCAAGTACATGTATTGGTGGGGCTATTCGTGATCCATTATCAGGACGTAGCTATGTATATCAAGCTATGCGTATTACAGGTGCTGGAGACATCACGAAACCAATTAGTGAAACTTTAGAGCACAAATTACCTCAATCAAAGATTTCAAAGACAGCGGCTCATGGTTATTCAAGTTATGGTAACCAAATTGGTTTGGCAACTACATTTGTAGATGAAATCTATGATGATGGTTATGTAGCTAAACGTATGGAGGTTGGTGCTGTTGTTGGTGCAGCTCCTAAATCACATGTAAAACGTGAACAACCACAAGCAGGCGATATCATTGTTATGATTGGTGGAGCTACTGGTCGTGATGGAATTGGTGGAGCTACAGGTTCAAGTAAAGAACATAATGAAACAAGCTTGGAAAAATGTTCAAGTGAAGTTCAAAAGGGTAATGCCTTAATTGAACGTAAATTACAGCGTCTATTCAGAAATCCTGCTTGTACAAAATTAATTAAAAAGGCCAATGACTTTGGAGCAGGTGGAGTCAGTGTTGCCGTAGGTGAACTTGCGGATGGATTGGATATCAACTTAGATGCAGTTCCAGTTAAATATCAAGGCTTAGATGGTACAGAATTAGCTATTAGTGAATCCCAAGAACGTATGGCTGTATGTATTGAGGCTAAAGATTTTGAAAAGTTCAAAGAAGAAGCATATAAGGAAAACTTAGATGCTATCAAAGTTGCGGATGTTACAGATACAAATCGTTTAGTCATGAAATGGCGTGGTGAAACGATCGTTGATATGTCTCGTGCTTTCTTGGATACAAATGGTGTCCGTCAACACCAGGTTGTTGATGTTTGCGAAAATGAATATGATGAACATCCATTTGATGTAGTTAAATCAGATTTAAATACAGTATTACAAGATGCGAATGTCGCAAGTCAGATTGGTTTGGCAGAAATGTTTGATGCTTCAATCGGAAAGAGTACAGTATTGATGCCTTTTGGAGGTAAATATCAATTAACTCCAGAAGAAGGTTCTGTACAAAAATTACCAGTTCATGGAATGACAAACACATGTTCTGTTATGACATATGGATATGATCCAAAAGTATCTAAATATTCTCCATATTTAGGTGCTAGTTATTCAGTTGTTGAAGCATTAGCTCGTATTACAGCATTGGGTGCTGACTATAAGAAGTGTCGTTTATCAAATCAGGAATATTTTGAACATTTAGGTGCCGATGCACAAAAATGGGGACAACCATTTGAAGCTTTATTAGGTTTGATTGATGCTCAATTGGCATTTGAAACACCAAGTATTGGTGGAAAAGACTCTATGAGTGGAACATATAAAGATATTCATGTACCACCAACAGTGATTACATTTGCGGTAACAACAGCTAAAACAGATGATATTGTTTCGGCTTCATTTAAAAATCCTGGAGACTATGTATATTTAGTAAAGCATACGCCAGTTAAAAATAATGTTCCAAACTATGAACAATTAAAAGAAAATTTTGAAACGGTTCATAAATTAATGCAAGAAAAGAAAATTGTTGCGGCAAGCACAATTAAATTTGGTGGTCTAGGTGCAACTATTGCGAAAATGGCATTTGGATCTAAAGTTGGTGTTGCGATCAGCACAGAAGAAGATGTATATGGATTCAATTTGGGTTCAATGATCGTGGAAGCTACAGAAAGCATTCAAGATGAACATTTAGAATTGATTGGTATTTTAAATGATGATTCTAAGATTGTATTAAATGATGAAACCGTTGAAATTGAAGATGCATTAAAGGCTTGGACAAAGCGTTATAGTGAAATTTATCCAATGATCGTGGATGAAGGAAAAGATACTTTAGAAACTCCATTAAATGATGTAGAAGTACCAATGTCTAAGGAAGTTGTGGAAAAGCCAAAAGTAATTATTCCTATTTTCCCTGGACAAAACTGTGAATTTGATACAACAGCTAAGTTTGAACGTGCTGGTGCTGAAGTTAAACAAGTTGTATTTAATAACTTAACTGTAGAAAACATTCAAAAGAGTATCGAAACTTTAGCCAAAGAAATTAGTACAGCACAAATCTTAATGATTGTTGGTGGATTTAGTAGTGGTGATGAACCAGATGGTTCAGGTAAATTTATTGCGAACGTATTAAGAAATCCAAAGATTGCACAAGCAATTGATACAATGCGTGCAAATGATGGTTTGATCTTAGGTATCTGTAATGGATTCCAGGCATTGATCAAATCTGGATTATTGCCTTATGGTGATATTGAAAAATTGGATGCGGAAAATCCAACATTATTTAGAAATAATATCAATCGTCACGTTTCTCATATTGCACGTACTCGTATTACAAGTAATGCTTCTCCTTGGCTTGCAGGTATGAAAGCTGGAAGTGTATATTCAGTTGCTGTTAGTCATGGTGAAGGTAAATTTGTTGCGAGTGAAGAAGTATTGAATAAGTTGATTGAAAATGGTCAGGTTGCAACACAGTATGTAAATGAAAAGGGTGTTCCAACAATGGATGGAAAAGACAACTTAAATGGTTCAAGTATGGCTATCGAAGGTATCTTCTCTGAAGATGGTAAGATCTTTGGTAAGATGGGTCACAGTGAGCGTTATGAAAAAGGCTTGTTCCAGAATATTGCTGGAAATAAAGACCAAGATATTTTCGCAAATGGTGTTCGTTATTTTACACACAAGCAGGTGAAGTAGAATGACGTTGAAAAAAGTAGTTCAAGATTCTTCTGGGATTGTTGGCTTGTTCAATGTAGAACAAGCCGCCCAGAATATCTATTTAGCAATGCATGCCATTCAGCATCGAGGACAAGATGGTGTTGGATTAGCAATTAGTGATGGAGAAAATGTTGTTTGTAAAAAGGGATTAGGCTTATTGTCGGAGAATTTAAAACAAGATACGTTAAATTCTTTAGAGGGGAATATTGCGATTGGTCAGCTTCGAATGGCAACAAAAAATGATTCTCAATTAGAAAATGTTCAGCCGATTATGGTGCGTAGTCACCAAAGATATTTTGCGGTTGTATCAAGTGGGATGATCACGAATGCGATTTCTTTAAGAACGAAATTAGAAAATGAAGGATTGATCTTTCAAGGAACAAGTGATTCAGAATTATTAGCACATTTGATTCAGTTGAATCCAGGTTCTTTTGAAGAAAAAATTGCGAAAGCTTGTCGTATGATGAGTGGGGCCTATACATTTATGGTCATCACAAAAGACAGTTTGTACGTAGTAAGAGATCCTCATGGTATTCGCTCTTTATATATTGCCAAGGTAGATGAAGGATATTGTATCAGTAGCGAAACTTGTTCGTTCCCAATTCTTGGTGGAGAATTTATTCGTGAAGTAAATCCAGGTGAATTGATTTGTTTCAATTGCGAAGGTATGAAGTCTAGTCAGATTATTGAAGAAACAGAAACGAAGGCTTGTGCTTTAGAGTATGTATATTATTCTAGACCGGACAGTGTTCATAATGGTTTAACGGTTCATGAAGTAAGAAAACAATGTGGTTATTATTTAGCTAAAGAAGAGAATATTGAAGCGGATATCGTTGTTGGTGTTCCTGATTCAGCTTTAAGTGCAGCGGCAAGTTTTGCCAGAACATTGAATGTACCATATGAAACAGGATTGATTAAAAACCGTTATATTGGTTCTACATTTATTCGTCCGACAGAACAACAAAGAATGCAAGGTATGCGTGTTCGTTTAAATGCGATCAGTTCGGTTGTTAAAGATAAAAGAGTTTATTTAGTAGATGATAGTGTTGTGAAAGGTTTTACATCACGTCGAATTTGTCAATTATTAAAAGAGGCAGGCGCAAAAGAAGTGCACTTACGTATAGCTTCGCCAATGTTGAAATATCCTTGTTTATATGGAGCGGATTCAACGGCACAAAAAGATTTGGCGGCATTTAACTATACAGTAGATGAAATGGAACAATTGTTCCAGGTGGATTCATTGCGTTTCTTAAGTGTTGAAGACTTTAAAAAGTGTGTGCCTGAAACAAGCTGTTTAGCTTGTTGTACAGGTGAATATCCAGAAGATTTACAAGATTATAAAGATGAGGTAAAGGAGTAGAGTATGGCAGAACATTATGCAGCAGCAGGCGTTAGTTTAGAGGCAGGATATAAATCTGTTGAATTGATTAAGGAGCATGTTAAGAAAACAATGCGTCCAGAAGTGTTAGGAGGACTTGGCGGTTTCTCTGGTGCTTTCTCATTATCTAAAATTAAAGATATGGAAGAGCCTGTACTACTTTCTGGTACAGATGGTTGTGGTACAAAAGTTAAACTTGCGATGGTTATGAATAAGCATGACACAATTGGAATTGATGCCGTTGCGATGTGTGTGAATGATATCGCATGTGCAGGTGGAGAACCACTATTCTTCTTAGATTACATCGCATGTGGAAAGAATGTTCCGGAAAAAATTGCGGACATTGTGAAGGGTGTGTCTGAGGGTTGTTTACAATCTGAAGCTGCTTTGATTGGTGGAGAAACGGCAGAACATCCAGGTTTAATGCCAGAAGAAGATTATGATTTAGCAGGTTTTGCCGTTGGCGTATGCGATAAAAAAGATATGATTACTGGTAAGGATCTAAATGTAGGAGATGTGTTAATTGGGCTTCCTTCAACAGGTGTTCACAGTAATGGTTTCTCATTGGTTCGTAATGTATTTGATATTACAGAAGAATCATTAAATACATATTATGATGAATTAGGTAAAACTTTAGGAGAGGCATTATTGGCTCCTACAAAAATTTATGTAAAAGCATTAAAGCATATTAAAGCATCGGGTATTACATTAAAAGCTTGCAGCCACATCACAGGTGGTGGATTCTATGAAAACGTACCTCGTATGTTAAAAGAGGGTATGGGTGTTGAAATTGATACAAAGGCATTCCCAAAACCTCCAATTTTTGATTTGATTCAAAAAAATGGAGATATTTCTACGAAAGAAATGTACAACGTATTTAATATGGGACTTGGCTTTGTGATGGCTGTGGATCCATCAGATGTTGAAAAAGTTCAAGCTGCCTTAAATGAAATCAATGAACCTTGCTATGTGGTTGGTAAAGTAACTGAAACAGGACAGGTAGATGTCCAATGGTAAATATTGCGGTATTTGCGAGTGGTTCAGGTACTAACTTTGAAACAATCTTGTCACATATTGAAGATGGTTCTTTGCATGTGAATTGTGCATGCTTGATTGCGGATAAAGAAAATGCGTATGCTAGAGTTCGTGCGCATAATCATGGAGTAGAAGAGTTTTATTTTAATCCAAAGGGATATGATGGTAAAGCGGGTTATGAAGCGGCAATCTTAGAGGTATTAAAAGAAAAAAAGGTTGATTTGATTGTGTTAAGTGGATATATGCGTTTTATTGGACACACTTTATTAAGTGCTTATCCAAATCGTATCATCAATTTACATCCGGCTTATTTACCTGAATTTCCAGGAGCTCATAGTATTGCAGATGCGTATGAGGCAAAAGTAGCACAAACTGGAGTTACAGTTCATTTCGTAGACGAAGGTGTAGATACAGGTCCTATTATTCGTCAAGAAAGAGTAGCAATCGACCCATCTTGGGATCTTGAAACATTAGAATCGCATGTACATGCGATGGAATATGATTTGTTCTGGCAAGTCATTGAACAAGTCGCAAAAAGTATAGAGGAGGAAAAATAATGAAGCGAGCATTAGTAAGTGTATCCGATAAAACTGGTTTAGTTGAATTTGTACAAGGATTAGTAGATTGTGGATATGAAATCATTTCTACTGGAGGAACAAAAAAAGCCCTTGAAGCAGCTGGAATTCATCCAATTGGAATCAGTGATGTGACTGGTTTTCCAGAAATTATGGATGGTCGTGTGAAAACTTTACATCCAAAAGTTCATGGTGCATTACTTTGTGTTCGTTCAAACCCAGATCATGTACGTCAATTACAAGAATTAGGAATTGAGTATATTGATTTGGTTTGTGTGAATCTATATCCTTTTAAAGAAACTGTATTAAAACCAGGTGTAACACACGAAGAAATTATTGAAAATATTGATATTGGTGGTCCTAGTATGCTTCGTAGTGCTTCTAAAAACTATCAAAGTATTCCAGTTCTTTGTGATCCAAAAGATTATGATAAAGTTCTTGAAGAAATTAGAGAAAGCCAAGAAACAACATTGGAAACGCGTGAGCGTTTAGCTGCAAAAGTATTCCGTCATACAGCTCGCTATGATGCGATGATCGCAGATTATTTAACGAAGAAAACACATGAAGAATTCCCAGAAAGTATGACAATTACTTTTGATAAGGTTCAAGACTTGCGTTATGGTGAAAATCCTCATCAAAAGGCTGCTTTCTATAAAGGAATGAATCCTCAATATTCTTTGGCAAATGCGACTCAGCTTCATGGTAAAGAATTGTCTTACAACAATATTCAGGATGGAAATGCGGCTATTGAAATCTTAAAAGATTTTGAAGGTCAATATGCAGCTGTAGGTGTTAAACACATGAATCCATGTGGAGTTGGTATTGGTGGAAATATTGAAGCGGCTTGGGATAAAGCTTATGAGGCTGACTCAATTTCGATTTTTGGTGGTATTGTAGCGTTGAACGCAAAGGTTGAAAAGGGATTGGCAGAAAAATTATCTAAGATTTTCTTGGAAATCATTATTGCGCCAGACTTCTCTGACGAAGCGTTGGAAATCTTAACTCGTAAGAAAAATATTCGATTAATGAAATTAGATACTAGCTTATCTGTTTCAAGTGCGTTAAAATATACAAATGTTAATGATGGTCTATTGGTTCAAGAGATGGATCAGCATACAATTAACGAAGAAGATTTAAAATGTGTGACAAATCGTAAGCCTACGGAAGAAGAAATCAAACAATTGTTGTTTGGTTGGAAAGTTGTTAAGCATGTAAAATCAAATGCGATTGTCTTGGTAAAAGATGATATGACAATTGGTGTTGGTGCAGGACAAATGAACCGTGTTGGTGCAGCTAAGATTGCGATTGAACAGGCTGGTGAAAAGGCAAAAGGTTCTGTATTGGCAAGTGACGCTTTCTTCCCAATGCCAGATACAGTTCAAGAAGCTATCAAAGCGGGTGTGACTGCAATTATTCAGCCAGGTGGATCTATTAAGGATCAACTTTCAATTGATGAATGTAATGAACATGGCATCGCAATGGTATTTACAGGGGTTCGTCATTTTAAACATTAATATATAAAAGAGTCTGTATAGACTCTTTTTCATAGTTTGGAAGGGTCTATCATGGATAAGAAAAACAAAATTATTATTATTTCTCTATTATCTGCATTATTAATTGTACTATGTGTATTTGCGGTTGAAATGAAGAACACTGAGAAAAAGGCATATCAGGGGATATCTGAAATCGGAGAAGATCAAAATACGGAAGTTGAAAATAAAGATAATAGTCAATTTATTGATATGTCTTTGGCAAAAGATATAGAAGCGTATTTTCAAGAGAATGGTATTGATCATGAAAAAGTAGCATACTGTATCACAGATTTAGAACATAACATTAAATATAGTATGAATGAGAAGGATGAGTTTATTGCAGCGAGTATTTATAAATTACCATTGGCAATGCTATATTATGATAAAGTAAATGAGGGTGAGTATACATTAGATTCAACGTTTACATATAGTGGATATATGCATGAGGATGCAGGGGTTATTAGTTCGGATTATGGTATCGGCAGTCAGGTTCCTTTAAGTGATCTTTTAAATGATTTAATAATATATTCTGATAATGATGCGGGTCATATTTTATATGAAAATCTTGGTGGCTGGAAAGAATATAAGGAAGCAATGACAAAATATACAGATACTATCAGTGAGAATTATTATACAATGGATAATGTTACAACGGCTAATACAATGAATGATGTGGTGACTTATTTATATGATCATAAAGAAGACTATAAAGGTTTGATTAAAAATATGGAAGAGGCAGAACTAGGTGAATATCTAGATAGGGATACACAATTGAGTATGCCTCAAAAGTATGGTATGTATGATTCTGCTTTAAACAGTGTTGGTTTTGTAGAATGTAACACATCATATAGTATAGTTGTTTTAACGAGTTTAGGGGATAAAGGTGCCGATGTTATGGCAAATATCAATCGTATTGCTTATGAGCATTTTAAATAGAGTTGAAAAGCTCTATTTTTTTCGTTTTCTTGTTGTAAGCGTATACAGTAAAAAATATGAAAAAAAGTTAAAAAAACATTTGACGAAGTGAGAAGTATTTGGTAATATAGATGAGCACTGCTGAGGTGCAGATGATCTTTGAAAACTGAACAGGAAATAAAAATACAA
>ENA-ORUX01000181-ORUX01000181.1-human-gut-metagenome-genome-assembly--contig:-NODE-181-length-62676-cov-7.946520_pt1 | contig 62676 bp, 52 predicted proteins | sample MGYA00242087_ERZ509225 | MGnify/ENA primary metagenome ERZ509225 (study PRJEB26280, sample SAMEA2338864) | human gut metagenome | biome: human gut; feature: human-associated habitat; material: faeces... | reverse complement strand
GGCTTGCCCGGTGGTGTGAGAGGACGAAAGTTTTATTACTTTCTCCTACTCGATTGCCTGCAGCTACATATTTTTTGATTTTCAAGATAATAAATATACTGTATTATTAAAATATAAGATTATTACTGTACATTTATGTTCTTCATTCAGATATAAATGTCTTTCAGGATTGTATGAATGAAACTCTGATCATTTTGTTTTGAAACACGCGTATAATCACTGTTGTATCGTTTCAAAAGACACAGGAGAAATTACTGTAGAACAGAAAAGAATCAACAATGCACTGTCAGAGAATTGTAATGTGATTATTAAATTAGTTACGAAAGCAGCCAATGGATATCGCAACTGGGAACGATTCAGAAACAGACGTATGTTGATCTTTAAAAAAGGCATTGATTTTGAAATCGACAAGGATAACGGAAGCATTAAAATAGTTGAAAAAAAAGAACTCGGACAACTAAATGTTGCCCGAGCCCAAAATTAGCTATAAACCGTTTTGGGGTATATGCCGCCCCTTAAATTCTTGGAAAGCAAATTCACCTAACCCCATCCAAATTTATTGCGCCGTTAATTGAAAGGGTTAGAGTCTTAACTTAATCAACACATTTATAGTATAACATGGTTTTATGGGAAAAGAAAGTACATTGTTATCGAATGTATACTTGAAATAATTAGTTTAAATTTACTATGTAAGTACTTACAAATTGTGGTATTATACCTTCAGGAAGAGTAGGTAAAAAAATGAAAGATCAAAATTGTGCTTATTGCATGGAAGGCGAGTTAGTAGCTGCTTTCGGAATTAAAATTTGTGAACTAGAAAGTTCAAAAGTGTATTTGTTTAAAGAACAGTCTCATCCGGGTCGTGTGATTGTGGCTCATAAGAAACATGTGAGTGAAATTACAGAGTTGACGGCAGAGGAAAGAGCTGCTTATATGGAGGATATCAATAGGGTAGCTTGTGCTATGCATGAAATCTTCAATCCAGATAAAGTCAATTATGGTGCTTATGGGGATACGGGTCATCATCTTCATTTCCATTTAGTTCCTAAATATAAGGATGGATATGAATGGGGCGGTGTATTCGCTATGAATCCTGGCGAAAAAACATTGTCGGATGAAGAGTATCAGGACATGGTTGAAAAATATCGTGCTGTATTATGTAAATAAAGGAGCAGTCGCTCCTTTTTCTATTGTTCACTATGATTTTTTCTAAATTGAATAGGTGAAATGCCCATTGCTTTTTTGAAGGCTTGGGCAAAATAGGATTGGCTCGTAAATCCTATGATGATGGATATTTCTGAAATTTGAAGATTGGTTGTAGAAAGTAGAACTTTAGCTTCTTGAATACGCTTTTGAATCGTGTAGTTAATGGGGGAGATTCCCTTATATTGCTTAAAGGCATGTACAATGTGGTATTTATTTAAGAAAGTAAGTTCACTTAAAGTGTCTAGTGTAATATCTTCTTTAAAGTGAGCATCTATATATTTTTCGATATAGACACAGTCTTTGTTGGCTTTATTAACGGGTGAAGATTTTAAACTAATGTTGGCCCTACGCATCAGGTTGATCAGTAATATTTCTAATAGGTTTTGGCATAAGGATTGATATTCAGCATCTCTTGCTTTAACTTCCATAAGAATGGTTTTTAGATAGAATAGTACTTCGTGTTTGTATTCATAATAGTTAGCAATACTACATCCTTGTTCTTCGTCTTCTTCTTTTGAAAAGAAGGTGACGCCTTCAATTCCCATAACAATGTATTCGAAGTTGATATTTTCAATACCACGCTCGGTATGGGATACCAATGGATTGACAATAACGAGATCGTCTTCTTTTACGGGATAGTTTTTGTTGTCTAAACTTAGAAGTCCATGGCCTTTTGTCACATAGAACATTTCTGTATATAAATGGGTATGTAGGGTGGAATTCCATTCGTGGTCGAACTTGGATTCGGTTATATATAGTAGTTTTGGTCGGGCTTTATTGAAGTCGACTTGGTCAATTTGAAAGCGTTGTGTACTCATAAAACACCTCTTTTTGTATTATTATATATTGTTTTCTATTGTTTATCAATTTTGTTGTCAAAATTACTAAATCGCAATATATCTAAAATATAGAGCTATATTTTTATGATAAAGCGCTTTCAAATAGGCTATACTAGACTTGTCAAAAGAGGTTCATACGAATTTATGAGGAGGTAAAGTATGAAAAAAGTTATAACTGCTGGGTTATCATTTGCGATGGCAGCATCTATGTTAGCAGGATGTTCTAGCAAACCAGCTGAAAATTCTGATTCTGGAGATAAGCGAGTATTAAAATTTGATTCTTTCTCTGGTGGTAATGGTGAAGAAGTATTCACAAAATTGGCTAAGGCTTTTGAAAAGGCAAATCCGGATGTAGATGTTCAATTGCGTTTTGAAAAAGAATTGCCAGATGTATTGAATAAAGAAAATGCGAAGGGTGAATATTCTGATGTTGTTTACTATAACTTAGGTCAGCCTTCTGGATATACTGAAACTCAATTAAATACTCATGAAGTATTGGATATTTCAGATGTAGTTGAAGAAGTTGGTATGGATGAAAACTACGCAAATAGTAGTATCGTACAATATTATGGTGATGGAAAATCTTATTTGATGCCACTTAAGACAACTCCAGCTGGATTCTTCTATAATACTGAATTGGTTGGAGAAGGAAAGAAATATGAACTTCCAACAACTTGGGAAGAATTCTGGGCTTTAGGTGATCAAGCTAAGAAAGATGGTATCGCATTATTTACTTATCCAACAAATGGTTATTTTGACAACACATTAAATGCATTGTTGAAAGAAACTGGTGGAGAAGAATTATTAACGAATGTATTAAATTATGACAAGGATGCTTGGAATACAGATGGTGCTAAACAAACTATCGATATTTTATCTAAATTAGTAAGTCCTGATTATTTATATTCTGATACAGTCTCAAATGCGAATGCGAAAGATGGTTTCACAATGAACCAACAGGCTGTCATTGATGGAAAAGCATTATTCATGCCTAATGGTGACTGGGTAGTGAATGAAATGGCAGATACAACTCCTGAAGATTATCACTGGGGATTACTTCCATTGCCTGCATTAGAAAAAGATGGTGAACGTTTCGTTGGTTCTATGACTGAACAAGTATGGATTCCTGCTCAAGCTAAAAACGTAGATGATGCGAAAGCATTCTTGAAGTTTATCTATTCTGATGAAGGTGTTAAGATCATGGCTGAAGGTGGAAACATTGTTCCAACTACACATATGTCAGACACTATTGCGGCTATGGAAGATGGATATACAAAAGAATTCTTCTCTGTATATGACACTGCTTCTGCTGCATTAGGTGCATTTGCTCCTTACAACACAGATAACTTACCAGACTTTGACCGTGCTGCAACAGTATTTGGTTCAATTGACTCTTTGGCTACTGGTGAATTGACTGCAAAAGATTACCAAAGCAAATTAGCAGATGCTTGGGTTAAATTATCTAAAAACAAAGCTGTAACTGAATAATTAAACTTAAAGCGATGAGCAAATTGTTGCTCGTCGCTTTTTAAGAGATGGGAGGTAACTCATGAATAAAAAGAAAGCACAAAATCGTTTCGTATTTGCGTGTCTTGCACCAGCCGTTATTCTAGTCTTCATTTTTATGGTGATTCCAACGATTGATGTATTTAAGACAGCATTCTTTAAAAAGAGCAATTTCGTAAGTGATGCCACTTTTGCCGGGTTCTTCAACTTTAAGGTTCTTTTTAACGACATGCGTTTTATTGAGGCTATGCAAAATACAATCTTGTATGTTGTATTGATCACGATCATCACTTTGGTGTTGGCCGTATTGTTTGCGACATTATTAACTCGTGAAGAGTTTGTTGGAAAAAACTTCTTCCGTGTTATTTTCTACATTCCAAATATTTTGAGTATTGTTGTTATTGCAGGTATTTTCTCAGCTATTTATCAACCTACGAATGGTATTTTAAATACATTCTTTGGTATGATTGGACTTTCGTCTTTACAACAACAATGGATGGGAAATCCGGCTGTTATTAACTATTCTATTATTGGTGCCCTTGTATGGCAGGCCATTGGTTATTATATGGTTATGTATATGTCGAGTATGTCGAGTATTCCAGAAAACCTATATGAGGCTGCAAGTCTTGAGGGGGCTAGTAAAGTCAGACAGTTCTTTATGATTACTTTACCTTTGATTTGGGATAACATTCGTACAACTTTAACTTTCTTCGTAATTTCTACAATCAACTTATCATTTATGTTCGTTCAATTGACAAGTGAGGGAAATCTAGGAAGTGAAGTGGCATTGAACTATATGTACAACAATGCGTTCGCTGGTAAATACGGATTTGGTATGGCCGTCGGAGTATGTATCTTCGTATTCTCATTTGCCTTATCCGCCATCATAAATAAGGTCACTGAACGTGATATATTACAGTATTAGGAGGATGAGATATGAAGAAACGTAATTTTCCTTTATACAAGATCTTTGTTTATGTGGCACTGATCACATTAGCTATTTCGATTATTGTACCCATCGTTTGGGTATTCCTTGCATCTTTAAAATCGCAATTGGAATTGGTGAGTGGAAATCCATTTGATCTTCCAAAACAAATATTGTGGTCAAACTTTGCGGATGCCTTTGTGAAGGCAAGAATGGGTGATTATTTATTAAATACAATCATTGTAACAGCACTATCATTAGTCATTCTATTGGTTGTGGCTCTTCCTGCATCGTATGTTTTGGCACGATTTGATTTTGCGGGAAAGAAATTCTTTAATGGACTTTTCATGGCTGGACTTTTCGTAAATGTGAACTATATTGTTTTGCCAATTTTCTTAATGTTATTTAATGCGGATATTAAGCTTGGATTTGACTTTTTCTTAAATAGTAAGTTCTGGCTTTCTGTCGTGTATGCGGCAACGGCCTTACCTTTCACAATCTATTTGTTGACGGGTTATTTTAAAACGTTGCCTAAGGCATATGAAGAGGCGGCTCGCATTGATGGTTGTGGCTACTTTAAGACCATGACAAAGATTATGATTCCCATGGCAAGACCAAGTATTATTACGGTTATCCTATTTCAATTCTTGGCTTTCTGGAATGAATATATTATCGCATTTACTTTTATGGATAAAGAAAATGCTACGTTGGCCGTTGGTGTTAAATACTTAATGGCAGATGCAAAGTCACAGGCAAACTTTGGTGTCATGTATGCTGGGTTGGTAATTGTTATGATTCCAACGTTAGTTCTTTATATTTGTGTTCAAAAGAAGATTACACAGGGCATGAGTATTGGTGGAATGAAAGAGTAAGGTGTCTAATATGAGAGATGAAAATAAAGTAATGAACATAATTATGATCGTATTATTCTTTGTGTTCTTAGGTATGATCATTTGGGCACAGAAGACGGTAAGTGTTCGTAATTTAATGATTGAAATCGTTGGATTGACAGGCTTACTAACATTATTGTTTCTATACAATCGAAAACATAAATAGGAGGAAGAAGTATGGCAGAATTATCATTGCAGCATGTTGATAAAATATATGACAACAATGTTCAGGCTGTATTTGACTTTAATTTAGAAGTTAAAGATAAAGAGTTTATTGTGTTTGTAGGACCAAGTGGATGTGGTAAATCTACAACACTTCGTATGATTGCTGGTTTGGAAGAGATTAGTGCCGGTGATTTCTACATTGATGGAAAAAGAATGAATGATGTGGAACCAAAAGATCGTGATATTGCGATGGTATTCCAGTCTTATGCGTTATACCCTCATATGAGTGTATATGAGAATATGGCATTTGGCTTGAAATTACGTAAGTATAGTAAGGAAGAGATTGATAAGCGTGTGCATGAAGCAGCTCGTATTTTAGAGATTGAGCCTTATTTGGATCGTAAGCCAAAAGCTTTATCAGGTGGTCAAAGACAGCGTGTTGCCTTGGGTCGTGCTATCGTTCGTAATGCGAAGGTATTCTTAATGGATGAGCCACTATCAAACTTGGATGCGAAATTGCGTGTACAAATGCGTTCGGAAATCATTCAGCTTCATGAACGTATTGGAGCTACTACCATTTATGTAACACACGATCAAACCGAAGCCATGACTATGGCCGATCGTATTGTTGTTATGAAGGGTGGATATATCCAGCAGATTGGTACGCCAAAAGAAATTTACAATAATCCTGCAAACTTATTCGTAGCTGGATTCTTGGGTGCGCCTGCAACGAACTTTGTGAAGGGTACGTATACAAATGGTTTCTTCCAAGTGGGAGATATGAAGATTGAAATTCCTTTGATGTATAGAGAAAAACTTTCTAGTTACGAAGGAAAAGAAATTATCATGGGTATTCGTCCAGAAGATTTACATGGTGAGGGAATTGTAGCTGATACATATCCGAGTGCTAACTTTGATTTTGAAATTGAAGTGGCTGAACTATTGGGCCATGAATATATTTTGCATGGTGCTTTAAATGGACAAAAAATGTGTGCCAAAGTAAATTCTCGTTTGGAACCAGAAGCACATTCAACAATTAAATTAACAATGGACTTATCAAAAATACATTTCTTTGATATGGAAACTGAAAATAGAATTGACTAGTTTAGGAGAAAATAAAATGATTGAAACAGGCAGAGTAACTGTACCGACAGATGTTGATGTAATTGATGCAACAATTGAGATTATTAATCGATGGAAAGCCGATGCCATCCGTGACTGTGACGGAACGGATATGCCAGAAGAATTGCGTAAGATGGATATTAAGCAATATGCGACTTACTATACGACAAGAAAAGATAATGCGTGGGCAAAGGCGAATCCAGATGAAATCCAACAGATGTATTTGATGAGTGATTTTGTGACGGCAAAGTCAACCGAGTTAAAGATTCAAATCATGCAGCATTTCTATAAAGATCAATTAAAGCCAAACACAAAAGACAATCACAGATGGTGGGAAGTTATTGATCGTACAACGGATGATGTCATCACAAATTGGGATTATGATGAAGAAACGGGTGAAGTGATTATTCATGATACAATTCCGTATCATGCGTATACCGTAAGCTTCTTGGCATTTGTGATTTGGGATCCTGTGCATATGTATAATGCTCTAACGAATGATTGGAAGGGTGAAGAACATCAAATGACTTTTGATGTTCGACAACCTAAAACACAAAAGTATGTATTGGATAAATTTAGAAAATTCTGTGAAGAAAGAGATGATGTAGACGTTGTTCGTTTTACAACTTTCTTTCACCAATTCACGCTTCAATTTGATGAATTTGCACGTGAAAAATTTGTAGACTGGTTTGGATACAGTGCTTCTGTATCTCCATATATTTTGGAACAGTTTGAAAAAGAAGTGGGCTATCCATTTAGAGCTGAATATATTATCAACAAAGGATTTAATAACTCAACTTTCTGTGTTCCAACTAAGGAATATCGTGATTTCATGGATTTCCAACAGCGTGAAGTAAGTAAATTAGCGAAGAAATTTGTAGATATTTGTCATGAATATGGAAAAGAAGCCATGATGTTTTTAGGGGATCACTGGATTGGTACAGAACCATTTGGAAAATATTTTGAATCCATTGGATTGGATGCGGTTGTAGGATCGGTTGGTTCTGGTACAACACTTCGTTTAATTTCCGATATTAAGGGTGTTAAGTATACAGAAGGAAGATTCTTACCATACTTCTTCCCAGATGTTTTCCATGAAAATGGAGATCCATTAAAAGAAGCTAAGGTTAACTGGGTAACAGCTCGTAGAGCTATTTTACGTAGTCCAGTCGATCGTATTGGTTATGGTGGATATTTAAAATTGGCATTGGATTTCCCTGAATTCATTGATTATATTGAAAAGGTATGTGACGAATTCCGTACGCTATATTCTCATGTGAATCAACAAGTTCCACTAAACTTATTAAAAGTGGGTGTAATTAATAGTTGGGGAGAACTTCGTCGTTGGGGAACACACTTAGTTCACCATGCCATTTGGTACAAACAAATCTATTCATATACAGGTGTAATGGAGGCGTTGAGTGGTTTCCCATTTGATGTTCATTTCATTAGTTTTGATGATATTCGTAAAGATCCAACCATCTTAGATGATATGGACGTTGTGATGAACATTGGTTCTGCATACACAAGCTTTAGTGGTGGAGCCGAATTTGATGAACCAGTGATTACAGCTCTTCGTCGTTATGTAGACCAGGGCGGTGGATTTATCGGTGTTGGTGAGCCAACAGCTATCAACCGCAACGGTAAATTCTTCACTTTATACGATGTATTGGGTGTGGATAAAGAATTAGGTTTCACAATGCATACAGACAAATACAATTGGCAAGTCCATCCAGACCACTTCATCACAGAACAATTAGAACATGAAGATTGGGGAGAATGTGTAAATGATGTATATGCTCTTCCTGAAACAGAAATCTTGGCTGAAAAAGATTTACATGTTAATTTAGCTGTAAATGAGTATGGAAAAGGTCGCGGTGTGTACATGAATGGTCTTCCATTTAGTTTTGAGAACGTAAGACTATTGTATCGTGCAATCTTCTTTGCAGCACACAAAGAAGAAGAAATGAAACGCTGGTATTCCGACAACTACAATGTGGATATCAACGTATATCCTTCTACAAACAGTTTCTGTGTTGTCAATAATACATATGAACCACAGACAACTACCGTGTATAAGGGTGATGGAACAAGTTTCGAAGTTGAATTGGATGCTTGTGAAATCAAATGGTTTGAAATTTAAGAATCAGTCAATCAAAATCAGAACGAGCCAGCTGGTTTTGAATAGCTTTGGAGCAGAATATATCTGCTCCATTTTCTTATTTATGACTTGCATCATATAATTTTTGAATGTCACTTGGAAGCTTGTCTGGAAGCATAGCTTGAAGGTATTCTTCTGTACCATCCTCCATAGCTTTTGAGTAGTACCAACATTTAAATTCTAATAAAGATAGTGTTTCTTGAAGACTTTTGATTTCAGCTTCTACAGCCTCTTTTCGAGCTTCAAACAACTCTTTTCTCTTTTCAAAACTTGCACTTCCTTCAGAAACCCAACTAAAAAATTGATTGATTTCTTTAATGCCAAGACCAGATTTTTTTAAACACTCAATGAGGTGTAAAGCTTCAATTTCATGATTGCTGAAATAGCGAATATTGCCTTTGCGAACTAAATGAGGGAAAAATCCTTCTTTATCATAATATCGAAGGGTAGAGATGGGTAAATCAAACATTTCGGATACTTGTCCAATTGTATACATAATGATTCCTTTCTCGACCTAAAGTCAGCTTTAGGTATTATACTAATACCACAAGGTAATTGTGTCAATAAGGTTAAGATCTCAAAGAGGTGTCATCGATGCACAATTCAGTATTGTATTGGTTGTTGTGTATTAAAGGTGTAGAAATTATCGTGTATGCAAGTGAATATATATTTCGAGATATCTACATGATCGCAAGGGCAGCAGAAGATGAAATAAGCGTATATGCTTGGTAAGAACTTATAATGTTCCGATAAACGGCTTTGGATTATTCCGATAGATGTCTATTGTTCCGATAAAATGATTAACAATAGTCCAAAACAGTTTGAAAGAAATATTACGAGAAGTAGATGCTTTAAATACAATAAAACAATAGGATAAAAATAGGGAACTTATTAAGCGCTATGTGTGATAAAAGTTCCCTATTTGTATTTATTGATTAGGGAACTTTTGATATAATATATAACGAAAAAGTTCCCTAAGGAGTGAAATTATGAATGATTTGGTTAAAATACAGGCATTATTAGAAGATAAAGCGGATTGTCAAGCTAGATTGAACTTATTACCTTATGATGGTTCTCCTGAAATAAAAGAACAAAATGGTTCTCGTTATTTATATGTAAGAAAACGAATTGCAGGAAAATTAACGTCAACTTATGTTGATGCCTATTCCGATGAATTGTATCAATTACTGTTAAAAAATGCTAAAGATGCAAGGGTATTACGAAAAAGAATAAGACAGATTGAAAGAGAATTAACATCTCTAGGGTATAAAGATTCTGAATTATCAAGCCGTGTTTTGCAAAATATTGATTTTGCACGTGCTAACATGAAATCTAATATTTATGATCAGGCTGTTTTAGAGGGGGTTGGGACAACTTTTCCACAAACAGAAGAGATTTTAAATAATGGAATTGTAAATGGTGTAAAAGCTTCAGATGTGCAGAAAATCTTAAATTTAAAACATGCTTGGGAATTTATTTTGGACAAAGATGTGATTCAGAGTACTTCAAATTATTATATGATTAGCCATATCGCAAAACTAGTAAATGAAGGTTTTTATGTAGATGGTGGAAGAGTTCGTGGAGTTCCTGTCACAATTGGTGGAAGTAGTTATGTTCCACCTATTCCAATTGAAAGTGTTGTAAAAGAATCTATTGATAATATAGTTAATTCAAATAAAGAACCTATTGAAATAGCTATTGATCTATGCATGTATTGTATGAAAACACAAATATTTATTGATGGCAACAAACGTGCATCTGTAATATTCGCAAATCAATATCTAATTGCACACGGTCAAGGATTGCTTGTAATCCCAGAAAAGGAAGTGCCAGATTTTAAGAAATTACTAGTTAAATACTATGAGGGTGAAGATATCAGTGTTATAAATGAATTCTTAAAAGAAAAATGTTGGAAAACTTTTTAAAGCGTAGTTCGCAACAAGAAAATTTTAATGAATACAGTTTAGGGAACATTTGTGCTTAATACAATCATAAAAGTTCCCTAAATTTTTATTATAGATGTTGTGTGAAGCCTGAACTGAGTATGATTGAAATGCATTCTTTTTTATTGTTTCACTGTTTTACTGAAAAATTAACAATTGATTTGTTTTTTATATAATCGTATAATTTTAAACAGTTTTTAGGAGTTGAAGAAATGGAAGAACGAAGAGATAAACGGAATATTGTTTATTTTATAATTAGTTATGTCATTAATAATTTGGCGAGTGGAGTTTTGTACGATACGTTTGTGAATTATCTGCAAGAAGCACAAACTTCTATCGCAACATCCTTCTGGGCCTTTTATGGATATGCCACATTTATAAGTGCAGCTTTATTGTTGCTAGTGCCAAAGATTGGCTATAAAAAGCTATTACTATTTTGTTCGCTTTCAACGGCATGTGCCTTTTTTGGCGCCGTCTGTATGGATTTTACTTGGGCTTTATATATCGCAACCCTATTGGCATTAACGGGTGTGCAGCTGCACTTTATTATGCTGAGTCCTTTTATCGCTTGTTATACAGAAGCGTTTAAAGATCAAGAAATACATTGGTATACAAGAACTTACTATATGGGGTATATTGGATATTTCTTGGCAACATATCTTGGTGGAGCCTTTGTGGTAAAGGCGTTTAGTTGTGTGGCCAACATTTCATATGCGCAAGCCCAAGAGGCAACGCGCTATATGACGCATCTTTCATCTGGTTTATATCAATCTTATATGGATGCGAATCGAATGGTTCTATTCGTGGTGGGTTGTATTGCGTTAATTTCCTTGATTCCCATTTTATGTATATCGGAAAAGAAATCGGATTATCAAATGGAGCTTACTCCAAGGCTTTCTTTAAAGGAAAAAATGAATGGTGCAAGACAACTTTTATTAAATCGATATTCCCGGGCTTATTTATTGTATTGGGCTTTGATTTCTTTTGCGATGGGCCTATTTACATCGTATTATACTGTATATCTAAATCGAAATTTACATATTGATAAGGCAACCAGTTCTTTAATGGTATCCATTTCCTATGTGGCGATTGTCTTATTTATGTTTTTTACGCCGAAGTGTACAAAAAAATTTGGTAAAGTGGGAACGATCTTCTTAACGGTCATGGCCTCCATTCCTTTTATGTTGATGATTGGAAATGGAAATTATTTTGGTAAATATGTTGTACTTGTTGTTGGTGTATCACTATTTATACGTGCGGGCCTTGCGAATTTATCAAGTCCTGTGGATAGTGCTCTATCGATGGATGTGATTCCTAAAGATTTGCGGCCTGTTTATACCTCCGTAGTGAATTTTACGGCGGGTATTGTGAGTATATTGAGTGGTCATTTTACAGGAAAGATTTTATTTGTCCACCAATCTGGGTATCAGCAGGCTTATTTTATAGCCGCTATATTATATGCGATTGCAGGTATGGTTCTTTATCATGGACTTCATACCTTTAATCATAAAGAAAATGAAATAGTTTTAAGTAAGGGAGAAAAAAGATGAACAAATTATTTAAAAAACTAGGTTTTGGCGATAAGACGGCAAAGAATTTCTGGGCCATTATTATCGTCGCATTTGGAGGGGCGATTATTTATGGCTTGCCATATTTTCGCTTTGATTACTATGATGCATATTTGGCTACGTATCATTTGACGAATACACAAATGGGTGTGTTTGGAAGTATTTTAGGAATTTTTGGTATGATTTCCTATTTATTTGGAGGTATCGTGGCAGACCGCTTTTCAACAAGAATGATCTTAACGGTTTCTTTAATTGGAACAGGATTGGGTGGCTTTGTACACCTATTACCATTGAATTACTATCAGTTACTAGCACTTTATGCATTCTGGGGCATTTCAAGTTTATTTGCGTTTTGGCCAGCCTGTGTAAAAGCTGTTCGTATTCTATCGGATTCGGATGATCAAGGAAAAGCCTATGGATTCTTTGAAGGTGGTCGTGGCGTTGGTGCTGCATTGATGGCTATGGGCGCTGTTGTAGCTTTCCGTATTGGCATTGGTCAAATCAATGACGAAGTGGCAGGTATGAAAACAGTCATTGTTTATTATTCAGTTTTGACAATTGCGATGGGCATCTTCTGTTTCTTTAAAGTAAAAGATGGACATATGGAAGCAAGTGAACGTATTTCTTTTAAAGGCATTGGAGAAGTATTAAAAATGCCAGCCATCTGGATCATTAGTTTTGTGACATTCTGTAACTATGTATTTACCTTGTCTTTGTATTACTTTACACCATATGCCACATCTATTTTAGGAGCAACTGTTACTTTTGGAGCTACACTTGCAGCTATGAAACGATGGTTTTCTTTATTTGGAAACGTTGGTGGAGGCTTCTTCTCCGATAAGTTTGGTACAGGAAATGCTCTATTGATTTCATTTGTGGTAATGGCTTTGGGTACTTTGGGGATTTTATTGTTGCCAACAAATGCAGGTTCTATTGTGCTCTTTACAGTTTTGTTTGTCTTAATCTATATTTTCTATAATGTAAACTATGCACAAACATGGGCTATGATGGATGAGGGTGCTGTACCAGAAAAGTATTCTGGAACGGCTGCTGGAATTATTTCTACAATTGGGTATTTGCCAGAAATTTTTGTATCTGTTTTAGCGGGTATGATGATTGATCAAAATCCAGGTGTTGGTGGATATCGTTTATTCTTTGGCTTCTTAGTTGCGATGTTAGTTTTAGGAGCTGTGTTTGTGTTGGTTTGGAAATCGTATTTGAAGAAACATCCGAAAGTAAATTAATATGGAAGCATTGTTTGAAAGAGTTTTTGTGGAAACTACAGTGGATACAGATCAAGATGGACAATATGATTTGATTGCGGTTTATATTAAGCGTCCAAAGCTAGATGAAAAAGTTCCGGCTGTTTTTGTGGCCAATCCATATATGTTACACTGTAATGAGGACTGGTATGATTTGTATGATGTAAATACAAATATACAGGCATATCCAAGTCAGAATATTCAGCGTGAGGATATCACGTTTCATCCAAAAGATCCTGTAGTTTGTCCTAAAAAAGAAGCCGAACAAATTGTAGAAAACAGTCCGTATCCAGAACCAGATCCAAGCGCTTATGAATGCATTTCAGATTTATATGGTCATTTACTAGAACGTGGTTATGCCGGTGTATTTAGTGGTGGACTTGGTACAAGAGGAAGCGACGGATTAACAATGACGGGAAGTGAAGAGGAGATTCTTGCGTTTAAATCGGTCATTGATTGGTTAAACGGAAGAGCTCGAGCTTTTAGAGATAAGACAAGAACGGTACAGGTTTTGGCATCTTGGTGTACAGGTTCTGTTGCGATGTCTGCACGTTCTTATTTGGGTACAATGTGCATTGGGGTAGCCGCAACAGGTGTAGAAGGCTTAAAGACAATTCTTCCTGAAGCGGGTATTTCCAACTGGTATGAATATTATCGTCATAATGGTTTAACTTTACCGGCCATGGATTGGCAAGGGGATGACTTGGATATTTTGGCAAAGTATTGTTTTTCACGTGCTTTAGATCCAAATGATTTTGCGTCGATCAAACCTTTGTTTGAAAAGAATCAAAAGACTCTACAAGAAGGTGAAGACAGACAATCAGGAAACTACAATCGCTTTTGGGATGAGCGTAATTATTTGCAGCATGCCGATCGCATCCAAGCTTCGGTATTCGTTCTTCAAGGCTTAAATGATTGGAATGTAAAACCAGATCAAGGTATTCGTTTGTATGAAAAGCTTCAAGAACTTGGTAAAGATCGTATGATGTTGTTGCATCAAGGACAACATATTTATACGTATCATCTTGAGGATAGTCCTACATTAGGATTGATCGATCGTTGGTTGGATTATTATTTAAAAGGGATTGATACAGGTATTCAAAATGAGTCTAAGATTTATATTGAGAATAACCTAGATCAAAAATTGTGGATGCAAGAAGAGGTTTGGCCACCTAAATCTTATAAGTCCTATCGTGTACAAGGGAATGGAAATCAGATGATTGTGGATGATTTGTCGCAAACGATTTATGATCGTAAACAAAAAAACACAAAGGCATGGCTGGATGAGTTGGTTTTAACTCAAAATGCGCATTCGCTTTCTTTTGATTTAGAAACAATGAAGGAAGATACGCGTTTTGCGGGAAGAGCCAAAGTTTCTTTTAGGGCTCGAATTCAACAGCCTACGGCCATTTTGAGTGCAATGCTTGTGGAAAAGGGAAAACAAGTTCGTTTGACACCGAATTTGGATGGGGATGAAAATCATTCTTTTGTCTTTAAAATGGAAGAAAAACCATCCGATTATTTTGTGATTACACGAGGTTGGATGAATGCACAAAATCGTTTGAATAATTATTCAAAGGAAGCCATTGATCCAGATACTTGGTATACATATTCATTTGACTTTGTCAGCAACGACTATACAATTCCTAAAGGACATACATTATCATTGATCTTGTATGGAATGGATGTGGACCAAACGCAATTGCCATTTGTGACAACAGAAATCGAAGTGGATACTGCTTCTATTGTTTGTGATTGTCCAATTGAATAATAAAGTGGGTTCAAATCGAAAGGATTTGAGCCTTTTTCAATGCAAAAAAAAGACCAGCAACAACTGGTCCACATTTAGAGAGTCAGGAAAGTATAAGAATGGTTAGATATCAAATGTGTTAGAATGACTCTCTAGACAATATTATTCTAGCACGAATCTAAACCGTTGGACAACAAATTTTAGAGGAGAGAACTAGATATTATGCATATATTACGGAGAAGTCTAGTTCTCTAATCGATGTTAGATGAGCGGAACTCAAATGGGTGTTGGCGTAATACCATTTGTTTGTATTGGCGTAAATTATTTCTCATCCAACCGGGTTAGTATATCAGAAATGGTACCTTAACGACGTACCATATGTTCACAGAAAATAGTGAATCCGCTTAGGAAATGAATTAGGTTGATATGCGTAAAGGGTTTTCATCTAATTATATAGATAGACTATGCAGATGTTGGATTAATGTAGGAAATTATGAAATATTATTTGTGCTTTGACATTGGTGGAAGTTCGATGAAGAGTGGACTTCTTAGTCGTGAGGGGGAAAATTATTGAGAAAAAATCATATCCAATGACAGATACTTTTAAGGTGTTGTACATATCGTCAAGATGCTAACTTACTTGGTGCACTCGCAAATTATATGGGTCGTAATGAATAGTGGACAGAAATGTCCACTTTGGTTTGTTCAGGGTATGAAATTAAAGATTTCTTATATTGTTCTTGCTTTTTAGTTATACAAATTCTGCAATGTTAAGGTTGTTTCTACACTTCTTGATTTTCCTTTCTTTCTTTTATACAATAAGAAAGAAAGAAGAAAGAAGAAAGAAGAAAGAAAGGAATTAGAAAGGATGAATTAGAAGATGTTAGAATTTGAGAACCAGAATATTGAATTTAAGCAAGAGTATGTCCCTGACATCCGAAAAGAGGTGATGGGATTTGCGAATGCAGAGGGCGGCACAGTTTATGTTGGAGTACGAAAAGATGGAGCAGTTCTGGGTATTGGTGATCCGGATGGTGTGATGCTACAAATCGTGAATTCTTTGAAGGATTCGCTGGCACCAGACATAATGCCGTTTGTTAGAGTCAACTCGGTAGAATTAGAAGAAAAGCAAATTATCGAAATAGATGTAACAACAGGAACAAATCGACCGTACTATCTCCGTGAAAAAGGCCTGAAGCCTGGTGGAGTGTATGTAAGAAAAGGAAGTTCTACACAGCCAATGACTGAAGAGGGAATCCGGGAGATGATTCTTCAAAACAGTGGCAGATCTTTTGAGCTGTGCCGAAGTATGAATCAGGAATTGACGTTTCATACTCTCCAAACAGAGATGCAGAAAAGGTCTATCGAAATTGGACCATCGCAAATGCAAACTCTCAAGCTGATTGGTGAAGATGGCTTATATACAAATCTTGCATTGCTATTATCAGACCAGTGTGAAACAACAACGAAAGTTGCGCTATTTCAAGGAACAGATAAGGAATTGTTTCGAGACAGAAAGGAATTTAAGGGCTCTATATTAAAGCAGCTTGAAGATGTTTACCATTTTATTGATTTGATCAATAAAACGAAAGCAACATTTTCAGGGCTGGATCGAACTGATAGAAGAGATTACCCGGAGGAAGCAGTAAGAGAGGCTTTACTGAATAGCATCGTTCATCGTGATTACTCTTTTAGTGGAAGCAATTTGGTCAATGTCTATGAGGACAGAATCGAATTTGTTTCTCTAGGAGGACTTGTATCAGGTTTGGAGCTGAAATCAATTTTTCTTGGTGTTTCACAATCGAGAAATCCGAACCTTGCAGCTGTTTTCTACCGCATGAGATTGATTGAGAGTTATGGTACTGGAATCGGAAAAATTGAGCGTGCCTATAAAGCATGTCCATTCCAGCCAGAGTTTGAAACCGCAAAGGGTGTTTTTCGGGTTACACTTCCGAATCGAAATGAAGAGCAAGAAGCTGAGGTACAAAAAATAGAGTATGCGAATAACGATATAACACTCGATGAGCAGAAGAATCTCATTATTCAGTATGCGCGAGAAAATGGTAGCATAACAAGAAAAGAAGTCGAAGATTTGATTGGTGCAGGAACAACAAAGGCATTCCGATTGCTTAAAGAACTTTGCGAGGTTGATAAACTTGAACAAAAGGGAAGCGGAAAGTTGAGTGCCTACTTTATCAAGTAAATATCAATGCATGAAGAAGTATCTTGGCGATGATCAGGATCCTTTTTCATGCCGTTTTAATCTGGAGAAACAGTAGAAAAGCCAAAAGAAAAAAGAGCTCAACGCATCAGGCTCTTTCAAGGGGTTGTCCGAAGACGACCACCGCAAAATATATCGACAGAAGCATTGGTGAATTGAGTTACTAATGCTTCTTTTTTTCTGCAAGGTTAAGGATAAAATACAAAAATAAATATTCCATTGAAGGAGATAAGATGGTGATATAATACCTTATTGTAGAGGGTATGAAATGAATTTTAATAGGGCATTAAATAAGGAACAAACAACTTGTATCAATGGAATTTTTGTGTTGTTTGTGTTTCTATCACATTTTGGACAATATGAAACGATGCCATGGAATGGGGTATTATTGGCAATTGGACAACTCATGGTTGCACCATTCTTGTTCTATTCGGGATATGGCATTATGGAACAAATTAAAAGAAGAGGTATTGTGTATATTGACAGCATGCCAAGAAAAAGAATATTGAAGTTTTATATTCACTTTTGTATGGCATTATGTATTTACTTGTTTTTATCATTCTTATTAAGGAAAGAGTATTCCTTTGTTCGTATTATATTCTCATTTACGGCATTAAGTTCCATTGGAAATAGTAATTGGTATGTATTTGCGATACTAGCTATGTATAGTATTGTATATATTTCGTTTAAACAATGTAAGAAACATAGTATGACTTCATGTGTAGTATTTACCATTCTATATATAATTTTGATGGATGTAATAAAGGATCAGGCTTGGTGGTACAATATCATTCTTTGTTTTCCAGCAGGTATGATTCTATCTAAATATAAAGATCGAGTTTGTTCCATTATTCAAAAGCCAGTATTCTTTTTTTGTATGATAATTTTAGCTTTTAGTTTATATTGTCTTCACTTACCAATACTCGCATATGAAATAATTTCGATTGTGTTTTGTTTCTTGATTGTAGATGTATGTGCATATAAAGAAATTAAAAATAGTTTGTTTCATTTTTTAGGTCAATATGTATTTGAAATTTATATTCTTCAAAGGATTTCAATGAACTTGTTTGATCGATATTTAAATGACTGGATCTATTTAGTCGTGTGTATTCTAGTCACTTTAATTCTTGCCTATTATTTTAAAAAGCTAGAGACAAAAGTGGATGGGTTACATATTTTTAAAAATTTTAGTTGACAAAAAATATCATTTTCCTGTATATTTTTTTGCGTACAAATCGTACAGAAATTGACCGCCTAGATATAGGCTAAGGCTACACGGACGGCCGGGCCAAATGCCGAAGACTTGTTGAAGAAGCAAGAACCGTATTTAGGGAATACGGAAGGGTGTTTACCCTTATTGATTGAGTTAAAAGCTCAGTTTTATAAAGTACAATATACCTTATGAAATGGTCAATAAGCTGGAATTTCTGTTACGAAAAGTATGCAGATAGATGATGGACGAAGATAGGTGTATATTGTGCGCCTATCTTTTTTTGTTTGGTAAAGGAGAAGAGGAATATGAAAAAGATTTTACAAGCAAGCCTTAGTGCAGTATTGGTGTTGAGCCTAGTGGGTTGTGGTTCGACAAAAGATGAGGCCATCTATCAAGATTCGATTGATGCCTACGTGAATGAAATTGATATGGACTATGCGTATGACTTCACAAAAACATTGTCTACAGATACTTCATTACATGATAATTCACTTGGATTTAGAACGAGTGGTTCCGATGCAGAACATAGAACAGCCAATTATTTGGCTAAGGAAATGAAGGCCATTGGTTTAAAAAATGTAGAAAAGATACCTGTGAATGTGGATAAGTGGCAGTATAATGATGCTTCACTAACGATTGAAGGAACAGATATTGATTTGATGCCCGTATCGTATATGGTGAATGGTACAGATGAAAATGGGATTACAGCACAAATCGTAGATTGTGGTACCGGTTTTGCGAAAGACTATGAAGGCAAGGACGTTGAAGGTAAGATTGCTCTAGTAGGAGTGGATCAATTTAATGAGTCTTGGATTGGAGGCTATATCTATGAGGCGTATGAACATGGCGCAAAAGCATTAGTCACATACGATTTGGATGGATATGGAAGATTTAGTGATGATGATCATCAAATTCAGGATGTTTGTGCAGAAGATATTATGCCTACGACAATCATCACAATGAGTGAGTACAAACAAATCAAAAAGGCTTTAAAACAAGGCCATGATATGGCTACTTTAAAAGTAGATAGTGTAATGGAAGAAGGCAATGGTACAAGTTATGATGTGGTTGGCTATATTCCTGGTAAGTCACATGATCAACAAATTATCTTTGCCGGACATTATGATATGTATTTTACTGGTTTTCAAGATGACTGTAGTGCTATTGGAACCATTATGTCAATGGCTAAGACCATGATCGATAGTGGCTATGTGCCTGAAAATGATATTGTGGTTGTTGCGCATGGTGCTGAAGAATGGGGTGCAACAGGTACTGAATTTGACTGGACAAGAGGGGCTTATGAATTGATCAACAATGTACATCCTGAGTGGGCTAATAAAACTTTAGCTTTATTTAACTTTGAATTGGATGCCTATGATGATGGTTCAGATACATTCATGGTGACTTGTGTTCCTGAATATGCGTCTTTAGTAAAAAACTTAGTGGATTCAGGTGCATTGGATGGTGCTGTAAAAGAATATAAGAATGGTATTTCTACAAAGACATATGATACAACGACAATGGAAGATGGTGTTTCCTATCGTAATGCGGGAGTTCCTTATTTCTTAAATACAACGGATACTTGTTCTGGAGAAACAAAGGATGATGGTGAATATACTTGGACACAACTTCATTATCATACAGAATCCGATAATACGGATACGTATAGTGAAAAGGTGATGAAGGCTAATATTGCGGTATTTGGAAGTATGGCTATCGCCATCGATCAGCTTCCAGCTATGTCTTTAAATATGCAGGCTACCATTGATGATTTAAAGGAAAGCTTTAATGAAGATTTAGCTTTGGAAGCTGGTGTTTCTAAAAAGGATTGGGACAAGGCCTTAGCTGTTTTTGAAAAAGAAGTGGATGCACTAAATAAAGAGGGTCAAGATATTAATAATCGTTATGTAAAGGCGGTAAATTCTAAATCAGATGTCACTTCAATTCAAAAAGAAGGAAAAGCCTACAATAAGAAAGTATTAGACTTATTTAAATATGTACAAGATAACTTTGTCGGAATTGTATTCTCGAGTGATGTTGTGATGAAACACGTGGGATATCAAAACAACATTGAATATATGGATGAAATCATTCAAGATTTAAAGAAAGACAAAGTAAAGGATGCTCTCGATGTGGCATACCAATTAAATGGTTTGTGTGAATACAATTATTACTTATTCTCACCAAATGCGGCTGCTAAAATTGATGCGCATGCAGACAAGGCCGTTGAAAACAATAAGTGGTGGGGCAATGATAAAGGCTATTATTTCACAGATACAAAAAACGCTACAACTTCTTTACTAAATAAAGAAGATGGGGATGACGTGAGTGAAGAAATCAAAGTATATGAAAGTGCTAGAACGCAACAGTTAGATTATTATAAAGAAGCGCTTGAAAATGAAATCTTGGCAATGAATGAAATTAATCAATAAATACAACGGCTTGGCATACTATGCCAGGCTTTTTAGTTATAAAAAAGACTTGTGAAATGTTCACATTTGTTCTTGAAAGCAGTATTTTTTTCGGTGTATACTTACACTAACTAACCATAGGGTTCAATGTTTTAGTGGGAATAGGGTTATGAATAGTTTAGAAGAAAGACAGAAGATTCTGGTTGTGGATGACTCCAAGTTCAACCAAGAATTGATTATGGAGATTTTGGGTGAAGAATATCAATATGTATTGGCCAATGATGGTTTAGAAGCCATTTCTATTCTTCAAAAAGATTGGACAATCGATTTAATGTTGTTGGATATCAATATGCCGAGAATGAATGGGTTTAAAGTGTTGGAATATATGAATGAGTATCATTGGATTAGGGAGCTTCCGGTGATTGTGATTTCAGCGGAAGAAGAGAACTCAATTATTGAAAAGGCGTATAACTTAGGGGCTGCTGAATATATTCAACGTCCTTTTGATGCGTTTATTATTAAGCGAAGAGTTATGAATACACTAGTGCTATATGCCAATCAAAAACGATTGACCAATGTAGTCGTAAATCAGGTGTATGAAAAAGAAGAAAATAATAAGATCATGATAGGTATTTTAAGTAGTGTTGTAGGAACATACAATAAGGAGAGTCGTGAACACATTCTTCATATTCGTATTGCGACGCAGATGCTTTTAAGAAGGTTAGTTGAGAAAACGGATGCGTATCCTTTAACGGAGTCTGATATTACATTGATCGCAACGGCATCGTCTTTACATGATATTGGTAAGGTAGGTATCTCAAAGGATATTTTAAATAAACCGACAAAACTAAATGATGAAGAGTTTGAAATTATGAAGACGCATACTTTGATTGGTGCCAAAATGATTGAGGATATGGAGTATTCGGATGATAAACCATTGGTGAAAACGGCTTATGAAATTTGTAGATGGCACCACGAACGCTTTGATGGAAAGGGCTATCCTGATGGTTTAGTGGGGAATGATATTCCTATTTCTGCCCAAGTTGTATCGATTGCGGATGCATTTGATGCCTTGACAAGTACGCGTGTATATAAAAACGCATATGATTATAGAACGGCGATTCAAATGATTTTGGATGGAGAGTGTGGATGTTTCAATCCGTTATTGTTGGAATGTTTAAAAGAGATGGGTACAGATATTTATGTGGCTTCTCAACATCAAATGGATGACGATCATGGGTATCATGAGGCACAAAAAATTTCTGGGGAAATATTAAGATCAGAAACATTGCCATATAATGATCATTCACAGCGTATTATTGATTTTCTACAGGAAAAGATGGAATATTTTGAAATGAGTGACTCCAAAGAATTGTTTGATTATAATCCACTCATCGATGAGTTAACCATTATAAATCGAGAGAAACATCAAAAGAGTAAGATGAGTACTTTGGATTTTAAATCGTTTGATGTGAATGAAGAAGTGATTGAAGAAATTAAGAAACATTTAGGTGCGGCAACAATCGATAATAAAGATTTTTCAATACAGATACAAAATCTAGACATAGCCTTTCATACATTATGGTCTGGATTGGATGATGAGCAATATACTGGTGTGATTGGCCAAATAGATAGGAGGGGATGATTTGAAAGGTAAACGAATAATCAAGACTTTATTAAGTCTATCTTTACTTGTTTGTTTATTAAGTGGATGTAAGACAAGTAATTTAGAATCGGATGAATCCAATTTACCTGTTATTACTTTAGGTAGTGATAATTATCCTCCTTACAACTATTTGAATGAGGATGGAAATCCTACAGGTATTGATGTGGATTTGGCAACCGAAGCGTTTAAGCGATTGGGATACAGAGTTGAAGTGGTTTATATTGATTGGGAAAAGAATAAGGAACTTTTAGAAAGTGGAAAAATCGATTGTATCATGGCATGTTTTTCCATGGAAGGAAGATTGAATGACTATAAGTGGGCTGGTCCATATATCGCAAGTCGTCAGGTGATTGCGGTCAATAATGATAGTGATATTTATACTTTGGATGATTTAAAAGATAAAAATATAGCTGTGCAATCGACCACCAAGCCAGAAGATATTTTATTAAATGGCAATTATGATGTAGGTAACTTGATTAGTTTAAACCATAGAGAATTGATCTTTACATTCCTGCAAAAAGGGTATGTGGATGCGATTGGCGCTCATGAAGAATCGATCATTCAATATATGAAGGACTATAATGTGAATTTTCGTATTTTAGAAGAGCCATTGATGAAAGTAGGCATTGGTGTAGCTTTCTCAAAAAATGACAAGCGTGATCTTTGTGAGAAGTTGGATCAGACTTTAGAGGAAATGCGAAAGGATGGCACTTCTAAAAAGATTATAGGTAAATATCTATCAGATCCAGAAAAGTATTTGGAGGTGGATGATTTTGCGTACTAAAAATTGTTACTACCATATACTTACAGTTTTATTAGGGATTTGTATTGTTTGTTTTTCAGCATTCTATTTTTTTCAAGCACAAAAAAGTGAAGTAGAAAATAAACTAGTCAAAATCGTAAATTATGTGAAGATACAATGCTCGACATATACACATTATAATGAGGCGAGTGAATCGAAGAGTTTATTAAGAACGATTGAAAGTTGTCGTCAGCTGCAGAACAATATTCAAATGGAGGTGGATGCAAGAAACCCTATAGATCAAACTTTTCTAAAGAATAATCTGAGTACGTTATGGATGGATGGAAGTCTTGTATTGGATGAAAATGGGAATATTGAAAGTTCCTATAGTACGGATGATGCGATGTTGAAACAAGTTTATACATATGTCCATAAAGATATCATTCTGGATTATATGGACTATCCAGAAAGAACATATGCCCAACGTATTGAATTAGAGGATGGTGCACATCTAGATATTGGAGCTTGTGCAAGAAGTGATGCACAAGGCTTAGTCGTTTCTTATTATTATACATCGGCTGCTTTTGCGCAGAATTATAATTTAACGATTCAAAATCTTTTAAAGGGATATAGTAAAAAATCGGATGGAACCATTCTTATTTCTGATCAGGGGAAAATTATTGCGAGTAATGATAGATTACTGCTTCATGCTTCGACAAAGAACAATGAAGTCGTTCAATTATTAAAAGAGAATAGGGATAGTAAACATATTTATCATTTTAAAAGTAAAGGTGCAGGCTATTATGGCATTATGTTGAAACAAAGTAATTATTATATTTTTGCGTATATACCTGATAGTGTAGTATATGAAAGTTTTATCACAAAAACAATTGCGATAACCTTTATATATTTGATATTTGTGTTTGGCTTGATATATATTAGTCATCGCAATAATCGTATAAGACAGGCTAAAGAACAAGAAAAAGAGAAGGCTCACCAAGAAGAATTGTTGAAGGCAGCTAAAAAGGCAGAGGCGGCTAATGTTGCCAAAACCGAATTTCTTCAAAGAATGTCTCACGATATTCGTACTCCAATCAATGGAATCATTGGTATGGTTGAAGTTGGGAATCATTATAGTGATGATATTGAAAAGCAGGCCCATTGTCGTGCAAAGATCAAAGATGCTTCAAATACATTACTTGAATTAGTGAATGAAGTATTAGACATGAGTAAGCTTGAGTCGGGTGAAATCGTCCTTGAAGAAGTTGGATTTAATATAGATAAGTTGAGTGATGAAACGATTGGAATAGTAGAAGAACTCGCAAAAGAGCGTAATATTCAAATTGTCGAAGAAGAAAAAAGTATTACCCATCCATATTTGATGGGAAGTCCAATCCAAGTAAAGCGTGTATTAATGAATGTTCTTTCCAATGCCATTAAATACAATCGGGATAATGGATTTATCTATGTAAGTTATAAAGAGTTGGATTCAAATCATTCAAATTCGACAGTGATTGAATTCACTTGTCGAGATACAGGTGTTGGTATGTCTAAAGAATTCCAGAACAAAATCTTTGAGCCTTTTGCCCAAGAACATATGGGAAGTCGTTCTAAATATGTGGGGACAGGTTTGGGTATGCCAATCGCAAAAAGCCTTGTTGAAAAGATGGGTGGATCCATTGCGTTTACAAGTCAAGAAGGTGTGGGTTCTCAATTTGTGATACGCATTCCATTTAAAATCAATGAAGAACATAAAAATGAAAGAGTTAAAGAATCAGCTTCCGCATCGATTGAAGGACTTAGCGTTTTACTTGTAGAAGATAATGAATTGAATATGGAAATTGCCAGGTTCATTATCGAAAATGAAGGTGCTAAAGTTACTTGTGCTACAAATGGTAAAGAAGCGGTGGATATCTATAAGAACGCACCCGAATCTTTTGACATTATCTTAATGGATATAATGATGCCGGAAATGGATGGTTTACAAGCCACTCAAGTGATTCGCTCATTTGATCATGATATTCCAATTGTGGCGATGACAGCTAATGCGTTTATGGAAGATAAAATAAAGGCTAAAAAAGCAGGTATGAATGCGCATGTATCAAAGCCTTTAGACAGGAATATATTGATTCAAGTGATTGCAAAGTTGTGTGGTTATAAAAACGTATAGTGCTTTTAAATTAAAGTGATAATTAAAAGAAAAAATGACTATATAATTTAGAAAAACGATGGCATGTTAAAATTTTGTATGTATAATGAATTTGACATTATCGATTGGCAAATTCAGTGAAAGCTTGAGATGTAAACATGCTGACCAATAAAGCTATTGATAATAGGTTTTTTTCGATTATAGAGTACAAAAGAGTTTCTGTGGCATGAACAAGAAACTCTTTTTGTGTTAAAGAAAAAGAAGAAAAAATTATGAAGAAAAAAAATGTGGAGGATTATTTAAAGAATTTGTAAAGGCAATCGCAACAAATTTATTGGAATTAATAATGTTTTCACATTGAAGTTTTATAATAGGAATTGGCTACTGGATGTAGTAATGGTGAACCCTCTGAATTAAAAAAAGAAATCTGCTTGAGTTCTCGGCAGATCCTTCGATTTTTTTGCAGGAGGACGTGTTGTATGTATATTTATCTATACATTGATGTTGCCATGGTTTTATTGGCTTTAGTTGAATTACTAAAAATCACATTGATTATTATAGAAAAATGTAAAAGACACTAGTTCACCCTCACCAATGGATTACTAGCGTCTTTTGACCTTAATTCAGAGTGACCACTGTATCCAGTAGTCTTTCTGTATCTGTATTATACCGAGAAGGGAATGTTTATGCAAATTTGGAAGCTTTATTTTCAAACAAATACAAGTAGTTAGAAGATAATATAAATTGAGTGCATAGTCATATTATGACATAATTTACATATATTATGGAGGTGATATTATGTATCATATACGAGAATCTATTAGGCCATCTGCTGATTTAAGAAATCACTATAATGAAATTTCAAAGCAATGTCGGGAAGAGAATGAAGCTGTAATTATTACAGTAAATGGGCGGATACGGTTTCTTTATCTTATGATGAATACAAAAGTATGAAGTCAAGAATTGAATTGTTGGAATTGCTTGCAGAAGCAGATGAAGATGTTGCGTATGGAAGAGTATCACCTATTCAAGACACTTTTAATGATTTAAGAGCGATGTTAAAAGGAAAATAAAATATACTATTGTACATACAGATACTGCAGATATTGGTATTCGAAAAAATGTAATGAATATCGCAAGAAATTTCGGTGAAGATATTGCTTTAAAAAAGTTAAATGATTTAGAAAAGAATATTTATCTGTTGGAAGATAATCCATATTTAGGAATCACGCCTAGATATCTTGTTTTTAAACGACAAGGCTATCAGGTGTTGATACTAGAAAAGGACTTGATATTTTACAAAATCAACAAGGATAAAAAAACAAATTATTATTTATGCGGTCGTAGATCAACGTCAGGACTATCTGAATATTATTCAAGGATTGTAAATTGTTTATTAAAAAATCAAAAATTTATAGAATAAAATTTATAGACCGCACTACGCCTCTGATTTATCATGCGCAACACGATGGGGCTTTTTTTTTCTTATCAGAGAGTAGTGATAATTGGTATAATACATTAGAAAATAACAAAGGGTGTTTCTAGTTTATGTGGCTAGAAACATTTTTTCTAATATGCAGAACGATTATGACTTGATTTCAGTCAAAAAATGGCTAAAAAGAAAAAATATGATTGAAATCACGCATAAAATCATTCATAAAAAAATACGATTGTTTTTATGTGCAATTATACATATAATATAATTAAAATAAGAGTGGAAGGGAGTCTTTATGCGAGAAACAAGAATATTGGAATTTAAAGAAACAATTACGAATACTTTTCTAAAAACAGTGAGTGCCTTTTCAAATTATGATGGTGGAGAAATTCTTTTTGGTGTGGATGATGATGGAAATATAAAAGGTTTGTCAGATGTTAAACAAGCTTGTTTAGATATTGAAAATAAAATTAATGATAGTATTTCGCCTCAGCCAAACTATACTTTAGAAATCCAAAATAATGATCAAACGATAAAATTAAGTGTAAAGAGTGGTCTTCAGAAGCCGTATTTGTATAAATCAAAAGCATATAAACGAAATGATACATCAACTATAGAAGTAGATACATTAGAGTTTTCAAGACTTGTCTTAGAAGGGAAGAATATTCGATTTGAAGAATTACCTTGTAAAGATCAAGAGTTGTCTTTTGAAATTTTGCAAAGTAATCTAAAAGAGAAAATTCAGATTGAAACTTTTAATAAAGATACTTTAAAGACATTAAACCTATATGATGACGTGAATGGCTTTAATAATGCAGCTGGTCTTTTAGCGGATAAAAATCATTTTCCCGGAATTGATATAGTAAAGTTTGGAGAAAACATCAGCATTATACAAAAGAGGATTACTTTTGAAAATACATCCGTCTTGGACATATATGTAAAAGCTCTTAGTGTATTTAGAGATTATTATCAATATGAAGTAATTCAAGGAGCTGATCGAAAGATGGTGGAAAAGATACCTGAAGCTGCATTTAGAGAAGCTATTGCGAATGCTTTGATTCATCGAGTATGGGATGTGGATTTACAAATTAGAGTATCTATGTTTGATGATCGGATAGAAGTTGTATCTCCAGGCGGATTACCATCTGGAATCACAGAGGATGAATATTTATCAGGAAAACTTTCGGTTTTAAGAAATAGAAATCTTGCGAATGTCTTTTACAGATTAGGGTTTGTTGAAATATTTGGAACAGGTATTACAAGAATTAAACAAGTTTATTCTGAAGCATCGGTAAAACCAAGTTTTGAAGTATCAGAAAATGCGATTCAAATTGTACTTCCTGTGTATGAAGAGAGTACAAATTTAACGGAAGATGAAAAAGTAGTGTATAAACTTTTGAGTAGAAATATGTTGAAATCAATGAGTGAAATTGCACCATATATATCTTTTGGTAAATCCAAAACAACAAAGTTATTGAAAGATATGGAACAAAAAGGTGTAATCGCAATTGAAGGTAAAGGTAAAGGAACGAAATATAGAATTAAATAAAATGAAAACATTTGATGACATGCTTGTGCAACAATTGCAGGATGAAGAGTTCAAAAAAGAATACGAAGCTATTCAATCGGAAATGGATGAAATTAGAGCTAGTGTAGATGCTAGAACTTCGCAAGAACAATAAATATGGCAGTTGGTCAATTTTAGGCTAACTGCTTTTTAAAATAAGTTGAGATGGTACTAAAATTGTGTAAAAGGATGATTTTGTGTTCTTTTAGAATGCTAAATCGTATCTAATTCAACGAAAATAACACGTTTTAGATCAAATAGGAACTATTGAACATAATTCACAATGTTTTCACATTGAAGTTTTATAATAGGAATTGGCTACTGGATGTAGTAACGGTGAACCCTCTGAATTAAAAGGATGATATCTTGAGTTCTCGATGATTCCGATTATGTAGGAGGACGTGTTTTATGTATATTTATCTGTACATTGATGTTGCCATGACTATCTTGGCTTTAGTTGAATTACTAAAAATTACATTATTGATTATAGAAAAATGTAAAAGACACTAGTTCACCCGTCCAAAGGATTAAACTAGTGTCTTTTCACTAAAATAATTCAGAGGAACCACTGTATCCAGTAGTTTTTCTGTATGAATATTAAACAATTGATATATATAAAAGTCAAGGTTAACTTTATCTAAAATTAGTCGTTTTAGATAAAATAGGAACAATAGAAATTGTAACCGTATGTTGTAACGGCTACCCTTGGAATAAAAAGGATAACATCTTGAATTCTCGATGATTCCGATTTTGTACAAGGACGTGTTTTATGTATATTTATCTGTACATTGATGTTGCTTTTGTGTTTAATGGCTTTAGTTGAATTGTTAAAAATCGCATTGATTATTATAGAAAAATGTAAAAGACACTAGTTCACCCTCTCCAATGGATTACTAGTGTCTTTATACTAAAATAATTCAGAGGAACCACTGCATCCAGTAGTTTTTCTGTATTTGTATTATAATTGTTAAATTGATTTTATGCAAATGAATGGATTATGTTGGAATAATCATCTGGATGTATGGATTGTTTTGACAAGCTTGCATACACCATCGCTTAATAGTTCGATATTTTCTTCATTGAAAATTATATCTCTAGAAGTATGTATTCGATCAAGATAATAGAACAGACCTTTCTTAAGGCTGCAAACTCCATATGCATATTTAAAGTTAAAGTTATCGGATGGATAGAATCCAAATCCTTTGTTGATGTGAACTCTTATATAATCTGTTGATGCAAATGCATTTATAATATTTTCATGTTTTGATTGATCATTTTTAATTTGTTTCGTTGGAAAGAAAAATATATCATTGCCATCGGATACACAATCAAAATTAATGATAAGTTTATTCTTTACATATTCTTTATATTCTTTCGCAAAAGCAGAAGAGCCTAATAAACCTAGTTCTTCGTTGTCAAATAACACAAAACATACTTCATCTCTTAAATCTTCTGGTAATTTGATGGCTGATTCAATGATTGTAATAATACCACTCGTATTATCATTTGCAGTATGTTTATTTGCTTTTCCAAACAACATCCAAATCATTATAATTAACCATGAAATAGAAGAAGCAATATTAAGTTCAATATTCTTAAATAGACCTATCCAAACAAATAATTGAATAAGAACGATGTTCATAAAGAATATAAGAATTAATATACAAATAATAATGGCTAATTGTGATTAAATCAGGCCAAACAAATTATTAGGCACAATTAAATTGGGAAATGGTAAGACCGCCTGTGTATCATAGTGAGCTGTACAAAATATCTTAGCTTTTTCTATATTACCGATAATTATATTATTATTTATCCCTTTATGTTGAATACTGGGGCAATACCCATATTGATTAAGTTCATGAATTATATATTTACGAAATTCCTCTTTTTGTTTTTTTGTTTTTCGAACCTGAAAGTGATCAAGAATTCTACGACTCGTTTCATTCATTCTTATTTCTCCCTTAGTTGCATATATTTTATCATAATGTGAATGGTTTTCGTGGCTTTATAAAATGTAATTTGAAAAAGTCAAGACGAATCTATCTAATTTGATGAAAATAAGGCGATTTAGACAAGATAGGATCATTCGCAACAACATGCTTGGAGTTAATAATGTTTTCACATTGACTCTTTATAATAGGAATTGGCTACTAGATGTAGTAACGGTGAACCCTCTGAATAAAAAGGATGATATCTTGAGTTCTTAAAGATTCCGATTTTGTAGGAGGACGTGTTTATGTATATTTATCTGTACATTGATGTTGCCATGACTATCTTGGCTTTAGTTGAATTACTAAAAATTACATTATTGATTATAGAAAAATGTAAAAGACACTAGTTCACCCGTCCAAAGGATTAAACTAGTGTCTTTTCACTAAAATAATTCAGAGGAACCACTGTATCCAGTAGTTTTTCTGTATGAATATTAAACAATTGATATATATAAAAGTCAAGGTTAACTTTATCTAAAATTAGTCGTTTTAGATAAAATAGGAACAATAGAAATTGTAACCGTATGTTGTAACGGCTACCCTTGGAATAAAAAGGATAACATCTTGAGTTCTTAAAGATTCCCATTTTATAGGAGGACGTGTTTATGTATATTTATCTGTACATTGATGTTGCCACGTGTTTAATGGCACTAGTAGAAATACTAAGAATAACATTATTGATTATAGAAAAATGTAAAAGACACCAGTTCACCAACTCCAAGGATTAAACTAGTGTCTTTGACATAAAATAATTCAGAGGTACCACTGTATCCAGTGGTTTTTCTATTTGGCTTTATGCAAGAATTTATTTTTTTAAATTCGTGACTTTATTTCATAAACATTTCATAAATGATTGATAGAATGGTTTCGGATAAGGAGTTGGTTTTTTTGATACATAATGCCTATGCATATATCACAAGAAAGAAAGTAAGGACGAGTATCTTGTTTTTGATACTTATGGTTATTCTTCTGAGTCTTTATGGATGGTTGAGTATTCTTTCATCCAATTTACGAATGGAAAAATCTTTAAATGAGGTGAGTTTGAGTTCGATTGTAGTACAAAAAAAGGATGGTTCTGAGTTTGAAAACCAGTTTTTTAATAATTCTGTATATGAATATGATTTTGTTTCTAAGTTAGAAGATGCTAAGACAGTTTCTATTAAGCAGGGTGTAAAACTGGATTCTTTACCTGAAGAATATAAGAATGTAGTTTCAGTAGTTGGAACAAATAACACTTCAAAAAATGTTTTATTTCGTAGTGGCGTATTTACTTTAATTTCAGGAAAAAATATTAATTCTAAGGATAGAAACTCTATTCTTATTCATTCGGATCTAGCTAAAAAGAATCATTTAAAAGTAGGGGATACAATATGTTTGAATTCTCATACTTATACAATCAAAGGAATTTTTGAAGGTAAGAAGCATGAAACATATACAGGTTTATCTTCGGATTTAAGTGAGAATACCGTATTTGTGGATTATCATTCTTTAGATACGAAAATGATCCATAAAATGACAGTTTTCTCAAAGAAAGAAACGATGCTTAAACAAGTTCAATCCTTATATCCATCAAGTGAATATGTTGTGTCTAAAGATACGAATGCCTATAAATCGTCTTTAGAATCTATACAAAGTATGAAGCACATGATTCAGATTTTATCTTGTTCTATCATTGTGTGTGGACTTGTTGTCTTATCTTTGGTATTGGTTCTATGGCTAAGAGATCGCATGCATGAAATCGGTGTCTTGTTATCTATAGGAAAAAGTAAGATGGAAATTATTGTTCAATTTATATTAGAACTTGTATTTATATCCTTTCCATCAGGAATCATTCTATGTGCTTTTAGTGTAATTAAACATAATACGTTATGCTTCATATTAAGTTATGGCTTGTTGATGAGTATTATTATCGTTTCTGTACTAATGGCGAGTCTTATGATCATGATCAAAAAGCCAAGAGAAATATTATCGAAATTGAGTTAGGAGGAAAATAATGAGTATATTAGAAATAAAAGATGTAACGTATGGTTACACAAAATTAGAACATATTTTATTTGAAGTGAATCAAAACTTTGAGTGCGGAAAGTTCTATGCGATTATTGGAAAATCAGGAGCAGGTAAATCAACCTTATTATCTTTATTAGCTGGACTTGATGAGCCAGACTCTGGTGAAATTTTATTTGAAGGAGAAGATATTTCAAAAACTGGATATACAAATCATCGTAAGAATCATATTTGTCTGGTGTTTCAAAATTACAATTTAATTGATTATTTAACACCATTAGAAAATGTACGCTTAGTCAATTCTAAAGCTTCGCCTTCCATTCTTTTAGATTTAGGACTTGAACAATCCCAAATCAATCGTAGTGTAATGAAACTATCGGGAGGACAGCAACAAAGAGTTGCGATTGCCCGTGCCCTTGTAAGTAGCGCACCGATTATTTTAGCGGATGAACCAACGGGAAATCTAGATAGCGATACGGCTAGTGAAATTATTGATATCTTAAAGGCTCGTGCTAAAGAAAGAAATAAGTGTGTGATTGTTGTGACACATAGTAAAGAGGTAGCGGATGCCGCTGATGTTGTATATGAATTAAAAGATAAAAAATTAAAGAAGAGGGGGAAATAGAATGTTTAAGAATGCATTTAAATATGTAACTCGAAAAAGTGCGAAGTCAGTGATTCTATTTCTTGTTGTTCTAATTATGTCAAGCCTTTGTTTAGTCGGACTATCTATAAAGGATGCGACAAACAAAGCGTCCAATACATCATTAGGCTCGATTACCAATAGTTTTACAATGGAAATTAATCGTCAAGTTAATTTTGGAACACCTAGAGGTGCGGGTAATGTTAAGGGGAAGGACATTGAAAAGATTTGTGCTTCTAAAGATATTGACTCGTACGTGAAAAGAATCAATAGTGTAGCTGACTTAGTCGATCATGATATTGTTTTAACTTCAAATGAAAATAAGGAGCGTCTTACTAAATTTAAATCGACCGTGATGCTTACTGGAGTAAATGAATCAAAAAAAGAAACAAAGTTTGTATCGCAAGCCTATAAATTAGTTGAGGGCAAACATTTAAATAGTAATGATAAACATCAAATCTTAATGCATAAAGATTTAGCTAAAAAGAATCATTTAAAAGTGGGAGATAAACTATTACTCCGTTCAAATATCTATGATGCAGATAATGAAAAGGGTGCGGATGAAACAGTAGAAGTAACCATTAAGGGTTTATTTGATGGTCATAATCAAGGTGGTGTTACAGCTGCACAAGAATTATATGAAAATAATCTAATCACGGATTTGGATACGGCTGCCAAAGTCTATGGCAATACAGAAAAAACAGCTGTATATCAAGATGCCACATTCTTTGTGAAAGGAAATAAAGATTTGGATCAAGTTATTAAAAATCTAAGAAAATTAGATATCAACTGGAATGAGTATGTGCTGGTAAAAAGTACATCCAATTATCCGGCTCTACAAAAATCAATACGTGGTATGTATAGTGTCGCAAATAAAATGTTTATTGGGTCTTTGATTTTTGCGGGTATCGTTGTTACTTTATTGTTGTTCATGTGGATGAATGCACGAAGAAAAGAAATCGCAATTTTAATGGCCTTAGGTATTTCTAAAATGAAGATCTTTATTCAATTTGTTTTAGAACTATGTATGGTAACTATTCCTGCCTATATCTTTGCGTACTTTATCGCTGGTAAAACAGCATCAAGTCTAGGTACAAAAGTATTGAACAATGTAAGTACGGGTGTTGCCAAAGAAATCGCAAAAGAATCTGCCTCAAATCAACTTGGTGGTGGAGCTGAAGTGGATGGCTTTAATAAAATGTTGACACATATTGATGCAACTGTTGAACCAAAATATATGATGTATGTTATTATATTCATGTCAATTGTAATGTTTATTGCACTTGTTGTTTCAACAACGCACTTGTTAAATAAGAATTGTAAAGAATTAATGAATGAGGAGGAATAATGAAAATATTGGTAGTGGAAGATGATACAATGATTCGCGAAGGATTGAGTGAATTCTTATCGGAGTCTGGATATACAATGGTTCAGGCAAAAGATGGGAAAGAGGCATTGGAAAAGTTTAATACAGATATTCATTTGGTAATATTGGACATTCAAATTCCATATATCAATGGATTGGATGTATTAAAAGAAATCCGTAAAGAAAGTAATTTGCCTGTTTTAATCTTAACGGCTTTCAGCAATGAAGAATTTAAAATTGATGCCTATACAAACTTAGCGGATGGCTATATTGAAAAACCATTTTCACTACCCGTATTAAAAGCTCGTATTGATGCGCTTCTTCAGAAACAAGATACTTTTGAATATAAAAATGTTTGTGTGAATTTCAAAAGCTACACGGCCAAAATAGATGGTAAAATGATTGATATCAATGCCAAAGAACTAGAAATATTAAAATACCTTTTAGATAATGCAGGTATCGCATTATCTAGAGCACAAATTCTAGATCATGTTTGGAAGGAAAGTGAAGACGTTCCTTATGATCGTGTTATTGATGTATATATTAAAGAATTACGTAAGAAACTAGGTTTAGATTGTATTACGACCATTCGTAATGTGGGCTACAAATTGGAGAAATCATGAAAAACATAAAGATATTTCCTAAAATATGCATACAAACATTCAGCGTCATCGCAATTATTGTCTTGTTTATCCATCTCTTTGTATATTTGATTTTTCCTAGAACCTATTTGGATGTAAGAAAAGAAGAAATTTATACTAAGGCTAATGAAATTACAGAAAACTTAAGTGGCAAATCTGTTGACTATATTGAACAAGCTTTAGATTTCTATTCCAACACCAATGAAATCAAAGCGTTTATTAAAAAGAATACTACATCGAATGAAGTTGAAATCAAGAAAGATTTAAATGTCGACTTAAAGAGTTCTAATAACTCTTTGATTATTGAAGAAAGACAATTAAAGCTGGATACAGGAAAGACCATTCGCCTCCAATTTGTTTCAACAGCTGACATGCAAAGCCAAGCTAAAAATCTAAGTCTACAATTTCTTCCTTACTCCTTAATTATATCCTTATGCTTTTCAGCCATTGTCTCTTTGGTGTATGCCAAATCCATTAAAAATCATGTAGTTGAAATCAAAAGTGTAACCGATCAAATGATGGCATTAGATAAGAAGGCTCGTCTAGAAATTGATTCGAGTGATGAAATTGGGCAGTTGAAGGCGCAAATCAATGATTTGTATGAAACACTTCTTGATTCGATTTCCAATCTTGAATTTAAAAATAAAGAGATTCTAAGATTAGAGAAAATAAAATACGATTTCTTTAAAGGGGCCAGCCACGAATTAAAAACGCCTTTGGCAAGTCTTAAAATTATCTTAGAAAATATGAAATACAATGTGGGAAAATATAAAAATAGAGATGTTTATATTGATGATTGTATTGATTTAGTTGATCATTTAACAAAGAATATCCAACAAATCTTATCTGTATATTCCATAGAAAATCTAAAAGACGATGAAGAAGTGGTTCAAATCAAAGATATCTTGTCTAGTGTACTTGAAAAATATGATGTATTGATTCACCAAAAGGAATTAAGAATTCAAAATGATTTAAAAGATGAAACAATGTATATTGGCAAGACAGCTCTAAATATCATTTTGTCTAATCTTATTAGTAATGCGATCAACTATACGCATGAAAAGGATACTGTTCATATTGGAATCGAACAAGGCTATTTCTTTATTCAAAACAAACAAGATCCAACCCAACCTAAAGGAAATGGTCTAGGTTTATATATTGTTCGTAATCTATTAGATAATTATAAAATGAAATATGAAACGATTGAAGGAGAAAAATTTATCTTCAAGATTCAATTGAAACATTAGATCCTTATTATGAGGATCTTTTAATTTTTATTTAAAAATATTTTGAAAGTTAATAATGTTTTCACATTGGACCTCTATAATAGGTCTTATAGTAGATTTATAGTTAAAATTTGTTGAATTTCACCTCATACTAACATAAAATGTTAGTGAGAGGTGAAAATATGATAGTTACATATGAAATATTAAAGGAAAGTCTAACGGATTATAAGGCTAGAGATATTAAAATCAAACGAATGAGTGATAATAAAGAAATCATTAAGCTTACTAAAAATCTGTATGAGACAAATAAAAATGCACCTGGCTATGTTGTTGCGAATGCGATTTATTCACCATCTTATTTATCATTTGATTATGCTTTAGCTTATTATGGATTGATACCTGAAGCTGTATATACATATACAAGTGCAACTTTTGGTAAGGGTAAAAAGAAATTGTATAAAAATGATTTTGGTACTTATACATATCGAGATGTACCTACACACATTTATCCTTATGGTTTACAAATTTATCAAGAACAAGATTATTCATATGTAATGGCAACACCTGAAAAAGCCCTGTGTGATAAGCTATATACTTTAAAAGTAGTGCGTAATAAGAAAGATATGTATGATTTATTATTTAATGATTTACGTATAGATATGGACGTCTTAAAACGACTCGATTTTAATGTATTATATACACTATGTGATAACTATGGATCTACAAATATGAAATACTTAAAAAAAGTATTAGGAGATCTAGATGAAAACAATTCTTGAACAAATGATTGAGGCTTATCAGCCAAAAAACAATGAAGAAAAACGAAATGTTATTAAAGAAGTCATGCAAGAAATTACACTTTGTGCTTTGAGTAAAGCTGGATTCTTTGATGTGGCCGCATTTTATGGCGGTACTGCATTAAGAATATTTTACGGACTTGACCGTTTTTCTGAAGATTTAGATTTTTCATTAATGACGAAAAACAAAGACTTTGATCTTAGTACATACGTTCCATCTTTAAAACAGATTGTACAATCATTCGGTTTAAATGTGGATGTTGAAATTAAACATAAGACTTCAGATTCAGTCATACAATCTGCTTTTCTGAAGGGAGATACAATTGAACAATTCTTATTGTTTTATCCAAATGATTTAGTTACAGGCATAAATAAAAACGAAAAAGTGAAAATTAAATTTGAAATAGATACCATGCCTGCAGGTCTTGCCACATATGAAACAAAATATCGCTTATTACCACTGCCTTATAGTATTAAACTGTATGATGAAGCTTCCTTATTTTCTGGAAAGATACATGCGGTCATTTGTCGTTCATGGAAATCTAGAGTAAAAGGTAGGGATTTATATGACTATGTTTTCTATCTAACAAGAAATACAAAATTTAATTTGGATCATTTAAGAGAAAAATTAATTGAATCTCACTATCTATCTCAAGAAGATAGAGTTGATGTGAACTTTGTGAAGGCACTATTGATTGCAAGATTTAATGAAATTGATTTTAACGATGCGAAAAAAGATGTTTTACCATTCATTAAAGATACGAGTATATTGGATATTTGGAGTAAAGAATTCTTTATCGCAATCACATCAAAATTAAGCAATAGATAAAAGACACTCGTTTGAGTGTCTTTGTGTTATTTTAGCATTTCTAGATAGTTCACATTTACATATTGACTATATAATGGCTCATCATGGATCATGGCATTTTGAAAGAATTGATCGACATCTTCATAGTTTTTATCATCCATCGATATATAGAATAAATCATCCTCATATTTGGCTTCGATAATATAATCTTCTCCATTGATTTCTAAGGCGAGTTTACAAGGCTTTTGTAAAACATAATATAGATCAAATAGATCCATATAGTCTGAATCAAATTGAATCAAAGAATATAAGTCGAGTACGATATGTTTAATGATTGTTAGATCACCAAAGAAGTCCGAATAGATCAATCTTTGCGACTGGAATTCCTTCGCAATCAATAATAATTGAATGGCTTGATCTTCGTTGCCTTCTTCTACATAGATCTTTGCAAGTCTAGAATAGATTTCGGGAACAGGATCAAACGTATTCGTTGCTCCTTGTAGTAAAGGATATAAACTCTTAATGATTTGTACATACTTTGGATAATCTTTTTGTACATAATAGCCATTCTTATACATATCCGCCAATTTATAGGCTGCCACAATATTTCCTTGATCACTCGCAAGTTTATAGTAGTGAAAGGCCTTCTCATAATCGGGTTGTCCCACACGTCCATAATAGTAAATGTAGCCTAAACATTCATAGGCATCTACATAGTTTAATTTAGCGGCCATTAAATAATAGTCTTCCGCAAGATCAAACTGTTTTTGTCCATAATACCAGCCACCCAGTTCCACCATATATTCTGGATTGTTTGTTTCTTGAATTAAAAATTCTAGGGCATTTATAAATTGGATATCATCTTCGTATTGGGGATGTACCAAATCATAATAATCATCTAGAACTTGTTTTGCACTTTCGATTGTGAATGTCATACTATCTAAACCTTCTTTATTTCTTTCTTTAATTTCTTGTATTCCATCTCTAAAATAGGAATAAATGTCTTATTGACCTCTTTATTCCGTGATTTCTTGCTTAAGAAACCCTCCAACATATCTTTTATACCTAGTAGTGTCAATTCATCTTCTACATAATAATATTTTGGAGAATATTGCCAAATTGAATAATTATCATTATACATTTCTTCTAGCCTTGCACAATAGGGGCGTTTGCGATAATTAAATAAATATACAATTTCTTCATTTGTGTTGATATCCCTTAATATGGTTCCTAGTGGATACTAATTGTAGTATTGTACATTTCTAGAAACGTAAACATCTTCTTTTAGTTTCAACACTTCTTTGTTTTCTTTTTTTAATTGTTTATTCACATAACGATTCACATTCGTGTTAAAAATATATTTTAAACTATGTGGATTCGGCTCGATTTTTCTTTCTATATCTGTATTGATGAATAGATTTAAACCTTTTAATTCGATATCACCATTTGTATTTGAACACACATATCCATATATTTTATCGCCTTGAATTTTTGATAAAAAGTAAAGGGAAGTATTATATTCCACTATATCTCCTATTTCAAATGTAAATTCAATGTTTTCAAATAAATCAATATGATGTACATCACTATTTTTCAATAATTGAATCTTTCTTTGGATTTGAATCAAATCTTTGCTTGAGACTTGTTTTAAAATTCCTTTGATATTCTGGATGGGAATTCGATACACATTGTTTAAATATAGATAGGAATCGCTAAAAGCACCTGTTTTCTTATCTTTATGTCCATCTTTTAAAGTATATTGAATCTTTGGATTCTTTTTCTTTGTGCTTCCCGCATACCCATACAAATAGTCTTTGTCCTTTTTGATGATCAAATAGGGTCGAATACGATGGGGGTGATTGATATCCACTAAATTGTCTTCGCACACTGGCATACGACAAAAGACAAGATATCCAGGCTGAATGGTTTGAAATAATTCGTATTGTTCATCCAAATAATTGGTAGATTTTGCGACATACGCTTGTTTCATCTTTTTTGGCGGATTTAAATCCTTCTTTTGTTTCATCTTTTTTGGTGGATTTAAATATTTCTTTTGTTTGATCTCAATTGGTTTTTCACGATGAAATAATCGCTTAATAAATTCTATGATTCGCATACTTCTTCCTCTTAGGTATAATTCTAACACATAGGTTCAAATTTTTTCGATATCATACTATAATAATTATAACAATCTTAAGGAGAAATAAACATATTGCCGAAGCATTCGTTTTGGCTTCTCATTGGATTGAAAAAAGGGTGCGATGAATCCCTTTGAAGATATATAAAGGAGGAGTTTTTTTGGTGCGCTTATTGGAACACGCAAATCGTTATAGTAAAGAAAAGGTTTTTGATTGTTATAAAAGAACATGTCAAAACGATTATTGGGACTATGATTCCATGACAAGAAAAGAAATGTTAGAACGCATGATTGAAACCTATACCCCTGAGTATTTAGTTTCTATTTGCACAACATGGGAATTAAAGGCATTAAGAAGATTATTACGTAACCAAGACTTAGAAGACGATCGTTATCGTTTTGAAAAACATGCATTAAGCTCTAAGTTTTTATATTTTGATAAAGAAATACCTGAAGAATTCAAAAAGAATGTCAAATTAGCGGTTAAAGATATTGATTTAGATCATAAGGCAGAAAAAGATGAACCAAGCTTAGTCATTCTTGGAATTATACGTGCCTTTGGCATCATTGAACCATCTTTGATTCAAGCTGTATGTAGTGCTTGCGCATACGATTATAAAGCCATTATTAATGGGGAACTCTTCAATTTCTGGGCGTATTTAAAAGAAGACTATGAATTGATTGATCATAGTTTAGCCAATGAATATGTATATTGGGATTATAAAGATCTATTGTATAACATTCGCAATTGTCGTGTTGAACGCGAAAGATTCGAACCAAAATTCTTAGATCGAGACAGCTACATTTCTATCTTTTATCATGGTTTTGATGCGACAAATCCAGATATTAAAAAATTTTTTACAGCTGTTAAAAAAGAAGTGCCAGACATCACAAAGTTTAAAGATGAATTGTTCAACAATTTGCTTCGTGGTACTGTGAATGAAGAAAAGATCGATTTAATTCCATTCTTTAACGGATTCTCAGATTCTTTGACAAAGCGCTATCGCAAAGCTGTTGTACAAATTTCATTACCAAATTATTATGGACTAAGTATGAAAGGCTACAAAGAAGCACATGAACATGTATCTTTTAATGATAAGCTTCGTGCTCTAAATGAGAAACAAACGTATGCTTATTTAGATCAAAAAGATACACGCCTATTCTATAAGTTATATTTTAGCGTCTTAGATTATGTGAATGCTTTGGAACAAATTATCCCAAATAAGAAAATTGATCCCAATAATTATATTGAACCCGATGAATTGGTCAATCTAATTGAGGTGTTCTGGAAAGAAAAAGATCGTTTTATTGATGGCTATGTTCAAAAGAATCCTTTAAATCTAACATATCGTAATTTGAATATTATAAAAGATTTTAAATATGGCATGCGCAAAAACTTTTTGTTGGCTGTCTATGAAAAGAACTATACAGTATTAAATGATGAAGGCATCAACTATATGGTCAAGGGTCTAAATGAAAACTTAGATAAATTTATTCCGGCCGAAAAAACACCTATGTTGATTCAAACTGCTATTATGCCATTTAATGGGATGATCATCTATGATGGTTTTATTTCAACGGCCGATATGCAGCTTAGCCAAGATCTCGTTTCAAAGGCATTTGAAGATTATAGTTACGGACAAAAGATTTATTCGTTGTTGCCAAAAAATATGAATTAAAAGGAGTATTATGAGCTCATTAATACAAGAAATCAATCATTATCGAAAAGAAGTTGTGTACAGTCAATTTTTTCGGATTTGTTTTCCGGATGATGTGATTTATGAAAAAATTACTCGTAAACAAATGGTTGAGCTAATTATTCAACAATATACACCAGAAAATATTGTAGATGTTTGTACAGTAAAAGAACTAAAACTTTTAAAACGAATCGTTGAAAACAATTATAAAGAAGTAGATATTCATAGTATGCCATTTGAAAAGGTGGCGCTTTATCGAAAATATTTATTATTTGAAAATGAAATTCCAGATGAGCTGAAGGAAAGTGTTGTAGAAGCTTTAAAACTTGTGGATTTTGATCTAAAAGAAAAACAAGATGAACCTTTACTTTGTTTAATTGGATTTATTCGCAGTTGTGGAGCTATTGATCCCATGGTTGTTCAAAGGCAAGCACAAAAGTATGGCTTGGATCTTAGAAATTTGGAAACCAATCCATTATTTAATTTCTGGACATACTATACATTTGATTATTTGATGCCAGATGATACTTATGGAGAAGCTATATTGTATTATGATTCAATTCCATATATGGATGTGATCGCAAATACGCGTCTAGATTATGAATTGATGGCCCCTGTGTTTTTAAAACCAGAAAGCTATCTGTCTATTTTCTATAATGGGTATGATGATACGGATCCAGATGTTCATGCATTATTTGATCATTTTAAAAAGAGTGAAGATGTATTTGATTTTCTAAAAATGGAACGCATTCTTGAATGTATTAAATCATGTCGTATGACTGAACATTTGATTACATTTTTTCCAAAATTAGAACAATTTGATCCGAAAACAAAAGAATTATTCAAAAAAGCTATATATAAAATGCCGATGCCATATTTAACAGGCATGACATTGCAGCGTTATCCGTCAAAATGAAAAGGTAGAAATCTTAAAACTTGATTTCTACCTTTTTCCTATAGTTTTAATTGTTGTCTACCACAATCTTACCAGATTGAATGACTCTATTAATTTTTCTTACGTTTGAAATGTTCTCTAATGGATTTTCATTTAAACAAACTAAATCAGCCTGTTTACCAACTTCAATCGAACCATAGTCCTTTTCAACTCCAACACATCTTGCGGAATTGATCGTGGCCATCTTTAAGATATCCATGTTTGAAATATCAAGTCGAGCCAAAAGCTCCATTTCATAAGCTGTATTTGAATGATAATTAAATGGTGTTCCTGCATCTGTGCCTAAGGCAATCTGAATACCTTTTTCATAAGCTTTCTTAACACTTTCAACATGGGCATCCTTGACTTTTAACGTCTTGTCTACGGCATACTTAGCTACCCCGTTTTCTACACCCTTATCAATAATGCATTGGGGAGCACAAAGGGTAGGAACTAAGAATGTGTTTTGTTCTTTCATACGTTCAAGACATTCATCATCTAAAAAACAACCATGTTCTATAGAGTCAATACCTGCATATAAGGCGTTTTTAATACCTTGTAAGCCTTGGGCATGTGTAGCCGTTTTTCTTCCTGCTTTATGGGCTTCTTCAATCATGACCTTCATTTCATCTACAGTAAACTGAGCATTGCCAGGTTCAACCCCTTCGGTCATAACACCACCTGTCGCCATTATTTTAATTAAGTCTACGCCACTTCTTAGCTGAGTACGAACGGCTTTTAAACATGCATCTTTTCCATCGGCTTCAATGCTTTCTTGCCATCCATGACCGCCTGTCATACAAATGACTTTACCTGCACAATACATATGAGGTCCTTCAATCACATGATTTTCAATGGCTTCTTTAATTTGAAGGTCATAGTTTTCTTCCGTACCCACAACACGAATAAAAGTAACGCCGGATTTTAGATATTCTTTGCAGTGTTTTTGGGCATAGAAAGCTTTTTCCATCAAGGTAAATTCTTTGTTTGCGCCAAAACCAACCGGATACATAATATGGACGTGACAATTAAAGAATCCTGGTGTAACAACTTTTTCATGAATTACGTCTTCATTCACTTCATGATACTCTTCAATTTGAATGATTTTGTCATCTTCAATTGTGATTAACTGATCCTGTTTTGGAACATCACTTATGCCATCAATTAATGTTTGTGCATGAATATAGAGTTTTGTCATTGTACAATAACTCCATCCTTAATGACCTTATCAATTTTACGAACATTTGAAATATCATCCAATGGATTTTCTTCAAGACAAACTAGATCGGCATGTTTACCGACTTCAAGCGTACCATAATCGTCTAATACACCTAAACAATCGGCTGAATTGTGTGTCGCAATTTTTAAAATGTCCATACGATCTACACCGTATTTTTCCATTAATTCCATTTCATAAGCGGTGTTGTTGTGGTAGTTGAATGGGGTACCACCATCTGTACCTAGGGCAATCTTTAATCCTTGGGCATAGGCCGCTTTAAAACTTTTGACGTGTGCATCCTTTACATAGATTGCTTTTTTAACCATGTAGTCAGCAATTCCTGCTTCAATACCATTTTCTACAATACATTGAGGAGCAACTAAAGTAGGAACTAAATAAGTACCGTGTTCTTTCATAAAATCCAAGCATTCTTGGTCTAAGAAGATACCGTGTTCAATTGAATCAATACCGGCATATAGAGCATTTTTGATGCCTTGTGTTCCTTGGGCATGGGTAGCTGTTTTTCTTCCAGCTTTATGTGCTTCTTCAATAATGACAGCCATTTCTTCTTGTGTTAATTGAGCACTTCCTGGCTCAACTCCTTTGGTCATAACTCCACCTGTAGCCATGATTTTAATTATATCGACACCTTCTTTAAGAAGGGTACGAGCTGCTTTTCGACATTCATCCTTGCCATCGGCTTCGATTCCATCTTGCCAACCATGACCGCCTGTCATACAAATGCATCTTCCAGCACACAACATATGTGGTCCTTGAATGAGTCCAGAATCGATACAATCACGAATCTGCATATCGTAATCGTTTGCAGTACCTAAAACACGGATAAAAGTAACTCCTGAATGAAGATAGTCTTCGCAGTGTTTTTGCGTATAGAATGCTTTCTCCATCAAACTAAACTTTTTATCGGTCCCAAAGCCGACAGGTTCCATAATGTGAACGTGGCAGTTAAAAAAGCCAGGGGTAACGACGTTGGCATGAATGACTTCTTCATTTGTTTCATGATATTCTTCAATGGAAACAATTTTTCCATTTTCAATTGAAATCAATTGATCTTTCTTTGGTGTATCACTCACACCATCAATCATTATTTTTGCGTGTACGACTAATTTACTCATAATAAAACTCCTTTTTATGTGATTATGAACCTTGAAAGAGAAATATGCAAGTGGTTTCAGAAAACAAATGTAAAAAAAGAGGGAATCCTTGGATTCCCTACAACATAGATTTAAATAAAATGTCGTTATAGTCTGGTAAAGGCCAGTCTTCTTTAGAAACATTGGTTTCAATCACATCCGTCAATTGACGAATTGTTTCCATTAATGGAAGTAATTCATCGGCCGCAAAACGAGCCGCTTGTTTTTCTGTTGTGGTTTCTTTGTTGATCAAAGATTCTAATGTATCTAAGTGATTGGATACTAATTCTAGAGGTGTATTGATGTTTTTTAAAATTTTAACTTCTAATGGAGCCTCAATGCCACTTGATTTTTTTGTTTGAATGATTTGAGCCAATTTAGCTTCATAACTAAATATTGCTGGTAAGATTTGTTTTCGTAACATATAAGCCATTGTCTTAGCTTCAATTTGAACCACTTGGTAGTAGTTTGTGAGTAGGATACTTTCACGAGCATGCAATTCACTGGCTGAATATACATTGTGTTTTTCAAATAATTGTAGATTCTTTGGATCTGTATAGTGAGGAAGTGCATCCGCTGTTGTTTTAAGTTCTAATAAACCACGTTTTTGTGCTTCCTTTTTCCATTCATCGGAATATCCATTTCCAGAGAAAATGATACGCTTATGATTCTTTAATGTCTTTTGAATCAACGCAATCAAGGCTTTTGTCATATCTTCTTGTTTAACACATTCCAATTCATCCGCAAACTGTGTTAATTCTTCGGCTACGATTGTATTTAAAATAGTGTTTGGACAAGAAATGTTTAAGTTGGATCCAAGCATTCTGAATTCGAATTTATTACCTGTAAATGCGAATGGAGAAGTACGGTTACGGTCTGTAGAATCTTTTGCGATTGGAGGAAGGGTAGAAACACCAAGTTCCAATTTACGATCGATTGTATCTACATATTCATTTCCCGCTTCAATGGCTTCAAGAATGGCAGTTAGTTCTTCACCTAAATAGATGGAGATAATAGCTGGTGGAGCCTCATCTGCGCCTAAACGGTGGTCATTTCCGGCACTGGCAACAGAGATTCTTAATAAATCCTGGTACTCATCTACACCTTTGATGATGGCAGCTAAAACGGTTAAGAAACGAATATTGTCTTTTGGAGAATCACCAGGTTCTAAAATGTTTTCTCCTTCTTCTGTACAGAAAGACCAGTTGTTGTGTTTACCACTACCATTGACACCATCAAATGGTTTTTCATGTAGTAAACATACCAATCCATGATGAGAAGCTACTTTTTGTAGAACTTCCATAGTCAATTGGTTTTGATCATTCGCAATATTTGTTGATGTAAATACAGGCGCTAATTCAAACTGACATGGAGCTACTTCTTTGTGTTCGGTCTTGGCATAAACACCTAATTTCCAAAGTTCTTCATCGACTTCTTCCATATAAGCTTTTACTCGTTCAGACAAACTACCAAAGTAGTGATCATCTAATTCTTGGCCTTTTACGGGAGCCGCACCAAATAATGTTCTTCCTGTTACTAATAAGTCTAGACGTTCTTTGAACATATCTTCATCAATTAAGAAATATTCTTGTTCTGGACCTACCGTTGTTTTGATTTTATGAATGTTGTAACCCATAATGTTCAATAAACGAACAGCAGCTTTGTTTAAGGCATCATTACTTCTCAATAATGGTGTTTTCTTATCCAAAGCACTACCATCGTAAGAGCAGAATAAAGTTGGAATATATAAAGTCTTTTCTTTGACAAAAGCTAGAGAAGTTGGATCCCATGCGGTATATCCTCTGGCTTCGAATGTGGCACGCAATCCTCCACTTGGAAAACTTGAGGCATCGGGTTCACCTTTGATTAATTCTTTTCCTCTAAAATCTGAAATAACAGATGTTGGCCCTGTTGGATTGATAAACGCATCATGCTTTTCAGCCGTAATACCTGTCATTGGTTGGAACCAGTGCGTATAGTGAGTTGCACCCTTATCCATAGCCCAGTCTTTCATGGCGTTTGCGACTACATCTGCGATTTCTTTAGGAAGTTCCTTTCCTTTTTCCATCACATCCATCATTTGTTTGTAGACGGCATGAGGCAAGTATCTTTGCATAGCAGATGTACTGAATACGTCACATCCAAAATATTCATCGACAATTTTCATTTTTCTAGTATCCTCCTGTCGCGTATATAATATCATTATTTTCACAAATGTTTTGAGAAATTTTTCTTTTTTTCAAAAAAACTCCATTTTTTTACGTATAAGAGTATGTAGGCAATCTGACACACATAGTTGATTAGATAGTCATAAAACGAAGGTGTAATTGTTTCTTGATCTAGGACACAAAAGTGATGATGGTTCTTTTTAATATCGATACTAACTGTAATCAAAGACTTATCTAACGAATTGTTGTCTAGTTACATTGCGATATTTATAGTTCTAGATAAACAGTTAAATGCCTACTAGAAAGTGGTGCTCATGAGAAGTGCAAATTTATTAAATGATTTCACCTTTAAGTATGTGTTTGGCGAAGATTGTAAGGAGGCCAATGATGCATTAAAATCATTACTCACGGTATTTTTAGAAAGGAAGGTTGAACATGTCGTTGTAAAGAATTCAGAAATGGTAAAAGACTATACTAAAATGAAAAGTCCACGCTTAGATTTATTAGTTGAATTTGATGATCGGACATCTGTAGATTTAGAAATGCAGTTAAGACAAACAAAAGATAATTTGCCAATTCGCTTTAGTTATTATTTGGCTAGACTTCATGGTTCTCAAGAGTTGGAAGGAAAATATTATGGAGAGTTAAAGGAAACAATTGTCTTAGTGTTCTTTAATGTGAATTTAATTGATAATCATAGAATGTGTAACACATTCACATTGAAAAATGAGGATGGCTTATCTTTTGTGAAAGAAACAGAAGATCGTATGAAGTTACGAACGGTTGAAATGGCAAAGTTGGATGTAAACAAGCCGCTTGAAGAAATGAATGAACAGGAAAAGATGATTTATTACTTTTTGAATTGCCACAAGGGAATGGATGATAGTAAAATTAAGGTGATGATAGAAAGTGATGGGGTGATTCAAATGTTAGAGAAGCGTGTAGAAACCATATCGGATGATGGTTGGAAAAAAATAATAGAAGATTTTAGAAAACTACATGAAAATGAAGAGCGAATGGAACGACAGCTCGAACTTGAAGAGGCTCATAAAGCAAAAGAAGAAGCAAAAAATGCATTACAAGAAGCGAATAAATTAAACCAAGAAGCTGATAAGAAAGTAGAAGAAGCTGATAAGAAAGTAGAAAAAGCAAATAAACTAGTGAAACAAATGGTTTGCAAGATGTATGAAGATGGTTTTAGTCTTGAACAAATTTCTGAATATTGTTCACTAAATGTGGATGAAATTCAGGTGTTGATAAAATCATAAATTTTCTGTTGCATTTAAAAAAATGTTTGTTTATAATAAAGCCATCCTTTGTAGAGGCAATGAAAAGAAGAAGTAGTCGTGGATGCTGCTGATAGTGAGTTCCTGATGGTGGAAATGGAACAGTAAGCACAGGGTGAACGTGTCTTAGAGCTAAGCTTTCGAAGATTGAGGAAGCTTCGGATACTCCCGTTATGAGTTAAGGGCTTGTACATTAGTGCAGGAAATAAGGTGGTACCGCGATTTTATAGTCGTCCTTGTATATTCAAGGACGGCTTTTTTTATTAGAAGGGAATGGTAGATATGAAAAAAGGATTTAAATTAATTTCGGCATTTTTAGTAAGTTTTATGATCATGATGTCTAGTATTATGCCTGCATTTGCCGATGAAACAGATACATCAACAACAGGCGATTTATTAGACAAGATTCAAGAAAGAGGAGAATTGATTGTAGGTACATCTCCTGATTTTCCACCTAATGAATTTATTGACTCAACAAAAACAGGACAAGCGCAATATGTAGGTTCTGATATTGAATTAGCAAAATATATTGCGAAAAAGATGGGTGTTAAATTAACAATCAAAGCCGCAAGTTTTGATACAGTTTTGGCAAATCTTCAAACTGAAGAAATTGATTTAGCAATTACTGGATTAGCTTATACACCAGCACGTGCGCAACAGATGGAAATGTCTATTGGATACAATATGACAGAGGATACTGGTGGACAGGCTGTTATTATCGCAAAAAAAGATGCAGATAAGTATAAGAAGTTAACAGATCTAACTGGCTTAAAGGTGGCTGCTCAACAAGGATCAATCCAGCAACAATATACAGAAGATCAAATTCCGGACGCAAAACTACAATCCATTTCAAGTATTGATGATGGTGTTGCCCTATTAAAGAATGGTACGGTACAAGCTGTTGCATGCTCTGAAGGTACAGCTGATGAATATATTGAAAAGAACTCTGAACTTGCGAAGTTAGATGAATTATTCAATATTGATCAAGATTATGCAGGTAATCGTGTGGGTGCTCCTTTAGGTGAAAAGAGATTGATGAAAGAAGTCAATAAAATTTTAAAGGAAGTCAATAAAAAAGGTTTATATGAAGAGTGGTATAAAGCGGCAAAGAAACAGAGTAGTGAACAATTTACTTTAACAGCGACTGGATTCTTTGGAACATGTGTTCAAATCGTTCAATATTGCTGGCCACAATTATTAAAAGGTTTAGGAATTACTTTAGGACTTGCTGCTATTACTGTTATTTTTGGTACAATTATTGGTGGATTATTTGCCCTAGTAAAACTATCAAAGAATAAAATCGTACAAGCGATTGCGGGTGTATATGTAGAATTGATTCGTGGAACACCACTATTACTACAATTATGGTTGTTCATCAATATTTTCTCTTATTTGACAAATGGAAATATGCCAATGATCGTGAGTGTAATTATTGCCCTTGTCATTAATTCAAGTGCATATGTGGCTGAAATTATTCGTTCAGGTATTCAATCTGTGGATAAAGGACAAAGAGAAGCGGCCAAATCACTTGGTATGTCAAATGTACATATGATGACTAAAATCATTATTCCTCAAGCTATCAAGAATATCTTGCCTGCCTTAGGTAATGAATTCGTTATGATGATCAAGGAAACATCTTTGGCAAGTACATTCTATATTGGAGAATTAATGACTGTTAACAGTGTTATTAAATCGGCTACTTATAAATCCATTGAACCATTAGTAATTGTTGGTTTGATCTACTTTATTGTTACATATTCATTATCAAAATTAATTAAATACATGGAAGGGAAGTTGAGTGTCAGTGACTAAGGAACTAATTGTTGTAAAAGACTTACATAAAAATTTTGGAGATCTTGAAGTATTAAAAGGAATTGATCAAACAATCCATCAAGGAGAAGTTGTTAGTATTATTGGACCTAGTGGTTCAGGAAAATCTACTTTCTTACGTTGTCTTAACTTATTAGAAAAACCATCTAGTGGACAAATCATTTTCGAAGGTATAGATATTGCAGCTGAAAATGTTGATATTGATACACATCGTAAAAAGATTGGAATGATCTTTCAGCACTTTAATGTATTTCCACATTTAACAGTTTTAGAAAATATTACCATCACACCAATTCTAGAACTTAAAACACCAAAGGCCCAAGCTGAAAAAGAAGCAATTGAATTGCTTAAAAAAGTAGGCTTGGAAGATAAGAAGGATGAATATCCAAGAAAATTATCTGGTGGACAAAAACAGCGTCTAGCTATTGTTCGTGCTCTAGCTATGCATCCAGATGTAATTTTATGCGATGAACCAACAAGTGCATTAGATCCAGAAATGGTAAAAGGTGTACTAGAAGTCATTAAAGAATTGGCGGATCAAGGAATGACAATTGTGATCGTAACACACGAAATGGGATTTGCCCGTGAAACAAGTGATCGCGTATTATTTATGGATGAAGGTATTATTCAAGAACAAGGAACTCCAGAAGATATCTTTGAACATCCACAAAATCCAAGAACCATCAAATTTTTATCGCAAGTACTATAAGCTTGGGCACATGCTCAAGCTTTTCTGTACGACAGGCAGTCGTGCTTATAGTTGATAATCAATCACCGATTATCAACTGTTTTATTTTAGAGACAATAAAGTACAAGATACTCGTAACACTATACAAAAGTCATTGAAGTAAAACAGTCCCAACAAGGTTGAAATACTTTGTCTACTAAGGATATAGCCAAGTAGTAAGCCATACTCAATGCATTCTCGTGAGGGAGTGTGTGAAGGGAGTTAAAGCGAGAACTCAGGCACCAATCTATCAATGCACATGTGGCGTTCAGTATTGATGATGCTGCGGAAAAAAGCAGAAATCCTATGAATAGATACCAATGACTATATCGATATCTGTTAATACTGGATGTGAAAGCAGGAAGCATGAGTTCAAGGGAAGGCACAGATGATCCTGTGAGGTCTCCGTATTTAATGGACTACCATCTATAAGCGTAGCGAAGTGACGGATAGTGTACGGAGAAGTCAGAGTTACTAATAGTAGCGAAGAAGTTATAGAAATATAATGGAGCGAAGTGGTAACACCTTGTGAGCTTTGAGTAGATGTAGTTGTGTAAGTGCAAATTTTAAGAATATTCGTATTAACCTTAAAAGATATTACATGACAGTGGAAAGGAGATAAGAAAAGACATTATGAATGAACCATTAAAATTCAAATTATTTAGTGTGTATGGAAAAATACTACACAAAGATGTTCTTACAGAAGCTTTTCGTAAAGTGAAGAAGAACAAGGGATGTGCCGGTATTGATAAAGTCAGTATCAAAGTGTTTGAGGAAAATTTAGATGAAAACATAGAGTTGATTTTGAATGAACTTCGAACAAAGACGTACAAGCCTTCTCCAGTAAGACGAAAGTATATACCGAAGAAAAATGGAAAGTTAAGACCTTTAGGAATACCAACTATTAAAGACAGGGTCGTGCAACAAGCACTGGTCACTAAACTTGAGCCCTTCTTTGAAGAAAACGTATTTCACGACAATTCCTGTGGATTCAGACCTAACAGAGATGTTAAGTTAGCCATCAAGAAAATTGTGTCTAGATTAGAAAGTGGATATCTATATATCTATGATTTTGATATAAAAGGTTACTTCGACAATATACCTCACAAGAAACTTATGAAAGTTATCAACAAGTATGTGTCAGATGGAACAGTACTAGACATGATTTGGAAAACACTTAAAGCAGGGTACATGGAAGATGAAATACGATATGAAACCGCAAGTGGTACACAACAAGGTGGAGTTATTTCTCCACTATTGGCGAACATCTATTTGAATGAACTTGACTGGGAACTAACAAAAGCAAATCTTGAATTCGTGAGGTATGCTGACGATTCGATAGTCATGTGTCAAACAAAGGAAGATTTGGAAAAAGCCAAAGTCATAGTTCATGAAACGTTACAACGTCTAGGCCTTGAATTGGCAGAAGATAAAAGCGATGATATTGATTTTCACGAGAAAGACTTTGATTTCCTAGGTTTTACGTTCAACCATTTAAAAATGTCTAAAAATAGACATGTCTATTACACGTTTGGACCATCCGTAAAATCGTTAAAGAAGTTTAAGAGTGATATTAAATCTGTCACCAAGAAGAGTTGTACATACTCCTTTGAGAAGTGGACAGAGATTTTAAACCCAGTCATAAGAGGTAAGTTTAATTACTCCCTTATTCCTTTTCAAGTTGCACGAGAAATCAGACTGCTACTTAACGAACGCGGGCGAGTTATGCATGGCATACCTGCTCTTGATATAACCAAATTAGATGGTTATGTGCGTCAAAGACTACGAGTAAGTTTCTCATGCCGCGGAAAGAAACATGGTGGACAAGCACAAGGTAAATTATTAACTGTCAAATATGATAACAAGTTTTTCATAAAATGTATGGGTCTAGTTACAGGTGCGTATATGAAGGCTCAAATAGTTTTCCCTGGAATTAACATTGATGATTTTATTTTATTGATGGATTCCAATAAAAAGAAAAGTACCTCTTCTCAGAGTAAAAAGAGGTTATTTCAGTATGCATACACTAAATAAGTCGAATCACAACATTTAAGTCTTTTCTAAAATGTAACTCACATTGGTAAGCCGTATGCCTTAATAGGGCACGTATGGTTTGATAAGGGGCGGCAGAATTTAAACTCTGCCGCCTACTTTCTTATGGTATAATTTAATAAATTGGAGGAAATTGATATGAATTCAGAATGGTCATTAGACATATTGTACAAGGGATTTGATGATCCTAAATTTAGTGAAGATCTAACATCTTTTGAAAAGAAGGCAAAAGAATTGGATGAACTTTCAAAGACTTTAAGTCATGAAAATGAAAAGAAAGATCTTCTTCAAATTGTTAAAGTATTAGAAGAGTTTGAATTATTAGAAAAACATTTGAGTTGCTTTGGATCTTTGAGTCAATCCACAAATACGGCGAATGCGAAAGCGGCAGCAGCCATTGATAAAGTAGCTACTATCGCAAGTACAGCCAGTAAGGCTATGGCTGTATTCTCTCGCTATATTGCGGATATGAAAGATTTAAACAGCTATTTAGATTGTCCGGAACTTTGTGAATACAAATATTTTTTAAATGATATTCACGAAAGCGGAAAATATTTGTTAAGTGAAGACGTAGAAGAGGCACTTGCCAAAATGAATATTTCTGCAGGTTCTGCTTGGGAGAAGCAACAAAGTCTACTCACAAGTTCATTGGAAGTGGAATATGATGGTAAAAAGTTACCTTTGGCATCTGTTCGTAATCTAGCGTATGATGCAGATAAAGAAGTTCGTAAAGCTGCCTATGAAGCTGAACTTAAAAGTTATGCACCTATTGCGGATGCAGTAAGTTTTTCTTTAAACAACATTAAACTACAAGTGATTACCGAAGCTAAAATGCGTGGCTATACAAGTCCAATGGATATGACGCTACACCAGTCTCATGTATCCCAGAAAACATTAGATGCACTTCTTAGTGCAATGCAGAAATACTTGCCAGTATTCCATACGTATTTGAAAAGAAAAGCTGAAATGTTAGGGTATGAAAATGGCCTTCCTTGGTATGAATTATTTGCGCCAATTGGAAAATCAGCTACGACAAGTTTTACTCCAGAAACTACAAAAGAATATTTGGTTAATCATTTTAGACCATTTTCTGATGACTTGGCCGATATGATGGAAGAAGCATTTGACAATAACTGGATTGATTTTTATCCACATAAAGGAAAAGTTGGTGGAGCTTTCTGCTGCAATATGCCGTTTGCGAAACAATCACGCGTATTAACTAATTTTGATGGAGGACTTGGAGACGTAGTTACTTTGGCTCATGAACTTGGACATGCATATCATGGATTAAACATTGAAAGTCATAGACCATTAAATTGGGAGTATTCTATGCCAGTTGCAGAAACGGCAAGTACATTCAATGAAAATATCATTATGAATGCAGTGATTGATGAAACAGAGGATAAAGAAGTTAAACTAGGTTTGATTGAAAATCAGCTTCAAGACTTATGTCAGATCATCTGTGATATTTATTCTCGTTACTTATTTGAAAAAGCCGTATTTGACAGAAGAAGTGATGAGTTCTTATTCAAGGATCAGTTGAATGAAATTATGTTGGACGCACAAAAACAAGCTTATGGCGATGGACTTGATCCAAATTGTTTACATCCATATATGTGGGTTTGTAAATCGCACTACTATTCTTCAGATCTAAGTTATTATAACTGGCCATATGCTTTTGGTGGATTGTTTGCGCGAGGCTTAGTTGTGAAATATCAAGAGATGGGTAAAGAAAAATTCGTTCCTAAATATAAAGAGATGTTACACACAACAACGGTTGCATCGGTAGAAGATACAGCTAAAGTATTGGGTATTGATTTAACGGATGAAGCTTTCTGGATTTCTGCATTAGAAACCGCAAAATCAAGAATTGAAGAATTTATCGAATTGTCGAAATAATTGCTTGGAAACAAGCAATTTTTTCTGCAAAAGTTCACAAATGATGATATAATCTATTGCGTTCGAATTTTTTCAAGGAGAGATTTAATGAGTACAGAAATGTTGATGAAAAATAGAGAACGTTTTATTAAAAACGTAAACAGTAATGAGAATGGTGCAGCCGCCCTTTCTTTAAGATTATTTTGTTACGCTAGATTTATGGCAGTAAAAAACCCGTATGCAGAAACGCATGACTGGGTATATGAAAACGAATTGACTAGTGTCCAAGCCAATCAATATGTATTTCGCTTACTGGATGGAAGTACAGAAAGACCATCTATGGATATGTTGATTCGTAAATTAAAAAGTGTTCGTTTGGTTCGTGATAGTGAAATGAATGGTAGAAAAATTTATGTCATCAAGTTCACGGATATCGAAATGGAAGAATTGATGAACAAGAGCATTATTGATAAGCCAAGCGAAAAGTTATTAAAAGAAAAGAAGTCTTCTGTAAAGAAAGAAAGAGAAGAAGTAGTAAATTCATCTTGGAAGGACATCTTTTTGAAAAACAGTAAAGGTGAGAACTTACAGATGTTACGTTTCTGGTTCTATATTCAGTATAATGCTGAAAAGAATGGAAAGAAATATGTTTCTAGAAGCCTAGCGTTAAGTGAAAGTGCGATTGAATATGTGTATAGGGGTATTCCTAAAAGAATGGAAGTTTTGCAGGATTTATTTGCACAAATGAAACAGATAAAGCTGGTTAAAGAAGATGTAGTTAAAAACGAAATAGTAGTTCGTCCAGCTAAACTAGAAGGTTTAGAAATCAAAAATTATATTAAGGATAAGCCTGTTGATTTAATGAGCTTTAATTACACGAATGTATAAGAAAACGACGAGATTTAGTTCTCGTCATTTTTATATATTTTATAATTGTTTTTGCCTGTTCGTTTTGTTTGATACAAGGCTTGATCGGCATGGCGATACAGTTCCATAAAGGTTGTTCCATCTTTAGGGGCAAAGGCAATTCCAATGCTGATGGATAATTTGAAATCTTTTAATTCTTCAATCTTTAATTCATTGACTTTTTGAAGTAGAGACTGAATTCTAGATTCAGCAATATTTTCATCTTGAATTAGAATAATAAATTCATCTCCTCCAATTCTTCCAACAATATCACTTTGTCTAAAATGATTCTTAAAGAGTAAGCCCAAGTTTTCTAAGACTTTATCACCTACCGCATGACCATAATTATCATTAACAGATTTAAAGGCATCTACATCAAGAATCAAGAAACAACAATGTTCTTTATTATTTAGTTTTTGATCAATGAGTTTTTGCGTTGTTTCCTTATTGAAAACGGAAGTTAATGGATCGATTTCAGATAAATGAATCAAATACTTATTTTCTCTTGAACTTGAATGAGCCAAATACACTATAAGACTCAATACGATCAATCCTAAAAATGTTGCCAATAAAGTTTCATAGTGAATAATAAATGTATATGATTCTTGAGCTGCATGAACCGGTACGATATAGCCGACCATCCAATCATTGATTTTTAGTGGGGAATAAGCTAAATATAAAGATTCTTTCTTTTTTGTTTGAATCAAGACAAGATCTGATTTTTGGTTCTTAAAGTCGGTTTTGATTTTCTTTTGATTACAGACATTAAATAAATTATCGACTGTATTTAGTTTATGTTTTTTTTCATACTGTTTATTTCTAGTGATTAGATTTCCATCTTGATCGACAATAAAACTTTTTCCTTGTCCCTCAAACAGATCATCAAACAACATATTGCCTAGTTTTGTGACATTGTAAGAACCGCCTACTACACCAATGACTTGTCTATCTCTAAAGATGGGTACGCATAAAATAACACGTGTTTGTTGATCAACACTGCTTTCTAAAGGATCTGAAAGAGATTGTTTGCCTTGCATAGATTCTTTAAAATATCGACGATGAGCTACATTTTTTATGACTTCATTATCATATAGAGCATTTCCATTTGGATCGATGATTGCCGTTCGATTTAAATCTGTATTATGCATAAAGGCTTGAATTAAAGAAACATTATCCTCTGAAAATAAATCTTGAGATTTAGATAGTTCTTGTGCAAGTACATTTAAATAGGAATAGTTGATATTTAATATTGTATTTAAATGCTCACTTTGCCTTACAACATTGGTAATCAGAGTTTTTCTAGAATTATTTTCAACCGCAATTGAAACGCCGTTAAAGAAGATCGCGATTCCCATAATCAAAGTCAAAATGAAAGTGATAATTGCGACAATATAGTTCGTAATGAATTTTTTTCTTGGAAAATAATGATCTTTCATATGGGAACTCCTTTTTCTAATTATATCAAGAATTATGTTAAAAGAGTATTAAATTATATACAACTAACTATTATTTGTGAAATCTATCACATTTTCGTGTATTATATAAGGTATAAAGAAAATTGCTCCCAACATTAAGAGAATTCTGCGTGAAAGGTGCTTATAAGAAATTTGTAAGTAGAACTATGGCTATGCTCTTTTTGTGTGTGGAGTATAGCTTTTTTCTTTAAGAAGGAGATGAATATGGAAACACGTGTTGCCGTGATGGGAATTATTGTAGAAGATACAAATGCAGTGAATCTATTGAATGAAATTCTTCATGAATATAGTGAATATATTATTGGAAGAATGGGAATACCTTACAAACAAAAACATATAAGTGTAATTTCAATTGCGTTAGATGCCCCACAAAATACAATTGCTGCTTTGGCAGGTAAATTAGGAAATATACAGGGAATTAGTGTGAAAACAGCTTATTCCAATGTGATTAGCCATGATTGAAGCATATCGATTGATTGATAAACTTGAAAGAGAACACTCTTTAAGTTTATTAGAATATAAAACTTTAATTGAAGCTGAAAATGATGCTTTACGCTTATATGCTGCTAATAAAGCGAAAGAACAATCTACGTTAATATATGGAAATTCAGTCTATGTACGTGGACTTATTGAAGTAGGAAATTATTGTCGCAACGACTGCTTCTATTGTGGAATTCGCAAGTCCAATTTAAATTGTGATCGCTACATATTAGTCGAAGAAGATATTTTGCATTGCTGCAAAGAAGGTTATGAACTTGGTTTTCGCACTTTTGTTTTGCAAGGTGGCGAAGGAATTTATAAAAAGAATTTTGTCACAAATGTAGTTCAAAAGATTCGTAGTAAATATCCAGATTGTGCGATTACCCTTTCTTTAGGTGAAGAAGATAGAGATACATATAAGGCTTGGTTTGATGCGGGAGCCAATCGTTATTTATTAAGACATGAAACGGCTAGTAAAAATCATTATGAAAAGTTGCATCCAAAAAATATGTCTTTTGATCATCGTATGCAGTGTTTAAAAGACTTAAAGGAAATTGGCTATCAAGTAGGATGTGGCTTTATGGTAGGTTCACCTTATCAGACAAGTGAAACTTTGGCGATGGATTTGAAGTTTATTGAAACATTTAAACCTGACATGTGTGGTATTGGTCCTTTTATTTCCCAAAAGGATACACCGTTTAAAGATATGACATGTGGAACTTTGAATCAAACTTTATTCTTATTGTCTTTGATTCGTTTGATTCAACCAAATATTTTACTTCCTGCTACAACAGCTTTAGGAACGATTGATCCTCAAGGAAGAGAAAAGGGAATTCTTGCGGGGGCCAATGTAGTTATGCCTAATTTATCGCCGGTGAGTGTCAGAAAAAAATATGCATTGTATGATAATAAAATTTGTACAGGCGAAGAGAGTGCAGAATGTAAAGATTGTTTATCAAAGCGTATGGATTCAATAGGATACAAGATCGTAACTGATCGTGGAGATATTAAAAAATAAAAGAGGAGATATAAAAAATGAGTAATTATAACCCAAAATCATTAAAGGCAGAAGAATTTATTAGTCATGAAGAAATTCTTGAAACAATTGAATATGCCGAAAAGAACAAACATAATGTGGAATTGATTGATCAAATTTTAAATAAGGCTCGTCCACAAAAGACAGAGCATGGTGTTCATTGTGAAGGTTTAACGCACCGTGAAGCAAGTGTACTTTTAGCTTGTGACATTCCTGAAAAAGTAGAAGAAATGTATAAGCTTGCCAATGAAATTAAACAAGCATTCTATGGAAATCGTATTGTGATGTTTGCCCCATTATATTTATCAAATTATTGTGTAAATGGATGTGTATATTGTCCTTATCACATGAAGAATAAACATATTAAACGTATTAAATTAACACAAGATCAGATTCGTGATGAAGTTATAGCGCTACAAGATATGGGACATAAACGTTTGGCTATTGAAGCAGGCGAAGATCCAGTACACAATTCAATCGAATATATCTTGGATTCTATTAAAACTATTTATTCGATTCAACACAAGAATGGTGCCATTCGCCGTGTCAATGTAAATATTGCGGCTACAACGGTAGAAAATTATCGTAAATTAAAGGAAGCTGGAATAGGAACTTATATCTTATTCCAGGAAACATACAATAAAAAGAGTTATTTAGAGTTGCATCCGACAGGACCTAAACACGATTATGACTATCATACAGAAGCTATGGATAGAGCCATGGAAGGTGGAATTGATGATGTTGGATTAGGTGTATTATTTGGTTTGGAAGGCTATCAATATGAATTTGCCGGCTTAATGATGCATGCAGAACACTTAGAAGCTGTTCATGGTGTAGGTCCACATACAATTAGTGTGCCTCGTGTAAAACATGCAGATGATATTGATCCAGAAGCGTTCGATAATAGTTTGGCTGATGAAATCTTTGAAAAGATTGCAGCATGTATCCGTATTGCCGTTCCATATACAGGAATGATTATTTCTACACGTGAATCTCAAGAAGTTCGTGAAAAAATGCTTCACTTAGGTGTATCTCAAATTAGTGGGGCAAGTCGTACATCTGTTGGTGGATATACAGAAGAAGAGCGTCCTCATGATTCAGAACAATTTGATGTATCTGACCAAAGAACATTAGATGAAGTTGTGAACTGGCTGATGGAGTTAGGTTACATTCCATCTTTCTGTACGGCATGTTATAGAGAAGGAAGAACAGGAGACCGTTTCATGTCTTTGTGTAAGACAGGACAAATTCAAAATTGTTGTCATCCTAACGCATTGATGACTTTATGTGAATATTTAGTTGATTATGCGAGTGAAGATACAAAGAAGATTGGTTTTGAGTTGATTGAAAAAGAATTGAACAAGATTCCAAATGCGAAAGCTCAACAAATTGCTCGTGACAATGTGGATGCGATCAAGTCAAGCAATCGTAGAGATTTCAGGTTCTAATTATGTCTAATTTAAATAGTACGATAAGCGCGAATCGTACACACATTGGATTTTTCGGTTTAAGAAATGCTGGAAAATCCAGTGTAGTCAATGAGATTACCAACCAGAGTATGTCTTTAGTTTCTAATATAAAGGGAACTACGACAGACCCTGTCAAGAAATCAATGGAAATCTTACCGATTGGACCTGTTGTGATTGTGGATACGCCGGGTATGGATGATGAAGGTACTTTGGGTGAATTGAGAATTAAAAGAACGTTAGAAGTTTTAAAAACAATGGATATGGCCGTATTGGTCGTTGATGCGAATGTAGGTCTACAAAAAATAGATTTGGATTTGATTGACATGTTTAAAGAAAATAAATTACCTTATTTTATAGTTTTTAATAAGTGTGATTTGATTGAAGAAAAGAAAGAACTGGCTTCTAATGAAATCTATGTGAGTGCTCTAAACAATGACAATATAGATGGATTAAAGCAATTGTTGGCTAGTGTCGCAAAGAAACAGGAAGAAAAGACAATTATTGGTGATTTAATTGATCCGGGCGATGTTATTGTGCTTGTTATTCCAATTGATCAATCGGCTCCTAAAGGAAGATTGATTTTACCTCAACAACTTGTATTAAGAGATATTTTAGATCATCATGCGATTGGTATGACTTGTCAGGTAGAAGAATTGGATGCAACCTTAAAGAAGGTTACTCCAAAACTGGTTATTACAGATTCCCAGGCTTTTAACAAGGTAAGTCAAATCGTAGATAAATCTATTCATTTAACTTCTTTTTCTATTCTTATGGCACGCTTAAAAGGAAGCTTATCTACAGTGCTTGAAGGGGCCAATCAATTGGATCATCTTCAAGATGGGGATTGTGTATTGATTAGTGAAGGGTGTACGCACCATAGACAGTGTGGTGATATTGGTACGGACAAGCTTCCAAAATGGATCTTGAATTATACAAAGAAGAATATAACTTTTGAATTTACTTCTGGACAAGGATTTAAAGAAGATCTTTCGAAATATAGTGTTGTGATTCATTGTGGTGCATGTATGTTGAATGAAAAAGAAGTGCAGTCTCGCATAAAGGAATGTAAGAAACAGCATGTGCCATTCACAAATTATGGTATTGCGATTGCGAAAATGAATGGGATATTAGATCGTTCAGTAGAGGTGTTTTAAGATGAAGAAAATATATATATCAGCCGATATTGAAGGTATTTGGGGAAACAGTAATCCGGCAAATACAGCTAAGAATGGATACTTATATTCTGAATATTGTACAAATATGATGAATGAAGTAAATCTTGTGATTGATTTATTGTTTCAAAATGGTGTAGAAGAAGTTGTGGTCAATGATAGTCATGGAAATATGGATAATCTTCTTCCTTCAAAATTAGATCCTAGAGCTGCTTTTGTGTCCGCAAATGGAGCTTATAAGGAATTTGGGATGATGGAAGGTTTAGATGATTCTTTTGATGGAGCATTATTTATTGGATATCATTCTCGATGTAACTCACCAGGCGTTATGGCTCATACGATTTGGGGTACTATGGTACGAAAAATTGTAGTAGATGGGAAAGAACTTGGTGAAAGTGGCATAAATCGATTGTTGGCAAACGAATTTGGAGTGCCAGTTATCTTAGCAAGTGGTGATAGTGAATATGGTAAGCAGGTAGAAGAAGAACTTGGTTGTGTATTTGTGGAAACAAAGAAAACATTAAACAATCAGTGTGCTTTGTGTTGTAGCTTTAATGAGTTGAAGAATAGATATACATATGGTATTCAAGAAGCTTTAAAAGTAGATGAAAAACCAGCTGTATCTTCATCTCACACAATGGAAATAACATTCCATCATAGTCGAAATGCGGATTTTGTATCTCGTATGGACAATGTAGAAAAGATGGATGATTGTACGGTTCGTATCGAAAAAGAAACATATAAAGATTTATATGCCTTGATGCGTTTTGTGATTAAAGTATGTAATGCGTATGCCTAAAATAAGAAAACCATTCTAGTGTTGGCGTCTAGAATGG
>ENA-ORUX01000160-ORUX01000160.1-human-gut-metagenome-genome-assembly--contig:-NODE-160-length-66093-cov-91.000227_pt1 | contig 66093 bp, 51 predicted proteins | sample MGYA00242087_ERZ509225 | MGnify/ENA primary metagenome ERZ509225 (study PRJEB26280, sample SAMEA2338864) | human gut metagenome | biome: human gut; feature: human-associated habitat; material: faeces... | reverse complement strand
ATACCGGAAGAGAAACGTCTTGCAGTGAAGGAAGTCACGATGGATTTCTCCGACAGCATGATGGGCATCATCAAGCAGGTATTCCCCAATGCGGAGATTGTCATAGACTGCTTTCATATCATGCAGCTTGCAGGCAAAGGTCTTGAGGAGATGCGCATGAAACTCAAGCGTGCTGCCGTCACGGAGAGGAATATGCAGGAAAGCAAGTTCAAGAAACTTGTGCAGGCAAGACGCAAGGCGAGGGCATACTATGCGAAGAACCACAAACCAAAGAAGAGCAAGAACGGCAAAACCCTTGGAAGGCCACGAAAGCGCAAGAATGAGAAGTTTCAGCCAGAGATACTTGCCAATGGTGAGACTAAGGTGGAACTGTTGACTCATGTACGCTACCCTCTGCTCAAGAGCGGCAATGACTGGACGGACTGGCAGAAGAAAGGCATGAAGATACTCTTCGAACTGGATAACCGAATCAAGACCGGCTATGGTTTGGTCTGCGCATTGAGAAACATCTTCAAGAAGAAGCAGAGCCGCAAGAAGGCCAAGAAGGCATTACATGCGTGGTACAAGAATATAGGCAGAAGCCACATCAGAGAGCTAATCGCAGTACGTGACACTATAAAGGAGAAGGAGGAGTATGTATTGAATTACTTCAACAATCGTTCTACCAATGCTTCTGCAGAATCTCTCAACTCAAAGATGAAGGGATTTCGGGCGCAGGTGAGAGGAGTAGCAGACTTGCCTTTCTTCATGTACCGTATGATGATGATCTTCGGTTAAGATGCCTGGTGGGCTATCCACGGACTTCCGCACCTGAGCCGGAATTGTTCTTCTGACTCATATTACTTTTTGTTAATGAATAAATTTGAAATACGCCTACTTAATGAAGCAGGCGGAAATGTGTATTTAACTTGACGTTTATTTGCTATGTAAGTCATCATTTCAGTGCAAAGATACACCAAAATTGTGCAGTCTATCTGCATTCAGTATAAAAAATAACATCAGTATGATTATTTAGACTATTATCAAAAGAAAAGCCTACATTAGGGAATATCCAATGTAGGCTTCTGAATTTTAGGCACTTATCTGTCCTATAAAGTTCTTTGTCTTGGCCTTTTGCTGAGTATCTGATTAATCTCCATAGTGCTGATTGGAGCCTCTATCTTGCAGCCAGATTCTAACCATTTGATAAGGTCATCCCTAAAGAAGGTGTATTTCTTACCCTTCTGATTGACAGGGATTTCTCCGTTCTGTATGTAAGTGTACATAGTGGATTTCTTGATTTTAAGAAATTCACAAGCTTCCTTCACATCCATTGGAATATGATCTGACACGGAAGGTCTTTTAGTCCTGCGTACTTCTTCTCGAATCAGTTCCATAGACTGGTCAAGAAGATCGAATCTTTTCAGTATCTCTGACAATACTTCTGGTATGTCATTGAATGTTATTTGTCTTTCTTCGTTCTGCATATTACAAACTTTCTTTATTTCTGATGATGAAATTGATAATCATTGTAATCGGGTACATCTATCTCAATTACGCATTTGCCCTTCTGTCTCAATGTACGTCTCATGCTTTCCACTTCAACATCCTGGAGTTCGGTAGGAAAACATAGCTTTATGAAGGTAGCTCGTTTCTGACCGCTCCAGCCAAGGCGTTCTCCAATATTCCAGGAGTAATGCCTGATGTCGAGAGTATTCAAGGTTCCATTTGTTTTCACAGGAACAATACATGATTCAGGGATGTCGTACAGTTTGATGTTCTGACACAGTATCTCCAAGTACTCATCTGTCATATATGGAGAAAGAATTGAGTAAGTGTAGTCTTTGACCGCATCATATTTAGAACTTTCAAGACTATACTGCCTGTTGCGATAGCGTTCACGCATTTCTTCCGCTTTCTCTACATCCGATATGGATGATTCGCTTGAAGAAACAGTATTGTTTATCACGATGTCTCTCACCGCTTGCGGCTTACGTAAGCAAATGAAGGCGCAGACGATGATGGCAAATGATATATAGTAGAATATCATCGGCAAAGAGAAACCGAAATCAGAGTCCGGAACCGTCACCATCAGGTTAGCAATCGCTCCATGTATTCTTGGAGCGACCACTACCATAATGATGGTGAGCATATTTGAAATGAGGAGAATCAAGAAGTTCTCTTTTAACTTTTTAATCATTGCAATTGTTACTTTTTGGAGTTTTTGTGACTGCAAAGATATAGAGAATCTTGCTATTTTCTACTATTTCGTATCAACAAAATGCGTCTCTTAAACACTATTTATTATTCTGTGTTTCAATGCTTTAAACGATATTTTATTTTCTCTTATTTGCCGTATTATAATCTTATTTTCTCTTATTTGCTTTTGGGCACATCTTGCTTTCTGTTGGCTTCGCATCGTCTTTCACGTTCGTTAACGTAATTCTGCCTGCTGCCTCACGTGTTTTTGGATTTGCGTGAGAAGCGTAGATCTGCGTTGTGCTGACATTCTTATGGTTGAGCAGATGCTGAACGGTATAGATGTCTGTACCAAGTTCGAGCTGCAACGAGGCATACGTATGACGGAAGCAATGGAAGGTGATATGCTTTTCGATACCGCATTCTTTTAGCCAGTTCTGCATCACACCATACGTCATAGTACGTTTGAAACCTTGGAAGATATATGTTCTGTTGGTTTTTGGATGGATTAGAGCATATGCATCATCACCAATTGGAACCTGGGTTTGGCATTTTGTCTTCACGCAAATGAAATCCAGATAATATCCACCATCAGCATAGCTACGGATGTTTTCCCATTTCAATCTCAGGATGTCGCTGATACGGAGACCAGTCAGACAAGAGAACAAAGCTGCCTTTCGAACCACCGGAATAGAACATTCTGTGTTGTACATTCTTCTAACTTCCTCCAATGTAAGACTTTGCTTTACTGGCGTTGTACATGAAATGTTTTCCAAAAGGCTGGCAAGATCATCTGTCAGCCTTCGCTCACGGTATGCCTTTGTCAAAACCTGCTTGAACACATTCCAATAGGCTGATGCCGTATTTCTGGAAATAGACTTGATAACATGTCCACCTCTTGATGAAACTTTGGTGTCAAGGAGATATTCCATGTACTTGTTGCAATAAAGTACATCAAGCATCTCAAATGTACATTTACCTTTACTGAACTTCTCGAAATGCTTGTAGGCTGCATCACACTTCACATAGTTGCGATTGACCATATTTCTGAAATATTCGAGAAAGTCCTCCTTCAATCTGTCACGGTTGAAGAAATCGTATTTCTCATCGAGAACATCAATGTACACCTTACAACGAATAGCTTCTGCCTTGGCGAGAATCTTCTCATTGTAGAGCTTCTCCTGCTTGTTGGCAGGATCGGCATAAATGTACATGCCAAGTGAGCGACGGCGTATCAACTCCATCGTCTCCGGGTCTCTATATCCTGGCCAGAAGTCCAGGAAAAGTGACTTTGTTCCGTTGCGTCTGTCACGCATACGGAGCTTAACGGTTTTACATACTTGCATAATATATCTGATTTTTGTATTAATAAAATTCGGTTGCAAAATTCTTAAATGATACTACATTGACAGCAGTAAAGAGAAAGTAAATCATACTATTCAGTATAATCTGTTTTCAAATCATCATTTTTGAAACGTTTTTCCATGAGTCTGTCGAATTCTTCTTTTCTAAAGAACATGAATTGCCCCTTCTTTACTTTAGTGACTTTGTAATGCTTGACGTAATAATGAACAATATCCTTTGTCATTCCATACTTCTTCATTGCTTCTTCTACGGAATAGTAGCGTTCTCTTCCTTCGAAATATCCAGTCTTCAGCGCCTGGATGTGCTGCTTTGAATAGTAGGTTACTCCATATTCAACTTTTGAAGGTATCTTATGCCTGTGGATGAATGAACGTACTGCATCATGCGTCATCTTGTAGGTATCTCTCATCTCTTCAGGAGTGATCCAGTCATTTATATCCGCATACTTATGCTTCTGATTATACAGGATGTCAATGGCCTTCTTCTCATAGAAGTTGAAATTTTTAAGAGCTATTTTAGGAGTTTTGTTCTCTCTTGTCATCACACCGACATGCTTGATGGTAATCTTGAACATTTCTGCCACTTCCTCAGTAGAGTAATATCCTTCTGGAGTAGGAGGACATGCTCTCTCCTGTGCCTTTGCTTGGAAGATGACACGTTCTGTTCCATCCAGGTTCTCCACTTTCTTGGTGTTGCCCATTCGCTGTTGAGTAATCTTGTCGAAGTCGGTTCTATAGATCATCGTGAACTTACCTCGCTTCTCTGTCCTTACATCATAATTCTTAAGAGTGTAGCTAATTTGATCCTTTGTTAAGCCATACTTTTCTGAAATCTCTTCGTAAGTGTACCAGTCCGGATCTACCTCATTACCTTTTTGCTTGATACTATCGATATGTATCTTTGAGTAATAGGCTTTACCATTTCTGTTTACCCTTGGTACCTTGTGATAGGTTACAAAACTCATAGCGTTAGTTCGAGTCATACCATACATCTCCATCACCTGATCCATTGTATAGTAGTTGTCGAGATCGATTTCTTCAAGAAGGTCTGCAAACTTTGCATCAACTGCCTTTTTACTGAAGAAGGTGTTACGTCCTACATAGACTTTTGGAATACCCAAACGGTCACAGCGTCCCCATACGGCCTTGCGACCGATATTATATTTCTCCATGATTTCACGCAAAGTATAATACTCCTGGTCATCTTTGCGTTTATAGCTTTTCTTCTTGTATGCACCAGCTTCCTCAAAGTACTTATCAAGATCTTCACGACGAACATATGTCTTACGTCGTAGTCTGACAGCTTTGAGTGTTCCAGAGTAAAAGCATCGATACACAGTAGTAACACTAACACCAAGAAGAAATGCAACATCTGAAGGTGTCAAGAAAGGTCGAGAAGCGATTTCCAGACTTTGCAAATTCTGAGCATCGTCCTTCTTACTTTCTCTTGCTTTTTTCTTTTTCTCAGCTTCTTTCTTCCGATGTACAACACGAGCACATCTCTTGGAGCAATACTTATTTGTGATTTTGGTAGCAATGAACTCTTCACCGCATACCTCACATTTTCTTAAAATTCTCATTTTTGCTTGCTATTTAGTACCCTATGAGACCCCCTAATTCTTTTGCAGCAATTTTCACGTTTTTGCAGCAATTTTCATGATGGTGTCCAACATGAGAAATGTCGGTCACTGGAAAGGTTTGCAGATTTTGCAATTAGTGTCCAAAAATAGAATTTTGGCTTTCCATTTGATCACAGAATTGAGGGCCACGAATGAAATTTGAGCCAAAAATACACCAAAATATTGGTTTCTACAAATTACAAATGGAATGTGTTAAGACGAAAAAAGCCACCTAAATAGGTGGCTTGCAAGCAGTTATAAAAATGTTCGTTTTAGAGCTGTCCAGGGGGTTACTTTCCCACGCACCATACGTAACCAACTGAATATCAGTTGTTTAACGTAGTACTGAGCCATATGAAAGCCGGGGTAAAATATAAGGTTTTTTATCTCCTTAATTATCTGATATTCAGTGCTTTTTAGTCCTACTTTCCTACTTTTTTCAAGTATCTTTTTAAGCCCTTTTCTACGCCTTCACTTTCCGACGCAGAAATGCTTAAAGATATTGTTTAGTGTTTCCTGACTACTGATCTGGCCACCAGTGATTTCGCCAAGTTCCTCCAATACAATTTTCAGGTCTTCTGCAATGATGTCGCCACTCATGTCCATATCCATCGATTCCAATACACGGGAGAGGGATTCGTAGGCACGGATGAGGGCTTCGTAGTGGCGGGCGCTGGTCACGATGACATCGTTTTCTGATATTTCAGGAATGTCGGCTGCTTCTACCAAAGCTTTCTCCAAGAGGGGGATGTTCTCGCCTGTGCGGGCGCTGATGCTTAGGATGCTAATGCTTGCTGGCGAAGACGAGGGTGAAGAGGCAAGGCTGTTCTTATCTGCCGACAGGGCGGAATAATGGAAAGGAAGTGAGGTTGGGTCGAAAGAGAGAGCATCGATCTTGTTGAATACTATCAGCAGTTTTTTGCCTTGGTTCTTTTTCTCCATCTCATCAATTTCTGATTCTGCAGGCAGTTCATCGAGGAGCCAGATGATGATGCGGGCCTCTTCCATCTTCTGGAAGGTGCGCTCGATGCCGATGTTCTCCACCACATCGTTGGTCTTGCGGATTCCGGCAGTGTCGATGAAGCGGAAGGTGATGCCGTCGATGAGGGTAGTGTCTTCTATCACGTCACGTGTGGTGCCGTGGATGTCGCTCACGATGGCTTTTTCCTCGTGGAGCAGTCGGTTGAGCAAGGTGCTCTTGCCCACATTGGTCTTTCCCACGATGGCTACAGGAACGCCCTGCTTGATGGCATTTCCTGTCTCGAAAGAGTGGGCAAGGGTATTGATGCGGCGTTCTATCTCTTCGGCAAGAGCTCGCAGGTCGCTGCGGTCGGCAAACTCCAGTTCCTCGTGGTCGCTGAAGTCGAGTTCCAGTTCAAGCAGCGAAGTCATCTTCAACAGTTTTTCGCGTAGTCGTGTCAGCTCGTTACTGAAATGTCCCTTCAACTGGCTCATTGCCATTTGGTGGGTGGCTTTGTTGGTTGAGGCTATCAGGTCGGCCACGGCTTCAGCTTGCGACAGGTCCATCTTGCCGTTCATATAGGCACGACGGGTGTATTCGCCTGGCTCAGCCTGTCGACAGCCCACTTCTGTGAGCCGTAGTAAAACCTGTTGAAGAATGTATCTGCTGCCGTGACAGTAAATCTCCGTGGAGTCTTCTCCCGTGTAACTGTGGGGTGCCCTGAATACGCTAACGAGCACGTCGTCGATGGTTTTTCCGTCCTTATCTTTGATCTCTCCATAATGAAGGGTGTTGGCTTTCGCCCCGGTCAGAGGTTTGCCGCTGGCTGATGTGAAAACCTGGTCGGTGATGGTAATGGCGTTGTTACCGCTGAGTCGGATGATTCCGATGGCACCGCCGGCTGGGGTTGCCAGGGCACAGATACATTCTTCTTGATTCATTTTTTATTGTTTACTCAACTTTCGCAAATGGGGAAGTTAAAGAATTTAAAGAAGTTAGAGAAGTTAAAGCCAAATGCTTTACAGCTAAATTTTCAACCAAAAAGGCTGTTGGCTATAACTTCTAACGACCGAAGGGAGTGATAACTTCATTAACTTCCATAACTTCTGAACTTGCTAAAGTTCAATTGTTTATTTTAAAGCTTTTGCCCTTATAGGGCGATAGGGGTGTTTGCTTCTTAACCCAGGGTGTTCCCCTGGGCTAGGAGCTTCTGCCCTTTACCTTTCCCTTCGGCCGGTGACCGTTGGTTCAGGGTGTATTGCTGCAATGAGATTTAAATTCTATCGAGCACTACTTTGATGAGGTTGTCGATGGTACTCTTGTATCCAGTATTGGCACTGAGGGCACGTCGGTTGGCGATGACCATGCAGCAGGTGAGCGCCTTGTGTCCGAGGAGCAGTGACAGTCCGGCAAGAGCCGAACTCTCCATCTCGAAGTTGTTGACACGCAGACCGTTATATTCGAACGCCTCAATCTTCGTATTCAGCTCAGGGTCAGCCAAAGGTGCACGCAGTTCTCTGCCCTGTGGACCATAGAATCCGCCACAGGCGATGGTGATTCCTCGCACCATGTCATCGGCGGCAATGCGGTCGAGGAGTTCCGGATTGTTGTCCACGCAGTAGGGATTGCCTATCTGGTCGTTCCATTTCACCTGTCGTTTGAATTCCTTCTCGGTGTCAAGGTCGCAGATTTCATTGCGGCGTGCATAGAAGTTGATGAGTCCGTCGAAGCCGATACTTTTCTGTGAGGCAACGAAGGTTCCGGCAGGGCAGTTGAGCTGCAAGCCTCCACAGGTGCCTATGCGTACGAGGGTGAGTGTGGTGTGTTCGGGCTTCTCGGTACGTGTCTTGAAGTCGATGTTTTTCAGAGCGTCGAGCTCGTTCACCACGATGTCAATATTGTCGCATCCTATTCCTGTGCTCTGTACGGTGATGCGTTTGCCCTTATAGGTGCCGGTAATGGCCCGGAATTCACGGCTTTCCACCTCGCACTCTTTCTCTTCGAAGTGGGATGCCACGAGGCTTACACGGCCAGGGTCGCCAACGAGAATCACCTTGTCGGCGAGTTGTTCAGGACGCAGATGGAGGTGGAAACAACTTCCGTCCTCATTGATTATCAATTCAGATTCTGCAAAATACTTACTCATAATCTACATGTTTTTTGTCGTTAATAACGTTGGATTGTTCACGGTTACTCTGCTTTCTGCGATTTAAACCCCAGGCAATACATAAAGCTTTTGCCCTTACAGGGCGTTTTGTTGATTGCTATTATACCCAGGGCGTTGCCCTGGGCTATGAGCTTCTGCCCTTTCAGGGCGTGCTGCTTATGTCCATTGCCCTGGGCTATGAGCTTCTGCCCTTTCAGGGCGTGCTGCTTATGTCCATTGCCCTGGGCTATGAGCTTCTGCCCTTTACCTTTGCTTTCCCTTTCGGCCAGCGATTTTCAATTCCCTTCGGTCAGTGACCGTTGGTTCAGGGCGTGCTGCTTGTTTACTTTGCAAACCTTAGTCAAGTTTACTTGAATATTTTGCTGAGGTGCAGTTTATCTTATGCAAAGATAAAACAAACCGAATGCATCATATCAAGTTTACTTGAATATTTTGCTGAGGTGCAGTTTATCTTATGCAAAGATAAAACAAACCGAATGCATCATATCAAGTTTACTTGAATATTTTGCTGAGGTGCAGTTTATCTTATGCAAAGATAGATAAAATCTTTTTTAATTCAAAAGTCTTTGTGCTTTTTTATATTGAAAGTTTCTTAAATAAAGGAAATAAGTGCCATTTTTAATATTATTTAGAGTGTGATATTCGTTTTTTTCTCCCTAAATGTTTACTTTTGCGTTCGATTTTGCGTCGTAAGGGCTTTCTGCAGTACCTGCTGGCGCAAGGAAACAGGTAAACCGACTAATAGAATATACAACAAAAACAGCATAGAATTATGGCAGAATCTATTGACATCCGCGAGCTCAACATCCGGATAGAACAACAAAGCCAGTTTGTCACCAATCTGGTGATGGGCATGAACAAAGTGATTGTAGGACAGAAACATCTTGTAGACTGTCTCCTAATAGGTCTTCTGAGCGATGGTCACATCCTGCTCGAAGGCGTACCTGGTCTGGCAAAGACCTTGGCCATCAAGACCCTCTCTCAGCTTATCAGCGCTGACTTCAGCCGCATTCAGTTTACTCCCGACCTGTTGCCTGCCGACGTGGTGGGTACACAGATTTATTCTCAGAAGGACGAGACCTTCCATGTGAAGAAGGGTCCTGTGTTTGCCAACTTCGTATTGGCAGATGAGATCAACCGTGCTCCTGCCAAGGTGCAGAGTGCGCTGCTCGAGGCGATGCAGGAGCATCAGGTCACCATCGGCGACGAGACCTTCCGACTGCCCAGTCCGTTCCTTGTAATGGCTACTCAGAACCCAATAGAGCAGGAGGGAACCTATCAGTTGCCCGAGGCACAGGTGGACCGTTTTCTGCTCAAGGTCATCATCGACTATCCTACACTCGAGGAAGAGAAGCTCATCATCCGTGAGAACATCGCCGGAGGTCTGCCCGAGATATATCCCGTCACCACAGCCGACGAGATTCTGAAGGCTCGCCAGATAGTAGGCGAGGTTTACATCGACGAGAAGATAGAGCAGTACATTGCCGACATCGTCTTCGCCACCCGTTATCCCGAGCGTTACGGTCTGTCCGACATCAAGGATATGATTACCTTTGGCGGCAGTCCACGTGCCAGCATCTCTCTTGCCAAGGCAGCCAGGGCTTATGCTTTCATCAAGCACCGCGGCTATGTGATTCCTGAGGATGTGCGTGCCGTGGCTCACGACGTGCTTCGCCATCGTGTGGGACTCTCCTACGAGGCAGAGGCTTCCAATGTGACCAGCGAGGAAATCGTGAGCCGCATAATTAATAAGGTGGAAGTACCTTGATTTTGAGGAGTAAGTAATTCAAGTTTCGCAAGCTCAGAAGTTAAAGGAGTTATCGCTCCCTACGCTCGCTGAGGAGTTAAGACAACAGTCTTTTTGGCGTAGTTTTTTTAGCAGCAAGACATACGTCTTAACTCCTTAACTCCCTTAACTCCTTTAACTTCCTGATATGCGACAGTTCAGTAAGTAATAAATGGACACACAAGATATCTTAAAGACAGTACGCATGATCGAGATCAAGACTCGCGGTCTCAGCCAGAATGTCTTTGCAGGCCAGTATCACTCGGCCTTCAAGGGCAGGGGTATGGCCTTCGCCGAGGTGAGGGAGTATCAGTATGGCGACGACGTGAGAGACATCGACTGGAATGTGACCGCCCGTTTCCATCGTCCCTTTGTCAAGGTTTTCGAGGAGGAGCGCGAGCTTACCGTGATGCTGTTGGTCGACGTAAGTGGCTCGCTCGACTTCGGTACCACACGGCAGATGAAGCGCGACATGGCAACCGAGATTGCAGCCACCCTGGCCTTCAGTGCCATTCAGAACAACGATAAGATAGGTGTCATCTTCTTCTCCGACCGAATAGAGAAATACATCCCGCCCAAGAAGGGCCGCAAGCACATTCTCTACATCATCCGCGAGATGCTCGATTTTCATCCTCAGAGCCAGCGCACCGACATCGGTGTGGCTTTGGAGTACTTCACACGGGTGATGAAGCGCCATTGCACAGCCTTCGTCATCAGCGACTTCTTCGATGACAAGGACTTTCTGCATCCCCTTCAGATTGCCAATCAGAAGCACGATGTGGCTGCCATTCAGGTGTACGATCCACGTGCCAAGGCGTTGCCCGACATCGGACTCCTCAAGGTGTGCGATGCAGAGACAGGTCACGAGATGTATATTGACACCAGTTCCAAGAAACTGCGTCAGGCGCATACACGCCACTGGATGATGCGCGAGCAGCTGTTGCGCGAAACCTTTGCCAAGAGCAAGGTCGACTGGACGGCTGTCGCCACCAACGAAGACTTCTCACGTGCTCTGCTCAACCTGTTCATGCAGCGGGGCTGATAAGCGGAGAAGTAAACCAATAGGGAAAAGAAAAATGACGAAACAGAAGAATATTATCATCATGATGCTTGCCTTCCTGATGCTGTTGCCAGTAGGGTCGGCAGCTCAGGAGGTGGTGCAGAAGCTCGACTCTCTGCAGATCCTGATAGGCGAGCAGACGAAGCTTCATCTCAAGGTCACCGCTGCCAAGGGTGCCAAGGTGGTGCTGCCTTCGTTCAAGCCGTCACAGATGCTCATTCCGGGCATCGAGGTGGTGGAGCAGAGCGATGCCGACACCGCCGAGCTCGACGGTGGCAGGCTACAGATAAGCCGCGACTATACGCTCACCTCTTTCGACGAGCAGGTCTACGCTGTACCAGCCCTTCAGGTCAAGGTCAACGGCAAGACCTGTCAGGGCAACCCGTTGGCGCTCAAGGTGCTCACGGAGCCTGTGGATACGGTTCATCCCAACCAGTTCTATCCCCCCAAGGACGTACAGGACAATCCCTTCCTATGGAGTGAGTGGAGTCCTCTGTTCTGGCTCAGCATTCTGGTACTCTTACTCTTCGGTGTCATGCTGTGGCTCTGGCAGCGCCTCCGTCAGAACAAACCTATCGTGATTCGTATGCGCATCGTGAAGCGTGTGCCAGCCCACGAGAAGGCGCTCAGCGAGATTAATGTCATCAAGCAGCAGCACACCGAGTCGCAGGAGAACCAGAAGGAATACTACACCCGCCTTACCACCACGCTGCGCGAGTACATAGAGCAGCGCTTTGGCTTCCGTGCCATGGAGATGACCAGCGGCGAGATTATAGAGCATCTGCAGTCGGCTGGCGACCAGAAGATGATAGACGAGTTGAAACAGCTCTTCCGTACTGCCGACCTCGTGAAGTTTGCCAAGTACGAGACCTTCCTTGGCGAGAATGACGCCAATCTGGTCAACGCCATCAACTTCATCGACCAGACGAAGACCAACGAGCAGACCGTCGAGGAGAAGGTGGCTCCCGAGCTTACCGACCAGGATCGCAAGACGCGCAGTCAGCGCAAGCTCATCATGGCTTTGCTCTGGGGTGGAGCGATTATCATGGCAGCCATCACCGCCTACGTGATCTATGGTGCCTGCATGCTGCTGATGTAGGAGTATAGAATAAAAAAGAATAACTCAACTTTCGCAAATGGTGAAGTTAAAGAATTTAAAGAAGTTAGAGAAGTTAAAGCCATATGCTTTACAGATAGATCTTCAACCAAAAAGGCTGTTGGCTATAACTTCTAACGACCGAAGGGAGTGATAACTTCTTTAACTTCTATAACTTCTGAACTTGCGAATGTTCAATAATATTATAAAAACATGGAATTTGCAAGTAAAGCATATTTTCTGTTGCTCCTGTTGCTGATACCTTATATATTATGGTATTTCCTGTACAGGAAGAAGAACGAGCCTACCATGAGGCTGAGCGACACCCGGCAGTTTGCCTATGCTCCCAAGAGCCTGCGCCAGCGCCTTGTCCATCTGCCCATGATGCTCAGATGTCTGTGCTTCGTGCTCATCGTCTGTGCGATGGCTCGTCCGCAGACCCACAACTCCTGGGACAACAAGACGGTGGAGGGCATCGACATCATGATGGCGATGGACGTTTCTACCTCTATGTTGGCAGAAGACTTGAAACCCAATCGTATGGAGGCTGCCAAGGATGTGGCTCACGAGTTTATCTCGGGCCGTCCCAACGACAACATCGGTCTTACCATCTTTGCTGGTGAGGCCTTCACCCAGTGTCCTATGACCACCGACCACGCCAGTTTGTTGCGACTGTTGCAGGACACCCGTACCGACATTACTGCCCGTGGACTCATCGACGACGGAACGGCGGTGGGTATGGGTCTCGCCAATGCTGTCAGCCGACTGAAGGAATCCAAGTCCAAGAGCAAGGTGGTCATCCTCCTGACCGACGGCAGCAACAACACCGGTGACATTTCGCCTATGACGGCCGCTGAGATAGCCAAGAGCTTTGGCATCAGAGTCTACACCATCGGTGTGGGAACCAACAAGGTGGCTCCTTACCCTATGCCCACAGCGGCTGGCGTTCAGTACATCAACATGCCTGTGGAGATTGACACCGAGACACTCAGGGACATAGCCCGTACCACTGATGGCAACTTCTATCGCGCCACCAACAACGCCGAGCTGAAGCGCATCTACCACGACATCGACAAGTTGGAGAAGACGAAGATGAATGTCACCCATTTCGCCAAGCGCTACGAGGCTTATCAGCCTTTTGCCCTTGCAGCCCTGTTGGTACTGCTCGCAGAGATATTGCTTCGCATCACCTGGCTCAGAAGAATCCCATAGGGAAGGGACGAGCCGAAGTTCAATTAATATCAAATGAATATGCTAAGATTTGAAGATCCAATATATTTGTGGCTGCTGTGGATGTTGCCGGTACTCGTACTGGTGAGGTTCATAGGATGGCGAAGAAGAAGGGCCAAGCTCCGAAAGTTTGGCGACCCTGAGCTGTTGAAAGCCCTTATGCCCAATGTGTCATCTTATCGCCCCACGGTGAAGTTCGGCTTGCTGCTTGCAGCCTTGGCCCTGCTCATCCTCATGGTGGCGCGTCCACAGATGGGCAGCAAGATTTCTCACGACAAGCGTCAGGGTATTGAGACCATCATCTGTCTCGACATCTCCAACTCGATGTTGGCAGAGGATGTGGCGCCTTCGCGACTCGACAAGAGCAAGATGCTGGTGGAGAACCTGGTCGACAAGTTCACCAACGACAAGATAGGTCTCATCGTCTTTGCCGGCGATGCCTTCGTGCAGTTGCCTATCACCAGCGACTACGTGTCTGCCAAGATGTTCCTGCAGAACACCACACCAACCCTCATCCAGACCCAGGGCACCAACTTTGCTGCAGCCATCGACCTGGCCACCAAGAGCTTCACCCAGCAAGACCATGTGGGACGCGCCATCATCGTCATTACCGATGGCGAGAACCATGAGCCGGGAGCCGAGGATGCTGTCAAGGCAGCCAAGAATAAAGGCATCAATGTCTTCATTCTGGGAATAGGAAGCACCAAGGGAGCCCCCATTCCTATGGGCGACGGCTCTTATCTCAAAGACCGTACGGGCAACACCGTGATGACTGCCCTCAACGAGCAGATGTGCCGACAGTTGGCTCAGGCTGGCAGTGGACAGTATATTCACGTCGACAACACCAGCGATGCGGAGCAGGCACTCAACGACGACCTCTCCAAGTTGCAGAAGGGCGAGACCGACACCGTCATCTATAGCGAGTACGACGAGCAGTTCCAGGCTGTAGGCATCCTGGTCATCCTCCTGCTCATCCTCGACATCTGTATGCTCGAGGTGAAGAATCCGCTTCTCCGCAACGTGAAGTTCTTTACACATTAAAAATTAATCGCAATGTATCTAACTTATCATATCATACCGACCCTGCGACTGCGCAGGCTGTGCCTGCTGTTGGGGCTGCTCCTCGTCAGTACAGTTGCAGCACTGGCACAGAACGACCGCACCTTCATCCGTCAGGGCAACCGCCAGTACAGGGCACGCAAATGGACTGCTGCCGAGGTGCAGTATCGCAAGGCGATAGCCCGCAATGCCAACAATCCACAGGCGGTCTACAACTTAGGCTGTGCGCTCATGATGCAGCAGAAAGACTCGCTCGCCATGCAGCAGTTTGCCAAGTCTGCCGACTTGCAGACCACCAACAAGATACGCCGCGCCAAGAGTTTCCACAACATGGGCGTCATCATGCAGAACCATCAGGAGTTTGCCAAGGCAATAGAATGTTACAAGATGGCGCTGCGCAACAATCCTCAGGACAACGAGACCCGCTACAACCTGGCGCTCTGCAAGCATCAGTTGAAGAATCAGAAGAACCAGCAGAACCAAAACAAGAACAAGAGCGGCAACGACAAGAACAACAAGGACAAGAACAAGCAGAACAAGAAGAATAAGGATCAGAACCAGAACAAGGATCAGAACAAGGATCAAGACAAACAGAAAAATAATCAAAACAAAGATAAGAACAACCGGTCACAGAAGCCCGAGCAGGACAAGATGAGCCGTGACAATGCCGAGCAGTTGCTCAATGCAGCCGTGCAGCAGGAGAAGGCCACCAAGCAGAAGATGCAGAAGGCGATGAGTCAGCCACGACGCAGGCAGTACGACAAGAACTGGTAAAACAATAAGCAAACATCATTTCATTATGAAGCAAATAGAATGGTACACATTGATGATATTCGTGATGCTGGGTCTGGCGGAGGAAGCCAAGGCGCAGCGTGTGGCGGTATCTGCACCAACACATGTTGCTGCTGGCGAGAACTTCAGAGTAGCCTATACGGTCAACGCCCGTGAAGTGGAGGAGTTCCGTATGGGCAATGTGCCCGATGGACTGGAGGTGATAGCCGGACCCTATACCTCTTCGCAGTCGAGCTATCAGGTGGTCAACGGCCACACCAGCTCTTCTTCCTCTTTCACCATCACCTACACGCTCTATGCAGGCAAGGCTGGAACTTACACCATCGGTACCTCGCATGCACTGGTTTATGGCAAGAAGCTCGCAGCCCATCCTGTCAAGATCACCGTCTCGGGTCATGCTCACAACTCTGGCGGAGCACCCAGAATGCACAACGATGATGCCGATGAGCCTCGCATGCGTCAGGCGGGTTCTGCCATCTCGGGCAACGACCTCTTCATCAAGGTCACTGCCAACAAGAAGCGTGTGCACGAGCAGGAGCCTGTGCTCCTTACCTATAAGGTCTATACACAGGTCGACCTTACCCAGCTCGACGGCAAGATGCCCGATCTGAAGGGCTTCCACTCTCAGGAGGTACCACAGCCACAGCAGAAAGTGCTTCACACCGAGGTCATCAACGGCCGTCCTTACCGTTGTGTCACCTGGAGTCAGTACGTCATGTATCCTCAGATGACGGGCAAGCTCGAGATTCCTTCCATCACCTTCAAGGGTATCGTGGTTCAGCAGAACCGCAATGTCGACCCCATCGAGGCTTTCTTTAATGGCGGCTCGGGTTATGTGGAGGTGCATAAGGCTATCAAGGCGCCTGGCATTACCATTCAGGTGGACCCGCTGCCTGCACGTCCTGCCAACTTCTCGGGTGGAGTAGGCCGCTTCAATATCTCTGCCACGCTCGACAAGAACGACGTGAAGGCTGGCGATCCCATCAACATCCGTGTGGTAGTGGGAGGCATCGGAAACCTGAAACTCCTCAAGCAGCCTGTGCTCAACCTGCCGAAAGACTTCGACCAGTATGACGCCAAGATCACCGACAAGACCAAGCTCACCCAGAACGGTGTGGAGGGCAACATGGTTTACGACTTCCTCGCTGTTCCGCGCAACCAGGGCAAGTACACCATTCCATCGGTAGAGTTCACCTACTACGACACCAAGACCAATGCCTACCGCACCATCAAGACCCAGCCCTTCACCCTCACCGTGGAGCAGGGCGACGGCTCAGACGGTTCGTCGTCGGCCAACTACAGCAATGCCGACAAGGACATTCATGCCCTGAAGTTGGGCAAGAGCAAGCTTTGCGACATCGACGATATGTTCTATGGCAGCTTTGGTTATTGGACGAGTCTGATGGTGCCTCTCATCGCCTTCATCGGTCTGCTCATCGCCTTCCGCCGCCGTGCCATCGAGAATGCCGACATCGTGAAGATGCGTTCCAACAAGGCCAACAAGATAGCCACCAAGCGACTCAAGAAGGCACGCACCCTGATGATGGCCCGCAAGCAGGGCGAGTTCTTCGACGAGGTGCTCAGAGCCTTGTGGGGCTACGTCAGCTACAAGCTCAATATGCCTGTCGAACAGCTCTCGCGCGAGAATATTCAGGATAAGCTGTTGGCTCACTCCGTTGATGCCGACACCATAGAGAAGTTTACCCAGGCTCTCGACGAGTGTGAGTTTGAGCGCTATGCTCCTGGCGACCCTGCCGGCAATATGAACAAGACTTTCGATTCAGCCATGACTGCTATTATGGAAATAGAGAATGCCATCAAGGCTGCCCGCAAGCAGGGCAAGAAGACTTCTGCCCGTCAGGGCGACTATACCTTCGGTGTGGTGCTGCTGCTCATCTTCATGGGCTTCAGCCTCTCTGCCTCTGCTGTCACCAAGCAGAACGCCGACATCGAGTACACCAAGGGCAACTATCAGCAGGCCATCAAGGACTATGAGGACCTGCTCAAGAACGGTGTTTCGCCCGAAGTCTACTACAACCTCGGCAATGCCTATTATCGCACCGACAACATCAACAAGGCTGTCCTGGCTTACGAACGTGCCCATCTGCTGTCGCCCGGCGACGAGGATATCAACTTCAACCTGCAGTTTGCTAGCAGCAAGACCATCGACAAGATCACTCCTGTCAGCGAGATGTTCTTCGTCACCTGGTACAAGGCGCTGGTCAACTTCACCAGTGTCGACAACTGGGCCAAGACGGGCATCCTGTCCATCATCCTTGCCTTGGTATTGGTGCTGGTCTATCTCTTCGCGCCCCAGTTGCCGTTGCGCAAGGCCGGCTTCTTCGGCGGCATCCTCTTCTTTGTCGTCTTCCTCTTGAGTTCGCTCTTTGCCTATCAGCAGAAAAAGATACTCGTCAACCGCACGGGCGCCATCATCGTGGCTCCTACGGTCAATGTCAAGAAGACTCCTTCCCGACAGAGCGCCGACCAGTTCGTCATTCATGAGGGAACGCGTGTCGACATCACCGACCGCTCTATGGATGGCTGGCGTGGCATCCACCTGGCAGATGGAAGAGATGGATGGATAGAAACCAAACAACTGGAGGAAATATGATGTTTGTCTCATGTCTTCTCACCGATCTCGAGGTGCTCCACTTCTTCAATGGAAGCGACAATCTGTTCATCGACCAGTTAGCGCTCGTCCTTACGTCGGGGCTCACCTGGATACCGCTTTATCTCACCCTCTTCTACATCATTGTGCGCAACAATGAGACGATGGCGCAGATTGGTCTGGCGGTAATGGGAGCACTCGTCTGTGTGGCTCTTTCCGAGGGTATCACCGATGGCGTGGTAAAACCCTTGGTGGAACGATGGCGCCCCAACAACGACCCCATCCTGAAATACACCATTCAGGTGGTGGGCAACCTTCGTGGCAGTGGCTACAGCTTCTTCTCGGCTCATGCAGCCAACACCATGTCGATAGCGATGTTCTTCTCGCTCCTCATGAGGGGCAAGCGCCTCGCCATCGCCCTCTTCTCGTGGTCGCTGCTCAACTGTTGGACACGCCTGTATCTCGGCATGCACTATCCCTCCGACATTCTCTGCGGACTCCTTGTGGGTGCTGTCATCGGTGTCGTGTGCTACATAGGTTATCTGAAACTGTATTACAAGGTGTCACCCCACATCACATATATCTCCGACCAGTACACCCCCACGGGTTACGACCACGACGACATCGACAAGATACTCTGCATCCTGGCTTTTACCCTGGTCTATGCCTTCTTGCGGGCGATAGTCATGGCTGGAGGAGTGTAACATTAAAATTCAACCATAATGGATACAAAACATATAAAAATCACCGATTACAATTACCCCCTTCCTGATGAGCGCATTGCCAAGTTCCCCTTGGCGCAGCGCGACCATTCCAAACTCCTTCTCTACCGTCATGGTGAGGTAGGTGAGGATGTGTTCTACCATTTGCCGGAATACCTTCCCAAGGGCGGACTGATGGTTTACAACAATACCAAGGTGATTCAGGCGCGTCTGCATTTCCGCAAGGAGACGGGTGCCCTGATCGAGGTCTTCCTCATGGAGCCTGCCGATCCTACCGACTATGAGCTCATGTTCCAGACGGCTGGACATTGCTCATGGCTCTGCATGATAGGCAACCTGAAGAAGTGGAAGGAGGGCAGTCTGAAGCGTGACTTTGAGATCAAGGGGCATCAGCTTACACTCTCTGCCACCATGCGCCGTGGCGACGCCTTAGGCTCGGAGGCTGCCTCTATGGTGGCGAAGGGTGGTGGAACCAACTATTGGGTCGACTTCGACTGGGACAACACGCAGGTCTCCTTTGCCGAGATTCTCGAGACCGTGGGCGAGTTGCCTATTCCACCTTATCTCAACCGTGCCACCGAGGAGAGCGACAAGACTACCTATCAGACGGTTTACTCGAAGATAAAGGGCAGTGTGGCTGCTCCTACTGCCGGACTTCATTTCACCGATGCCGTGTTGCAGGACATCGACCGCCATGGCATTGAGCGTGAGGAGGTTACCCTTCATGTGGGCGCTGGTACTTTCAAGCCGGTGAAGAGTCTGGAGATAGAGGGTCACCGCATGCACACCGAGTATATCGTGGTGCACCGTCATACGTTGGAGAAGCTCCTGCAGCACCATTGCGAGGTGATTGCTGTGGGTACTACGAGTGTGCGAACCATCGAGAGCCTGTACTATATGGGCGTTTATCTGCTCTCTCATCCCGAGGCGACAGAAGACGACCTGCACGTTAACCAGTGGGATCCTTACGAGTTGTCGGCAGATGGCGGTTTGGTGAATGCCATTCAGCCTTCTCAGGCGATACAGGCCATCATCGACTATCTCGACCGCAATGGTCTGGAGGCTTTGCACACCAGCACGCAGATCATCATTGCCCCCGGCTATCAGTACAAGATAGTGAAGATGCTTATCACCAATTTCCATCAGCCTCAGAGCACTCTTCTCCTCCTCGTCAGTGCCTTCCTCCATGGCGACTGGAAGAAAGTGTACGACTATGCTCTGGCTCACGATTTCCGTTTCCTGAGCTATGGTGATTCTTCGTTGTTGATTCCGTAATTCATCGCGTGGTTAATGTCTGAAGTTGAGCAAAGTTCTGAAGTTTCGCAAGTTCTGCCCCTTCAGGGCGTGCTGCTTATATGGGCTCCATGGTACAAAGTTACGTATTACACTCCAGCTTCTTCAGGGCGTATTGGGTAATTCCAACCGTACAGTTCGAAAAACTTTAGTACCTATTCTTCCTGTATGTAAAGAATGCCAATACAAACTATGAATAAGAAGAAAGATTGACAAGCTGGATGAGGAATAAAATCACATAAGCCGTTCTGTAAGAGCCCATCAGGTGGTCTGTCTTGCCCGTCAAGTGGGCACTCAGGGAACAAGCGACGGGCATCGACTGAACAAGCGTTGGGCATCGACTGAACAAGCCTTGGGCATCGACTGAACAAGCGTTGGGCATTTATTGCCCATGCGGTGTGCATAGAGTGCCCAAAAGTCTGGAAATTCTTGGGCACTCCTTACAGATCAGCGGCTTTGCTTTTATGCATGATGCCTCATGACGATTTTGTGATACTTAGATGACGTTTTTATGATACTTCTATCAGATTTATGATACTTCCATGATACTTCTTGTAAGATAATTCAAAATGTATCATTCTTCTATCTTATTATATGTCAGTTATTTATCTTTACGTTCAGCAAAAAAATGATACTTTGATACTTTTTTTATAAAAAAACTTTTTCGTATGAGCACATACTCAACAGTAAATCCAAAAAGTATCTGATATGAAATCTTATAGATTGAGTCCACTTGAAAAAGTAGAAACTCACATTTTTTGTCTTTGTGACTTGTTGATAATCAATAGCTGGTTTTCGTAAAATAGACTTTTTCAGGTGGACTATAGATTGAATCCACTTGAAAAAGTCAATTTTGATAATTTCTTCAAATGTAACCATCTGATAATCAAATAGCATTTTGTAGGGAACAGAACCAAAAGCTACTTTTTGAAGTGGACTCATTAATTTAAGTTTATCAAGTAAGCTCCACACGCTCAGAACCAACGGTCACCGGCTGAATGGAATTGAAAATCACCGGCTGAATGGAATTGAAATTCGCTGTTCGAAGGGTAAAGGGCAGAAACTCTAATAAGCAGCACGCCCTGAAAGGGCAGAAGCTCATAGCCCAGGGCATCGCCCTGGGTTGTTACGGGCGTTAGCCTATCGCCCTGTAAGGGCAAAAGCTTTAACATTCCAGGCAAAATTCAAAGCTTTTGCCCTTACAGGGCGCCTTGTTGACTGGCATTATACCCAGGGCGTTGCCCTGGGCTAAGAGCTTTTGGGCCTTCAGCCCGACTTGAACCGCATTCGAAACATCAGCCCCTTAACATGAAACACCTTATCAGCAGGAAGGCTCCATCGCCCCCTAATTTTCCTTCCAGAAGGCAGGTGTGAAGATCACGAGTACGGTAAAGATTTCCAGACGGCCGATGAGCATCATGAGCGAACAGAACCACTTGGCCAGATCGGGCAGCTCGCTCCACGACATGGTGGGTCCAATCTCTGTTCCCAAGGTTGGTCCTACGTTTCCCACGCAACTCAGCGTGATGGTGATGGCATTGGTGTTGTCGATTCCCATCGCTATCATCGTGAACGAGATGATGACGCAGATGATGAGGTAGATGGTGAGGAACGCCAGCAGCGTGACACGTTTCTGCATGGGCACGTTCACCCCGTCGATCTTGAGCGGCAGCACGGCGTTGGGGTGCAATATCTGTCGGAACTCATTCTTCACCATGCGCAGCAGGATGACGCCACGGATGCATTTCAGTCCACCGCTCGTACTGCCCGAGCAGGCACCTATAAACATACACATCGACAGCACCACCCATGTGACGTGAGGCCAGAGTGCGGCATCGTCGTTGAAGAGACCAGTGGTCGTGATAAACGAAACCACCTGGAAGATGGCGCTGCGGAAGGCGTGCTCCATGTCGTAGTTGCGCATCACCATGAGTTCTACCATGATGAAGACGCTGAAGACCGTGACGAGGAAGATGTAGAATCGGAACTCGGAGTTGCGGAACAGTTCCTTGATCTTAAACTTGATGACGGCGGCATAGAGCAGTGTGAAGTTGACACCCGATAGGAAACAGAAGAACGTACAGATGTATTCGAGCGATGGCGAATGGAAGAACTCGGTACTGGTGTTGTGGGTGGAGAAGCCTCCCGTTGCCGTAGTCGTCATGGCATAGTTGAAGCTGTCGAAAAGTCCCATTCCCGCCACATAATACGACAGGATGCAGGCGATGGTGAGCACGAGATAGGTGCTCCAAATCCACTTTGCCGATGTGGAGAGACGTGGATGCAACTTGGTCTTGATAGGGCCTGTGGCTTCGGCGGCAAACACCTTGGTCTGTCCACCTACGAGCGATGGCAGCAGGGCGATGGTGAAGAACACGATACCCAGTCCGCCTATCCACTGTGTGAGTGATCGCCAGAACAGCAGTCCGTGCGGAAAGCACTCCACGTCGTCGAGTATGGTGGCTCCAGTGGTGGTGAATCCCGACATCGTCTCGAAGTAGGCATCGGTGAAGTGGTTGATGTAGCCGCTCACCATGAAGGGCAGCGTGCCGAAGAGGCTGAAGATAATCCACGATAGCGAGACAACGAGATAGGCGTCGCGTCGCGACATGGAGTTGTCGGCTCCGTGTCCTCGCCATTTCAGGATGAGTCCTCCGCCAATGGTGGTCAGCGTTGCCACGATAAAGGCAAAGATGTCTTCCTGCTGATAGTAGACAGCTACCAGCAGACTGAGCAGCAGCAGCGAAGCCTCAATGAAGAGCAGCTGCCCCAGAACCTTGTATATCAGTTTCCAGTTGATCATTCTTTTTGTTCAAGTTTTCTCAAGTGAGGGAAGTTTTAAGAAGTTAATGGAAGTTCCCATTACCTCCCATCATACAAAGTATTTTTCTATCTTCTTCATATTGATGTTGTGGCAGAATACCATGACCGAGTCGCCCGCTTCAATCTGCGTGTTGCCCGAAACGAGCATTCCCTCCTCGCCACGCACCAGTCCGCCGATGGTCACGCCGATGGGCATTCCCAGGTCCTTGACAGGTTTCTTGGTTACCTTGGATCCTTCTTTGGCGATGAACTCCGCCACGTCGGCGTTGGCATTCATGAGAAATCTCACGTTCATCACGTCGGCGTCGAGCATCATCTGATAGATGTAGCTGGCGGCAATCACCTTCTTGTTGATGATGGTTCCGATGTCGAGGCTCTCAGCCATGCTCACGTAGTCGACGTTCTCTACGGCAGCCACGGTCTTTCTCACTCCCATGCGCTTGGCTGTGAGGCATGCCAGGATATTGGTCTCTGCGTTTCCCGTCAGCGCCACGAAAGCCTGCGTGCTGCGTATTCCCTCCTCGTTGAGCAGCGGGATGTCGCGTCCGTCGCCATGGATGACGAGTGTCTTGTTCTCGTCGAGTATTTCGTTGAGGTACTCACACCGTGCCTCGTCCTTCTCGATGATTTTGCACTCCATGTATTCGGGCATTTTCTTCACGGCTCTCACGGCCGTGCGTCCTCCGCCCATAATCATCACGTTCTTCACGTCCACATAGTGCTCCTTGCCCACTATTTTTCGGATGTAGGGAATATAGTTGCGAGTGGTCATGAAGTAAGCCAGGTCGTAGAGTTTCAGCTCGTCGTTACCGCCGGGGATGATGGTTTCGTCGCCTCGCTTGATGGCCACTACGTGGTAGGGGTCGTTGGGTCCGCTGATGTCCTTGAGCGGCTGGTTCAGTATCTCGCAGGTCTGTCGCAGCTTGATGCCGAGCATTACCAGGGCACCGTCGTGCACGTCCCATCGCTGTCTCACCCAACTCATCTTCAGTCCGTTGTTGATGTCGACAGCGGCGAGCATCTCTGGATATATCAGCTTGCTGATGCCCAGTCCCTGGAAGAACTCCTGTGCCTGCGGATCCATGTATTCGGGGTTGTCCACGCGTGCCACCGTTCGCTTGGCTCCCAGGTTTTTCGCCAGGATGCTGGCAGTGATATTGGTGCTCTCCAATGGTGTGACAGCGATGAAGAGGTCGGCGACTGCCGTTCCCGCATCTCGCAAAATCTTCAGGCTCGTAGGCTTTCCCACCATGGTGAGTAGGTCGCAGTCGGAGCCGATGCTTGCCAGCCGCTCCTCGCTCTCGTCGATGAGTGTTATCTCCTCGTTGCTGCGTGACAGGAGTCTCGCCAGATGCGTTCCGATGGCGTATGCGCCAGCAATGATGATTTTCATTCTTTTATAATAGCTTTTTTGATTGATTTCTTATCCATGTGTACGATTTCTCTGAGCTGTGCTATCGTGCCGTGTTCCACAAACTCGTCGGGCAGTCCCATGCGGATGACGTGAGGATGATAGTCGTGGTCGCTCATCCATTCCAGGACGGCAGAGCCGAAGCCACCCATGCGCACGCCGTCCTCGATGGTTACGATGCGGTTGAATCTGCTACCTATCTCGTGGAGCAGTTTCTCGTCGAGCGGTTTCAGGAATCGCATGTCGTAGTGGGCCACGCTCAGTCCCTCCGTCTCTTTCTCCACTTCGGCTATGGCCTCGGCAGCATCGTTTCCGATAGGTCCGAGGGTGAGCACAGCCACGTCAGTGCCTTCCTTCAGTTTTCTGCCCGTTCCGGTCATGATTTCCTGCATGGGGTTTCGCCAGTCGGTGAGCACACCGTTGCCTCTGGGGTAGCGTATCACGTAGCAACCGTGGTGGGGCAACTGGGCCGAGTACATCAGGTTGCGCAGCTCGTGCTCGTTCATAGGCGATGCGATGGTGAGGTGGGGCACAGGCCGCAGCGCCGCCAGGTCGAAGGCCCCGTGGTGTGTGGGTCCGTCCTCGCCCACGAGTCCAGCCCTGTCGAGACACAGCACCACGGGCAGACTGAGCAGCGCCATGTCGTGTATGATGTTGTCGTAGGCTCGCTGTGCGAACGAGCTGTATATGTTGCAGAACGGCATGAGTCCGTCCTTTGCCATTCCTGCCGAGAAGGTGACGGCGTGTCCTTCGGCTATGCCCACGTCGAACACTCTGTCGGGCATCTGCTTCATCATGATGCTCATGGAGCATCCGGTGGGCATGGCGGGCGTTACACCCACGATGTTGTGGTTCTGCCGTGCCAGTTCGAGCAGGGTGTTTCCGAAGACGTCCTGATATTTGGGCGGCTGGTTGTTGGTGTCGCTCACTAATCGCTCGCCCGTCTCGGGATCAAACTTTCCTGGTGCGTGCCAGATGGTGGCGCTTTTCTCTGCAGGCTCGTAGCCCTTGCCCTTGGTGGTGTGCAGGTGGAGCAACTTGGGGCCTTTCATGTCCTTGAGTTGTCGCAGCACGCGCACCACTTCGCGTATGTCGTGTCCGTCGAAGGGTCCGAAGTACCGTATGTTCATTCCCTCGAAGATGTTCTGCTGGTGGCTCAGTGCCGACTTCAGCGCGTTGTTCAGTCTCAGTATTCCCTTTCGCCTGTCATCGTTGAGGTAGCCTTTCGAGTGCAGCCATTGCGAGGCCTTGAACCTCAGTCGGTTGTAGGTATCGTTGGTGTCGAGGTTGAGCAGGTATTTCTCCATACCTCCCACGGCTCGGTCGATACTCATATCGTTGTCGTTGAGTATGATGAGCAGGTCGTTGGGCGTGCTCGATACGTTGTTGATTCCCTCGAAGGCGAGTCCTCCGCTCATGGCTCCGTCGCCTATCACTGCCACTACGTGCCTGTCGTTCTCCCCCTTCTGCTTGGCGGCCACGGCCATGCCGAGCGCCGCCGAAATCGAGTTGCTGGCGTGCCCGCAGGCAAAGGTGTCGTATTCGCTCTCTAAGGGAGTGGGGAAGGGGCGTATGCCGTGCAGCCTTCGGTTGGTGCAGAAGGCGTCGCGCCGCCCGGTCAGTATCTTGTGGCCATAGGCTTGATGGCCCACGTCCCACACGATGCGGTCGTAGGGTGTATTATATATATAATGTAGGGCTACGGTGATTTCGACGACACCCAGCGAGGAGGCGAAATGTCCGGGGTTGACCGCCACCTCTTCGATGATGTCCTCGCGCAGTTCCCTGCAGAGTTCCGGCAGCTCGTCGATGCTCAGCTTGCGCAGGTCTTCGGGATACTTGATATTGCTTAAAAGGCTAAACTTCTCTTTGTCCATGTCTTCATCTCATGAATAACCATGCAAAGGTAGTATTTTTTTTTCAGTATATGTCATTTTTGTCCGATTTATTTCTGTTTTCCCACATTTTCTTCGTATATTTGCATCCCGACAAATCAATAATATCACAACATAATGAGAAAAAACATCTTCCTTTTAGGAGCCTTGCTGGCCGTTTCAGCCGCCACGATGGCTCAGACCAAGCAGGGAGGCATCTCGGCGCAGATGCTCTCGCAGATCGAGAAAATGCAGAAGACATCGGCTGCCGACAAGGCGCTCTTCAATGCCATCGCTGCCAACAGTATCGACGACTTGGTGAAGAACCGTGCCAATGCAGGTCCTGTTGACACTCACTTCAGCGTGGAGACTCCCGCGCAGCGTATCCACAACCAGAAGAGCTCTGGCCGTTGCTGGATGTTCAGCGGCATGAACGTGCTGCGTGCCAACTTCGCCAAGGCTCATGCCGACTCCCTGGCTGTGGAGTTCTCGCAGGACTATCTCTTCTTCTACGACCAGTTGGAGAAGGCCAACCTCATGCTTCAGGGCGTCATCGACCATGCACGCAAGTCCATCGAGGATCCTCAGGTGCAGTTCTTCTTTAAGAGTCCGCTCAACGACGGTGGAACCTTCTGCGGCGTAGCCGACCTGGCAGCCAAGTACGGACTGGTGCCTATGAGCGCGATGCCCGAGACCTATTCGAGCGAGAATACCAACAAGATGAGCCGTCTCGTGGCAAGCAAGCTGCGTGAGTACGGACTGGAGCTTCGCCGCATGGCTGCTGCCGGCAAGAACGCCAAGCAGATAGCGGCCCGCAAGACCGAGATGCTCGCCACCGTCTATCACATGCTATGCCTCACCCTGGGCGAGCCTGTCAAGGAGTTCAGCTACGCCTTCCGCAACAAGGACGGCAAGCAGATGGGCGATGCGAAGACCTATACTCCCAAGAGTTTCTACGACGCTACCGTGGGCAAGGAACTCAACGGTACCTTTATCATGGTGATGAACGACCCACGCCGCCCCTACCACAAGACCTACGAGGTGGAGTACGACCGCCACACCTACGACGGCCACAACTGGAAGTATCTCAACCTGCCTATGGACGAGATTGCCAGCCTCGCCATCGCCTCGCTCAAGGACGGTCGCAAGATGTACTCCAGCTACGATGTGGGCAAGCAGTTCGACCGCAAGCGCGGTTATCTCGACCTCGACAACTATGATTATGCCTCGCTCTTCGGCACCACGTTCCCTATGAACAAGGCCGAGCGCATCAGCACCTTCGACAGCGGTTCTACCCACGCCATGACGCTCACCGCCGTCGACCTCGACGCCAATGGCAAGCCGCTGAAGTGGAAGGTGGAGAACAGCTGGGGCGCCGACAACGGACAGAAGGGCTGTCTCATCATGACCAACCGCTGGTTCAATGAGTACATGTTCCGCCTCGTGGTCGACAAGCAGTATGTTCCTGCCCAGCTCCTCAAGGAGTTCGACCAGAAGCCAGTGATGCTTACAGCCGACGATCCTCTCTTCCAGTTAGAAGACTAATCATCCCAAATTACTCAACTTTCGTACTTACGGAAGTTGAGTAATTTTTTTTATCATCACTTTTATTCTTTTTTGAATAATTTTCGTACCTTTGCCCCAAAAATAGAGAATATCATGCAAGAAATGAAGACCCGCGAGCGCATCATCGCTCTTGTCAATAAGGAAGTAGTTCCCGCCATCGGCTGCACCGAACCGATGGCTGTGGCGTTGTGTACGGCCAAGGCAGCCACTCTGTTGGGCAAGCGTCCCGACAGCATCGAGGTGCTGCTCAGCCCCAATATGCTCAAGAATGCCATGGGCGTGGGCATTCCCGGCACCGGAATGATCGGCCTGCCCATCGCTGTAGCCTTGGGTGCCCTTATCGGCAAGCCCGAATATGAGCTCGAAGTGCTCAAAGACCTCACCCCCGAAGCTCTGCAGCAGGGCAAGCGCTACATTGAGGATGCCGACATTGACATCAAGCTGAAGCAGGGCATCGTCGAGAAACTCTACATCGAGGTTGTTTGTCATTCGGGTAAAGACCAGGCTGCCGCCATCATCGCGGGCAGCCACACCCACTTTGTCTTTGCCGAGCGCAACGACGAGGTGGTGCTCGACGAGCGACAGCCCGGAGGCGCCGATGAGGACGACACCGACATACAACTTTCCATGCGCATGGTCTACGACTTCGCCATGACAGCTCCCCTCGACGAGATCAGCTTCATTCTGAAGACCAAGGAGTACAACATGCGGGCAGCCGAGCTCTCCATCAAGGGCAACTACGGCCATTGCTTAGGCAAGACCATGGACCGTCCCATGAGTCACGGCATCTTCGGCAACAGCATCTTCTCGCACATCATCTCGCGCACCGCATCGGCATGCGACGCCCGTATGGGAGGAGCCATGATTCCCGTGATGAGCAACAGCGGCAGCGGCAACCAGGGCATCTGTGCCACCAATCCTGTTGCCGTCTATGCCCTCGAGAACGAGAACACCGAGGAAGAGCTCATCCGAGCCCTCATGCTCAGCCATCTCACCGCCATCTACATCAAGCAGAGCCTCGGCAAGCTGTCGGCGCTGTGCGGCTGCGTGGTGGCGTCCATAGGCAGCAGTTGCGGCATCACCTATCTTATGGGCGGTGACTATCAGCGCATCTGCAACTCGGTGAAGAATATGGTGGCCAACCTTACGGGCATGATCTGCGACGGAGCCAAGCCCAGTTGTTCGCTTAAGATTTCGTCGGGAGTCAGCACCGCTCTGCTCTCCTCGCTGCTCGCCATGGAGGGTCGTTGTGTCACTTCTGCCGAGGGCATCGTCGACGACGATGTAGATCGCTGCATCCACAACCTCACCTCCATCGGTGCCGATGCCATGCGTATCACCGACGATATGGTGCTCAACATCATGACTCATAAGTAACTCTTTGCAGAAGAAAAGCTGCATCTCAGCAAAATATTCAAGCAAGCTTGATATTCTGCATTCGATTTGCATTTTCTTGCACCGTTTACCAATGAAAGTGCTCAGGGAGCCTCGCAGGGGGCATCTATTACGACCAAGAGAGGTCACAATAGACGGCAGGCGCTGGTCATCTATTAAGACCCAAAAGGGGCACTATCGGGCAGCTGACAAAGTATCAAACTATCATTTACACAACTTCTGTAAATCTACTACTTTTTCCTGAACATTCCAAGAAAAAGAGAAAAAAGTGTAAGCGTAAACAAAGATTAATGCTTCAATGTGTTGGGGGGCATAGGAATTTGAGTGAAGTGTTGTGGGTTGTGCTGCGAAAGTCTGATAAGCAGGGGCTAATGAGTAAACGAAAAAAGGAAGAGAACATAGTGGCTCTCTTCCCTTTGGGTTTCATGTTCCTTGCCGATGGGCAGGGGGAACAGAATATTTGCTGAAAACAATCTTACACGAGTGTGGCGACAATTTCCTCGCGAGTGCCGGGGAGCATGTCGATGACTGGAATCTCGGGCATGGTGTAGCAGCCTGGCTGCAGACGGAAGGTGGCGCGAGCCACGTTGACCAATACCTGAGCAGTGAGAGCAGGGTTGTTGATGCTCATGTTGAACTCGAAACGCTGGTTCTGAGTCTTGCCCGAAACGCCCTTGCGAACGAGGTTCACACCATGGCCCATGTCCTTGACATCATCGACTGAGGCTACAGCAAAGACGTGGGTCTCGTCGTGAGCGAAGTAAGGGTCGGCCTTAATCTCGGCAGTTACGTCCTCGAGCTTGGCGCCTTCCTCCAACTCTACGTACACCATGCGGCGGTGAATGCCCTCGCCCAATGGGATGGTGACAGAGAGAGCCTCCTTGACACCCTGCTTGCTGCGTACGCAAACAGAGTGGCCCATGCTCATACCAGGACCGAAGTTGGTATAGGTAAGACCCTTGGGAGCAAGGCTTTCCATGAGCACGCGCACTACTGAGTCAGAACCTGGATCCCAGCCAGCAGAGATGACGCTCACCTTGCCTGCCTTCTTGCAGTTTTCCATCTGGCTGGTACGATAGTCGAGGATGCCGGTATGGATATCGTAGCTGTCGACGGTGTTGATGCCGAGAGCCACTATCTTGGCAGAGTATTCTGGGCAGGAACGGGTAGGAGTGGCGAGGATGGCTACATCCACGTCCTTCAGCTTGGTGATGTCGTCTACTACATCATAATCAGCCAGTTCGGCTGGTTTGTTCTTGTCGCCCTGACGGCGTACGATGCCTGCAATCTCAAAATCGGGAGCTGCCTCGAGTGCCTCGACGGTGAACTTACCGATATTGCCGTAACCTACTACGGCTGCTCTAAATTTCTTCATTGTATTCTTTCTTTTATTTGTTGTTTGTTCAGTTTCCAGTTGCAAAAGTATAGCTTTTATTCGAGAAAACAAACGTTTTAATAGTTTTTTAACTATAAGAACCGACAAATAGTTGTAAAATCATAGCTTTTAGGTATGTTTTTGTAGGATAGTGTAAGGATGGTGGGGTGAGAATACTTACAGATTGAAAGAAGGAGGGCAAATGCAGGAATTGAATTCTTGAGCTTCTCTAACTTCTTTTAATTTTCTCATTTGCAAAAGTGGAGCAAAAACATTTTCCCCCTCTTTGGCAATAATAGCGCCGAATGTGCGTTTATTATATAATCGTATGCGCATGGGCGCGATGACGAGAGATGTGAAATCATAAAATTATTAACGACAATCATGATTGAATATATACATGGCGACCTGACCGAGCTGACGCCGACACAGGCCGTTATCGAGACCGCGGGCGTGGGTTATGCGCTCAGTATCTCGCTCAACACATATACTGCCATACAGGGTAAGAGAGAGGCTAAACTGTACGTTCATGAAGTACTGGTGACAGGTGGAAGAGACGACTCGTTCACCCTCTATGGCTTTGCCTCGAAGCAGGAGCGAGAGCTTTACCGTCTTCTCATCACCGTATCGGGTGTGGGAGCCGGCACGGCGAGGATGATTCTCTCGTCGATGTCGCCACGCGAGCTGTGCAACGTTATCTCCACTGCCAATGAGGCGATGCTCAAGGGCGTGAAGGGCATAGGACTGAAGACAGCCCAGCGCATCATCATCGACCTGAAGGACAAGATCGTAAGCATGGGAATAGCCGAAGAGCTGCCTGCCAACGGAGGAAACGTGGACATGGTGAACAACGGCGTGAAGGACGAGGCGGTGAGCGCACTCACCATGCTCGGATTCTCGCCAGCGCCATCGTCCAAGGTGGTGGTCGACATCCTGAAGGAACAGCCCGACCTGAAGGTGGAACAGGTGATCAAGACGGCTCTGAAACGAATAAAATGACGAAAAAGAAGAAACGAGTGTAGATGTTGATAAGACGAAAATATAAATATGCCTTTCTGTTGATGGCATTGCTGATGGTCTCGGTCATCGGCAATGCCTTTGGCTTGTCGTACTGGCAGGACAACAGAACGCGGCAGCGAGCTGCACAGAACCGCAATGCCAACGCAGCCAGTAGGAAGCAGACGGCTGCCACGACGAAAAAGGCTGCCACGGCAGCAGGAAAGCCCGGCATCACGGCCCAGCCCATCCTCGCCGACGAGGACACCATACCCGACTCGCTGCTGCACACACGATGGCCTGTACAGCGCACACAGCCCATCAGCACGGGCGACCTGTATCAGAGTCCGTTAGACCTGCAGCGCCCCGACAACATGAAATACCACGTGGAGTACAACGACACGCTGGGCCGCTACGTCATCGGCAACAAGCTGGGCGGCGCATGGCTCTCGGCTCCCATCATGATGACGCCTGCCGAGTACATGGCATGGAGCGAGCTCAACGAGCGACGTGCCTACTACCGCAAGCAGAACGACGAGATATACAAGGCCAAGGGAAAGGAGAAATTTGACTTCACCGACATGCACTTCGACCTGGGACCTGCCGAGAAAATCTTCGGTCCCGGAGGCATCCGAGTGCGCACGCAGGGAACTGCCGAGCTGAAGTTTGGCATCAACAAGAAGAGTGTGGACAACCCCTCGCTGCCCATCCGCAACCGCAAGACCACGATGATGGAGTTTGATGAGAAGATCAACCTCAACGTCAACGGAAAGGTGGGCGACAAGGTGAACATGAACCTCAACTACAACACCGATGCCACCTTCGACTACGACGCGCAGAACATGAAGCTGAAGTACGACGGCAAGGAAGACGAGATCATCAAGCTCGTGGAGGCAGGCAACGTGTCGTTCCCCTCCAACTCGTCGCTCATCCGCGGTGCCAGCAGCCTCTTCGGTGTGCGCACCGATATGCAGTTTGGTAAACTGAAGTTGCAGACCGTCCTGTCGCAGAAGAAATCGTCGTCGAAGAGCGTGTCGTCGAAGGGAGGCGTGCAGCTCACACCCTTCGAGATCAATGTGGCCGACTATGAGGAGAACCGACACTTCTTCCTCTCGCGATACTTCCGCGACCACTACGACGCATGGATGCAGAAACTGCCCAACCTCACCACTGGCGTCACCATTAACCGAGTGGAGATTTGGGTAACCAACAAGACTGCCACCACCACCAACACCCGAAACATCATAGCCCTCACCGACCTGGGCGAGGCCTCGAATATAAGCAACCCCATGTGGGCGGCTTCAGGAACGGCCGTGCCCTCCAACAGAGCCAACAGCGAGTACGACGCCATGGTGAACCAGTATGCCGCAGCACGCGACATCGACCAGGCCGCCACCGTGCTCGAAGGAGCAGGACTGAAGGGCGGCGACGACTTCGAGAAGCTGGAGAGCGCCAGGCTGCTCTCCTCGTCGGAATATACGGTGAACACAGCCCTCGGCTACGTGTCGCTGAGGAGCGGACTGCAGACCGACCAGGTGCTGGCTGTGGCCTACGAGTACACCTACGGCGGTGTTACCTATCAGGTGGGCGAGTTCGCATCCGACATCACCGACACCCGACAGGGACTCTTCGTCAAGTCGCTCAAGAACGCCAGCAACAACCCGCAGCAGGGCAACTGGGACCTGATGATGAAGAACGTGTATTACCTTGCATCGCAGGTGGAGAAGGAGAAGTTCCGACTCGACGTGAAGTATCAGAGCGACTCTACGGGCGTCTACCTCAACTACATTCCCGAGGCGAAGGTGAAAGACCAGCCCATCATCAAGGTGCTGGGAGCCGACCGACTCGACAACAACAACAATCCCCACAGCAACGGCTACTACGACTACGTGGCTGGCTACACCGTATCGGAAGGACGCGTCTTCATCCCCAAGGCCGAGCCTTTCGGAAGCTATCTCTACACCTATCTCAAGGGCAAGGGCATCGCCGACGAGGTGGCGAAAAAGTATGCCTTCACCGAACTCTACGACAGCACCAAGACCGTGGCGAAGCAGATAGCCGAGAAGAACAAATTTCAACTTGTGGGACAGTTTCGCGGAACTTCCGCCAACGTCATCTCCTTAGGCGCATACAACGTGCCACAGGGTTCGGTGCTCGTCACGGCAGGAGGTGTGACCCTTACCGAAGGCTCCGACTACGCGGTGGACTACAATGCCGGCGAGGTGACTATCCTCAACCAGAGCATCATCGACGCTGGAACACCCGTCAATGTGTCGCTCGAGAGCAACACCGACTACGGACAGATGCGCAAAACCATGTTTGGCGTGAACTGGGAGTACGACTTCTCGAAGAACTTCCAAATCAGCGGAACCCTGCAGCACCTCACCGAACAGGCCCTCACCACCAAGGTGACCATGGGCGCAGAGCCTCTCAGAAACACCCTCGTGGGCTTCAACCTCAACTGGAAGCGCGAGAGCCAGTGGCTCACCAACATGCTCGACAAAATACCGTTCCTGCACCTCACGCAGCCATCCTACATCTCGTTCACAGGCGAGTTTGCCAAACTCTTTGCAGGACAGGCCAGCGGAACGCAGGACAACGCATCCTATCTCGACGACTTCGAGAACACCAAGAATACCATCGACGTCATGTCGCCCACATCGTGGGTGCTCTCCAGCGTGCCCTCGTCAAACTTCCGTCAGGACTACAACGACAAGACGGGGCTGACCAGCGGATTCCGACGCAGCCGTCTGGCTTGGTACACCATCGACCCGCTCTTCACACGACGGGGCAGCTCGCTCACACCAGGACACATCAAGAGCGACCTGGCACAGTTGTCCAACCACTATGTGCGTGAGGTCTATGTGCGCGAGCTCTTTCCACTGCGCCAGCAAAACTCCTACAGCGGAGCCACCAACACGCTGAGCGTGCTCAACCTCGCCTACTATCCTGCTGAGCCAGGTCCTTATAACTTCAACCCCGACCTGCAGCCCGACGGAACCCTCGCCATGCCACAGCAGAACTGGGGAGGCATGATGCGCAAACTCGACACCAACGACTTCGAGCAGGCCAACGTGGAGTACATCGAGTTCTGGATGCTCGACCCCTTCATCTACTCGCGCGAGCAGGCCGACGCTGCCCAGTATGGCGGCGACTTCTATATCAATCTCGGCGAGATAAGCGAGGACATCCTGCGCGACGGAAAGAAATTCTATGAGAGCGGAATGCCCGTGGACGGAACGTCAAACTTCACCTACACACAATGGGGAAAGATTCCCGCACAGAGCACCGTGACCTATGCCTTCGCCACCACGAAGGGAAGCCGCGCACTGCAGGACGTGGGATTCAACGGACTCAACGACGAGGAGGAACGCGACTACTACAAGAACGCCTATCTCAGCCAGATACAGGGCAAGGTGAACCAGGCGGTGTTTGACAGCATCTACAATGACCCTGCTCGCGACGACTACCACTACTACCGTGGCAGCGACTGGGACCAGATGAAGGCACCCATCCTGTACAGATACAAGTTTATCAACAACCCACAGGGCAACTCGCCCGACAGCGACAGCCGCACCGAGAGCTACGACACTTCCTACAAGTCGACGCCCGACGTGGAGGACATCAACCAGGACTTCACCCTCAACGAATACGAGAAATACTATCAGTATCACGTGAGCATACGACCCGAAGACCTGCAGGTGGGCTCCAACTTCATCGTCGACAAGCGAAGCTACACGCCCACACTGCGCGACGGCAGCAAGCCCACCGTCACCTGGTATCAGTTCCGCATTCCCGTAGACCAGTACGAGAAGAAGGAAGGCAACATCAACGACTTCTCCAGCATACGCTTCATGCGCATGTTCCTCACCAACTTCCGCAAGCCCATCGTGCTGCGTTTCGGCACACTCGACCTGGTAAGGGGCGAGTGGAGAACCTACGACCAGCTGCTGGGCGCTGCCAACAGCGGCACGCTCGAGGCCAGTGCGGTGAGCATAGAGGAGAATGCCGAGAAGACACCTGTCAACTATGTGCTGCCACCGGGCATACAGCGCGAGCAAGACCCCACGCAGCCACAGCTTGTCGAGGCCAACGAGCAGTCGCTCAGCCTCGTGGTCAAGAACCTGAGCACGGGCGAGGCCAAGGCGGTGTACAAAAACACCACCCTCGACCTGCGACAGTACAAGTGCATGCAGATGTTTGTTCACGCCAACGCCCTGGAACAGGACGTCACCTCGCTGCAGGACAACCAGGCTTCGGTGTTCATCCGTCTGGGAAGCGACTACAAGAACAACTACTACGAGTACGAAATACCGCTGAAGCTCACACCGGCACGCAACAACTACAGCCGATACAGCTACGAGGACTGCCGTGCCGTGTGGCCCGAGGAGAACATGCTCGACGTGGCGCTCACCGTCTTCACCGCACTCAAGAAGGCGCGCAACCAGGCCAAGTCGCAAGGCATGGCTTCCTTCTCGGCACCCTATTCAGCCTACGACTCCAACCATCCCAACAACAAGATCACCATCATGGGTAATCCTACACTCGGAGAGGTGAAAACCATGATGATAGGCGTGCGCAACAACGCCGGAGAAATCAAGAGTGTGGAGGTGTGGGTCAACGAGCTGCGTCTGCTCGACCACAACAGCAAGGGCGGATGGGCTGCCAACGGAAACCTCAATGTGCAGCTCTCTGACCTGGGAAGCGTCAACGCCACAGGTAAATATCAGAGCGAGGGATTCGGCGGTCTGGAGGACGGAGTGGCAAGCCGATCCACCGACACCTACAGCTCGTACAGCGTCACCACCAACCTCGAGCTCGGAAAGTTCTTCCCCGACAAGGCCAAGGTGAGCATACCTTTATATTACAGCATCACCAAGGAGAAGACCTCGCCCAAGTACAACCCGATGGACACCGACATGGAACTCAAGGACGCACTCGACGCGGCTGGATCGCGACACGAGCGCGACTCCATAGAGAGCATCGCCGTGACAAAGGTCACCAATACCAACTTTTCCATCTCCAACGCAAGGGTAGGAATCTCCACCAAGCGTCACCCCATGCCATACGACCCTGCCAACTTCTCCTTCTCCTACAGCCACTCGCACCAGCGAACCACGGGCGAGACCACCGTTTACGAGAAAGAGGACAACTGGCGTGGAGCACTCGACTATTCGTGGACTCCGGTCTACAAGGCGTGGGAGCCGTTCAAGAAGATAAAGAACCGCAGCAAGTGGCTCGACATACTGAAGCGATTCGGACTGAACTGGCTGCCGCAGAATGTGGCGTTCAACACCGAGATGACACGCAACTACTACGAGCTGCAGGAGCGCGACATGGAGTCGACAGAGAACACGCAGCTGCCGCTCTCGTTCAGCCAGCAGTTCCTCTGGAACAGAGAGTTCGCCGTGCGCTGGGACCTCACCAAGAACCTGCACGCCAACTTCCGAAGCGCTACACACGCACAGATAGAGGAGCCTTACACACCCGTCAACAAAGATCTCTATCCCGACCAGTATCATGCCTGGAAGGACTCGGTGTGGACAAGCATCAAGCACCTCGGTACACCGCTCGACTACAATCAGACGTTTACCGCATCCTATCAGTTGCCGCTCAACCTGCTGCCCGTATTTGACTGGGTGAACGCCGACGCCAACTACAACTCGACCTATTCCTGGAACAAGGGAACCGACGACGAGGACGGTAACAACTACGGAAACACCATCAACACCAACCGCGACGTGACACTCAACGGATCGTTCAACCTGGTGAAACTCTACAACCACGTGCCCTTCCTCAAGAAGGCCAACCAGCGCTTCGACCGCGAGCCGTCGAGATCGCAACTGCAGCGCAAGAAGCAGGATAAAGCCAAGCAGAGGCAGGAGGCACAGCGACAGAAACAGGAGTTGCAAAAGGTGAGAAAGGAAGCCGAGGCTGCCGGAAAAGACCCCGACGAGGCAGAGAAACAATGGCGGAGCAAGCAGAACAAGAAGGCAGAGCAGCAGAAGAAAGCACTGCCCAAGAACCGCCGTGCCTTCGAGAAGGAAGTGGTGCTCATGCCCGACACCATCATCAAGGTGAACCACGGCAAGAACAGCAAGCGACTCATCGTTACCGCCAAGACTGAGGATGGAAAGGTGATGAAACTGAAATACAAGAAGGTGAACGCCAACCAGATAAAACTCATCTCAAAGGTAGACACTGCCACCAAGGTGAAACTCACCGTGCTGCCGAAGGAACCGCTCGAGAACCAGGGCTGGTACAAGACCATGCAGGCTGTGGCACGCACGGCCATGATGGTGCGCAACATCAGCTTCACCTATCGCAACAACTATCAGCTCACGCTGCCAGGATTCCTGCCCACCATCGGCGACGCCTTCGGACAGACCAAGCAGGGCGTACTCTCGCCAGGCCTCGACTTCGCCTTCGGTATGGTGGACGACAGCTATATAGACAAGGCACGACGCAACGACTGGCTCCTGGTGAACGACACCATCGCCACACCTGCTGCCAGCAGCACCACCAACGACCTGCAGCTGCGCATGACGCTCGAACCGGTGAGAAATCTAAAGATAGACCTCAACGCCTCGCGCACCAAGACTGTGCAGAAGAGCATGCAGTACATGTACGAGGGAATGCCCACCACGGAGAGCGGAACCTTCACCATGACTACCATCTCGATAGGCTCTGCCTTCGAGGGAATGGGCTCGGCAAGCAGCGGCTACAAGAGCAAGACTTTCGAAAAGTTTGTCAACTCGCTCGAGTCTTACCGCAACAAGGTAGAGGCGCGTTATGCCGACGCAGTCTATCCGGCAGGGTCGGCTCTGGCTGGAGGCAAGTTTGATGCTTCGCGCACGCCTGTCAACAAGTACAGCGGCGACGTGATGATTCCGGCGTTCCTTGATGCCTATACCAGCATGGGAGGCTCGTCGCTCTCGCTCTTCCCCGCACTCAGCCGTCTGCTGCCCAACTGGACTGTCCGTTACAGCGGACTGGGCAAGTTGCCCTGGCTGCGCGACCACTTCAAAAGCATCAACATCAACCACTCCTATAAGAGCATCTTCGCCATAGGAAGCTACAACACCTACAGCACCTTCCAGGAGTATATGAACGGAATAGGCTTCATCGACGACACGGCGACAGGCGGTGTCACACCGAGCAGCATGTTCAATATCTCGCAGGTAAGCATCAACGAGTCGTTCTCGCCACTCATGGGTGTCGACATGACGTTCAACAACAATATGACGCTCAAGGCTGAGTATCGTCAGACGCGCGTGCTGAGTCTCAGCATGACGAGTGTGCAGGTGAACGAGGCGCTCAGCAAGGACTGGGTCGTAGGAATGGGCTATCGTCTCAACAACCTCAGCCTTTTCGGTAGGGGAAAGCGAGCCATCAAGTCGAAGGGAAAGAACAAGAATCAGAGCAACGCGGCCGCCAGCAACCGCAACTCTGGAACCAACCAGAACCTCAACCTGCGTCTTGATTTCAGCTTCCGCCGTCAGGCTGCCATCGTGCGCGACATAGCCTCTATGGTGAGCAGTGCCAGCAGCGGAAACAAGGCGCTCAAGCTGAGTTTCTCGGCCGATTACACCCTCAACCGGCTCCTCACCATGAGCTTCTATTACGACCGTCAGACCAACACTCCTCTGCTCTCGAGCAGCAGTTATCCCACCACCACGCAGGACTTCGGTCTGAGTGTCAAGTTCTCGCTGACGAGATAAGGATGTTTCGGGAAGATAGTGAAGTGAAAGAATAGGGGCGAGATTGCAAAGATGCAATCTCGCCCCTATATATAATAAGGTGTAGCGTTTTGCTGGGGCAGAAGTTAGAGCAACTTCTTGAGATTCCTGCTCAGCTTCGGCTCCTCAGCTTATTTCTTATCGTATGCGTGGACGGGATAGTCGATGGTGTAGTGGAGACCACGGCTCTCTTTGCGCTCTATCGCCATGCGGGTGATGAGATAACCCACGTTGATCATGTTGCGAAGCTCGCATAGCTCCTTGCTTACCTTGACACGCTTGAAGAGGTTCTCGGTCTCCTCGTACAGCAGGTCGAGTCGGTCCCAGGCACGTTTCAGTCGGAGGTCGCTGCGCACGATGCCCACGTAGTTGCTCATGCATTCGCCCACTTCCTTGACGCTCTGTGTGATGAGCACTTTCTCCTCGTTGGTCAGTGTTCCCTCATCGTTCCATGCAGGCACCTTTTCGTTGAAGTCGTACTCGTCGACATGCTCGATGCTGTGCTTGGCAGCTGTGTCGGCATAGACCACAGCCTCGATGAGCGAGTTGCTTGCCAGACGGTTGCCGCCGTGCAGACCCGTGCACGAACATTCGCCCAGAGCATACAGGCGGTTGATGCTCGAACAGCCGTTGAGGTCGACCTTGATGCCGCCGCACATATAGTGGGCTGCCGGACGTACGGGAATGTAGTCTTTGGTGATGTCGATGCCGATGCTCAGGCACTTGGCATAGATATTGGGGAAGTGGTGCTTGGTCTCTTCGGGATTCTTGTGAGTGATGTCGAGGCATACGTGGTCGAGTCCGTGCTTCTTCATTTCCTTGTCGATGGCGCGTGCCACGATGTCGCGTGGAGCCAGACTCAGTCGCTCGTCGTATTTCTCCATGAAGCTCTCGCCGTTGGGCAGGCGCAGGATGCCGCCATAGCCACGCATGGCTTCGGTGATGAGGAAGGCAGGATGAGTCTCGCCTGGGTGGAAGAGGGCTGTGGGGTGGAACTGTACGAACTCCATGTCGGCCACTGTTCCCTTGGCACGATAGACCATAGCCTCGCCGTCGCCCGTGGCGATCACGGGGTTGGTAGTGGTCTGATAGACAGCTCCGCAGCCGCCTGTGCACATCACTGTCACCTTGCTCAGATAGGTGTCTACCTTCTGGGTCTCGGGGTTGAGTACATAGGCTCCGTAGCAGTTGATGTAAGGAGTGCGACGTGTGACGCGTGCGCCTAAATGGTGCTGTGTGATAATCTCGACAGCGAAATGATTTTCCTTGATGTCGATGTCAGGATTGTTGCGCACGGCTTCCATCAGTCCGCGCTGAATCTCGGCTCCCGTGTCGTCGGCATGGTGCAGGATGCGGAACTCGCTGTGTCCTCCCTCGCGGTGAAGGTCGAACTTGCCGTCCTGCTGCTTGTCGAAGTTGACACCCCACTGCACCAGCTCCTTGATCTGTTCGGGTGCCTTGGTGACAACCTGCTGCACGGCTTTGTAGTCGCTGATGTAGTCGCCAGCAATCATTGTATCCTGGATGTGTTTGTCGAAGTTGTCCACTTCGAGGTTGGTGACTGAGGCGACGCCTCCCTGTGCGAATGATGTGTTGGCTTCGTCGAGCGATGTCTTGCAGATCATGCACACTTTACCTTTCTGCGCTCTGGCCACTTTCAGGGCGTAACTCATACCGGCAACTCCTGCACCGATAATCAGAAAATCATACTTATAAACCATTGAGTTTACTTTAAACTAATTAATGGATTTTATCCTAATTGTTTGCAAAAGTAATAATTTATCTTTAAAGTGAGCATTAAAAGCCATATTTTTTGTAATTTTGCAGTGTTTTTTTGTAGAAAATGATAATGAGAGACAGAACATTTCATAAGCGTACCACGCTTCCTGTGCGTTTGGGCATGGGGCTTTTCACGGCTTTGGTCGTATATTTCTTTTGGGTCAAGACGGCTATTCTGGGCATCTTGGTGGCTATAGTCATTGTGGGAATGATAGAGCGCATTCTGCATACCACGTACACCATCCGCCGTGTGAAACCCATCGACCGCGACGAGGAGATGGACTTCCTTATCATCGACGAGGGACGTTTCTCCACGAACCGCAATGTGCCGTTGTGCGATGTGGTGAGGGTGGAGAGCATACGGTGCTTCTTCGGTCTCGATCACTGCCTGCTCATCGAATATGGAGCTGGCAACATGGTGACGGTTCAGCCCGACAACGAGGAGGGAATGAAAAAGGCAATAGCGGAGAGAATTGGGGAAAGTTAATTTGGAAGTTTTTTGGGGAGTTAAGGAGTTAAGGAGTTAAGACAACGGCTTTTGTGGAGTTGGAATTTAACGTGAAACATTTCCTCAAGGCATTTGTCTTAACTCCTCAGCGACCGCAGGGAGCGATAACTCCTTAACTGAAGTTTCGCATGTGGTTCAAGTACGGGCTGAAGGCCCAAAAGCTCCTAACCCAGGGCATCGCCCTGGGTATAATGGCAATCAGCAATGCGCCCTGTAAGGGCAACAGCTTTATATATTGCCTGGAGTTTTAAAGCTTTTGCCCTTACAGGGCGACAGGTTACCGCCCCAAACAACCCAGGGCGATGCCCTGGGCTAAGAGCTTCTGCCCTTTACCTTTGCTTTACCCTTCGGCCAGCGATTTTCAATTCCGCTACGCGTCGGTGACCGTTGGTTCAGGGCGTGTGGGGCTTACTTGCGAAATTTGAATCCTTAACTCCTGCAAAAAATAAAAAGAACATTACAAGATAAAAAAATGAAATACAGATATATTTGGTTGCTCTGCATGGTGGCGATGCTTTCGCTTCCTGTAGGAGCACAGGACGTGAAGAAGAGTGCTGCGCCCTTGGTGGCGGGCGAGGAGGAAGTAGTAGAGGACAGGGACGAAAGCGAGGCGGTGGCAGACACACTCTGTGCCGACTCCTTAGCTGCCGACTCGTTGGCTGTCGATTCTGTCGCTGCAGGCAATTTGCACCTGCCGTGGCCCGAGAATGTAAGGCAGGGACTTGACCGTCTCTTACAGAACGATATGTTCGAGACTTCGCAGGTTGCCATCATGGTGTGGGACTTGCAGGCCGACTCGTGCATCTATCGCCATCGCGAGCGTCAGCTCATGCGCCCTGCCAGCACGATGAAGCTGCTCACAGCCATCACAGCCCTCGACAGGTTGGGCGGCTCTTATCAGTTTAAGACGCAGCTCAAGTACACGGGCAAGATAGAGGAGGGCGTGCTCCAGGGCGACGTGTACTGCGTGGGCGGCATGGATCCGCGATTCAACAACGACGACATGCGGGCTTTTGTGAGCAGTCTGCAGGACATGGGTGTCGACACCATCCGTGGCAGCATCTATGCCGACCGCTCGATGAAGGACGCCGATCTCCTGGGCGAGGGCTGGTGCTGGGACGACGACAATCCTGTGCTTTCGCCTTTGGTCTTTGCCCGAAAGGACGGGTTTATGGATCGTTTCGTCGACAGGCTGAAGGATGCAGGCATCGTGCTCGAGACCGACACGCCTCAGGTGAAACGCTGTCCTGAGAGTGCCTTTTCGGTGTGCACGCGCTTCCACACCATGGATCAGATCATGCACAAGATGATGAAGGAGAGCGACAATCTCTATGCCGAGAGTATGTATTATCAGATAGCCGCCTCTACGGGCAACCGTCCTGCCAGCGCCAAGAGTGCGCGCAGCGTGGAGCGACAGCTCCTGCGCAAGCTCGGACTGGATGCCTCGCGCTGCAGGTTGGCCGACGGCTCGGGCCTCTCGCTCTACAATTATCTCAGTGCCGAACAGGAATGTCAGCTCCTGCGTTATGCTTATCGCAACGAGAACGTTTATCCTCATCTTCGTCCCTCGCTGCCCATTGCCGGCATCGACGGCACGTTGAGGAAGCGAATGCGTGGCACTTCAGCAAGCGGCAACGTGCGGGCCAAGACGGGCACGCTGACAGGCATCATCACTCTTGCCGGCTATTGTACGGCAGCCAACGGGCACGACCTGTGTTTCGTCATTCTCAACAATGGCATCATGCATGCCGTCAATGCCCGCCGTTTTCAGGACAGGGTGTGCGCATTGCTGTGCCAGCCGTAATTTTTAAAGGTAAAATGGTAGAAATGGTAGAAAAGGTAAAAAAGTAAAAAGGTAAAAAAGTAAAAAGGTAAAAAAGTATGTAAGAACTTGCTGAAGTTCAATAAGTAATTGAAGTTTCGCATGTACGGAAGTTATAGTAGTTAAAGAAGTTATCACTCCCTTCGGTCGTTAGAAGTTATAGCCAATAGCCTTTTGGGTTGTAAATTTAGTTGTAAAACATATGGCTTTAACTTCTCTAACTTCTTTAAATTCTTTAACTTCCCCATTTGCGAAAGTTGAGTAAGTAAATAAAAGCGAGTGGATATGGTGTCGAATACAACTTTTTCTTATGCGATTCTTTCATGGTTTCGCGATAACGGCAGGGCTTTGCCTTGGCGCGACACCACCGCCCCTTACCCCATCTGGCTGAGCGAGGTGATATTGCAGCAGACGCGTATCGCCCAGGGATGGGAATACTGGGAGCGGTTTATGCGCCATTTTCCCACTGTCGAGGCTTTGGCTTCGGCGAGCGAGGACGAGGTGCTGAGGCTCTGGCAGGGCTTGGGCTACTATTCGCGTGCCCGCAACCTGCATGCCGCCGCCCGTCAGATAGTGGCATTGGGACAGTTTCCCTCCACGCTCGAAGGCATCAGACAGCTGAAGGGAGTGGGCGACTACACCGCAGCAGCCATTGCCTCCTTTGCTTTCGGCATCAGGGCGGCAGTGGTGGACGGCAACGTGTATCGCGTGCTGTCGCGCCACTTTGGCATCTCCACCCCCATCAACTCCACGCAGGGCAAGAAGGAGTTTGCTGCCTTGGCTCAGTCGCTCCTGCCTCCTTCCGAGGTCTCAGCCTACAATCAGGGCATCATGGATTTTGGTGCCTTGCAGTGCACGCCTCTGTCGCCCCGTTGTTCCGATTGTCCGCTGATAGAGAGCTGTGAGGCTTTCCGCACGGGCAGGGTAGAGGAGTTGCCCGTGAAGCAACGCAAGCTTCAGATCAAGACGCGCCGTCTCGCCTATATATATATAAGGTGTAGGGAGTCGGCTTCCTCGCAGGCGTTTACCGCCATCCATCGCAGGGGCGAGGGCGATATCTGGCAGGGGTTGTGGGAGCCTTTCAATGCCTCGCTTCCCGACGGCACCCGTGCTGCCACGCCTGCCGAGTTGTTGCAGCAGTTGGACTGCGGTGCGCCAGATGCTCATCTTCGTCTACTGTCGCAGGGTGTGAAGCATGTTCTCACCCATCGCATTCTCCTTGCCGACTTCTATCTTCTCGAGGTTTCTCGTCGTCCGCTTCTTCCTCCCGATTACATCTGGATTCCCGAGTCGGAAATAGATTGTTATGGCGTTCCCCGCCTCATAGAGAAGATGCTGAGCGAGGTTCATTAGGAATAATTCTATCATGTATGCGCGAGTGGAGTGCTACTTTCTGTATAAAGGAGGTGACGTTTTGCATTATGACAGCAGGAAGCCATGAAAAAGCACGAAGATGAAACCACGAAACACGAAAACAAGAGCAAACTATCATGACGGGAGCTTTCAATGGTGATAAATTGTAATTGAAACACCGCCCATATATAGCAAACTGTAAGAATGAGTATATTTTTAGATTTATTTTGCATGAAAAAATACGGATAAGAAAACAAAATGTCGTATCTTTGCACACGAAAAGAAACAAAACGTTATTGAAACGACGGATAACATAACAAAAAGTCATACAATAACAAGAAGTAGAACAAAAAGGCAAACAACAACGCAATATGAGAAGAACAGTTCATTTCACCAAGATGCAGGGAGCCGGCAACGACTACATATACGTCGACACACAGCTCTACGACATTCCCGATCCCGAGAAAGCCGCCATCGCCTGGAGTGCTTACCATACAGGAATAGGCAGCGACGGACTGGTTCTCATAGGCAAGCCCTACGACGGCAGACGTGCAGACTATTCGATGCGCATATTCAATGCCGACGGCTCCGAAGCCATGATGTGCGGCAATGCCAGTCGTTGTATCGGAAAATATCTCTACGAGAAAGGACTCACCCACAAGGACACCATTCGGTTGGAAACCCTTTCGGGTGTCAAGATACTGAAACTGCATATTCAGGATGGCAAGGAAGTAGAGTCGGTGACGGTAGACATGCTGAAGCCACTACTCCAGAATCAGGAGCAGTTCGTAGGCCCTTCGTTGCTTGCCGCCGACGAGCGCATATTCGAAGGCACCTATGTCTGCATGGGCAATCCTCACTTCGTAACCTTTGTCGATGACATCGACACCATCGACATCGCGCATTACGGCAGGTTGCTCGAATACAACGAGGCATTTCCCCAGCGCTGCAACATCGAGTTCGCGCAGCTCACCGATGCCGACACCATCCGCACCCGGGTATGGGAACGGGGCAGCGGCATCACGATGGCTTGCGGAACAGGCGCCTGCGCCACGGCTGTGGCAGCCTTCCTCACAGGACGTGCCGGCCGGAAGAGCAACATAGTGATGGATGGTGGAACACTCCAGATCGAATACAGCGAGGCCGACGGTCATGTCTACATGACAGGCCCGGCAGCCTTCGCCTTCGAGGGAGAAATTCCCCTGCCGGGGAATGAAGAGTGAAGAACAAAAATTACGGCAAACTTAAATATACATAATAAAAGGAGAATAAGAATATGGCATTAGTAAACGAACATTTCCTGAAGCTTCCCGGCAATTATCTCTTTGCCGACATCGCCAAGAAGGTGAACGCCTACAAGATAGCGCACCCCAAGCAGCGAGTCATCAGTTTGGGCATTGGCGACGTGACCCAGCCTCTCTGTCCGGCCGTTATCCAGGCCATGCACAAAGCGGTGGAAGAGATGGCAGTGCAGGCTTCCTTCCGAGGCTACGGTCCTGAGCGAGGCTACGACTTCCTGCGCGAGGCGATTATCAAGAACGACTTCCTGCCACGCGGCATCCATCTCGATGTCAACGAGGTGTTTGTCAACGACGGAGCCAAGAGCGACACCGGCAACATACAGGAGATATTGAGATGGGACAACAACATCGGCGTCACCGACCCCATTTATCCTGTCTACATCGACAGCAATGTGATGATAGGACGCGCGGGCGTCTTCGAGAACGGACGCTGGAGCAATGTGGTGTACATGCCCTGCAATGAAGGCAACGACTTCACACCCCAGATTCCCGACCACCGTGTAGACATGATCTACCTCTGTTATCCCAACAATCCCACCGGCACCGTCATCACCAAGGACGAGCTTCGCAAGTGGGTGAACTATGCCATCAAGAACGAGAGCATCATCCTCTACGACGCAGCCTACGAGGCCTACATCACCGATCCCGAGATACCACACTCCATCTACGAGATCAGAGGCGCCCGCAAGGTGGCGATAGAGTTCCACAGCTATTCCAAGACGGCAGGCTTCACGGGTGTGAGATGCGGTTACACCATCGTGCCCAAAGAGCTGAAGGCCAAGACGCTGAGTGGCGAGGAAGTAGCACTCAACCCCATCTGGGACCGTCGCCAGTGCACCAAGTTCAATGGTACCAGCTACATCAGTCAGCGTGCAGCCGAAGCCATCTACACCCCCGAGGGCAAGGAGCAGGTGAAGGCCACCATCGCCTACTATATGGAGAACGCCCACTATATGCGGGCAGAGCTTCAGCGCCTCGGTTTCCGCGTCTACGGCGGCGAGAATGCACCTTATCTCTGGGTGAAGACTCCTGGCAACACCCCCAGCTGGAAGTTCTTCGAAGAGATGCTCTATGGAGCCAGCGTGGTGTGCACCCCGGGCGTAGGATTCGGTCCTTCGGGCGAAGGTTACATCCGTCTCACCGCCTTTGGCGAGCACGACGACTGCCGCGAGGCGATGCAGCGAATCGCCAAGTGGATGGGGAAAGAATAATCAGTAAAATAATTCAACATAAAATATATAAAGGTATGAGCAATTTAAGATTTGAAGCCGTATCAGAGGCTTCCAAGAGAAAGCCAGCTGAAGTGGCAACTCCCGGTGAGCGACCCAGTGAGTTCTTCGGCAAGAAGGTATTCAACCGACAGAAGATGTACAAGTATCTGCCAGCCAATGTTTATGAGAAACTGGTAGACGTAATCGACAATGGCGCACGACTCGACCGCAACATCGCCGACGCCGTGGCCAAGGGCATCAAGCAGTGGGCCGACGAGAATGGCGTAACCCATTACACACACTGGTTCCAGCCTCTTACCGAGGGCACAGCCGAGAAGCACGATGCCTTCATCGAGCACGACGGCAAGGGCGGTATGATAGAGCAGTTCTCAGGCAAGTTGCTCGTACAGCAGGAGCCAGACGCCTCCTCATTCCCATCAGGCGGTATCCGCTCCACCTTCGAGGCACGTGGCTATTCTGCCTGGGATCCTACATCGCCAGTATTCATCATCGACGATACACTCTGTATTCCTACAGTCTTCATCTCCTACACCGGTGAGGCACTCGACTACAAGGCACCATTGCTCCGTGCACTCCATGCCGTCAACGTGGCAGCCACCGACGTATGCCACTACTTCAATCCCGATGTGAAGAAAGTCATTTCCAACCTGGGTTGGGAGCAGGAGTACTTCCTCGTCGACGAGAGCCTCTATGCAGCCCGTCCCGACCTGATGCTTACAGGCCGCACCCTGATGGGTCACGACTCAGCCAAGAACCAGCAGATGGACGACCATTACTTCGGAGCCATCCCCGAGCGCGTACAGGCCTTCATGAAAGACCTCGAGATACAGGCACTCGAACTCGGCATCCCTTGCAAGACACGTCACAACGAGGTAGCGCCCAACCAGTTTGAGCTGGCGCCAATCTTCGAGGAAACCAATCTTGCCGTCGACCACAATATGCTCCTGATGAGCCTGATGAAGAAGGTGGCACGCCATCACGGATTCCGTGTCCTGCTGCACGAGAAACCCTTTGCAGGCATCAACGGATCGGGTAAGCACAACAACTGGAGTCTCTCTACCGATACCGGCATCCTGCTCCATGGTCCAGGCAAGACACCAGAGGACAACCTTCGTTTCGTAGTCTTCATCACCGAGACCCTCATGGGCGTATACCGTCACAACGGTCTGCTCAAGGCATCCATCATGAGTGCCACCAATGCTCATCGTCTGGGCGCCAACGAGGCACCACCAGCCATCATCTCCTCCTTCCTTGGCAAGCAGCTCACCGACCTGCTCGACCATATCGAGAAGGCCGACAAGAAAGACCTCTTCGCCATGGCTGGCAAGCAGGGCATGAAGCTCGACATTCCTGAGATTCCTGAGTTGATGATTGACAACACCGACCGCAACCGTACCTCACCATTCGCCTTCACCGGCAACCGCTTCGAGTTCCGTGCCGTAGGTAGCGAGGCCAACTGTGCCTCAGCCATGATCGTGCTGAACACCGCAGTAGCCGAAGCTCTCACCGACTTCAAGAAGCGTGTCGACGCACTCATCGCCAAGGGCGAGGACAAGACCTCAGCCATCATCGACATCGTTCGCCAGGACATCAAGGCCTGCAAGCCTATCCGTTTCGACGGCAACGGTTACAGCGACGAGTGGGTGGAAGAGGCTGCCAAGCGCGGACTCGACTGCGAGAAGAGCTGTCCTAAGATCTTCGAGCGCTATCTCGACCCAGCATCCATCGAGATGTTCGAGAGCATGGGCGTGATGAAGAAGAACGAGCTCGAGGCCCGCAACGAGGTGAAGTGGGAGACCTACACCAAGAAGATACAGATCGAGGCCCGTGTGATGGGCGACCTGTCCATGAACCATATCATCCCTGTCGCCACCCACTATCAGAGCCAGTTGGCAAAGAATGTGGAGAACATGATCGACATCTTCGGCGAGGACGAGGGCAAGAAGCTCACCGCCCGCAACATCAACATCATCAAGAAGATAGCCGAGCGCACAGAGATCATCGAGACCGGTGTCGAGGAGTTGGTCAATGCCCGCAAGGTGGCCAACAAGATCGAGAGCGAGCACGACAAGGCTATCGCTTACCACGACACGGTGGCTCCAAAGATGGAGGAGATCCGTTATCAGATAGACAAGTTGGAGCTCACCGTAGCCGACGAGCTCTGGACGCTGCCTAAGTATCGTGAGCTCCTGTTCATCCGATAATGCCGTAACATTTCAAACGGCTGCACTCCGCCGTGCGTAGCGGAGTGCACTGTTAACTATAGATCAGATACAGAACAGAAATTGAACGATCAATCTATTTCTTTTATTGGTTGTTTAAGTTTGCGCGGAGTGTGGTTGTGAAATCGTGCTCCGCTTTTTTTATGCCCTTTTGTTCCTGTCTGTCAAAGATGGCTTCCAAAGTCGAAAATGACTAATGACTAATGACAAAATCTTGCAAAGATCATCAAAAATCGAAAATGACAAAAATGACTTTGACAAAAATGACTAATGACCACAATACAAAATAATCAGGCTCACCCCTTATGGAGCGAGCCTGATTGAATTAGATTTCCCTGTCACGTTTCCCCAGAATTGCTTGTCACCTCTGCTGTCAAGTCGCCCTTGGTGAGGCGGAAGGTGCGGCCCTGGGCAATGGCTGCAAGCAATTGGGGAAGCTGGGCAAGAGTGGCGAATGGCAATAATGACATAATGACATCGGCGGCTTAACAGCTATAAAAACAAAAATGGCAGAAGAAATACCTGTGCATAAAAAACACAAATATGCTGTAGTTTACTGCGAAAAAATAATTAAAGGTGTCTGTAAATGTCAATGATGCTGACTGGCAGAAAATCCAAGAACTGTTTGCCAAAGAACGCCAATGGATGACTGATCAAATGCAGAAGCATATTCGTGAGGTCAATGAGATGTTCTATGATGAACGCAAAAGGGTTCGGGAGCGGTACAAGGAATACAATGAAACCTATCTTGGTCACTATGTGCAATATTTCTTCTGGTTCTTCTGCGTCATTGGTATCGTCATTTTCGGCTTGACAATCTTCCTGCTACTCGATAGCCATTACCACTGGTCGAAGTAATCTATTATTCCCAACATGGCTTGTGGGATTCATTCTGGGAACAACGAGCCCACTGACAATCGTCATTTCTGCTGAAAATCAGTGGGTATGTTTATTTGGTTGTCAATCTTGATAAGATGAATTAATGCTTTTGGCTTGTTTTTTCACCTGCAAAAACGTTGTCAAGCAAGCGATCCATTGCAGCTTGTGTTTTATCAGATGTAGGTTTAGACAACATTTCGTTTAATGCTCTTTTGAAATCTGGCTTCTTCATAATCTTCTTATGTTCTTGTTATTGAAATATGTTTTCGGATAATACTTAAATCGTCCCTTTGTTAAACAACTTATCATATAATTCTTCAAACCTATCACCATGGACAAACATTATCATAGGAGTAGGTACAGGGCTTTCGGAGTCAGAATATATTTCTATCTTCATATCTAAAGCCTCACAGTTCAGTGTGTACTTGGCTTTCATTGTCGTTTCGTAATTCCTTGAAAGAAGAGGCTCTACATAATTTTTTTGGAAAATTTCTTTTTCCGAACTTGGCAATAGGCTTTCAATAAAATTACAAAAATGAGTTATCTCGGTAAAGAAAAGATATGGAGTGTTATTAAAGCTATATCTAAAGAGACCTGCTTTAGTTTCTCCTTCATACCCCCAAAAATTATCTATCTTGTGGCAAACATTGAATGTTCCCAATATGTGGGTTGGAAGCAGTTTGTAATGTGCACCATCATCCTCTATTCTCGGGACACCATAACTGTCTATAACTTCTGACACGTACTTAAATGAGTACTCCTTCTGGAGCTCTTCATCGATGAATGCTTCAAATTCCTGAGGCGTAATAATTCTTGTTTGATAATTATACTTTCTATACATTGCTTCTGCTTTCCCACGAAGTTTAGAATCTGCTGTGACAAAAATATCACAGTGACCAGCATAGAAAATATGGCTTGCATCAGTGTCAATGTTCATAAGATGCTTATCTTTTTTTTCGGGGCGAAAACCGAACATGTCAAGAGCCATACACATACTCTTAAAACGAGATTCAGCATTGATTAACTGACTTATTTTGGGCTGATATAGTGACAGTAAGGATTCAAGATTATGTGTCGGTAGCTCTCTTGATATATATATGTCTATAGTAGATATAACGTCTTTAGGTTCTGCACCTTGGATTTTGTTATATATATCAGATGGCAGTAAATCCTTGACCTGTTGCTTTATCCTTAAATAAGTTTCAGGAGAAATGAACTCTATTTTTTGAATCATTTCAAGTTCATCCCCACTGACATCAATTACTTCTTTAGGAGTTGCAAATTTAGGCATCATTTGACCATCTTCAAATAACAAATAGTGTTTGGTGCAAATCCTTTCAAGAAGATCCAAGTCTGAATCAAAGTATTTGTTTTCTTTGTTATGACTTACCATCAAATCCCTTATATGAGCATTTGAAAATGGGAAAATAAACCTATCCCCACATTCCTCAGCAATGTTAAGAATGTAGGGATATATGTTTTTTGAATGAGTTATGCAATTCCAATCAAAATAGATTTTGAGCATAAATGATATGTGTATTAAGTTTTCAATTGTGACATGTTAAACTATACTACATCCTCGATTTCGTTCATTTTTAACAATGACTCCATTGTTGTATCTGTAAATGTTCTCCAGATGTTTAAGTGTACAGGGCGGTAACCCTCAAACAGTTGTTTTACATATTGAATTTCAAATACAAGTCTGAAGTCATTATCTTCACATTCAGGATGAACCTCTTGCTTTGTTCCTACTCTGGCAATCTTTATAAGATACAAGTCGCGTACTCCCTGACCTTTTATATAAGGCATAAAGTAATATAGCTTGTTTAGAGCTACTGTTGTAGGGAATCTCTTGCCTGTATAATATAATATATCTTTGCTGAATGATCAATATAATGTTCTACATTATCTGGTTTTACAAGGCTGATAAGCACACGTTTATCCAATTCAAGCCCTGTTATATCTTTGACAAATGCAAGATTTATATTGTTGACAATATGTTTTGGGTATTGTTCGGCAATCTTGATAATAGGAACTTGTTTGATTGTTTGCTGAACCTGACTTTTCTCTTCTTTCGAGATAGTCATTTGGTCGGCAAAGGCCTTCTTCATTTGAATAGCAAGATACCAAGCCAGACGAGGTGGAACAGCATTACCAACCATTTTATACCCATCCTTTACATCTTGATAAATAAACTTAAAATTATCTGGGAATGTTTGTATTCTTGCACATTCACGAACACTTAATCTGCGATATAAATGTTCATATCCCTTTGCAAAGATTCTTTGTGAAGAAGATATGTATGACATCTTAGGAGCCTGTGGATGTTGAGGGGCATTCCTGGCCTGTGCTTGCATAGTGAATGATGGTTCATCCCAACTGCGAACACGATTACGTGCCAACTATAGGAGTTGCCACTCGCCTTTTACTTTTGATCTTACCGGATTAATGTATCCATTTTCTTTGAGCCAACCAATAGCACGTAGTATCGTACTTTCAGATACACCGAGGTTATCCTCAAGTTGAGAATACTTGGCCTTTCTGTTCATCTTGATAGCCTGATACACATTTTGAACCATCAAGTTAGGGAAAGAAGGTTTTTCTGTTTCTGTGACGGTTTTTGATTCATTTTCCATCACATTTGACGGTTTTTGATTGTCCATAACATCTTTTTCCGTCATTTCTGACGGTTTTTGTGCATTTTCCTTCAACCAGCCATTCTTGATTGCTTCCTCTTTCAGTCGCTCGCCACGAGGCGATTTCTTCTCGCAGACAAGAACAGCCGTTTGGTAGCCGAAGTCATAGACCGCCTCGCCATTTTCGTTTTCGCGTAGTTCGCGCTGCACTTTCAGCACGCCACGGCTCTGGCGGTTGACAAAGCCAAGCACCTTCATACCCTCTGCAACAACGAGGTTGCGGTAATCGTTCACGTTCGGAAAGTTCTGTTCGTTGGCTCTGCCATACAATCCACCGTGGTTCTCGATCTCTATGCGGTCGGCATACTGATAGAACTGGATGGGACCATTCGACTCATAATCGCGATGGCAGATGGCATTCATCAGCAGCTCTCGAGTTGCCCAGTCGGGATAGTCAACCACATTCTCCTCGCGTGCCGAACTGACCGGAATAGGACGCCGATTCGTGATGGCAGTCTTTATGAAGGTGTCGATCTCCGGCAAGATGGTGCAAAGGTTATCCTTAAACTCATGTTCGCTGAGAATGTCCGATGCACGATCTTTTCCGGCAAACTTCACATACTGAATGTATGCGCCACCGATGAAGCGGCGAAGGTTCTTGGCAAAGAAAAGCATTCCGGCATTTGTAGGACAATCGTAACGAGTATCGTAAAATCCGAATGCGCTTAACTGGAAACGAATGTCGCGAGTATCCTCCTTAATTACGTCATCATCAACGGCTTTCGGAAGGAAGTAATGATTGAACAGGCGCGTGTCCAAGTCGTCAAGCGTGGCATTCAGACAAGGCATGGAGTCAAACGAAGTCACGTTTGTACGCCGTTTCTCCATCAGTATGCGCTCATCAGCTTCGCTCGCAAATCCCTTACGAGGACCTACGCGAATCCACACTCTGCCCTTGTAACGGACAGGAGGAAACACATGCGGCTGCACCTCTACCATGATGATGTCACCCTCGGGCATAGGCACTTTCTGTACCACCATTGAGGGTTGCGGCTGAATGTTACCATCGGTACGGATGGCGGCTATGTTTTTCAGCAACTCATCCGTCACGTTGATGCCCGAAACAGCACCATCGTCCGTCACGCCCAGAAACAAGTACCCAGGTTGCTTGTGATTAGGCAGGTCGTTGGCAAAGGCGCAGATAGCCTGACCAAACTTGTCGGTATTGGTCGTGGAGATAGTGCGCTCTACTCGGTCGTTCTCAACGTCCAATAGCATTGCGCGTATTTCGTCTGTTGTTATCATAATCTACATGTACTTATCTTCGTATATCCCAACGACGAGTCCATCTTCTAAATCTTCCGGAGGAATATAATTGGCTCCAACAATCTGTTCCATAGACAATTCCTCAAATAATCTTTTTGCTTCCTCTTCTGATTCTGCATGAATTTCAGTTGAAATATGATAGATAAACTCGCTTGTAATACAATATGTCTTCATTTTTAATATCCTATTAACAAAATACCTTTCAATGGTAATTGTAAGCGATTTGAAATGTACAATGTTTCAAGAAAAGTGAAGATGCGTTGAAAATCATCATGCTTTCGATAAATGTTCCTGACGGCGAGCACAAGATATTCAACGTCAAACATCATGCATGCTTCAAAGATATCCTTTAAGAAACGATGATTCTCTGTCGCCTGTCCAGCTTCCACTTCAATAACAATTCTTCCATTTGCACTTAAAGCATCGGCATAGAACGACTTGTCAATCTGATTATCCTGACCAAATAACACAGGAACATCAATCTTTTCTTCTGTGCTTTTGCCCATTTCAACTTTGTATCCATAATGTTCAAGATGAGGTCGAACAATGGCAAGCACATCGTTCGAGACAAGATTCTTTGTCTCTGAGTCAATGTCAACCTCTACTGCCTTAAAGCAATCGATCACGTCCTGGATGTCTTTTGTTACTCCCCTTGAACGAGGAAAAAATTGGTATCTAATCATGCAACTTGTTTTTTTAATAGTTGTAAAAGTTCATGTTGAGGTAGGTATATTTCTTCATCTTGAACGAAGTAGAACAAAGTATCATCTATTGATTCTGCTTCCCGGGATGTAGGCAAACCAGTTTCTTCATCATATAAAACTTTATCAAGTGCTTTTGTCGCAATACGAACGTTCATATCCCAAAAACGAACAGTTCGTATGGGATAAAACATACCTTTGTACTCAATAGATTCTAACTCGGAATCCAAAACTATATGACAAATGTTTAGTTTGTTACTTTGGTCGTACGTATTATAAACTTCGCCAAATGCCCCTCTATTGTTGTCATCATAAAAGATAGACTGGACCGTTCTATACTTTAAGTTTTGTTCTATCTCCCACCGAGTGTCTTTACTTTCAATGATTATATCACGAACATCAGCCTCTTCGCCATGTTGATCGTTTTGGATATAAAGGTTAAGGATGTCAGAACTTTGTTCTACAATATTTGGTTCGAGAGCAAAGATTGTCTCTATTGTTGACTTGGCACTTAACGCATATAGAGTTTGCTCACCTTGGGTTAGTGTGTCCCATGCATTTTCTGCGGCCAGATAACTACTGTTTCTTACTATTTTTGCAGGGCGTATATTATTGATTGCCTCATACAATGAGTTAAGGCATACAAATTCGTATGCTCTTCCTTGATTGTTACTTGCGTTACTCATAGGAATTATTCTTTATTGTCTAACAATAAATCTTTAATGTTCACATCTAATAGTTTTGATATTTTATCCAAAGTCTGAAGATCTGGCTGTATGCTGTTGCTACACCATTTACTAACAGTACAATTAGATTTTCCAAGCTCATTAGCGAGCCATCTTCCTGTTTTTCCTTTTTCGACAAGCACAACTTTTAGTCTATTTATATTTGCCATAAGTTGTAAAATGTTTTAGATTTGGTGCAAAAGTAATAAAATTCCATGAGAAAATGGATTCTTGCTCAGAGAAAGTTAATCTTTACGCTGTATTTTCCTTGAAAATACTATAAAATGCCACATGAAATACCCACTTTTCGTGCACAAATATCCAACTAATGCCACTTTTTCAACCAGATTGTTGAAACGACAATGATGTTCACAACACCTGATTTTGCACCTTCAGGAGCGCACAACAAAATGACAGAAAATGAAAATTTCCGTTCATTTCCGTGTTAAGATATGTTAAGCAGATGTTTTCATTTTGGGGTTTTTGAAATTTTTGTTTCCAGTTTGTTTCTTTTGGTTGTTTTGGCTTTCGGGGAGTGTTGATTATCAGCACATTACAATCAATCAGCAGTTTCTCAAGAAGAAGATTATGAAGCCTTAAAAGATTTTATAGAGATTGCAGGAGGCTATTATCCCGACTTCGACACATGAGATTATCCCAAGGGACACTTCGACGAGACCTGCATGGATGCAGTTCCCTTGTCATTCTATATCATCACACTTTCCTCATCCTTCGAGGATGCCTTTCGCCTTGCCATTTCTCATGGTGACGACGGCGACACTTGCGAAAAGGTTCATCAAAAATCGAAAATGACTAATGACTAATGACTAAATCTTGCGAAAGGTAATCAAAAGTCGAGTTTGACCACTTTGACCATGACCACTTTGACCACAATAAAAATCAGGCTCACCCCTTATGGAGCGAGCCTGATTGAATTAGATTTTCCTGTCACGTTTCACCAGAGTTGCTTGTCACCTCTGCTGTCAAGTCGCCCTTGGTGAGGCGGAAGGTGCGACCCTGGGCAATGGCTGCAAGCATTTGGGGAAGCAGGGCAAGAGTGGCGAATGGCAATAATGACATCGGCGGCTTAACAGCTATAAAAACAAAAATGGCAGAAGAAATACCTGTGCATAAAAAACACAAATATGCTGTAGTTTACTGCGAAAAAATAATTAAAGGTGTCTGTAAATGTCAATGATGCTGACTGGCAGAAAATCCAAGAACTGTTTGCCAAAGAACGCCAATGGATGACTGATCAAATGCAGAAGCATATTCGTGAGGTCAATGAGATGTTCTATGATGAACGCAAAAGGGTTCGGGAGCGGTACAAGGAATACAATGAAACCTATCTTGGTCACTATGTGCAGTATATCTTCTGGTTCTTCTGCGTCATTGGTATCGTCATTTTTCGGCTTGACTATCTTCCTGCTACTCGATAGCCATTACCACTGGTCGAAGCAATCTAATGTTCCCAACATGCCTTGTGGGATTCATTTTGGGAACAACAAACCCACTGACAATCGGCATTTCTGCTGAAAATCAGTGGGTATGTTTATTTGGTTGTCAATCTTGTTAGGATGAATAACGATTAATCACAATCTCCATTGGCTCTACAAATCTCGAGGTTTCTAATAGCGTTTTGATGACCTTGCTGAGCAGCTTTCTTCCACCACCTTACAGCAATGGCAGTATTTTGAGGGACTCCTTGACCTGTAATATAACAGAAACCGAGATTTGATTGCGCATCAGCATTACCTTGTTCAGCTCCTTTTGTAAACCAGTAAACCGCCTTTTCTATGTTTTTTTCTACACCTTGTCCCTTAAAGTAGAAACACCCAATATCATACATTGCACCAACTACCCCTTGCTCAGCAGCCAATAGGTACCATCTTGCTGATTCTTCTAAATCAACGTCAACATATACACCATTTTTATAAAATGTTGCTACATAGTCTTGAGCTTGAGGATGACCTAGTTCAGCAGCTTTCAAATACCATTCAAATGCCTTCTCCAGATTTTGAGGGACAACTTTACCGTAATTGTAACAATTTGCTATATTATGCATCGCATCCACATTGTCTTGGTTTGCTGATTTTGAATACCAATGAAATGCTTGTTGATAGTTAACACCTGTTCCAAATCCATTTTCGTAACATAAGCCCAAATATCGTTGGCATTCGGCAAATCCTAACTGAGCTCCTTTATTGTACCACATAAAAGCTAAAGAAGGATTCTGCTCTATTTCAATTCCATTTGAATAAGTTGCAGCAAGATTAAAAATAGCATCTTCATAACCTTGATCTGCCGCTTTTTCATACCAAAAAATAGCTTTCTGCATATCCACCGACGTACCTTCACCATAGTCATAGCACAAAGCAAGTCGATACTGAGCCTCTGCCATTCCTTGGTTCGCTGCTTTTTGGAAAAAATCTAATGCTTTCACATAATCTTGATGACCTGCTTTACCGAAGAAATAGTCAAGACCTAAGCATAATTGTGCCGTGGGGTTTCCTTTGTCTGCAAAGACTTTATGTCTTACATATTCAATATGCTCATCAATGTCAAGAATGTAGATATGAAATTTGTCGATATTTTTAATATACTTAAGTGGAATGAAGTTCTTTACCATAACTTCTGCCTGATAGAAAGGCATCTCTGAATCTTCAAGATCGAAATGTGTATTAAACTGGGTAGAGTCGAAATGGATTTTTACAAAGTCTTCAAGATTAGAGCCATGATGCATATCATTTCTAACAGAATTCTTGTCCGAGAACCTAGTATCTTGCCATGTAATTACATCAGTATCTATTTCCAAAATCACAGGATCATCAATTCTGCCTTCATTTTTGGCTTGATACATCATTGGGTGATTTCTTGTAAAACTGGTACGAACATAGTATTCCAATCCTTTCTTTTCGTCTAATTCGCGTGATTGCTTATCTCCACCAGGGCAAGGAATAGCAATTCCTTGCTCAATACAATCACCCCATGAGTATAAACCACCATGTCTAATTATTGATTCCAGATTCTTTCTATCCGTAAAATGATATAGTGAATTTATGCCGTGTTCCTTAAGGATTCTAACAAATGCTTGTGCGTTGACTTTCTTTTCCATATGATTTGTCTAATGATTCAGCGGATTTTCTTGTTTCTAATTAAAATTCTAAAGTATGGACATTTACCATTGATTCTAAGATCTTTGTCATCATCCCCTTTTCTGAACTTTATAATCTCAAATTGATCTGGGTTGTATTTATGCAAAAAAGTAATAGGTACGCCCATTAAACCTGAGTAATCCTTAGGTATATCCTGAGTACGATTGACATTTATTCCGTCACAATTGTCATATTTTGGATATTTATCTTCATTACCCACGTATTCTTTTTTAAGTTCTATATCTTCGTGTCTTTTGTTAAGTTCAAGGTTCGTAAGCCAAAGACAGCCATTTGTGGCAATTATTCTTTGACCCTCCTCGTTTATTTTAACTTCGGTACCATATAACTGATAATGTTCAGGTACAATAAAACCTGATATACCTCTTCCTAAGTTAACACCTAACCATGCCCTGTCATTTTGAATTAAATCAAATATCTCTTTATAAGTAATGGCATTTACATTGCCGATTACCAAAAATTGTTTATTGTAATGTACAATTTGAGTGACAAACTCTCTAAAAAGAGAAAAGGGTGGATTAGTTACAACAATATCTGCTTGCTGAAGTAATTCAACACATTCTGTGCTTCTGAAATCGCCATTTCCCTCAAGGGTTACCACTTTCATAGGAATGTTATCTCCTTCATATTCACAATAATATGCACTTTGCATAGTATTCGCATTACTGTGATCTATTTCAGCTTCACAAAAACAAGAGGCTATAAGTTTTCTAAGCCCCAATCTTTGAAAATTATCCTTGAAATAGCGAAAGAAATTACTAACTTGTGGATCATCGCAATTGCAATAAACCACTTTGTCGACAAAGCAATTTGCATAGTGCTGCAACTCACTTTCTATATCACATAATTGAGTATAGAATTCATCGCTTTTGGATTTTTTTGCCTTCTGAAGAAGTTTATTTGTCGCTTGTCTTGCCATCGCTTGCTTTATGCTTATATGTTGTTAAAATCAAGAAAATCACTAAGAGGTCTAATTTTGGCTCTATAGGTATTGATTCTTTCTTTTAGATTATTGGGAATCTTGAATTTAGGATAAGTTGTATTATCAAATTTTAATACAATATAGTATGACGCGTGTGAAGGCGTAAATCCATATTTTTCCAAAGTTTCTTTTGTCCATATTTGGAAACATCCTTTTTGTTTTAATCTAAATAATTGACAATCATTACCACCTGTATGAAGCAGAACATATTCCAAGCGTTCAAATCCTGGTGTCACACACAGAGAGCCATTTGATTCTCCGGCACGAAGGTAGCAAATCCCAGTTTCAATCATTTTTGTTTTTGTTTCCTGCCTTGCATGATTTACCATCACTGTTACTTCTTCGGGATTTTCCGCTATGCGTTTTTGCATTTCTATTGACCGTGAATTGTCTTCAATATCAATTTTTCTTTTGATTCCTAAATCCAGAAAATCTTTACTTTGGTCAATTCCTACAAACTTACGTCCTAATAAGTTTGCTGCAATTCCAGTAGTGCAACTTCCCGCAAATGGATCAAGAACAACTTCACCTACTCTTGTTGATGCAAGAACAATACGATATAAAAGACGTAAAGGTTTTTGCGTAGGATGCTTTCCGCATGTTTTTTCCCACATTCCAACTGTCGGTAACTTCCAAACATCAGGCATTAAAACACCTCCATTGAGTTCCTTCATCAACTCAAAATTAAAGAAATGCTTTGATTTGGGATTTTTTCTTGCCCAAATAATATACTCAGAAGAGAAGTTGAAATGCAGTTCTCCCCATGTCGGAGTGGGGTCTGATTTCTGCCAGGTAATAATATTGATTATTTGGAAGCCCGCATTTTTCAGACACTTTTCAACAGAGTAGATGTTATGGAATGTACCACAAACCCAAATGGTACCATTATCTTTTAATAAGGGTTTGCAAGCATCTATCCATTCTTGATTGAATTGATCTATATATTCTAATGAATCTGCTTTGTCCCAATCTCCTTTATCAACAGATACCATACTTCTTCCTTGTATCTTTTTTCCTCCATTTGATAGGAAATATGGAGGATCTGCAAATATCATGTCAACTTGATCTTTGAGTTGACCTAATACTTGTATGGAGTTACCATGATAAAGGTAAAAATTATAATCTTTTGACTGATAGTACATAATTATTCATTAACACTCTTTCTGACAATATTTAGAAATTCATCTATAGATGGATTCTCTATTATTTCGTAAGGTTTTGATTTAGACAAATCTGCTTTCTCAAGATGTTTATTAAAATAACCCATTAAAGACTCATCTGCATCAACCATAATGGAGTGTCTATTCTCTTCAATGCATACACGTCCAGTTGTTCCTGAGCCTGCAAAAAAGTCCAAGACAAGTGCTCCTTCATATGATAATGCTTTTACAAATCTTCGGATTATTTCTGTTGGTTTTTGTGTAGGGTGACCTACACGTTCAACAGAGTTGCCATTAAGACGTCCAATTTCCCAAACATTTGTAGGGTTCTTACCCTTTTCAATGTTCTCTGGAATTAAGCGTTTATCTTTCAAAGCGGCTCTTTTTGATTCTTCGTCATAAGGTACCCTTACAGAGTCGAGGTCAAAATAGTATTTCTTTGTTTTAGAAAGCCAAATAGCTTCTTCGTGACGATTAGCAAAATAGCGATGCGCACTCATGCCGTTTTTATAATACCATATTATTAAGTTAATTAGTCTTAATTTGGTATTGTGACGAGTATAGTGAAGAATTTCTAACAAATCACCTTGCTTTAGATCTTGAAATTGAAATCCTCCAAAGATGACACAGTTACCGTTTTCGGACATAACACGATATATCTCATCAATCCATTGTTTTGCCCATTCAAGATAGTTTGGATAGTTATCCCAATATTCTAAATCAAGGTTATAAGGAGGATCTATCAATACTAATTGAACAGAAGAGTCTGGCAAAGTCTTCAAGAATTTGACAGCATCCTGTATATACAGTGCATGAAAGGTTTTATCAAACTCTTTTACATGCACTGCAGTACTATGTTCCACACCATCACGTTTTTGCTTGACTATAGTTCTTAGAGCGTTATTATGATGAGATTTATTGGCCATATTATCTATGAATTGGAAGGTAGTAATCGTTGGAACCAAAATCGGGACCGAAATTCTCACGTAGCATGGATATGTCGTCATCAGAAAGAGTTCCCTCCAATAAGTCGGTAATTCTTTGTTCAACAACAGCTTCATCTTCTCCCTCTTCAAATTTAATCAGATCATAAGTTGGGAAGAAGTATTTAACTGTAATATCGAAACGACCTTGTTCTATTATTCCTAGGGTTTCAAGTATATTGAAGAGGAAGGGAATCCTATGTTTGGCACCCTCTTCTGTAGGAACTTCAATTCCTTTAATCTCACAATATCGAGCCACAAAAGGACATGCAAAAAACTCCGTATAAACTTTGTTTTTGCTCAACTGAGAGCTTCTAGCCACTCCATACAGGTAACGAAGGAGAAGAGAAATAGCATCAACCTTTAATAATAGTCTAGACATTAACGACTTAGCGACAGGGTTCTCATTTAAGAATGATTCAATAGTTGAATTGATTGTGCTTTCGTTGTTCATCGCCCAGCTTATCTCTGCCTTGCCGCCTTCTTTAAAGGTCATATCAATCTTATTGAGTAGAGGAAGGAGGGCATTATACAGGTTTAATCCATCAGGTGTTAATAAAATTTTAACTCCTGCAGATGCATCAGACCTAAAATCTACTAACAATCCCAATTCCATTGCCGCCTGTAACTTATATTTAGTTTGGCGCTGAAAAGTTGTTAATGGTTGTTTGTCATTTTCCGTTTTTTCAAATCTAACATGTTCTGGAGCAATACGACTATTTTCAATAGAGTCATCTCCAACAACTTTTAGAATATACATCAAATGACCTAGATGTGTTCCTTGTGGGAAATGGTACGAAGATTCTGTCAGTTCACCAATTTCTTTAAGGAATTTGCTCCAAGTGCCAAATTCGTTGACATATTTTGCAACCTTGAACTCACCTTCGTTATTGACATCTTCAGTCGAAGGTCTTCTTTTAAGTTTTTCAGTTAAATCCCAATATGCTGCGATGAGATCTTCACGGGTTATTTCTCTGTCTGCTTTATCTTGATTATCAAGAATCTGTTCTACTTCTTCGTCAAAGAACACCTTGCATTTTGGAGAATATTGATATTCAATTTTTTCTATTCGTCCTTGAGCATTTTTCTTTTCACTGGATTTGCCTCCAGATAGTATTTTCCTGATAAGATTGGCTTTTTTATAATTACCGATAAAATCAATAACGACAACATTTCCTTTACCACCACACAATCTCAATCCACGTCCCAATTGTTGAGTGAAAATTGTCTTTGATTCAGTTGGTCGTAGGAATAACAAGACTCTCAAGTCAGGAAAGTCTATACCTTCGTTAAAGAGATCAACAGTAAAAGCAACAGTATAAACACTCTGCCTGAAGTCTTTAATCACCTTGTCTCGGTCAGGAGTCTCTGAAGTGATTGCTACTGCAGGAATACCTTTAGAATTAAATAAGTCTGCCATTTCATTCGCATGCTTGATTGAACAGCAGAATCCCAAGGCTTTATTGCCACTACCTTTTAAAATGTACTCATCAAAAATACGTTCGTTACGTTCAGGAATAATCAAGGCTCGATCAAGATCCTCAACTTTGTACTTATTACCATTATAACGAATGTTAGTATAATCTATGTTATCTGTTAGTCCATAGTAAGTGTATGGAACTAAGAACCCATTATCTATAGCATCATTAAGGGTATATTCAAACACTTTGTTATAATCAAAGAGTTGGAAAATATCCTTACGATCTGCTCTGTCTGGAGTTGCAGTTAAACCAAGCATAAATACATTTGGCTTGAAATAACTTAGGATTGACTGATATGTTGGAGCTTGTCCATGATGAACTTCGTCAATAACAATATAGTCAAACTCATTTGGCTTGAAATCAGTAAAACAGTTCCTTAGAGTGTCTTTTGATGCAAATAATACTTTACTATCATTGACATTCTCTCTAGCATCACCAGTCAATAGTCCTAACTTTGCGGTGGTGTATATTTTCTCATATGACTCTCTTGATTGACTCAAAATGTCAAGTTTATGCACAATGAAAAGAATACGACCTTGAACATTCAAAGTGTCAAAAGCAGACAGATATGTTTTTCCTGTTCCTGTTGGAAGAATTACGACACCCTTTTTGTGACCTCCTTTTCTGTAAAAATCCAAAGCCGATAGGACTTGTTGCTGAAGATAGTTCGGCTCAATTGATTTTTCGGACAAAATCTCAGGTATATGTTTGCGTAGGAGAGAAAATAGGTCATGAGAAACCTTTTGTCTCCATTTTGGATCTTTCAACTGATTATAAGAGAATCGTAACAGGAACCAACCTGCACTGAGTATTTCATTTTGACGATTAAGGTTATCATCAAATTGCTCACCAGGGATAATACCTTCAGCATGATAACTCTCGCCATTAACCTCTAGAGCTAATTTCTTGCCATTGTATAAAACTCCAAAATCTATACGACGTGATCGCCCCGAAGAATCCAAGAAAGGATACTGAGGAACGACATATTTCATTTTCTGGGTTCCCAAAATTGGAAAAAGAAACTCTCGAACAAATAGAGCTTCACTCTCTTGGGTAATACGACTCTTATACGTTTCCATGTAATCATCTACAGAAACTTCCTCACAATTTTCAAGTAGATTTACATATGAACTTTCAATTTTATCATTATCAAAGATTTTCTCTTCAAGTATTTCCATAGTTATTCTTTGTTTGAGATTAACAAATCTTTAATATCTACATCCAATAACTTTGAGATTCTATCAAGTGTATTAAGATCTGGCTGGATTGAATTTTGGCACCATTTACTGACAGTACATGAAGATTTACCTAATTCATCAGCAAGCCATTTGCCTGTTTTATTGCGTTCAACAAGAACCACTTTTATTCTATTTAAATTAGCCATAAGATGTAAATTTCTATAAATTTGATGCAAAGGTATCAATTTTCTATGAGAAAAACGATTGTTTCTCCAAGAATGTGATATGTTACCCTATAATTTCAAGAAATTATAATAGAATGCCATTTGAAAAGCCCACTTTTAGCGGATTATTCTCCAACTATAGCTGTTTTGAAACCTGATTGTTGAATCGACAATGAGGTTCATAACGCCACATTTTACCCAATCATGAACGCATCATAAAATGACAGAAAATGAAAATTTCCGTTCATTTCCATGTTAAGATATGTTAAGCAAATGTTTTCATTTTTGGGTTTTTGAAATTTTTGTTTCCAGTTTGTTTCTTTTGGCACTTTTCGCTTTCGGGGAGTATTGATATTCAGTACTTTACAACTCGGAAGCAGATTCTCAAGAAGAAGATTATGAAGCCTTGAAAGATTTTAAAGAGATTGCAGCAGTCTATTATCCCGACTTCGACACATGAGATTATCCCAAGGGACACTTCGACGAGACCTGCATGGATGCAGTTCCCTTGTCATTCTATATCATCACACTTTCCTCATCCTTAGAGGATGCCATTCGCCTTGCCATTTCTCATGGTGACGACGGCGACACTTGCGAAGATCATCAAAAAATCGAAAATGACTAATGACTAATGACTAAAATAAATCAGGCTCACCCCTTATGGAGCGAGCCTGATTGAATTAGATTTTCCTGTCACGTTTCACCAGAGTTGCTTGTCACCTCTGCTGTCAAGTCGCCCTTGGTGAGGCGGAAGGTGCGACCCTGGGCAATGACTGCAAGCAATTGGGGAAGCTGGGCAAGAGTGGCGAATGCGAAGAGGAGTCCTACGGCGGAAAGAACACTGCTGTCGATGATTCCCAATGGAGGACTCAGAAATCCACCTACGAGAAGAAGGATGGAAAGAATGAGCGAGACATAGAATGTTTTCATAGAAGAGATTGATTTTTGTCTTTGTCAAGAATATTTTTTGTTTTGTCAAGAATTTGAGAAAACAACGTTCGGCGTCCGAAGGGGAAGCCAATTTAAGAATTTTTCTCTGATTACCTATCCGCTACGCGCGGTGAACGTTAATTCTCTGTTTCTCAAATTCTTGACTAAAAATACTCTTGACTAAAAATTATTCTCCGTCACCAGTACCGCCGCCTTCGGTCTGAGAGCCGCCACCACCCTGGGTGTTGTCGGTGTTACCGCCAGTCTGAGAGCCGCCGCCAGTCTGAGAACCGCCGCCTTCGGTAGTGCCGCCAGTAGAAGGAGAAGCAGGCTTGCTGATGTCGACGTTGTCCTTGCCCTGCTTGATGGCCTTGATGACGG
>ENA-ORUX01000150-ORUX01000150.1-human-gut-metagenome-genome-assembly--contig:-NODE-150-length-67902-cov-39.313323_pt1 | contig 67902 bp, 54 predicted proteins | sample MGYA00242087_ERZ509225 | MGnify/ENA primary metagenome ERZ509225 (study PRJEB26280, sample SAMEA2338864) | human gut metagenome | biome: human gut; feature: human-associated habitat; material: faeces... | reverse complement strand
TCGTAAGACGCACTACGTTGCTATTGTGCCGGCGGATCTGCGCTCCGCCGGAATTAAATAAATCCTTATATTTAATCCGCTAAAAATACCCTTATGACATGGATGGTATGACGAACGGGGAGGGGATGCAAATTGTTATGTTATTATATGATGTTGACGGCTTTTCGGATGAAGAGCCGTTTATTTTTGTGTGATTATGGGGTGAGGAATGAGAAATGTGTCAGATGTGAGGGCGTGATGACGGGACATGATGCGCTGAAAAATGACTAAAAATGTGAGGACTGATGGCGTCTGGCGGCATAAATGTATGATGAAAGACGAAATGGCGTATTGTAAGTAATCGTGGCTGTAAACTGCAATGTTTAAAGCTGTTTCTGTGAATGAGTGGGGATAGTGTTTTGATATCGCCGTCTTTTGTTTTAAATTGATATTTTAAGGCGGCATGAGGCGGCGGCCGGCCTTTAAATTTAATGAAATAATCTTTGTATTTTTAACCCATATTTTTTGCGACTTTTATTCTAAAATCCTATCTTTGTAAAGGCAGAGAGAAGGTTTGCGGCATGTTGTGGCGTCTTTGAGGCGACGGCCGGCAGCAACATTCTGCCATGCATCTAATAAGAAAAACATAAAGAAACTATACAATATTTTAATAATACTATGGCAAAGATAAAACAGATTGTGGAGTGCGTGCCCAACTTCAGCGAAGGACGCGACAAGAATGTTATAAAACAGATTACCGATGTGATTGAGGAAGCCGGCGGCGTAAAACTGCTCGATGTTGACCCGGGTGAGGCTACTAACCGCACGGTGGTTACTTTTGTTGGTGAGCCCGAGGCTGTTGTCGAGGCTGCTTTCAAGGCTGTTAAGAAGGCCGGTGAACTTATAGACATGCGCAAGCATCACGGTGCTCATCCGCGTATGGGCGCTACAGACGTGCTGCCGCTGGTGCCGGTAAGCGGAATAACTCTTGAAGAGTGTGCCGAGCTGGCAAGAAAACTGGCAAAGCGCATTGCCGACGAGCTGCAGATACCATGCTACTGCTATGAAGAGGCCGCTCTGAAACCTGAAAGACGCAATCTGGCCGTGTGCAGAGCCGGTGAGTATGAGGCGCTGCCGGAGAAGATGGGCGACGCCGACAAGGCTCCCGACTTCGGTGCAAGACCCTTTGACGAGGGCGTGGCACGCACGGGATGTACGGCTGTAGGAGCACGCGACTTCCTGATTGCCGTAAACTTTAACCTTAACACCACATCTACACGCAGGGCAAACGCAGTGGCCTTTGACGTGAGAGAGAAGGGAAGACCGGTGCGCGAAGGCAACCCGATAACAGGCAAGGTGAAGAAAGACGCAGACGGAAAGACCATAATGCAGCCCGGTACGCTGAAGTCGACAAAGGCCATAGGATGGTTTATCGAGGAATACGGCATCGCACAGGTGTCAATGAACATAACTAACATCAACGTTACGCCGCTGCATGTGGCATTCGACGAGGTGTGCCGCTGCGCTCAGAACAGAGGACTGAGAGTAACGGGAACAGAGATCGTAGGTCTTGTGCCAAAACGCTCTATTGTAGACGCCGGCAAGTATTTCCTTGAGAAACAGCACAGATCGACAGGTATTCCTGAAGAAGACATAATGAACATAGCCGTGAAGTCGATGGGACTCGACGACCTGCGTCCGTTTGTACCCGAGGAGAAGGTTGTGGAGATGCTGCTCGAGGCCGACCAGAAGAAGGCAAAGAGACTGACAGCGCTGACAGTGAAGGGATTTGCTGACGAGACAGCAAGAGAATCTCCTGCACCCGGCGGCGGATCAGTGGCTGCATACATGGGAGCACTGGGAGCCGCGCTGGCAACGATGGTGGCTAACCTGTCGGCACACAAACCCGGATGGGACGACCGCTGGAACGAGTTCAGCCAGTGGGCAGACAAGGGCATGGTGCTCGAGACAGAGCTGCTGCGCCTCGTTGACGACGACACAGAGGCCTTTAACCGCATAATGGCAGCCTTCGGAATGCCGAAAGGAACAGACGAAGAGAAGCAGTTGCGTTCAGAGGCTATACAGAAGGCAACACTGTTTGCTGCACAGGTGCCACTGGAGACAATGAAGACATCGGCACAGGTGTTCGAACTGTGCAGGGCGATGGTAGAGACCGGCAACCCGAACAGCGTATCTGACGCAGGCGTTGGCGCACTGGCAGCAAGAGCAGCCGTGATGGGTGCCGGACTGAACGTCAAGATAAACGCTTCGTCGCTGAAAGACCAGGATGCAGCCAAGGCTCTGATAGGTGAGGCTGAGGCGCTGATGGCTGAGGCCACAAAGCAGGAGGCTGAGATAATGCAGATGGTTGAGCGGGTAATCAGCGGAAACTGATAGAGGCAAGACCGGGAGAAACATAACGAATAAACAACAGAAAAATCCTAAATATTATGACAAACGAGGAATTTAAGGCGGCGATACGTGCCGGCATACCTGACGTGCTGCCGGAGCCGCGTGAGTATGACAAAGAAGTGAACCATGCGCCAAAGCGTAAGGAGATACTTACAGAAGACGAAAAGAAGCTTGCACTGCGCAATGCCCTGAGATATTTCCCTAAGAAATTCCACAAGACACTTGCACCGGAGTTTGCTGCCGAGCTGCGCGACTACGGACGCATATATATGTACAGATTCAGACCTACATACGACATGTATGCACGCAGCATTGACGAGTATCCGCACAAGTCGGAACAGGCTGCTGCCATCATGCTCATGATACAGAACAACCTGAACCCGGCAGTGGCTCAGCATCCTCATGAGCTTATCGTATACGGAGGCAACGGTGCCGCATTCCAGAACTGGGCACAGTATCTGCTGACTATGAAGTATCTGAGCGAGATGACAGACGAGCAGACACTCGTGATGTATTCAGGTCATCCGCTGGGACTCTTCCCGTCGCACAAGAATGCCCCGAGAGTGGTTGTTACAAACGGTATGGTGATACCTAACTACTCAAAGCCAGACGACTGGGAGCGCATGAACGCACTGGGCGTCAGCCAGTATGGACAGATGACAGCCGGATCGTATATGTATATCGGTCCGCAGGGCATCGTTCATGGCACAACGATAACCGTGCTCAACGCTGCACGCATGCAGATGAAGAAAGAACCGGGCCGCAAGGACATACACGGCATGCTGTTCGTATCGTCAGGTCTTGGCGGTATGTCAGGTGCACAGCCTAAGGCTGGAAACATTGCCGGAGTGGTCAGCGTTGTTGCCGAGATTAACCCCAAGGCTGCACAGAAGCGCTATGACCAGGGCTGGGTGGACGAACTGCACTCTGACCTGAACGAACTGATACCGGCAATAAGAAAGGCCGTAGAGGAGCGCAAGACTGTGTCTATGGCATATGTGGGCAACGTGGTTGACCTGTGGGAGCGTCTGGCAGAAGAAAACATAAAGGTAGACCTTGGTAGCGACCAGACATCACTGCACAACCCGTGGGCAGGAGGATATTATCCTGTTGACATGACATTTGAGGAGTCGAAGCAGATGATGGCAGAGAATCCCGAACTGTTCCGTGAGCGTGTGCAGGCATCTCTGCGCAGGCAGGTTGCTGCAATCAACAAGCTGACAGAGCGCGGCATGTACTTCTTCGACTACGGCAACGCATTCCTGCTGCAGTCAGAGCGTGCTGGAGCCGACATCATGGCTGCCGACGGCAAGTTCAGATATCCTTCATACGTTCAGGACATCATGGGTCCGATGTTCTTCGACTATGGCTTCGGTCCGTTCAGATGGGTATGTACATCAGGCAAGCCCGAAGATCTGGCTGTAACCGACCGTCTGGCTGTAGAAGTGCTCGAGGATATATGCAAGACAGCACCGGAGGAGATACAGCACCAGATGGAAGACAACATCCACTGGATAAAGGAGGCCGGCCGCAACCATCTCGTAGTAGGCTCACAGGCACGTATATTGTATGCCGACGCCGAAGGCCGCGCAAAGATAGCTCTGGCATTCAACGAGGCAATAAAGAAGGGCGAGATAACACGTCCGGTAGTGCTTGGCCGCGACCATCACGACGTATCAGGAACAGACTCTCCGTTCCGTGAGACAAGTAACATATACGACGGTTCGCAGTTCTGTGCCGACATGGCTGTTCAGAACGTTATAGGCGACTCGTTCAGAGGTGCCACATGGGTATCTATCCACAATGGTGGCGGAGTAGGCTGGGGAGAAGTTATCAACGGCGGCTTCGGCATGATGATAGACGGAGGCGAAGACAGCGCACGCCACATACGCGAAATGCTGTTCTGGGACGTAAACAACGGTATTGCACGCCGCAGCTGGGCACGCAACGAAGGCTCTATACACAGCATTGAGCGCGAAATGGCACGCACCCCGAACCTGAAGGTTACGATGCCTAACTTCGTGGATGATGAGATAATAGATAACGCAGTGAAGTAAATTCAGTAGTTAAAGTAGTTAGGAGGAGTTAAAGTAGTTAAAGTCAAATGCCTTGAAGTAATTAAGTAAATAATTAAGGACTAAGAAACAATGTCCTGATTATGAAACAAGATTAGGCGTTAGTCAATTATGAATTATAATTTATAATTGTGTGTCCACAAGACATATGACTTTAACTCCTTTAATTACTCTAACTCCTTTAACTCCTAAACACACACATAACTTTAAATTTAAATACACAATGATTCACCAAATATCAGCAGAACATCTCACGATTGAACGTATCGGTGAGATAATAGAAAAAGGTTATAAACTCGAACTTAGTGAAGACGCACGCAAGCGCATCGTACGCTGCCGTGAATATCTCGACAAGAAGATAGAAGAGACAGAGAAACCTATCTATGGCGTAACAACAGGATTCGGCTCTCTCTGCAACGTGTCTATCGGCAACGACCAGCTTTCGCAGTTGCAGATAAACCTGATGATGTCGCATGCATGCGGCACAGGCGACCGCGTGCCTAACGATATAGTAAAGATAATGCTGCTGCTTAAGATACAGTCGCTGAGCTATGGATACTCAGGCTGCAAGCTTGATACCGTAGAGAGACTTGTCGACTTCTTCAACAACGATGTTTATCCTATTGTCTACATGCAAGGCTCACTTGGTGCATCCGGCGACCTTGTGCCTCTGGCACACCTCTGTCTGCCGCTCGTAGGACTCGGTGACGTAGAGTATAAGGGTAAGGTGATGACAGGAGCCGAGATGCTGAAAGAAAACGGATGGGAGCCGATACAGCTCGGATCGAAAGAAGGTCTGGCTCTGCTCAACGGAACACAGAACATGAGTTCGTTTGCCGTATGGGCATTGCTGCAGGGCGAACGCCTGAGCAAATGGGCAGACAAGATTGCTGCCATGTCGCTCGACGCATATTATGGACTGGTGTCTCCTTTCACAGACGCCGTACATCAGGTAAGACCTCACAAGGGCCAGATACAGACAGCCGCAAACATGAGGCAGCTGCTTGAGGGCAGCGAGATAATAGAGAAGCCCAAATCGTATGTTCAGGACCCGTATTCGTTCCGCTGTATTCCGCAGGTTCATGGCGCAGCCAAGGACTCAATGGCATACGTTAAGTCAGTGATCGACACTGAAATCAACTCGGCAACAGACAACCCGACTGTATGTCCTGACGAAGACCTGATTATCTCAGCCGGAAACTTCCACGGTGAGCCTATCGCACTGCCAATGGACTTCCTTGCAATGGCACTGAGCGAACTGGCTAATATCTCAGAAAGACGAATCTACAAGCTCGTGTCGGGCACAAGAGACCTGCCAAGCTTCCTCGTTGCAACTCCAGGCGTAAACAGCGGATTTATGATTACACAATACACAGCTGCGTCAATAGTAAGCCTTAACAAGAATCTGTGCTCGCCTGCATCAGTAGACAGCATACCTTCTAGCCAGGGTCAGGAAGACCATGTCAGCATGGGTGCCAACGCTGCAATAAAGCTCTATAAGGTGGTGCTCAACACTGAGCGTGTGCTGGCAATAGAGCTGTTTAATGCTGCTCAGGCTCTTGAGCTCAGACGTCCGCTGAAGTCGTCGCCTGTAATAGAGAAGCTGCATGATGAATACCGCAAGGTAGTGCCGTTCATCGTGAACGACGAAGTGATGTATCCTCACATAAAGAACTCTATTGACTTCCTGAGAGAGCATGCCGAATAAGCATGACGCTAAGGAAAACGTAAAATAATCAAGCCGATGAGACTGCTTGTAAAGAATATAAAGACACTGGCCGGAATAGACCGGCACGGCAAGCTGAGGCTGCAGGGCAGCGAGATGCAGACGCTGGAGCAGATAAACGACGCCTATCTGACAGCCGAAGACGGACTGATAACCGGATTCGGCACGATGGACAGTCTGACGGATGCTGAAGCTGCTGCAGATACCGTTGTCGACGCCGAAGGCGGAACGCTGATGCCGTCATGGTGCGACCCGCATACCCACATAGTGTATGCGGGAAGCCGCGAGGGCGAGTTTGTCGACAAGATAAGAGGCCTGAGCTATGCCGAGATAGCCAAACGCGGCGGAGGCATACTCAACTCAGCCGACCTGCTGCACACCATGACAGAGGACCAGCTCTATGAGCAGGCCATGAGGCGTGTGCGCGAGGTGGTGATGAAGGGTACGGGCTGCGTTGAGATAAAGAGCGGCTACGGCCTTAACACCGAAGACGAGCTGAAGATGCTGCGCGTGATAAAGCGCATAAAGGAGACGGCACCTATAAAGGTGGTGTCTACCTTCCTTGGTGCGCATGCAGTAGGACGCCAGTACACCCAGGACGAATATGTACGTCTTGTTGTAGAGGAGATGATACCAGAGGTAGGGCGCGAGCATCTTGCCGACTATGTAGACGTGTTCTGCGACGAAGGCTTCTTTACCCCAGAAGAGACCGACCGCATACTTGAGGCCGGAGCAAAATGGGGAATGCTGCCCAAGATACATGCCGACGAACTGGCATCGTCGGGCGGCGTAGAGATAGGCGTGAAGCGCAATGCCTTGTCTGTAGACCATCTGGAGAGCATGACCGAAGAGGAGATAGAGCTGCTGCGCGGCAGCGGCACTATGCCTACGGTGCTGCCCGGCACGTCGTTCTTCCTTAATCTGCCTTATGCACTGGCACGTAAGATGGTTGACGCCGGACTTGGCGTTGCCGTTGCCAGCGACTATAATCCCGGATCAACTCCATCGGGCGACATGAAGTTTATTGTGTCTCTGGCATGCATCAAGCTGAGACTGCTGCCTGCAGAGGCCATCAATGCCGCCACGATAAACTCGGCTTATGCTATGGGGCTCAGCCGCGACTACGGTTCGATAGCCGTGGGCAAGGTGGCTAACTTCTTTATAACAGAGCCGATACCTTCGATTGACTACATCCCTTATGCCTACACGTCGCCTGTGATACGCCGCGTGTTTGCCCGAGGGCAGGAAATAGGCTTCTGACCACAGGCCGGCAAACAGCCTGCGGAAAGTATTAGATGTTAGTAATAAATATAGCTTTTGCGCAATCGCGGCATAAGGTGTTGTGCCGCATTGCGCACTTTTTGTCTTATATGCAGCCATTGTTCGTGGCTGCTTTTATTTTGTCTAATATTTAGCTTGTGCCGTTTGTGTAGTGTCGCCATATTGCATTTTGTAATGTGCGTGAGCAGAATGTGTCCCGATTATGTTAAGTTGAGTGTGCAAAATGCAAGCATACAAGTGCGTATATTTTAAAAATATTACTATGTTTTTAACAAAAATATTTTTATCTGTCAGGTTTTTTATTGTAATTTTGCGCCCTGAAAATCAAATGTAACTAGATTATTGGTGTCCTTCAAACCATTCCTGCATATCTTGACTTATTGTAACAATAGGACAACTGTGCCATGTCTGGTAAGAACGGGCATGTTAATTGCCTTAATACTTGCGTAAAGAAAGCTCATGGATGTTTGCAGGACAACGGTATAACTAGATTTATAATATGTAGCATGCCTTTTAGATAAAGAGCATCAAGGTGTTTAGTTAAGGTGAAAGATTAATTCTGATGAAATCGCTTAAACTGTTATTATTGCTGAGTATGTTGCCTCTTGCCGCGGCATTTGCCGGAGGCGACACGCTGAGATATAAGCTGGAGACGTCTGCCAATGTGTCTACGGGCGCCTATGCCCCTATGTGGTTTACGGCCAACCGCTATGGCCTGTCGGGTGTAGAGCCGTGCAGCGGATATCTCAGAGCGGGTGTAGACTATGCCGGAAAGTTGGGTGCCGACTGGCGTCTGGAGGCAGGACTCGACTTGGCCGGAGCCGTTAATCAGACTTCAGACTTTGTTGTTCAGCAGGCTTTTGTCGATGTGTCATGGCGCAATATAACGCTGAGCATAGGCAGCAAGGAGCGCGAAGCCTTTCCGCTGGACAAGAACATGAGGCTAAGCAGCGGCATGATGGTTGAAGGTCCCGGGGCACGTCCTGTGCCGCAGGTGCGTCTTGAGGTGAAGGAATATCAGAATCTGCCTTACACCAAAGGATGGGTGGCTGCCAAGTTTCATTTCGGCTACGGATGGCTGACAGACGGCGACTGGCGGTCGGACTTTGTAAAGCCAGGCGAGACGTTCACCAGAGGCGTGATATATCACAGCAAGTCGGCCATGCTCAGAGTGGGAAATCCAAAGAAGATACCAGTTACGATGGAAATCGGAATGATCGAGGCGGCACAGTTTGGCGGAAGCAAGTGGCGCAAGAATGACGACGGAACCACAACGTGTGTGGCAAAGATGCCCGGCGGGATAAAAGAATATCTGAAGGCCATCATACCTATACAGGAGAGCACGCTGCAGAACGTGGAGGGCAACCATGTGGGAAGCTGGAACTTTGCGCTCAACTATACGGCGCCGACATGGAAGCTGAGATGCTATTACGAGCATTATTTTGACGACCACTCGCAGCTAACGTGGCAGTATGGACGCTGGAAAGACGGGCATATAGGCGTGGAACTAACGTTGCCGGAGAATCCCTTTGTGTCCACTCTGCTGTGGGAAGGGCTGTGCACAACCGATCAGACCGGACCGCTGCTTTATGACGGTGTAGGCGGTTCGTTTCATGAGATACAGATGAGCGGCGGCGACAACTACTATAACCACGACTACAACTGGCAGCACTGGGGTATGGGAATGGGCCATCCGTTTTTGCCCGGACCAATATATAATGCCGACGGAACCAATATGTTCAGGAGCAACCGTGTAAAGGCTCACCATATAGGCATTGGCGGCAATCCGTCTGACGAGTGGTCGTATCGTCTGCTGCTGTCGTACATGCGCCATTGGGGAACATACAAGGTGCCGCTCGACCGCATCATGCGTCAGGGAAGCACGCTGGCAGAAGTGGCATACAGTCCGCGTAAGGCTGCGGGATGGAACTTCATACTGGCCTGCGGATACGACAAGGGCAGCTATATTGGCGACAGCATGGGCTGCATGATAACAATAACCAAAACAGGAGTTTTATGGTCAAGATAATAGGATGGATCGTTGCTGCCGTCATGGCTCTGACTATGGCGGGCTGCGATTTTAAGGAGCCTGTAAACAGCGATATAGAAGGATTCTGGAAACTGGAACGCTTTGAGACGAGGGCTGACGGACGCATGCACGAATGTACGCGCCTTTATTACAGCATAACGAGATACGTGGTTGAGGTGTCCGAGAAGCAGGGCCCCAACGGTTACGGCACATACATAGGCCGCTTCGGATATGAGGACGGAGAGACAAAGGTGGTGATGAAAGACTTTAAGCAGAGGGCTGCTACGAGCGACAACGGCGTTGACGCTACCGTGGAAGACCTGCTGCCGTTCGGAATCAACTCTACTGAGACAACCTTTGATGTGGTGGTTGCCGACGGCGACAATCTTGTATTGCGCTCTGACTATGCCACGCTGCAGCTCACGCGCTTCTGATTTGTCTTGAAGCAGACGTTATGGTTCAGCTGTATTGTTGATTTATATCTGATGCGTTGTCGTCAGTATTCCCCTTTATTCCAGCCTTTTTTATGGCATAATTTTAATGTATGCCGGTCCATGTCCGTCTTTCCGTTTGCCGTATTTATTGTTGCCGCTGAAGATTGCCGTGTGATGTAAATACGCGCTTTTGCTTTCAAATAAATTTAAATACGGCCGTATCTACAGCATTGTGTCATTGACGGGCATCTGTATAGATTCGTAATGACACCACGCGATACGTTTGTTTATTACAATTTAACCCAAATCGGTCATTAGACCGTATATTACTTTACCAATTTTGTGCATTGATGCTTTCAGCCGGTCTTTTTGTTTCTATTGGCGTCTTTTAGTCAGATTTTTCTTGACATAGCCCGCTATGACTGCAAAAAATCTAACGAAAATCCGCTCAATATAGAGCAAAAATCCCGACCGAATCCTAATGACTGATTTGGGTTAAAAGACCTTTATTATTTTGTTATATTCCCAACTTGCATTATCTTTGCACAAAAATATGCAGCGTTACGGCGGCTAAAGCCCGTTTATATGTCGTGTGTACTGTTGCCGTTGCGTAACGAAACCGTGTAAATTTAATGAGCAGACGTTTATATCCTATTCTGAATTTTATAAGTCACAACAAATATTGGATTGTGATAATTTTCGGTGTCCTCATTGTCGGGTTCCTCGATGAGAACAGCCTGCTGAAGCATGTGCGCAACAGAATACTCGTTAGCGAGCTGAAGGAGCAGATTGATGCCTACAACATGCAGTATGAGCAGGACGAACAGAAGATAAAGGAACTGAAGCGCAACCCCAAGGCCATCACAAAGATAGCTCGCGAGAACTACTTTATGAAAGCCGACGACGAGGATATATTCGTGCTTAGTGATGACCAAAAACCAGTAACAGATAACGATGAAACAGCTAAATAAACTGCAGACTATTGTTCTGCTTTCGGGTGCGGTGCTCATGGTGGCCGGTGCCGGACTTTATGTCTTTGGCACGATGCTCATGGCTTCGTGGATATTTCTTGTGGGTGCCTTGTGCTTTGCTTCTATGCAGATGATGCAGACCTACAGCGGCAACAACTTCACCATCAGGCGTCTGCGCCGTATCATGGTTACGGGCGATGTGCTGTTTATTCTTTCGGCACTGCTGATGGTCGAAAACTCTTATGGCCTGCTGCGGCCCTTGTTTCTCAAGCTTTCGCCCGACGGATACTTCAATTACGTCACTTATGTTCACAACAACTGGGTGCTCCTGCTCCTTGTTGCTGCCATGCTTGAGATTTATACAACTCACAGAATATCAGGCGAGCTGGCTAAAGAGGCAAAAAAACTCTAAAAGTCAGTGTATTTATTTTAAATTGCATGAAAAATTTTTCTTACATCGATAATACGTTGTAATTTTGTGCTAATATTACAAAACAAGGTTATGGTTAAGACTCTTTTAACTCTTCTGGGGGCTTTTGCCGTGTTTACGTCGTGTGTAAACTCTTACAACATTCAAGGTTCATCTAATGTTCCTACGTTAGACGGCCGCATGCTCTTTCTTAAGGTTTATGAAGGCGACGACCTGAAGAATATCGACTCTTGCGACATAGTTCACGGACAGTTTCATTTTTCGGGGGCGCTCGATTCTACGCGTATAGCAACTCTCTTCATGGACGATGAGAGCCTTATGCCGGTGGTGCTCGAGAGCGGCGAAATACAGATAAAGATAGACAACACGCAGCAGAAGGTGAGCGGAACGCCGCTTAACGACAAGCTGTTTAAGTTTATCGAGAAGTACAACCAGCTGGAGAGCGAGGTTGGCGAACTGGGCCACCTGCAGAGTCAGGCCATAATGGACGGACACGACATCAACGAGGTGAACGCAAAACTGTCGCAGAAGGCTGCACAGATTGTTGAGAAGGAAGACAAGCTCGTAACGTCGTTCATCGTTGAGAATTTCGACAATGTGCTGGGTCCGGGCGTGTTCTTCATGATTACAGCTGGCCACAGATATCCCGAGCTTTCACCCTGGATTGAGGATATAATGAGCAAGGCAACTGACAACTTCAAGAACGATCCTTACGTGCGCGACTATTACCGCAAGGCACAGCAGAACCAGGCTATAATGAACGGTACGGCAATGCCCGACGGAACAGACGACCCGACGTTGGCGCCTCCTACGCCCAACGAACTGGCACAGCCGGGATCAGAAGACTCTCTGAGCGAGGCTGTTGAGGGAGCAGAGTGACAAAGGCGTCAGGCTTAACCGCAAAAAAGGAACATATACAGGGGCTTTAAAAGATATTATGAGATTATTGATAAAAGACGCCACGCTGGTCAACGAGGGAAAGTCGTTCCGTGGCTCGGTTGTCTTGGAGAATGGTTTGATATCAGACATTCTCCAAGACAATTTTATTTCTGGCAGTGAACATTTTGATAAGGTGGTTGATGCTTCGGGGTGCTACGTGCTTCCGGGCGTTATCGACGACCATGTGCATTTTCGTGAGCCAGGCCTTACGGCAAAGGCCGACATAAGTTCTGAGAGCCGTGCTGCGGCCTATGGCGGTGTTACGTCTTATTTCGACATGCCTAACACCGTGCCGCAGACCACTACGCTCGAGGCTCTCGAAGAGAAACGCGCATTGGCGGCGGCAAAGAGCCACGTCAACTATTCGTTCTTCTTCGGTGCAACCAACGACAATGTCGACCTGTTCAGCCGGCTCGATGTTCATCGTGTGCCCGGCATAAAGCTGTTTATGGGCTCGTCAACGGGCAACATGCTTGTGGATCGCCGTGAGGCTCTCGAACGCATATTCAGCGAAGCCCGTGTTCCCGTCATGACACATTGTGAGGACACCGGCATAATCAATGCCAACATAGCTGCTGCAAAGGCCGCTCACGGCGACGATCCCGACGTGGCTCTGCATCCGCAGATACGCAGCGAGGAGGCTTGCTATAAGTCTACAGAGCTTGCTGTAAGCATGGCGCGCAAGCATGGTGCGCGTCTTCATGTGGCTCATCTTACAACGGCTCGCGAGCTGCAGCTGTTTGAGCCGTGGCACGATGCCATGCCTGATATAACGGCTGAGGCTGTGGTTGCCCATCTGTTTTTCTCTGATGCCGACTATGCCACGCTTGGCACAAGGATAAAGTGCAACCCGGCTGTAAAGACACTTGCCGACCGCGACGCTCTGAGACGTGCACTCTCCGATGGCCGCATATCAGTAATAGGCACCGACCATGCCCCCCATCAGTGGGCCGACAAGCAGGGCGGATGCGCCCGTGCGGCCTCAGGCATGCCCATGATACAGTTCTCGCTAGTGTCGATGCTCGAGCTTGTAGATAATAAAGTTATGCCGATAGAACGGCTCGTAGAGCTTATGTGCCACAATCCCGCACGCCTTTTTGATGTGCGAGGGCGCGGTTTTCTCCGCAAGGGCTATAAGGCCGATGTCGTTGTTGTGCGCCCCGGCAGTCCGTGGACGGTTACGAAAGACGTCATACAGAGCAAGTGCGGATGGAGCCCTATGGAGGGACATACGTTCAATTGGCGCGTGGTTCACACGTTCTGCAACGGCGTGCATGTCTACGACGACGGACGTTTCCTCGACTCTTGCCGTGGTGAGGAGATAGCCTTCAGATAAGGGGCTGTAGTTGATGTTTAGTTAAAAATTAATCTTCTGAAAAAATGATTGCAAGGATATTCGTGCTTTTGGTGTTGATGATAATCCTGTCTGACATCTACATCGACAGAAGACTGCTGCGCCGTAAGACCAGGTATTTGTGGTGGCAGCGCCTGTTGTGGTGGACTCCGGGTATCATTCTCTTTGTCTATACGCTGGTACTTACGTTCTCGCGCGACTTTGCGCCCGAGCGCATCGAGTTGCTCAACGTTTATCTGTTTCTTTTCGGTGTGCTGGCCATCCCCAAGTTTATTTTTGCCGTATGCTCGTTGCTCGGCTGGGGACATTGCCGCTATCATCACACAAAGAACAACTGGGGCAACCTTGTCGGACTGCTGCTGGCCATAGGTCAGATATATATCGTGGTCTATGGCAGCACCATAGGCTTCCGGAAGCTCGACATACGCCATGAAGACTTTTATTCTGCCGACCTGCCTCAGGCCTTCGACGGCTATCGCATAGTGCAGTTTAGCGATGCCCATCTCGGCACTTACCGCGGAAAGGACAAGAAGGTGTTTGAGCGTATTGTCGACAGTATCAACGCTCAGAAGGCCGACATGATAGTGTTTACGGGCGATTTGCAGAACATGTCGCCCGAGGAGCTTTACGAGTTTATTCCGCTTCTGAGCAGCCTTAGCGCCAAAGACGGTGTTTATTCTGTTCTCGGCAATCACGACTATTCTGACTATATCAAGGCCGACGACGTTGTTAAGGTGGCAAATGAGCGTGAGATTATCAGTCGTGAGCGTGAATTTGGCTGGACGCTATTGCTCAACGAGAACAAGACCGTTAAGCGCGGCAACGACTCGATAATTGTTGCAGGCGTTGAGAACGACGGCCGTGGCGGTGAGCCTAAGCGCACAGACCTTAAGAAGGCGATGGCCGGAGTAGACAGTTCGAGCTTTGTGCTTATGCTTGCTCACGACCCGCGTCTGTGGCGCAAGGAAATCCTGCCAGGCAGCAAGGCGCAGCTTACTTTGAGCGGTCACACTCACGCCATGCAGTTCAGCGTCTTCGGCATGTCGCCGGCCAGACTGATGTATAGAGAGTGGGGCGGTCTGTATCATGAAGGCAACCGTGCCATCAACGTGTCTGTAGGCACCGGCGGCTTCATCCCCTTCCGCTTCGGAGCAAGCCACGAGATATCGGTTATTACGCTGCACAGGAAGGGAGCTTAAGTGAAGAGCTGGCGCAAAAGTGCAAATAAAAATGAAAAATTAAAAGTGAAAAAACAAAGTTCGACTTTAGTCAATCCAATTGCATTGTTGGGTATTGTCATTTGGAGTTAAAGGAGTTAGAGTAGTTATCGCCAACGGAGTTGGCTAGTAGTTAGAGTCAAATGCTTTGTTGATTCGCACTACGTTGCTATTGTGCCGGCGGATCTGCGCTCCGCTGGAATCGAATATAAGGATCTCCTGATCCGCTTAAAATACCGCTAATTTAAATGAAAAACGAAAAATCCAAATGTATTGTGGTTTCTATTTGTAAGCACTACGTTTGCAATTGGATTTTTCACTCTTCACTCTTAGTTCTTCACTTAAATATGCTCCTAGCTCACCTTAGTGAGCGATAACTTCTCTAACTACTTTAACTTCCGACTCGAATCCACAAGAGTTTTTCATTTTTAACTTTTCATTGCGCTTTTGCGGCTTAATTTGCCGGTAGCCCGAAGGGCTTAACTTTGGTAACCGTGGGTCATTACCCACGGATTAAAGTCCTGGTAATGCGAGCACCCGAAGTGGTGCTATTCTTGTTTTTATGTTACTTACTTGTTTGCTTTTGTGTCCGTTATTTGCTCCGATATAGCACCACTTCGGGTGCTCATAGTTTGTTTTGTTACAGGCCGTGGGTGATACACCCACGGTTACTTAAGTGTAGCCCTTCGGGCTATAAGTTAGCATCAACCTTTAGCCGGCATAATAGCCTTGTTGGTTATTATCGTACGTACTACGCTAACATTTGGATTTTTCACTCTTCACTCTTCGTTCTTCACTTAAACACGCACTACGTTAGCATATGACTTTAACTACTTTAACTTCTCTAACTACTTTAACTTCCGACTCGAATCCACAAGACTATTGTCTTTTTTCGCTATGCTCAAGGAACTTCTCCTTAACTACATAACTCCTTAACTCCTAAAGAATTACTCCTAAAGAAAAACCCTACTGATTCGGATTCTTCACATACCCCTGATATTTCGGAGTCAGGTCGGCCATAATCTCCTTATAGCTTATGTCCATGCGCTTGCTTATGTCTTCGGCACCCTGTCCTTCGGGATATATCGGCTTATGGATAGTCAGTGTCAGCGGATGCCATTTCACCCAAAACCATTTGTTTGTCCTTGGCAGCACGTCGAAAGAGCCGTTGATGGTCAGCGGCACTACGGGCAGCTGAAGCTCGTCGGCAAGCATGAAGGCGCCACGCTTAAACGTACCCATATGCCCTGTAAACGTGCGCGAGCCTTCGGGGAACACCACCACGCTCATTCCGTCTTTCAGCGTGTGGCGTGCCTTGTCGTATGTCTCCTTTACCTTGCTCGGGCCGCGCTTGTCTACAAATATCTGGTGAGACATCTCGCAGGCAAAGCCAACGAGAGGAATCTTGCGCAGCTGGTGCTTCATCATCCATTTGAAGTTGCGTCCCAGATGACCGAATATCAGAAATATGTCGAACGAGCCCTGATGGTTGCTCACAAACACATACGACTCGTTGTGCTTCAGGTTCTCGCGTCCCACAACCTTTACCGGCAGAAACAGCACCTTAAGTATGGCTGCTGCCCACAGCTTAGGCGGATAGTAGCCCCAGAAGTGGCCGTTGCCAAGCACGCAGCCCACGCTCGTGGTGAGCGACGTAAGTATGGTGAGCACGAGTATTATCGGCAGCGCGATGCATATTTGATATATTCGGTAGATGTATCTCATTGTTAGTTGTTTTTATCGTTTTTTCGTTAGAATAATATTTGCGGTTAACCTGTCTGTGATGCCTGCTGCATCTGTGGCAGCCTAGTCTGCCTCGGTGAGCGTGTCGTATCTGATAAGCCGGGGCGCTCTTTCCCTTGCTCGTCTTCTGATACTGCGCGGCTTGCGCTTTATGTCTGTATCGCCTTGCGTCCGTACAGGCCGTTTGGCGCAGCAGCGTTGTTGCGGTTATGGTGTTGCAGCAGGGCTGCGGCCCTGCTGCATGTCCCTTCCTGCTGTCAGTCTTTAATCTTGGGATACTTGCGTGTCCATCCGTCCCAGCGCAGACGCATCACGCCGAAGAAAGCCTCGCCGAATATGCCGCCGCTCATCTTCGATACGCCTTCACGTCTGTTGACGAATATCACGGGCACTTCCTTAATCTTGAAGCCTATCTTGTATGCCGTAAACTTCATCTCTATCTGGAAGCCGTAGCCCTTGAAGCGTATCTTGTCCAGCTCTATGGTCTCGAGCACGCGGCGCTTGTAGCACTTAAATCCCGCAGTGGTGTCGTGCACCTTGAAGCCCGTCACCATGCGCACATACTTAGATGCAAAATAGCTCATCAGCACGCGTCCTATAGGCCAGTTAACCACGTTCACTCCGCTCACGTAGCGCGAGCCTATGGCAACGTCGTAGCCCTCGTCGTGGCATGCCGAATAGAGGCGCGGCAGGTCGTTGGGGTCGTGACTGAAGTCGGCGTCCATCTCGAATATATAGTCATATCCGTGCTCCAGGGCCCATTTAAAGCCCGTTATGTATGCCGTGCCGAGGCCCAGTTTGCCGCTACGCTCAATGATAAACAGACGGTCGGCAAACTCGCTCTCCATCAGTCGGTGAACTATAGCCGCGGTGCCGTCGGGCGAGCCGTCGTCTATCACGAGAATATTAAAACATTTTTCAAGCGAGAACACCGCCCTTATAATCTTCTCGATGTTCTCTTTCTCGTTATACGTAGGTATAATGACTATGCTGTCGCTTTTGTTCATGTCCTGAATGTCTTTTGTTTATGCGTGCTATATATGTCTTGTCTCCCTCCGGCTGGTGTCGTCATGGAGCCTTCAACGTTGTTGTCTTCTTCTTCTGATAAAGCAACTCTCAGTAGTGCCCGTGCGTCCTGTCTCCCCGGTCAGTCCTGTCTGCCGCTTATCTTATTGCAAAGATAATGCAAACCGCGAGCAGAATCATCAAGTCTCGCTTGTATGTAATGCCTAGATGCCGCTTATCTTATGCAAAGATAATGCAAACCGCGAGCAGAATCATCAAGCTTGCTTGAATGTTATGCCTAGATGCAGCTTATCTTATGCAAAGATAATGCAAATCGAGAGCAGAATCATTAAGCTTGCTTGAATGTTATGCCGAGATGCCGCTTATCTTATTGCAAAGATAATGCAAATTGGCATAACTACAAAATAAAAATTTGCCAACGGAGCCATTATTTTTCGTCCTTGCCTTTTAAAATGACGTTTTTCAGTCAATTTGCTTTATTACATCACGTTTTGCGTAACATTATTTATGACTTTTTTATTAATCGCAATACCATAAACCATAGCCGCCCCGTAGTCCGCAACATTGACATGAGCGTTATTTCTTATTCCCAATCGTCCGATTAATATTTGTCAGCTCCCCAGTCCGGTCGCCTTTTCACGTCCGGACATTCGCGTCATAAAAATAGTCCTGAAAAATCGTAAGCATTTGCTTTGTTTTCTGTTTTAAATTGAAAGATTGTATCTTTGTATATGGCTTCTTGTTAAGCAAGTTCAATGCATTTACTTCTAAACTGTTAACGGCTGAGTTTTGCCTCGTAACTCGGCCACTTTTACATCAAAAGTCATAGGTTTTTTATGCGTAAGTCATAGGTTTGTTTTGGGGATGTGGTGATTGCACTTAATATGGTGACAATAAAATTATCAAAGTTACTGTGTCTTGAACCGAAGTTTTCTATTCGCGGAGCAATGGGATGTTATGTTCCATTTGTCAGAGTTATGAAAAATATCATGATAAGCATGATTTCGATCTTTGATATGGTTGGACAGTGCCCATATGGGCGTTTCATGATATGTTTAAGCGTATATTTTACCATCAGAACATCAAAAAACTTGCAAAAATCATCAGCCATACAAAATAATTCTATAACTTTGTCCTCAGTAATCGTAGCGATTGTTATTTGTTATTCTTTAATAATTTATAGTATAAAGGATACAATATTTTTGCTACTCATCGATTTACAAGCATTTACAATTGTCTGACTCACGCTAAAATACTTGCTAGTGAGATGTATTAGGGGTGTATGGAAATAATATCAAAAAATAAACTGTTCAACAACATTGTGCATGAAAAAATTGTATTTCATTCTGGTGGTAGTCTGCTGTGTTTTTACTCATTTCGAAAGTCTTTTGGGTAGTGATGATTTATCCCAAAGCATAGCTGACGACTTTGAATGGATGAATAAATTTATAATTAAAAGTAGTTGGATTAGAGATAAATATTTGTTGATTCTAGCAGATAAAATCTGCTGCTTTGTTTACTTAACCTAAAATATGTGCAATGTTATATTTGACGCTGCATAACAAATATACAAAGAAATATGGCGAGACGAAAGATTAAAATAGGGCTTGTTGATGCTGACCTACTTTGTAACGGGACGCGGCATCCTAATCTTGCGCTATTAAAGATTGCCGGATATTTTAAAGATAATGGCTATGTACGGGGATATACCGATGATGCCAATTGCTACGAACTGATTACGAATGAAAGCAACTTTGATGAGTTGCAGAAATATAACTATTTCTACGTTTCTTGTGTTTTTACTTTCACTATTGATAATCCTCCACTTGTGCTAACAACACTCCTTAATGATAAAAAATTATCAAAGCGTGTCCGTATGGGTGGAACAGGTACTTATGCGAACCTTTCTGAAGATGAAGGTTTTGCAGAGAAACGTGAAGAAGATATGCTCAAATTGGAGAAGGATGCTTTCTTGAATACCTTGAAGAATAAGTCGGGAAGTTACGGAATAGACATGCAGATACAGATGCCAGACTATCATCTGTATGATGATTTCATCAGTGCAATGGAGAACGTGAAAGCATCGGAGGTATATTACAAGGATTACAAAGAATATTCTATTGGTTTCCTGACACGAGGTTGCTTCCGCCGCTGCCCGTTTTGTGTTAACAAGTTGGAACGCAAAGTTATGCCTTATTCCAAACTCAGTGATTTCCTTGATAACGAGATTGACGAGAAAACAGGAAAGCTAAAACGCCCATATATTTATCTTTGGGATGATAATTTCTTGGCATCACCTAAATGGGAGTATTTGCTCGACGAATTGATAGCGACGAAACGTCCTTTTCAATTTAGACAGGGACTTGACGAACGATTGATAGCCCAACATAAGCGTGGAGAAGATATTGCAAGAAAATTGGCTAGTGCCAATTATCATGGGGATTTCATCTTTGCTTTTGACAACTGGTCTGACCGCAAGATTATTGTGAAAGCACTTAAAATTTGGAAGCATTATTGTCCCAAGAAAGAAACAAAGTTTTACTTATTCTGTGGCTTCCGACAGTCTATGAAAGATTACAAGAAGTTTCAATTGGATGTGGCTGAAATATTTATGCGTGTCTGTGTGTTGATGAGATACGGATGTCTACCGTATATCATGCGCCATGAGGATTACAAGAAAGCACCTCTTCCAAACATTTATGTGCAGATAGCCAGATGGTGTAACCAACCTGGTTTTTTCCGCAACTTGTCGTTTTGGCAGTTTTGTTATAAGAACCAAACTTTTTGGGAAGAGCATACTCTTGGCCGTGAACCATCAAAGCTAAAGACTTATGAGGAATTCTTGGTGGATTATAATAACGGATACTATGATGAGATTGGAATTTCCACCCCTCTTAGGACTGTTGTAAATTTCCTTAATCAATTCAAGGAGCATAAAGATTTATTTTTGTCTTTTTTCAATATGTCGTTTAAGCAGATGATAGATCCTAACTTATGGTATCGTGATACTGAGATAACGTTGGGAGGAGTGAAGTTTACCCTAAACAGCGAGTTTTGGGATAACCTAATCGGTAATAGTGCATACGAGCGGGCCTTATTGAAGGTATTCTATACACATAAAGATGTCAGTCTCTTGGAGGATGAAAAGAAAAGTGCTTTGCTTTTAGAAGTTCTAAAAAAATATAAATGTAGTGATATCTTGAAAATTATCAAAGAAGGCTTTGAACCAGCAAAAATCGCTAAGAAGGATATATCACAGTTTAGTGATTTCAAAGATGCATATTATACTGTACCATATATGCTTAAAAATTGTGGGTTAAAAGATGTTGATTACTCAAAGATGGGCTATATGCTACGTGATGAAAAACGTAAGGATGTTGCCGATAAAAAATATGGTGAAAACCACATGAAGACTGCAGCACAGTTGGGACTTTGCAGATTTGAAAAGTGTCGTGGAAATGCAAATGCTTTTGGTTGTTGCTTTGTCGAACTGAGTGAAGTGGATAGAAGAAATATTCTTCCAAAATTATGTTTGTATATACCTTTCATTCAGAATTATTTTATGGCAGGAGCCACGGATGAAGTTCGTGATGAAATACTCAGCATATTGTCTCATAGCACTCAGGTAAGAAGACGTTCTAATGTCAATACTATAATTCATACGATAAAGGAATCAATAGATTATGAGCTTTAAGGATTTACATATTAAATCATGTTATGAATCTGGTGTAGATGACATAATAGAGGATTATTATGTGCCTGTCCTTGGTGCAGCGATGCGATATGATAGAATTGCTGGATTCTTTTCATCTGCTTCCTTGGCAGTGGCCGCTCGTGGTATAGCCGACTTTATTGTTAATGGGGGAAAAATGAGACTTATTACAAGTCCAAGGCTAAATGGAGAAGATATTGATATTGTTAAGAAGATTGTTGCAGATGATACCTCTCTTACGCCGTCCGACTTTGGTATTGACCTGGATAATCTTGAAAATGAATTTGAGAGAAACCATGTCAAAGCGCTTGGGTGGATGCTTGCATCTGGATTACTTGAGATGAAATTAGCTATTGTCTTTAATGATGATGGTAGCATCTGTGACAATGAAACAATATCCGAGAAAGGACTATTCCATCAGAAGGTCGGAATACTAAAAGATACAGAAGGAAATGAAATGTCGTTTAGTGGCTCTATTAATGAAACCGCTTCAGCATGGGTCAATAATGATGAAGAATTTAAGGTGTTCAAGGAATGGACGGATGCACGAGAGTATTTTGAGAGAGACAGAAAACGATTTAATGAGATATGGAATGGCGAGCGAAAGAACGTAAAGGTCTTTAATCTACCGTCAGCCATAAAGTCAAATATTGTTCACTATTCTTTAGACTTCGATAGGGAAAGTATCTCTTTGAAGAAATATCGTGCCATTCGTTTGAAGGAATTTGATTTCAAGAACGACAAAAAATTGTTCTTCTATCAGGCAGAAGCATTAAATAAGTGGAAAGCTAATGATTATAAGCTACTTTTTGAAATGGCAACTGGTACCGGAAAAACCAGAACTGCCATTGCTGGTATAAAATATCTGAATCAAACAAAGAAACGGCTTATTACAATTATAACTACTCCGCAAAATACGCTTTCTAAACAATGGAAAAATGAAGTGGATGCTCAGAAACTCACTTTTGATGAAAGTGTTATTGTTGATGGTTCCGTGTTTCAATGGGATAGATTGTTGGTCAAATTACTGTTAAAGAATGGGGCGGGTATGGCTGATCATATCTGCTTATATACAACGCACAATACCGCTTCTTCCGATAAATTCACGAACGCTATTCAGCAAAATCTTCAAATTGGTACAGATGTTTTGTTCGTAGGTGATGAAACTCATTGGCTGGGAGCACGTAAATTCCAGCATGCATTGTTACCTTGTTACAAATACAGAATAGGACTTAGTGCTACTCCAAGCCGTTGGTTTGACGATGCAGGTACTGCTAAACTCGTAGCTTTTTATGGAAATGCGAATTTTGAGTTTACCATCAAAGATGCATTAACGGAATACAACCCGATGACTGGAAAACATTTTCTTGCAAACTACCATTATCTCATTTCCAAGGTATCGCTTGATGAAGCTGAGACAGAACAATACAAGACTATTTCAGTAAAGATTCGCAAATTATGGAACTTGAAAGATAACAACCCAGATGCTGCTTTGACATTAGAGCGATTGATTGAGAAAAGGGCAAATATCATTAGGAATGCCTCCGCAAAATACAATCAACTGGAGGTAATTCTAGATGAGCTACAGGCAAAAGGTAGAATAGAAAATTTAATCATATTTGTCTCTCCTCAACAAATAATAGAGGTGCTTAATATCCTTGCATCAAAAGGAATTATTTTTCATAAATTGACAGAGAAGGAAGGAACCAAAGTTGAGAAACGCTTTGGAAACAAATCTGAACGAGAACATATCATATCAAAGTTCAAATCTAAAGACTATCAGGTAATCGTTGCCATCAAGTGTCTAGATGAGGGTATAGATATTCCAACGGCAGATGTGGGAGTATTGATGGCATCCAGTACGAATCCACGTGAATATGTTCAGCGAATAGGTCGTATTATCCGTCAGAGTTCTAACAAACATTCGGCAGAACTATACGATATTTGTGTTGATACGGTACATTCTGTGGGCGATGATTATGCTGAATTTGAACACAAAATAAGAGCGAAAGAACAAATACGTCTCAAAGAAATTGCTGCAAATGCAATCAATTCAATAGATGCGCTAACAATAATAAATTCATTAGATTAATATGGCCATTAACAAAAAGATCCTAGTGAAGATAGCAGATAAGACGAAGTCTGATATTGCTATGCAAAAGAACATAAAGAGCGTACTTTCTGGTATAGAAGAAGGTCGTCAAGGTAAACGAATTATTGACAAAATAATGAAATCTATATAATGCTATGAGAATAGAAAGTATTGAAATTCAGAATTTTCGTCAGTATCGAAATCTGTTATTCAAGTTTCCTCATTCCTCTGGAGGAAATGACTTGCATATTATCTTTGCCAACAATGGCGTAGGTAAGACTAATGTGCTCAATGCAATAACCTGGTGCCTTTACGACACAGAAATGCATTTGGGAGATAAAAATACAGCACTAGCCATATTGAACAACCAAAAGGTTCACGAACTACGTATGCATCTTCCAGAAGGTGGAAGTATGATTGGTGATGCAACTGTACGTATTCTTTTCTCATCGGATGATGCTTCTGAGAAAATCCTATTTCAGAGGGTAGGCAAGTTCAACGTAACAAAAGAAGCTGTTATCCTTGTAAATACAGATTTCTCAATCATGCATTTAGTTGATGGAGAATGGAATTCAATAGATGCAGAAGAAGAAACATTGTCACTTGTGAAGAAAAATGTCCCAGAGGAAATACATGAATATATATTTTTCGACGGAGAACACCTTGAAAGCTATTTCAAAGCGGGGCAATTTGAAAATATAAAGAACGGTATAGAAGAACTTACGCAGGCAAAAATAATTGAGAAGGCAGAAGCAGCTTTTAACAATTATTTGATTGGAGTATTAAATCCTCAAATAGCTAATTCTTCTGTTAAGGATATTTCTGCTGCACAGAAAGAGTTGGATAAAATACAGGAGGCCATTGATGCCACTGTAGATTCTATCAATACCCTAACAAGGCAAATCCATAATTGTGATGATGAGATTGCAATACTTGACAATATAATCAGCGGGCATATTCACGTATCACAGAAAACAGCAAGGTTAAAAGAAATTGATGACTTAATAGAGTCATTGAAGAGTGATATTGCAAAGAAGAGAGCGGAGCTTATGGTGTTTGCTCGTGAATATGTTCAGTACTTTGCCCTATATCCTGCCATCAAAAATCTATATGCATATATAAAGGAGCAAGACAAACACGGTAAGTTGCCACCTCGCATAGATAAATTTCTGCTTAAGGCGATTGAGGAACACAAACATTGCCTGATATGCGACCAAGATTTAAGTGCCCATTCGTATAGTTTTATTAAAGAACTGAGAAAAGAACTTGAAGTGTCATCAGAGACATCTGCTTTATTGAACAAATCGGTTGTGGTATTACGTCAGTATATTGATAAATTGTCACATTATCAGAAACGTCGTACCACTCTTATGGAGGAAGAAAAAGCACTTCGCAAGCAATATAATGAATACATTGAAGAGGAGAAGCAACTGAATATCTATTTGATGAATATCCCTAATGCGGAGGCTGTAACTAAGGCTATTGAGAAAAAGAAAGAATATCGTCAGAAACGTGATGATATAGTTGCCAAGAAAGGTGTTGAAGAGGAACATAAAAAAGTACTCGAGAATCAGCTATATAATCAATCTAAATCGCTTAAATCGCTCATCGAAAAGAATCAGCAACTCGAAAAAATAAATAAGCAGGCAGACTATTGTAAGAAATGCCGAAACATTTTAAAAGAAACACGTCTTGACTTGCTAGAAGAGAGTCGTCGGGAAATGGAACAAGAGACATTCGATACATTCACTCGACTATTATGGAAGAAAGATGCTTTCTCTAAAGTAGAAATCCTTGAGGATTACACATTTCGTCTGCTAGACAAATATGGTTCGCAGACACTTGGTTCTTGTAGTGCTGCGGAACGAGCTCTGCTAGCCCTATCGTTTACACTAGCCTTACAGAAGGTATCGATGCATGACTCCCTATTATTTATCGACACACCTATTGGCCGCGTAGATCAGGACAATCGTCTGAATTTTGTTAATACACTTTGCGAAATAGCCAAGACGAAACAAGTGATACTGACGTTCACACCTGTAGAATACGACGATAAAGTGGCGGTTGCTTTACAAGGCCAATATGCCTCGTTTAGCATGTTAGAAATCGAAGATGGTATAACAGTAATTAAGTAAAATTATGGCAAGAGTTACATTAAATATAGCAAAAGTATACGATGAAAGTTTTATTGAAAATATTGAGAAGACAAAGTATTTCCAACTCCACAAAAACGCGGCAACGCGCACAGATCTCTATTGTTTTGCCATAGCACTCTGTGAGATGGAGGGGAGAGAACCTACACCTATATCAATGGTTGGCGCAACGAAATCCATTGTACGTACAGAGTTTCTTACCAACGTAGAACCGCTACTTTCGTGTCTGTACTATGATAAAGAACTGAAAGACAATCCCGAGAACATTGATAATATTTGTAATCGCGACGAGGTTTACAACCTTGCAGAGAAGTGCGCAAATACGGGTTTCGGTATCCTAAAAGAATACATGGAGAACCTCGACGAAGAAACTTTGTTTTATAAGCTAATAAGCTATATGGATAAGAGATACGAGGAGATAAAGGATGAACTTTGTTCTATCGTATAGCTTAGTTGGAAATGATTCGTTAATAATGTGAGTTTGATGAATTGTACTCGCAACATTGATGCTAAACTTCTTTGTAAAGCTGCAGTATGCCAGCAATTGCACTCAAATTTATAAAGAAATTATTAAAGCGTCAGTGTTTAGAAAGTTTTACTTGTGCAATATTGCTGAGTTTGTGATTGATTGCCATAATGGTCTGTTTAATGAGAAGAAGTTTGTCTGAAACATACATCAACGCTCAATTACTCGTGAAGAATATGAAAAAGGAATGTGAGTTTATTATTAATAAAATATATCCTGACGATTGGGAAAAATATAATGAAAAAGAACAAGAAAAGAAAGAAAAAGAATTTGATGTAGCATTATTCTTTTTAGATAATTATCATCCAATCAGAGAAACTTTTAAAGGAGCAAATTGTCTTTGCGTAGAATCTCATGAAGGGCCAGATTTTTTTGTTTCTTCAAATGAAGAATCATCTGAAATATTTGGTTTAGAAATAACGGATTGTTATATAAATACAGAACGTAATCGTAATTTTTCGAGTGTACATTCAGATTTAGAAAAAGTATGTAAAGAAGTTATTAATGATATTAAGGCGACAGTTAATATTAATTCATATAAAAAAATAAATTATATCAGTGCTACTTTTACTCACGAAGTGATGACTGGTGAGTATTTTGATAAAAAAAGATTAAAATCAGAATTGAGAGATTTTATCTTTGATAAGAGCAAACATAATGGAGAATATGTGTGCCAAGTTGATGTAGGATATTCTGCCTTTTATCCTGAAAATTCCCCCAAGATATTAGTTTATTCCAACATGGCATATATTGTTCCTCGTATTTGCGATGTAGTACAAATGCAAAAAGAAGCAGGTATTGATGATAATGATCCTGTGCTTAGAAGTATTGCAGTAAAAGAAAAAAATTGGTTGATTATAAACTTAATTGTAAAAGTTCAGTACATGAATGGTGGTTATGTATAAATATACCCAAAAGTGCATTTATGAATCCTATTTCATATCATCTACCTAAAAATTTTACAAGTAAATATGATAAAATATTTTTAGTCGCTGAATCATTTTACGGGTGTGGTGTCCACAAAAATTATGGTACGTAAATTAATTATTATGTTTTTTAGGTGTTTTATATGGAACCATGTATAAATAAGATTTCTTGGTAGAATATATAGTTAAGAATAACAAGTATTTAGAACTGAAATTAAATATAAAATAGCTCTTTCATGGAAAGCAAAAAACGTAAATTCAAGAGAGGTTTGGAAGAAGTCGTAATTCCTGAGGCGACACCAAAAGAAAAGTGGGGTGAACTGTTAAAGCCGATAGTTGAATATGCCAATAGTATAATGCCCCCTAGATTATTTAGGTATCGAGATTGCTCTGAAAGACAATTTGATGCTTTCTATAATGATAGCATATATGCCGTCAATGCCCAAATGTTTAACGATCCATACGATTGTCTTATACGATATGATAAAGATTATTTGTTCAACGCAATAAATCAAGGATCATCATTTGACACAATTAAAAAATTAAGAGATGATTTGAATAATGGGGGCCACTTACCAGAAATGTGGTATTCTTTATTTGGTGAAGAAAAATATAAAATTATCGAAGATATTATTTGTAATGCGTCAGATGAGTTTTTAGATAAGAGAAAATCTATTTTTGAGAGTAATAAAAAAGAATTCTTCAATAACATAGATACAATATTTAAACAGGCTGAAAATTTCCTTAGGTGTAATACATTTATAGCATGTTTCAGTGAAACAGTGAAGTCAATAACAATGTGGTCTCATTATGCAGACTCGCATAAGGGTTTTGTTTTAGAATATGATTTTAAGCATTTAAATAAAGGATGTGATACATGTTGCAAAAAGGACACTTGTTGTGATAGAGTATTTTATAATTTATTTCCCATTATATATGATTCTGAAAGATATGATGGAACCTCATTTGTGGAAAGTTATTTAGGTAAACGCTTAGGATTATATGCTGACATCAATGATATGATGTTTTATACAAAAGCTTCACTTCATAAGTCACCCCAATGGCAATATGAAAAGGAATGGCGTATGTTTTTAAGTAAAAACAATCCTATGGAACAATCAAGTTTGCATATAAATATAAGGCCAATTGCGATTTATTATGGATATGGTATTTCTTCTATAAACAAAAAAATATTAAGCGAAATGGCAAAGGAGAAAGGGTTAAAAGAATACCAGATGTATATTGATACGCAATCAGACAGATACTCGATGAAGTATAGAAAAATATAATATATTGTCTCTATTAATACCTACCAAAATAAATTTAATATGTCAGAAACCAACCGCATAGAATATAAAAGAGAATTGACTCCGGAACTTGATATAGAGAAGGAGATTGTGGCGTTCCTTAATTATAAGGAAGGAGGATATATCTACATTGGTATAGATAAAGAAGGTTCAACCGTGGGCGTTGACGATGTTGACAATTGTATGCTAAAGTTGAAAGACCGCATCAAGCACAATATATCCCCTTCTGCAATGGGCCTGTTTGATATTGCAGAGGAACAAAAGGATGGGCGTAGTATTATCAAGATTACTGTGGCAAGCGGAATAGAGAAACCATATTTTAAAACAAAATATGGAATGACTCCACGAGGTGCATACATGCGTGTTGGAACATCGGCAGAACCGATGCCTCAAGAACAGATTGACCGCCTGTTCGCCATGCGGACAAGAAACTCCATCGGACGCATAGTATCCAACAGACAAGATTTGAGTTTTGAGCAGTTGCGTATCTATTATGATGAACGTGGCAAAAGACTTAATGATAATTTTAAACGAACATTGGAATTGCTTACAGGAGATGGAAAACTCAATTATGTAGCTTATCTCTTGGCAGATGAGAATGGCAATTCAATCAAAGTGGCAAAGTATTCAAGTCTTGACCGTTGTGATTTGGTAGAAAATAATGAGTATGGATATTGCTCCCTCATTAAAGCAACCAAAAGCGTCTTGGCCAAACTGGATATTGAAAACAAGGTTGCCGCTACTATTACACCTATGGAACGTATAGAAACTCCATTGTGGAACAAGGTTGCTTTGCGTGAAGCTGTCATAAACGCAATAGTACATAACGATTACTCATTTGAGGTGCCACCTAAATTTGAGATATTTCCCGACAGACTGGAGATAACATCAGCAGGGCGCTTGCCTGAGTCTCTTTCCAAAGAGGAGTTTTTCAATGGTATATCAATTCCACGCAACAAGGAGTTGATGAGAATTTACCGTGATTTGGAATTGGTCGAGTCGTTAGGCTCCGGCATTCCTCGCATTCTGAAAGCATACGGAGAAGAATGTTTCAAGTTTACCGACAATTTTATTCGCATAACTTTTCCTGTAACTGCTCATGATACTGCTCATGATACTGCTCATGATACTGCTCATGATACTGCTCATGATATTGGTAATGTATCTGAACATATAAAAACTCTTGTCGCTTGTATAGATGGTGAAGTTGATAGAGAAAGTCTACAATTAACATTAGGAATTAAGCACCGGACATATTTTCGTAATACATATCTTAAACCATCTATAGATGAAGGATATATAGAGTTTACATTACCTAATGAGAAGCAAAGTAAGTTGCAAAAATATCGCCTTACGGGAAAAGGATTGGCATTGAAGGAGAAATTGAAACACAATGAGTAAATTATAAATAGGCACTTTTCCTGTATTTATTATGAGTAGGTTATGTAAATAGTTTATCTGAAAATAAAAATATGCTTTTTAATCCCCTCGGATTCGAGGGGATTAAAGTTATTATTAATAGTAAGTAAAAGTTTTTGTGTTACGGAAAATTTTATAAATTTGCGACAGGCATTTTTCAATAAATAATTGCATACTAAAGCTGATATCAGTATGCGTGTTTGAACAAAGATAGTATATGACAATAAATAATTTGCTGAACGTCAAGTCTCGTGATGAACTGCGCGAATGGTTGATGCAGAATCATGATAAGGAGCCGGAATGTTGGGTAGTGGTGAAACGTGGAAGACCTATTGACGACGGCACGTTCTGGTATATAGATGCTGTAGAAGAGGCTATGTGCTTCGGATGGATAGACAGCACGACAAAGAAGCTGGCAGACGGGGTGACGGCACAGAGGCTGTGCCCGAGAAAGCGGCGCAGCAACTGGTCGGAACTGAACAAGGAAAGATGTCGCAGGATGGAACGGCTCGGACTGATGACTGATGCCGGCAGAGCCGTGTTGCCAGATATGACGGACAAGGGCTTTGTGATAGACGATGATGTAATGAAAGAATTGAAGTCGGACGCTGTAGTGTGGCAGAATTTCTGCCGCCTGCCCGAGCTGTATAAGCGTGTGCGCATTGACACCATCCAGATAAAGAAACGTCAGCCCGAGCTGTTCAGAAAGCGGCTTGACAAATTTATAGAAAACACCCGAAATGGCATTATGTATGGTGAGTGGAACGATAACGGCAGACTGCTGATGTAATCAGCGTATGTTTCCTTATTAGAGCGTCAAAAAAGTTCTGCAAAAGGATATCAAGGCTGCATTATAAAATATTTTCCATTTACACAAAATATTTTATAGTGCCTCCATCCACGGGTGCTACTAATGGAGAAATATTGAGACCTTTCTTCAGAAAGGACGGATTATACATAAAATATGATAACCTACGTCTGGCATCCCAAGCCAATCTGCCAATTTCCTCATCCCAAAGGATTACTTTTAACGACTGTACCATAAGTTTACGTTATTTAGAGTGTCTGACACGTTGCGCCTTTTTATCGTCCTTACGCATCAGATAAGGAGATTCAGGCAACTCAGGAAGAAGGTTGTCTATCGTGTTAATCTGACCGACTACTTTCAGCAACAAGATAAATGTTGACAACGAAATATTGCCTGCAGTACCATTTTCAAATTTGTGTATGGTTGTAAGGCCAATGCCTGACTGCTCTGAAACATCTTTCTGAGTAAGATTGCAACGGATTCTATATTCTTTGAATCTGTTGCCTAATAGCCTTACAAGCTCAGGCGTAGAGTATTCATAAAAGTCTACCATATTATTCTTATTTATATATCATTATGATGATAGTTATGCTTGTTTTTAGTTGTTAATCTTCAATATTGTGAATGTTATAAACGCAAAGCTATGCAATTTTTGAGAATAAAACTAATTTTTTTGAAAAACTTTATCATTAAATTATATGACAGATTGTAATTCTTAGATTTTCGACTTGTTTTTATCCAAATTTCATTATATTTGTATTGAAGTTTTGGCTGCAAAAAATCGGAATAGTACGAAGTACGAGAATATATATGTAATCATTGATTTTCAGAGAGTTGAGTTTACAGTAATTTCTTTTCCTATGTTCAAAATGACTACTCGTATCAATTAATTTAGAAAGTGCCGAATATCATAATTGTGAATATACTGCATCGGATATTGAAAGCAAATTTACTGTAACTATCACTCATATGGAGCGTATTGAGACTCCAGCACGTAAGATGTAATCAGTTGATGTTTCTCTCTATGAGTATCAAAAAAAGTTCTGCAAAAGGCATCCGCAATACAGAAAGATTCTATAATTTTGTATTCTATTATTATTTGTCTAAAACATTGAGCTAATCCGGCAGAACGGATTTCCGTTATATGTGAAAATAACTATAGTAAACGCAATTTGGTGTATTACCGCAAATTATATTTGCATATCAAGAATCCGGAGATTGTGAACACACGTGTTCACAATCTGATATGATAAAACATCAGACGTATCATGAACGAGGTAGAGCCGGAAGCAAGGAAAATGTATCTGAAGAAGGATTCAGAGCAGATATAGAGCGTAAGGACTTTAAGCTGTAATATAAAAATGTGAGTTAAATACAAATAACCGCACGTGGATAAAACTGATAAGATCACAATTTAAAGGCAATCATGCGTTGCCGGCATATGTATAAAATTATAATGACATGAGAATATTTATCGCAATACGGTTTACTGAAGCGTTTAAGTCTTCAATATTGGATGCACAGGACGGACTGAAGGAATATGGAGTAAGGGGTAACTATACGCAGCCGGAGAACCTGCATCTTACGTTGGCATTTATCGGCGAAACGGAAAGGGTGGAGGAGATAAAGGCCGCTGTTGATGCCGTTAAGTTTGAGCCGTTTGTAATCAGAACGGGCAAGATGGGATGCTTTAACGGCAGAAGCAGGGTGGTGTGGCTCGGCATAGAAGGTGAGGACAAGGTGAAGGCTATAGCGCAGCAGCTGAGACGCAATCTTGACCAACGCGGCATTGACTATGCAAAGGGTAAGTTCAGTCCGCATATCACTCTTGTGCGCCAACCGTCGGAAATGCCTCTTGACATCGACGTGGAGAGCGAAAGCATGACTGTAAGCAAGATTTATGTAATGAAGTCGGAACGGATCAATGGACGGCTCGTTTATACGGCTTTGTAATTGGTTGATGATAAATCAGCGCAACTGAGCCTGAAGAATAGAGAGAGAGTTTTGTAATATTAAAATTACGGACTGATTCATAATTATGATTTGATTGCAGTTGCATGTTGAATTTTGAAAATAGTTAAAGTTATTATGAAACTTAGACGCATAATATTATTTTATTTTGTATGCCTCGTAGGTGTTGTCAGTGCATTTGCCGCAAACGGCCATGAGATAAGATTTATTTATTGTTCTGACCTTCACTACGGAATAAAACGACAGTTTCGGGGAGAGAAGGTTGATGCCTATAAGGTCATTGGCGAGATGGTGAAGTCGTTTTATCTGCTCAATAAAACAGATTTGCCCTCTGACGGAGGAGTAGGTGAGGGAACAAAGTTTGGCGAACCGGATTTTGTTGTGTGTACTGGCGATATATCGAACAGAATGCATGATGGGGTATGGCAGGCATGTAGATCATGGAGGCAGTTTGAAAAAGACTGGATAGAAACCCTCGGATGTCCCATATATCTTGTTCCCGGTAATCATGACATATCAAATGCCATAGGATATCCGAAGAAACTTACACCTGCCAAGGATGAAACAAGTGCTATAGAAATATACAATCATAACATGCCGGAATTTGGCAGTCAGAAAATTTCGTCTTTTGATTATACAGCCAATAAAGTTCATTACACTTTTATAAAAGACAATCTCCGGTTTGCCTTTGTGGGGATATGGCCGGATGGCTTTATGCGTAGTTGGTTAGACAGCATATTTAAAGATGACCCGGCAACATCCACAATACTCTTCGCACATGATCCGGTTGAGGCTGATGCCAAACACTTTACAAATCCTAACTTTCCGTATGACATAAACAGTAAGGATAAATTTGAAAACCTGTTGAGCGATACGTGTAGCGTAAATGCCATTGACATGAGACCTGTTGGCAACTGGAACAGGCTGGAGAGGTTTGTAAAGTCTCATCCTCAGATAAAGGCATATTTCCACGGAGACTGCAACTATAATGAATTCTATGACTGGAAGGGCACGGAGGGAAGCATATCCTTGCCTGTGTTCAGGGTTGACTCGCCGATGAAGGGAGAGTTGTCGGCAGACGATGAAAGCCTGCTTTCATATCAGGTGGTATGCATAGATACAGAAAGCAGGGTCATAACAGTGAGGGAATGTCTTTGGAACAAGAATGGTAAGACTTCTGTAAATTGGGGCAAGATGAGGAGCATTTCATATTGATGATGTCAGGTAATGACCTTATGGTCATTTATCTTTGATAAAAGCAGGTTTTAACCTATCATCCGCGTGAAAGATTATTGTTGCAGATATCTGCTGCTTCTGACAAAATCAACAAGCTGCTGTTCGTATTCTGCTTCGCCCTGAATGTAATATTTACGGCTTACACGCTGAAATTTCTCGTATATCTTTTCGGCCTTGCTGCTGTCTGCTTCGTGTATCATGGCGAGGGCGTATTGAACGCGCAGGGCTGAAGGACGGAAGACAGACTGCACTTGCAGGTATTTGCTGATTGACTTGTCCAGCAGCCTGTTGATGTCTTCGGGATAGTGGGGACGTATCAGCGTGAGGTAAATGCGCTCCAAGGTCAGTTCGTTGCGGTAGATAGTAACCATCCGGCTCATGTGCGGCTCGGCGCGCTGCATGATGGCGTTGGCCTTGCCGAAGTCCATGTGCAGCATGGCTAACGATAAGTCGGACGAAAGTGCCATGATGTGTATGGGGTTGCTGAAGTTGATGTCGCGGTCGTCGCACATGTATGTCATGGCCTCAAGCCGTGATGTGTCGTTCTGCATAAGATAACCGATGAGGCGCATGGAGCGCAGAAACACCATCGTGGAAAACTCGTCTTTGTGAAGATTGAGCATGTTGAGACCGTCGTTGGGCAGTCCGGCCAGCTTGTTCGGGATGCCGTTCATGACAATGAGATACAGTCCGGAGATGATGATGCACAGCAGAAAGACCGTTGTGACGAGCGAATGATGTGCCGACGGCATGAACATAATAACAGATGCAATCACCGTGAGCAGAAGGTTGGCCAACACGCCGCCAGCATTATATAGGGCTATGCCGAAGGGTGTGTCGCCGTTTTCGGGCGGCAGCATAAGACACTGGCCTGCGGCTCCGGCCATGCTGAAGCGCGACAGGCGGAAACGGCCGTCGCGACGGCTCAGGACAACGCCCATAATCATAAACGACAGAAACTTCCAGCCGCGCGCCATGGCAGCAAGCATGTGGCCTGCTTCGTGGATGACGATGTGTATGATGAAAGATAGAATGAAGAATATCGCTGCCAGGAGTATCGTGAGAAACACGTCGGCGGCTGATATGTCGGCATGAAGCGCAGGCTTGATGATTTTGCCTATGACGAAACCAACCCCGAAGCCTATGGCTATTCCGCCAATAAATAATGCTGCTATGCGTAATGTCTTGTGGAAAAATGTCTTTTTTATGTTTCCCATGTTTCAGTGTATATTCTTTTGTCTGACTTATTTCGTTCGCGGCTCTGTTGCAAAAGAGCCATTGTTTCAGTGATGCTGACGGCACCGGCATCTCATGATGCTGCAAAGATAGCGTAATAAATTTAAGAAATAAAACAGAAAACGAAACTTTTGTACAGCAGTAACAGAGATATAATGTAAATAGGTCATTAAGCCACACATCTCTTTTTCAATTTTGTGCATTAATGTTTTCAGCCCCGTCTTATTGTTTGCTTTTTCTTGACATAGCCCGCTATATCAAGAAGAGTCTGATGAAAATCCGCTTAATGTAAAACCAAAATACAGACCGGATTATAATAAGCAATTTGGATGAAAAATAGGGGCTGTGCCTATTTTGCGCACAACCCCTATGAAAACTATTTGTGAAATTGTTATTTAACGACAAACTTCATGCGCTATGTGTTTTTCATTCGCAAGCACTACGTTTGGTAATGTGCCGGCTGATTTGCAATCTGCCGGAATTAAGTATCAGGATTTATTTAATCCGATTACTTCCTATTTGACATCACCTTATACTTTTAATGCAAACTTAGCATTAGATTTTTCATTACTCACTTTCATAATACAGCGGTACTTTTAGCGGATCTCAAATTATCTATGCTGACCTTAGGTTCTTATATTCAATTCCGGCGGAGCACAAATCCGCCGGCACATTACCAAAATTAGTGCGTGCGCTTTGTCGATTATTGTCAATTGTATTACATTGAAAAGAATCAACAAGGAATTTGACTTTAACTCCTAGCCCACCTTTGTAAGCGATAACTACTTTAACTCCTGACACGAAAGCACAGATCAGTCGGAATGATAGCAACGTAGTGCTTACGTAACGTAGATTTTGTGTATTAATGCTTTCTGCCCGCCCTTTTTGTTTCTATTGGCGCAAGGCACCATCAGCAGATTTATTGCCTACCAGAAGTATGAAAGCCAAAGATTTTGCGGCAGAGATGACATCTGTTAATTGGCCCCCGATTCTCGCATTTTAACATGTAGTGTTACTGTGTTATAAACACTCTCCAGCTGCCATCCTTCTCGCCTCGTTCAACGTATTTTTTCTGTATGAGTTGATCGAGCAGTTTCTGAATGGCTGTGATGCTGATGCCTGTAATTTCTTTCATGTCAGCCAAGGTAAGTGTCGGTTCAGTTTGCATAGCATTCAGAATCTTTGTGTAATTTGGGGTTCGGAATGCAATGCGTTCACCATCATACCACCACACATTTTCATTTCTTTCGCTAATAAACAATACATCGTTATAAACCTCTGTTGCAACCAAATCTCTGAAATATTTCAAAAAAGGACGGATATCCTTAATTTCTGCGTGAGCACCATCACTAGGGACAGGCCCAACTTCGAGATCTGTTTGATGCAGAGCCTCCAGATACTCACTCTTCTTGCGGCTGCGAACAACGACCATCGGGTAATTATGGCGAGTTAGGATAAAGTTTGTCATCAGTCGGGCAATACGGCCATTTCCATCTTCAAAGGGATGAATGCGTATATAACGGTAATGGAATAACGCTGCCAACTCTACAGGTGAGAGTTTTCCTTCTTGCTCAGCCTTGTTATACCAATCTACCAAGTTTGCCATTAGGTAGGGTGTCTCTTCCGGCGAAGCATACTCAAACCTGTCGCCGTATCTTGTAATGACACTATTTGGCCTAGTCTTATACTGACCGGCGTGTATTACATAACTTGTCTGCACGCCACCAGGAAGATTACGAAATACCGTGTAATCTTCACGAAGTAGAGTCTTGTGTAATGTTCTAATAAAATTTTGAGTCAAAGGAGTTTCTTTCACTCTAGCTTCCTCAGTCATCATACGAAGGCCAACGTTGCTTGCTGCCATCTCTTGCACGTCACGCACATCAGCCTCGCCAATCACTTTACCAAAGAGCAACAAAATTTCCGTCTGACCATAGGTCAGTGTATTCCCCTCAATGTGGTTGCTGTTGTAGTTGAAGTCAACAGTAAAACGACGGCTAAGCCTCTCCCTGTCCTTATCAGACAATGGTTGCAGCTCTTGCCATGCAGCCAATGCTTTCTTGATATTTAGGTATTTCATACGCCTCAAAATTTATTATCATGACTGCAAATATATAAAAAACTTTGAATATGGTTATATATATACAACCTTTTCGTGGCTTTTTTTGACGTGTCGAATAGTAAAATTGGAGATTTATTGCTCCAATACCCAATTATGTCTATTGGCTTTATTTTGTTCTTTGTCTAAAACAATGGATTTGGAATAGCAGGCAAAACAGCCGAACTCATTCCATAATAACCCAATAGTAAAAAAGCAAGAAGCTGCTTAAAACAGAATAAAATTATGGCTTTGGCTCCAAACTCGGTTTCAGAAGCATTTAGTTCATTTTCTAATTAAAAAACTGCATTCTTTCACAAGTTTTGTACCGCAAATTTTGATATTTAAGAAATTACACTTACTTTTACTTCTCAAAATGGAGACACAAACCGATATTTAAAAAGATGGTTCTACGTGAAGTTGTTATAACCGCAACGTGTTGAACAAAGGTAGTATATGACAATAAATAATTTGCTGAACGTCAAATCTCGTGATGAATTGCGCGAATGGCTGATGCATAATTATGATAAGGAAATGTCATCTGTAGCTGTTCAAAAAATAGCTTGACAAATTTATCGAAAACACCCGAAAGGGGGTATGTATGATGAATGGTACGATAACGGCATAAATAATTATCTAAAATTATGAGAACAACAATATTATGTATTTTGCTTTTCTGTGCTTATGCGCTTGTCGCAAAAGCGCAGAAAATAGAACCAGAGGTGAATGAGAATGTTGAACTGATGAGCATATTGGCGCGCATGGCCGGATATCCTGAATATAAGATGGATATGGCAGGGCAATATATAAAAGACATGGATGAACATTTTAAGAGTCAGACGAAGCATCCGGCTGTGCAGTATATGAAAGAACTCAGAAACAAGTACGGCATATCTTTTGATGCCGTGATGTCTATGGCGATACATCTTAATAACCTGAGCGGCACGTTCTCGCTGATAGACGAAGAAGTGCCGACGCTGGAAAAGAGATGGGGTAAGGTGGACAAGACGGAGTTTTTGACACAGCTCGGCAACTTTTATAAAGATTCAAGGTTCAACGACTTTTTCAATGCACATAAAGCCCTGTATGAAAAAGGACTTGAGGCTTATCGTGAGAATGTGATAAAGTATCTTGACACAAACTGGTATTCTGCCTTTTATGGTAAAGAGCCGCAGGAAATATTTTCTGTGATTATTGGCTTTTGTAACGGCGGTGGAAACTATGGAGTTAACAGACACGTAAGAGGCAACAAGAAAGAAGTGTTTGCCGTTGTGGGCTATTATGTTGACAAGGACGACAGGCCTATGTACAGCAAGGACTATCTGCCTACGCTTGTGCATGAGTTTAATCATTCCTTTGTAAATTATCTGCTTGATGAGAAACGATATCCCGGTCATGTGAAAGATATGGAACAGACGGCAACAGGCATATTTGAGCTGTCTAAATGGGCAATGGCGAAGCAGGCATACGGCAACTGGAAGACAATGATAAACGAATCGCTGGTGCGCGCAGCCGTAATCTGTTATATGTTGGACAATGATTATAAGCCGGAAGAAGTGAAACAGGAGTTGTCGGAGCAGATTCAGCGCAACTTCAGATGGATGCCTGAACTGGTGAGTCTGCTGAGAAAATATGAGAAGAAACAGCATAAATATGGCAACTTTGAGTGCTTCTATCCGCATGTCATAACCTTCTTTTCGGATGTGGCGAAAAAGGAAAATGAGCAATTCAAGGTGTTAAACTGAAATCGGTAATTATGCCGTACATAGTTTTATCAATTTTGTGCATTAACGTTTTCAGCCCGTCTTATTGTTTGCTTTTTCTTGACATAGCCCGCTATATCAAGAAAAATCTTACGAAAATCCGCTTAATGTAAAGTCCAAAGCGCCATGTGGTTTTTATTCGCAAGCACTACGTTTGGTATTGTGCCGGCTGATTTGCAATCTGCCGGAATTGAGTATCAGAACCGAAGGCCAGCGCAGCTAATTTTTTAATCCGATTACTTCCTATTTCTTGTAGTAAAACATTGACTTGACTAACGTCGAACTTCGTTTTCAGCGCAGCTAATTATGAAACGCTGTTCGGCGTTAGCCAATTGTAAAAGTGTCTGCAAAAAAACTGACGAAGAACCGCTCGATATAAAACAAAAATACAGACCGGATTCTTATAACGATTTGGCTTTAATGTAAACCTAAACTCGGCATAAGAAAAATGTGTCAGCGGCATAAATGTACAGGTTGGAATATTGACTGTAGTTGACAGCCATAAATACCGGCCTGTTTGCCGGTAAAAACTGTGCCGTTTCTGCATCAAAAGTGGCCTGTTTTTAGACCGTAAACGATAGGTTAATGATTTGAAACATATACGCATTGTTTTGCTTACAGTTTTCTTTATGGAGATTCTTTCTCTGATTGTTTCTTAATGAAGAATATGTGTTTTCCTTTCAGTTTTTTTGTCTTTAAATTCTATGAGGCTTTTTATGCAGGCTTATATGGATGAGAACATTTGTGGCAGTTTTGTTTTATTGCCATCAGAAAATAAGTACGGATGTTTTTGATGAAGAATAAAAAAATATTATCTTTGCAGTTAGACAAGTAAGGGCAGAAAACCCGTACATGTCATAACGGCGTGCTGAAAGGCTTACGGCATTATGCCGGACAAAAACGGCAGCACACAGTTGACGAAAAGGGGCGGGGGATGGACAGATGTACTAAGGAGCAGCGGCACAAAAACATGGCCGCCATACATTCGGCAAACACAAAGCCGGAGATGATAGTCAGGAAGTATCTGTTTTCACGCGGATTCAGATACAGGCTGAATCATCCGCGCCTGCCGGGACATCCAGACATAGTGCTGCGCAAATATCGCACGTGCATTTTTGTGAACGGTTGCTTCTGGCATGGACATGAAGGGTGCAAGTATTTCAAGATGCCAAAGAGCAACGTTGACTTCTGGGCAGCCAAGATAAACCGCAACAGGCAGCGCGACAAAAGGGTGCAGCAGGAGCTGGCCGCCATGGGATGGCACTGCATGACGGTGTGGGAGTGTGAGCTGAAGACAGACAGGCGTGAACAGACGCTGACGTCGCTCGAATACACATTGAACCATATATATCTTGGCGACCGCACCGTGAGATACTCTCTGCCGGAAGACGACTGCGGCATGATGGCTGCAGAGGCCGAGCCTGAATATGGGGCGGCGGATGATGACGACAGGGCGATGATATAACGCATAGAATTAACAGCTAAACCGGAAACAAGAAAATAAATCTTTACAACTGTATGAGTTAAAAAACTAAATAGCTTACGTTTTAAGTGTAGAATTTGCTAAATTTGCGGCAGAAACAAGTATTGTGTAGATGAAAGATTTTGCGGCTATAGATTTTGAGACGGCCAACGGCGAGCGCAGTTCGGTGTGCAGCGTGGGCGTGGTGGTTGTGCGTGACGGTGAGATTGCCGACACGTTCTACTCGCTTATACAGCCCGAGCCAAACTATTACACCTATTGGTGCAGCAGAGTGCATGGCCTGACGCGCGAAGATACCGAAGAGGCACCGGTGTTCAGCGAGGTGTGGAAGCAAGTGGAGCCGCTCATTGAGGGGCTGCCGCTGGTGGCTCATAACAAAGGCTTTGACGAGGGCTGCCTTAAAGCCGCGTTCAAGGTTTATCAGATGGATTATCCCGACTATTGCTTTTACGATACCCTTGCCGCTGCCCGCAGGGCTTTTCCCTGTGCAGAGAATCATCAGCTGCATACTGTTGCTGCCCTTTGCGGCTACGACCTCACGATGCACCACAATGCCCTTGCTGATGCCGAGGCCTGTGCATGGATTGCAAGAGAGATATTGTGATGCTGCAATGTTGTGGCACATATACTGAGAATGAATAAAAGACGGAGTAAGAAAACAAGTCGAGTGTGTAATTGCTAAACAAAGAAGAAAAAATGAAACCTATTGTAGCCATAGGAGATGTTCACGGTCTTGAAAAATGGAGAAGCATAGTTGATGAGCACGAAGACTGCACAATCGTGTTTCTGGGTGACTATCTTGATCCGTATGAATACATTACGCGCAGGCAACAGCTGGACAACCTGCGTGACATCATAGAACTTAAGAAGCGGCGCATGGACGATGTGGTGCTGCTTCTTGGCAACCATGACCTGCATTATTTCTGCGACAGGGCCCTGCCCGGTTCGCGCTACGACTTTCAGATAGAGAGGTTTGCCGAGGCTATGTTCAACGCCAACATAGAGCTGTTTCAGTATGCCTATCAGCAGGGCAACCGGATATTTACGCATGCCGGCATACAGCACAGCTGGTTTGTAGACGACTTTAAGGGCGACCTTACTCAGCCTATAGCGCATCAGCTGAATAATCCCGAGTCAATCCAGTTTAACGCCATGTTGCGCCTTGGGCATGCCAGGGGAGGACGCATAGGCAAAATCGGAGGAATATTCTGGGCAGACATAAGCGAACTGACCGACCCGCTGCATGGATATACGCAGATTGTTGGCCACAACCGCGTTGACGACATTACGGAGCGTTGCGGATATAATGACAACAAGATAATCTTCTGCGACTGTCTGCGCAACGGCAAATATTATTATGAGGAATGAGGCTGTAGGCCGTATGAGGCGGTTTTCATGCCTATACAGACAGGCTGTATAGTGTATACAGTATGGGTACAGCCTGAATTTCTCACTTGACATGGATTAAAAACATATAATTCATCGAAAAATTTTTGCTGCTTATGCTGCGGTTTGGCATAAGTGGCATTTGTTTTTGCACAAAAATTAAATAACTTCGTATGATACTTTCAAACACATATATAAAAAATGAGTCAGCATTAAGAAAATATTTTTTAGGAAATATAAGACTTAATTGGACTTTTGGTTAGGTGATGTCATGGTGTAATTTCTTGATTTCAGACAATATAGGCAGGATAATGATGCCGTTGAGGCAGTTTCTGTGATTATATCCGTATGTTGCGGGGCTTTGTTATTTGCATAATGATAAGCTTATGCTTAGAAGAAGCGATAGGTTTTGTTTTGGGGTAAGATATTGTTTGCAATCGAAAGAAATGGGTGGGCTGTGGGTTTTTGTTTCTTATGAATAAGCATGTTTGGCGTACACAGGCTGCAGTCTTGTCTGCATGGTTGTGGGCACGGGCATGTTGCGGTTAACTTTTTTGTACGTTGCGGCTTATAGCTTGGCGTATAAATAATAAATAGCTGGCTGTTGTTGATGCTGTGTTGCCGGTGTCAGCCGTTATTGTTACGGCTGATGTCGGTTGTGTATTGATATTAGAACCAAAAAATAAATAGACAATTAATTATGACAAAAGACCTATTCGACAAGTATATATGGCTTGTTGATGTAATTTACCGCTCGCGAAGAATAACGTTTGAGGAAATCAATGAGCGGTGGCTCAGGTCGAGCCTGAGCGACGGGCAGGACATACCTTTAAGGACATTCCACAACTGGCGTGCGGCCATAGAACAGATTTTCGACATAAACATTGAATGCAACAGAAAAGGAGGCTACTATTATTACATCGAGAATGTAGACGACCTGGAAAACAACGGGTTGCGAAACTGGCTGCTGAACACCTTTTCGGTTAATAATCTGCTTGTAGACGGGCATAACCTCAACAAGCGCATCTTGTTTGAATATATGCCTTCGGACAAAGTGCATCTCGAAAAGATTCTTGAAGCCATGCGCGACGGACATGAGGCACAGCTCGAATATAGGTGTTACTGGTGTGAAGAGACAGGATATTATACTTTTAGACCTTATTGCGTAAAATTGTTCAAGCAGCATTGGTATGCAGTGGGGCAATGTGTTGAATGCGGTTCGGTACGCACATTTGCGTTAGACCATATAATAGATATGCACATCACCGACAAGGAGTTTGTCTATCCCAAGGACTTTAATCCGGAGAAGTTTTTTGAAGACAGCTTCGGCATAGTTATAAGTGACGACAATCCGGTAAAAATCCGCCTGAAGGTGTATGGAATGCATGCGTCGTATATGCGCTCTCAACCTTTGCATCATTCGCAGCAGGAAGTTGAGACTGCCGAAGGTTACTCGGTGTTTGAGTATTATATGCGCCCTACGTGCGACCTGATACAGGAGATATTGTCGCGCGGCTCGGATGTAGAGGTGGTATCTCCCGAAAGTTTCCGTAAAAAAGTTGCAGAAGTGATACGCAGGATGGCCGGAAGATACGATGGTGATTCATAATTGGCTACGCCGAACCACGTTTCACAATTTTTTCCGCTATGAAATGAGGTGATGAATCTCTGACATGGCGGAAACTTTTTTATTAAGGATGAATAGCTAAGAAACATTGCTCGTTTTAATTAAATTGTGAAACGCAGTTCAGCGCAGCTAATTGTGAATTGTTCTTTTGCATTCTTCTTTCGATTTGTATTCACATTTCGTTTTAATGTTGTATCTTTGTCGGCGGATTCGCGATGAATATACAGGAAATTTCTGATTTATATGCCAAGTCGCCGCAGGTTGCGGCACTGGTCAAGTTGCTGGAAGACAAGTCTGTTCCGACCGTTTTCCTGCAGGGACTTGTTGCGTCGGCCGCTCCAATGATGTTTGCGTCGGCCGCACGCCGTGTCAGTCCTATGTGTCTTTTTGTTCTTAACGATGCCGAGGAGGCCGGCTATTTTTATCACGACCTTACACAGATAATGGGCAACACAGACGTGTTGTTCTTTCCATCATCTTATCGGCGTCAGGTGAAGTACGGACAGCGCGATCCGGCCAGCGAGATATTGCGCACCGAGGTGCTCAGCCGCTTGTCGGCGCCGCTTGAGGGCCATCCTCTTTATGTGGTTACATGTCCTGAGGCGTTGAGCGAGCTTGTTGTGTCGCGCAAAAAACTTGACGAACGCACATTGCTGCTGCGCACAGGCGACACGCACGATGTTATACAGCTGGAAAGAACGCTACGCGACTTTGGCTTCACAGAGGTTGACTATGTTTACGAGCCGGGCCAGTTTGCCCTGCGCGGAAGCATTCTCGACGTTTTCTCATATAGCAGCGAATATCCTTTCCGTATCGACTTTTTCGGCGATGAAATAGACTCTATACGCACCTTTGAAGTGCAGAGCCAGTTGTCGCGCGATAAGCGCGAGCGCATAGAGATAGTGCCCGAACTAGCAACGCTGACCGACGAGAAAGTGTCGTTCATGCGCTTTCTGCCTGAAGACACCATCATTGTGGCTAAAGACATTCTGTATGTGCGCGACGTTATAGACCGCACCTATCATGACGGCTTTTCGCAGCAGGCTAAGAAAGAACGTCTCGAGGGACTGACCGAGATGGAGCAGCAGGCCGTGATGAAGGAACTTAGGGCCGACTCCATGCTGATAAGTGGAGCACGCTTTATGACCGATGCTTCTGGTTTCAGACGTATGGAGATGGGCGCCAAGCCGACGGGTACACCGGCGGCAACGCTGAAGTTTGACATGACGCCTCAGCCGCTGTTCCATAAGAACTTCGACCTGCTGACAAAGGCTCTTGAGGACTATATGCTGCGCGGATATAAACTTTATATCCTTGCCGACAGCGTCAAGCAGAACGAACGCCTGAAAGACATCTTCACCACGCTGGCAGACGAAGGCAAAGCCGGAAGGATAGAGTTCTTGCCTGTTGACAAGACTCTACATGAAGGATTTGCCGACAACAGTATGCCGGCATGCTTCTTTACCGACCATCAGATATTCGACCGCTTCCACAAATACAGTCTGCGCTCTGACGCCGCACGCAGCGGCAAGATGGCGCTCACCATGAAAGAGTTGCAGGAGATGGAGCCGGGCGACTATATCGTGCATGTGGATTTCGGCATCGGACGCTTTGCCGGACTGGTGCGTGTGCCGGCAGGCAACAGCTATCAGGAGGTGATACGCATCATTTATCAGAACAACGACAAGGTGGACGTGAGCATCCACTCGCTCTACAAGATATCAAAATACAAGCGCCGCGACAGCGAGACTCCGCCACGCCTGAGCACACTCGGCACAGGTGCATGGGACAGGCTGAAGGAGCGCACCAAGAAGAAGATAAAGGACATTGCGCGCGACCTTATAAAGCTATATGCGGCGCGCCGACACGAACAGGGCTATGCCTTCAGTGCCGACTCGTTTATGCAGCATGAGCTTGAAGCCAGTTTTATATATGAGGACACGCCCGACCAGCTGAAGGCCACTAACGATGTTAAGGCCGACATGGAGAGCCGCAGGCCTATGGACAGGCTTGTTTGCGGCGACGTAGGCTTTGGCAAGACCGAGGTGGCTGTGCGTGCGGCTTTCAAGGCTGCGTGCGACTCTAAGCAAGTGGCTGTTCTTGTGCCTACAACTGTTTTGGCTTATCAGCATTATCAGACGTTCTCAAAGCGACTGAAGGATTTTCCAGTGCGTGTTGATTATCTGTCGCGCGCACGCAGCGCAAAGAAGACTCGTGAGGTGCTGACTGACCTTGCCGACGGCAAGATTGACATCATTGTCGGCACGCACAAGCTGATAGGCAAGAGCGTGAAGTTTAAAGACCTAGGACTGCTCATAATAGACGAGGAGCAGAAGTTTGGTGTGGCAACAAAGGAGAAGCTGCGCAAGATGAAAGTGAACGTAGACACGCTGACCATGTCGGCAACGCCGATACCGCGCACGCTGCAGTTCTCGCTGATGGGTGCGCGCGACATGAGTATAATGCAGACTCCGCCGCCTAACCGCTATCCTATATGCACCGAGCTGCACACCTTTGACAAGGAAGTGATAGCCGATGCAATAAACTTTGAGATGAGCCGCAACGGACAGGTGTATTTCGTTAACGACCGCATAAGCAACCTGCCTGAGCTTGCCGCCATGATACGTAAGTATGTGCCAGACGCGCGTGTGGCCATCGGTCACGGACAGATGAAGCCCGAGGAACTCGAGAAGATCATCATGGACTTCATGAACTATGAATACGACGTGCTGCTGTCTACCACCATCGTTGAGAATGGAATAGACATAAGCAACGCCAACACCATAATTATCAACGATGCTCACCGCTTCGGACTGTCTGACCTTCATCAGATGCGAGGCCGTGTCGGCCGTGGCAATCGCAAGGCTTTCTGTTATCTGCTTGCTCCGCCTAAGTCGGTGCTTACGCAGGAGGCCCGTCGCCGGCTTGAGGCTCTCGAGACGTTCTCTGAACTTGGCAGCGGATTTAACCTGTCGATGCAGGACCTCGACATCCGCGGAGCCGGCAATCTGCTTGGAGCCGAGCAGAGCGGATTTATGGAAGACCTTGGGTATGAGACATATCAGAAGATATTGAATCAGGCCGTAACCGAGCTGAAGAACGATGAGTTCAGCGATATGTATGAGGACGAGATGGCCGAGGGCAAGACATTTACGGGCGACGACTTTGTTGAGGACTGCGCCATTGAGAGCGACCTCGAGATGTATCTGCCCGACCAGTATGTGCCTAGCAGCAGCGAGCGTATGCTCCTTTATCGTGAGCTTGATAACATTCAGACTGATGCCGACCTCGACGCTTACCGTTCTCGTCTTGTCGACCGTTTCGGTCCTGTGCCTCACGAGGGCGAAGAACTTATGCATGTTGTTCCGCTGCGCCGTATAGGCAAGCGTCTTGGCTGTGAGAAGATTATCCTGCGTCAGGGACAGATGCGCATGCAGTTTGTGAGCAACCCCATGAGCGCATATTATCGCAGCAACGTGTTCGACACCGTCTTAAACTATATCGGTCATAATCCGCGGACATGCAATCTGAAGGAAGTGGCCGGCAAGCGCATGATGATGGTTACGGGCATTAATACCGTTGGCGAAGCCGTAAAAAAACTGCGTGAGATAGAAGGGTTTAAGTGAAGAACTAAGAGTGAAGAACGAAGAAACAGTGTTCGACGTTAGTCAATTCAATAGCTTTGCCGTATAGATTTTATTGGCAATTACTATGCATTTGAATTGACTAACGTCGAACACTGTTTCTTTGTTCTTCACTCTTCATTCTTCACTTTATTTATTCTGTGTTTCATTGTTCTCAGTGCGCTGTATGATATGCCGGTGGTTTGCATAATTTCGTCGTTGGTTTTGCCTTTGTTAATCATTATCAGCAGGAAAATGTTATATGGAGTCAGCTTTTTGTAGTTATGCTCTATGCTTTCTATGGTTTTAGGGTCTATAGTCCTGTAATATTCAATCACGGCCTCATAGTCGTCCTTTTTCCATGTTATGGTCTTACCTCCTTTTTCCAGTTCATCGTAAAGCATGCGTCCGTGGCCGAGAATAGTCATTCTCCTTTCTTTCAGACTCTCAATTTTCTTGTTCAGTTTCTCTATTTCCTTTTCGTTCTTGTCTTTCTCCTTGTCGAGTTCGCTTATCTTCTGTCTGTATTGTTCCGTAGTTCTGCTTATGTCTTCAATTTCTCGTTTTGTTGCATTAATTCTTCGGCGGTGATATGTCAGCATGGTTATCATTACAGCCGCAGCCAAAACCATTACGGCTGATATGGCAATCACGAGCCTGTTTTGGGCTTGCGCATCAGCCGCCTTTCTTTCGGCATTGTTTTGCAGACTGAGCATGTGTTCTGTCTGCTGCTTAGTCTTTATGCTGTCTTTTGTGGCCAAAGCCCTTTCTTCAAGTTCAGACGCCTCTTTATATTTTCCCTCTTCTTTTTTAAGGTCAGCCATCCACAACAGCACTTCTGCCTTAAGTTCAAGTTCGTTAGTGTTTAGTGCGTCGTTCAGCAGTTGCCATGCCTTCCGGTTCTCTCCTCTTTCAAAATAAATTGAGCCTATGATATAATATGCGTGCGCATTTGGCTTAATTTCCAAAGACTTTTTCGCATAACGGATAGCTTCGTCATACATGTTTTTGTTGATGAAACTTATACTTATATTTGTCAATATTTCAGCAATATGTTCATTGTTATTCAAATATTTTAAATAAGGAATTATTTTTTTTGAATATACTATGCTGCTGTCAACTTCTTCAATACGATTAAAAGCTAAATTAATCTTATTCATTGATAAGGCGATAAGAATTTTGTTGTTAGCTTTTCGGGCTGTTTGAAGAGCCTTTTTTGCATAGCTTAGTCCGGTTTGATAATTGCCGGTGTCGATATTTATAAAAGATAAGTTGATGTATATTTTCGTAATGAAGTTAAGGTCGCTTGTTCCTTTGGCCAAGTGTTCCGCTTTTTTTATTAAGTTTATGCCTTCGCTTTTGTTTCCCCTCTGATAGCATGTTATGCCTTTATAATAATATGCCTTGGCCAGTAAAATCTTGTTGTTGTTTTCTTCATAGAACCTTATGCTTTCATTAATCAAGGAGTCTGAATCGGTTTGTTTGTCGAGACAAAAATTTGCTTGCGTCATCAGCAAGTCATAATATGCTTTGTTTTCTTCGTTTAGCCTTTTGACATTTATGTCCGACAGGTTATTCATGGCAAGTTCATATTTCTCCTTTTCAAGCAGTCTTTCTATTTTCGACAGCTTTTCATGTGTGTCGTTGTCGTTACTGCAATTTGTTAATATTAAAACGGATAAAATAAGGCAGAGTATAATTTTTGTCATTGCTTCAGAATTTTGATTAAAGGTATGAAAATAATACCAATCGAGCAAGAAAAATGAACGTTTTATCATTGCATCGTGTTACATTTTTAGTTTGACAAATGCTGTAATATGGACGCTAAAGTGTTGATGTGTAATGTTTTATGCCTAAATGAAAAATGTAACACACCCGAAAAGATAAGCCGAAAAAGTTTGGATGTAATTTTGGATAACACTAATTTTGGAAGTAGCAAAATTAAAAAAAGTATTATGAAAAAAATCATCATGTTATTTATGCTTTTGGCTGTCATGACATCAGCCGGGGCGCAGAACGCATCAAATGCGGAAAAGTTTTACGACAGATTGTTGACTGATTTTGCAGTTGTTAGCGGAACTAAGTGTAATGGCGTCACGCTGCTTTCGCCAAGTGTAAATTTAGGCTATAAACTCCTTCCGCGTATGTCTTTGTTCCTGCATACGGAAACGCTGTATGGGCATTATGACGAACAGAAAAGCTACGCGAGGACGCAAGTTTACGGAGGTGGAGCAGGCTATACATTATATCAAGCAGATGCCGTGGCTCTCGAAGTGCGTGGCACGGTGGCAGCAGGACTTAGTTCTGAATGGAAAAATGTTATATACGACGCTGCGCTGATGATGAAGTTAGGGCGCGGAAAAATACACATGAACGTCGGTGTGGGATTCCGCCATATCAGTTCGCGCACAGCCGGCATAGACCATTATAATGGTGCCAACTTCATATTGGGCTTCGGTATTTAGGTTTGCTTAAGGTGCTAAAAGACCGGTTTTTGAAAAAAGACACTGAAAATCGTAACTAAATTACATTGTTTTGCTTAACGTATGCCTGAAAATATGATATTGTTAATGTGGACTGTAAGCAAAATCGTGTGTAAATGTTTTAAATCATTAACCTATCGTTTATGCATCGTAACTCGGTCACTTTTACATCAAAAGTGGCCGAGTTTTTAGTCGTAATCCTATGACTTTTTTATGCTATCCATAAGGTTATGATAAAACTGAGAATTTATAATTAAATTATATGCATAAGGCGGTTTGTGTTTAAGCTTTTAGCCACAGCTGTCTTATGATAAAAAACTCCCCGTAAGCACCCAGCTGTGCTTACGGGGAATAGAATATGATAATAAAGATTTTGTTATTCAGCCGTCTTCTTCATAAACTTTCTTACAGGTCTGTCGGCGTTGTTGCTGCCGTCTGCACGTGTTGAAGGCGAGTAGTCTGGATAAGAGTAGCCATACCAGCTGTCCCAACCCCATTCGAAGTCACCCCAGTTTGGTGATGACGTCTTGCGCAGCCTGAACTGCATAGGGTCGCCATATTCGCCTATGATAGTTCCGCTGAACCAGCTTTCAGATAGCGAGTAGTCGTATATTGTGAAGTAGGTGTCGTCCTCGCGTGAGTAAATTTCGATGTTGCGGTTGTTCACTCTCCATTCTATGTGGCTTGCGAAATAGTCCCACGGAGCATCGCTGTAATAGTCAATCCAGTAGCCTGTGCCCGAAGCATACTCGTAAGGATCCTTGTCGAAGGCCAGGATTGAGTAAGAAGAGTAGTAGGTGTGTCCGTTCCACTCGCTCGTTACGTACATGTCGCCTTCCCAAACGCCCCACAGTGTGTCGGCTATGTATTCGTCGTCGTCGCAGCTTACGAATGTCAATGACATGGCTGCCATCATTATCATAGCAAGGATAGATGTAAACTTTTTCATAATATATCGCTTTAAATTATTAATATTCTGTTTCGCTGTTTTAAATATTCTGTTGCAAATATAATTCATTGTGTCTGCCTGTGCAAGCATAAATCCATATTGTTTTTAGGAATTTCCCTATTTTTATGTTACCAAAAGCCTACTTTCATAGATGAATCGTGCCGTGAGAGACGCGCAGAAGTGAGGGCGCGATAACGGCAGAAGGCTTTATAGTCCGGTGTAGAGCGAGATAGTGGGGAGTAAGTTTTTAAAGCTCCGTTTAATTTAGTATCTTTGCATTCGTGCAGAATAATAAACAGACTGAAGGATGAAAAACAAGAAACACTTGATTATGGCAGCAGCTCTTATGGCTGCCCCGGTGTGCGCACAGGCGCAGGCCGTACACGAAACAATGAAGGTGAACATTGAGCGCGGGCGCATTGATGCCGTTACGGGCATAGTATATTCGCAGATTACATCGGCATCAGACAACCGCACGCTGCAGATGACTTTGCTCGTGCCGTGTACGGACAAGCCCAAACCGGCCATAATATATTATCCCGGCGGCGGATTTCTTTCGGCAGCACACGACAGATATGTAGAGATGCGCATGGCTCTGGCTGAGGCCGGCTTTGTGGTGGCATCAGTAGAGTATCGCACCGTGCCCGACATGTTTCCGGCTTTGCTGGTCGACGGCAAGTCGGCCGTCCGCTATCTTCGTGCCCATGCCCGTCGGTTTGGCATCGACCCTCAGCGCATAGGCGTGATAGGCGATTCGGCAGGAGGCTATCTTGCGCAGATGGTAGGCGTTACGGGCGGCGACAAAGAGTATGATCAGGGCGACTATCTCGATCAGAGTTCGGATGTGCAGGCCGCAGCGACAATTTATGGCATAAGCAACCTGATGAACATAGGCGAGGGGTATTCAAAGGAGATACAGGACATACACGCATCGAAGGCCGTTACCGAGGCGCTGCTCGTTCACGGAACGGCGTTTGCCTCTTATCCTGGCGCAAGCATTCTTAGCGATACGGCAAAGGCCATGAAGGCAAGTCCGATGGGGCATATACGTAAGGGACTGCCTCCGTTCCTGATAATGCACGGCACGGCAGACGCACTGGTGTCGCCTGTGCAGAGCAGGCAGCTGTATGACGCGCTGAAGAAAGCAGACAACGACGTAAGTTATGTAGAGGTTGAAGATGCCGGGCATGGCGACATGTACTGGTTTCAGCAGCCTGTCATCGACCGCGTGGTTAGATGGTTTAAGGAGAAACTTGCAGAAAAATAATATTTTTGTGAATTAAGAAAATTAAAGGGGGCGTTTTTTGAGCGAATCAAAAAACGTCCCCTCTGATTGTTTATGGTGTCTTTGTTAGGATGATAATCAACGAGACAAACGTTCCGGCTGATTTGCGCGGGTGTTGTTGTGCGTAGCGAGAATCTGCCGGAATTAAATATAACAACCGAAAATCAGAGCGGCTAATTTTCTGATCTATCGCCAGCTCATAAACAATTTTGTAGTTTCGGCATCATGATGGTCGAAGAACAGACTTTTGCCTGTGTCGAGTGTGGCTATCTCTGCCATTTCTTCATCTGTAAGTTCAAAGTTGAAGATGTCGAGATTCTGCTCCATGTGCTCTATGTGAACAGACTTCGGTATTATTATCACGCCACGCTGAATCAGCCAGCGCAATGCAATCTGTGCCACGCTCTTGCCGTGACTGTTGCCTATCTTTGTGAGAGTTTCGTTGCTGAACAGATTGTTGCGCCCTTCTGCAAGCGGACCCCATGACATGATTTGTGTGCCAAACTCTTCCATTATCTTCTGTGCTTCTGTCTGTTGGTCGAATACATGCGTTTCAACCTGATTGATGGCAGGCACAATGTCGACGTTGCTGGCCAGGTCGATAAAGTGGTCTGGATAAAAGTTGCTCACACCTATGGCGCGCAGCTTGCCCTCTCTGTAGGCATCCTCGAGTGCCCTATAGGCTCCGTAGCGGTCGCAGAATGGCTGATGAAGAAGCATCAGGTCGATGTGGTCGGTCTGCAGCTTGCGCAGACTCTCGTCTATCGATGCTTTTGCCTTTTCGTAGCCGTAGTTGGATATCCACACCTTGCTCACGATGAAAATGTCCGACCGGTTAATTCCGCTGTTCTTCACGGCACGTCCTACGCCTTCCTCGTTGTGGTAGGCCTGTGCCGTGTCAATCATTCTGTAGCCTGTTTTCAGTGCGTCGCTCACGCAACGTTCACATTCGTCGGGCGAAACCTGATATACGCCGTAGCCTATCTGCGGCATCTCTATTCCGTTGTTCAGTTTTATTGTCTTCATGTTACCTTCGTTTTTATGTTTAGCAAAATGTTTCTTTCACCTTGCAAAGTTAGCAATAAATAACTGAGTGAAGAGGATATGGATTACGGATAGATTAACCACTTTTACAGACTTTTTTAATCACTCTTTGAGACGTCGGCTGCAAAGCCGTTTCAGCTGTGCCTGCCGGCAACGTGAAGGCATGCGCTGCCTATGGCCTTTGCTTCTCGGTTATTGCCACCTTTATCACTCCGTCAAGCCTGTTTTCAAACGTGCGGTAAGCCTCTTCAATCTCGTTTAGCGGATAGCGGTGGGTTATCAGCGGGGTGGTGTCGATGCGACCTTCGGATATCAGACGCAGAATTTCGTCGCAGTCGCAACCGTCAACACCGCCTGTCTTGAACGTAAGGTTCTTGCCGTACATGTCGGGCAGGGGCAGCGTCTGCGGCTTGTCGTAAAGAGCCACAACGGTAACTATAGCATTGGGACGTGCGCATCGCCATGCCAGTTCGAAAGTGTCGTCGGCTCCTGCCACTTCAATCACTCTGTCGGCGCCGCCGTGACTGCTGTTGGCTCTTACAAAGGCTTCGGCGTCTTTGGGCTTGGTTACGAGTACATCGGGATAATGACTTCGTACAAAACGGATGCGCTCGTCCGACTTCTCGCAGACGATTATGCGCTGTGGCTTATGGAGCATGGCGCACAGCAGGGTGCATATGCCTGTCGGACCGGCACCTATTATCATTACTGTGTCGTCTGACGTAATCTCGGATATGCGTGCTGCCCAGAAGCCAGTGGCAAGTATGTCGCCTGTGAAGAGTGCCTGCTCGTCTGTTACGTTGTCGGGTATGCGGTTGAGTCCGTTGTCGGCGTGCGGCACTCTTACATATTCGGCCTGTCCGCCGTCTATGCGGCAACCTAACGCCCAGCCTCCGTCGGGGTCTTCGCAGTTGTTCACGTAGCCGTGCTTGCAGAAGAAACATTCGCCGCAGAACGTTTCAACGTTCACCGTAACGCGGTCGCCCGGCTTAACGTTTCTTACTTCAGCTCCCACCTGTTCAACTATGCCCACCATCTCGTGGCCAACGGTTATGCCGGGCACGGCCCTCGGCACGCTGCCGTGCTTTATGTGCAGGTCGCTCGTGCAGATGCTTCCGAGGGTTACGCGCACAATGGCGTCGCGCGCGTCTTTAATTTGCGGTACGGGCTTTTCTTTAAGTTCAAACCGTCCGTGCTCTATGTATGTGTATGCTAACATCGTTTTGCTTGGTTTTATGGTTATATTAAATATGTTTCGGTATGTAATGAGTCAGGATAAAGCCCTGATTGCTGCATTGCTGGCCACAGGTTATTCCTCTTTGGTATTGAAGAAGGCGTCGAGCACTTCGGCAAATATGTCGCCTGGCGATATGCTGTCAAACAGCTGCATGCATGTGCGCAGCTTCAGTACGTCGATTTGTGAGCCCATAAGTCTTCGTATTGTGGTGCGGCCTTTGTGCTCGAGCAGTGCGGCAGACATTTCGCGCAGTCGCGCTCCGAGCAGCGGATGAGCCAGATAAGCTCGTGCCTCGCCGGTGCCGTCGAGTCCGTAATATTCAGAGTTATAGCTGTAGCCAAGGCCTTTCTGTTGCGGAAATATGTACCATATCCAGTGGCTCCGTTTGCCTCCGCTGCGTATTTCGCTAAGTGCTGTTGCATATTCAGTTTCCTGTGCATCGACGAATCTTTGCAGATTATATTCATTTTCGTTCATGGCATTATGTTTATTTGGTTTGTATGTCTTGTTCCTTGTTTTTGGAATGCTATGCGCGGGGTGCCGTCGGCAACGTAAATAGTGCCGCATCTTATGAATCCTTCTTTTTCCAGGATGCTGATCATCGTGGAGTTAAGTTCGTGAGTGTCCACCCTCAGGTTGCCTTTGTCAAGGGCAAACCTTATGGCAAGCAGTGCTATGCCGCCTATGGTGCCGTCAGACGCAAGTCGGTGTATCACGTTATAAGGCTCGTCGTCGGGCCATTGTCCTTTGTATATCTTGGCATAAGTAGGCTCGGGCGACGGGCGCATGCAGAAGCATGCCACAATGCGGCCGTTTAGGCATATCAGATAGAAACACCCGTCGGCAACATCACTCGCCACGGTCTGTTTCTGCGGATAGCCGTTAGTCCACTGCACGTTGTTGCCGTTGCGGCGCATATATTGCCGCGCCTTGTCGAATATATCGTTTATCTGTGGCCACAGATTTTCAAATTCCTCTTTGCGGCACAGCTTTATCTGCGGTCTTATGTCTTTTGTAACGGCAGGGCCGTCGTGTTTAGCATATTGTTTCATATCAGGCTTTTGGCACATATAGTTTTTTTAATGACATACAAAGATAGTGAAAGGCGAGAGCAAAGTCAAATAAAAGACGTAGTTTTTTGAATTTTGTCTTGGCCGAGCCGCCTCCTATCTTATTTAAAGATAGTGAAAGGCGAGAGCAAAGTCAAATAAAAAGCGCAGTTTTTTGAGTTTTGTCTTAGCCGCGCCGCCTTATTTTTGGTATGCCTGCCGTCGTTTGTAAATATTCCTGTATTACGGAAACAGATATAAAGGTATTTTTGACTTTGTGCAATTACATAAATATTTCAAAAAACTTCTTCAAAGGATGTGGGATATTCAAAACTTTTGTGTAAGTTTGCAGAAGATAAAAATATCATGCCAAAAGTTTACTGATAAACAGTTGTCGCAGCGTTTGGCATAAAGTTTGTAGAAGATTTTATATATAAACCGATAAAAACAAAAGATGAAAACAGTTTATGATTTCACTGTCAAGGACAGAAAAGGAAAAGACGTATCGTTAAAGGAGTATTCCAACGAGGTGCTGCTGATTGTAAACACAGCAACAAAGTGCGGATTCACACCGCAGTATGAGGAGTTGGAGAAACTTTATGAAAAATATCACAGCCAGGGATTTGAGATTCTCGATTTTCCCTGCAACCAGTTCGGACAGCAGGCTCCGGGCACAGACGAGTCTATACACGAGTTCTGCAAGCTGAACTATGGCACAGAGTTCCCCCGCTTTAAGAAACTGAAGGTTAACGGCGAAGACGCAGATCCTCTGTACAAATATCTTACAAGCCAGAAGGGCTTTGCCGGATGGGACATGAGTCATCCTATAGCTCCGATTCTTGACGATATGCTGTCAAAGGCAGATCCCGACTATAAGAGCAAGGCAGACATCAAGTGGAACTTCACAAAGTTCCTTGTTGCCAAGAACGGTGTAGTTGTGGCACGTTTCGAGCCTACAGAGAAGATAGAGAACATAGAGAAGCAGATTGAAGAACTGTTGAAGAAATAAAAACATATACATTCATATTTGTATAAGATGAAATGAAAAGCCAATGATATAGCGCGGTGCAACCTTATGGGGCATGGTGGTGTATTGTTGGCTTTTCTTTGTCTTTTAAAAAAACTATAAATTAATATGGAAAACGCAGAGAGAGTGAGCTGCCTTATCATAGGCAGCGGTCCGGCAGGATATACGGCTGCGATATATGCAGCACGTGCTAACCTGAATCCGGTAGAGTATTGCGGTCTGCAGGTTGGCGGACAGCTGACACAGACTACAGTGATAGAGAATTTCCCCGGCTATCCCGAGGGTGTTGACGGCAATCAGATGATGTTGGATTTGAGGCAGCAGGCAGAGCGCTTCGGTACAGACATGCGCGACGGCGTTATCGTTAAGGCTGACCTGAGCGAGGCTCCTTACAAGCTGACAACAGACGACGGACATGTTATTGCTGCCGACACAGTAATCATTGCAACAGGTGCTTCGGCTAAATATCTCGGACTGGCTGACGAGGAGAAATATAAGGGCGAAGGCGTGTCTGCATGTGCCACATGCGACGGCTTCTTCTATCGCAAGAAGGTTGTTGCCGTTGTTGGCGGCGGCGACACAGCATGCGAGGAGGCTCTTTATCTTGCAAGTCTTGCAAAGAAGGTTTACATGATTGTGCGCAAGCCGTTCCTCCGTGCATCAGAGGTTATGCAGCGCCGTGTAAAGGAGGCTGAGAACATAGAGATTCTGTTTGAGCACAACACGCTCGGCCTTTACGGCGAGAACGGTGTTGAGGGTGCTCACCTCGTTAAGCGCAAGGGCGAACCCGACGAGGAGAAATACGATCTGCCTATCGACGGCTTCTTCCTTGCTATCGGTCACAAGCCTAACAGCGATGTGTTTAAAGAGTGGCTCGACCTCGACGAGATAGGATATATCAAGACCATAGGCAATACTCCTTGCACCAATGTGCCCGGCGTATTTGCTGCCGGCGACGTTGCTGATCCTCACTATCGTCAGGCAATCACAGCTGCTGCAAGCGGTTGCCGTGCGGCAATAGAGGCTAAGAACTATCTTCAGGAGCATCCGTCTCACTGATAGACGTTTGCTGGCTTGAATTAGAAATAAAGTGGAGTATGAGCGCGTATGATTTTTCATGTCGTTCATACTCTTTTTTGTATTGTGCCGGATATTAGTAGATAAGTCTTTTCAAAGCTTGTGTTATTCGGTATATGCAGGCTTTATTCTGACAAAATGGCGGCAATCCGAATATAGAAAATAAATCGGCGAGTCCGAAATATCTGGTTTGCTCAAAAATAACCACTTGTTTGTAACAGAAAACTCGGCCACTTTTGCATCAAAAGTGGCCGAGTTTTGACTCATAAACAATAGGTTAATGATTTGAAACCTATAGATATGATTTAGCTTATAGTCTTTATTGAAATTGGCTGTATTTTATCTAACTTTTAATAAAAATACGTCTATTACTTTCTGATTTTTTAAGTTTAAATGCAATTAAACTTTTGTTGCCCGTAAAAACAAAATAAGTGGATATGGAGTTGAACTCAAAAAAGAGCAATTGGGCTTATATATTCTGTATTATAAATTGCCGTTTATAAATTCATGCAGCCGAGTTATTTTACAGAAAAGCGTTTAAATTCAAAGATTTTGTAAAGATACTTTATTGAGATAAAAAACATATTCGTGTATAGTCCGTAACGTTTGCATGCCTTAACGTCTTCTTTCGTAATCAGTATTCTGTTCTTGATGCTTTTAGTGCTGACGCCGCCGGTTCGCATCGTTACAAAATCCTTTTTAAGGTACTTTGTCCTAATCTGGTATTTATGAAATAGCCTGACCATCATGTCATAGTCAGATGCTATTTTATAATCTAACGAATAATTTCCGCATTTCTCATAAACTTCACGTTTTACGTAAAATGACGGATGTGCGGGCATAAAGCCGAAGCGCAGCCAAAATGGCTTGAACATGGCAGACGAATAATACCTTACAATTTTGTCGGGGTTGCTTCCGTCGATGAAATGTATGTCTCCGTAGACAGCATCTAATTTGTTGTCAGCAAAAGCCTTTACTACATTCTCTATGATGTCATCTGATGTGAAATAGTCGTCTGAGTTGAGAATGCCGACGATGTCTCCCGAACTTTTGCTGATGCCTTTGTTCATTGCATCGTATATACCTTTGTCTTTTTCTGACAGATAATGCAGCCTGCCGTTAAAGCGTTCCTGATATTTTTTTATTATGTCTAATGTCCTGTCGGACGAATTCCCGTCAATAATCCAATATTCAATGTTAGGATATGTCTGGCTTAATACAGATTCTATCGTGCTTGCAACCGTTTTGGCACTATTATATGTAGTTGTTATTATTGATACTTTAATCATTTTCTGTATATTAGGCAAGTTTTATCATGACAGGCTCAATTGTCTGCAGTTAAGCCATCTCTAAATTAAATGCGAAGTTAATCAAAATAAATATTTTGAGCAAATTTTTGAATATTTTAGATGTAACAAAACATCATTGCGGTTGTCCGTCACAGTTTTATGAGGCCTTTGCATATCGCATACCGGAAATTTATTTTGTCTTTTAACGACGAGGTGCTTTTTCTTGCTGTTGACGAACTGTTGTGCCCATGTCTTCTGAACAGAATAAGACTTTGGGGTATGAAGCATACATTAAATTTGAATGCTGCGACATTTCCAAGCCAGATGTCATGCATAGGGGTGTCTTCCGGAAATGGTATGGCAGCGTCTAGCAGTTCTTTTCTGAAAGCCATGCAACAGCCAAGATATCCGTTCTTTAGAAGCAGGTTATACCATTTCCCGTATTTTGTGTTGTTGAGCCTGAAAAAAGAAGATGAAGTCTCCTTTAAATCACCGTCGGTTACTGTTGCATCGCTGACAACACAACAATAATCTTTAAGATATTTCATACATATAGAAACTTTGCCCTCTTTCCATACATCATCCTGGTCGGCAAGGAAGATGTAGTCTCCTTTAGCATGTTTCAGTGCCTGCTCAAAATTTTTTGTGGGTGAACCCATGCCGGGCCCGTCAATAATCTTTATTCTGCCGTCATTTAATTCCTCAATTATATTTCTTGTATTATCCTTAGAATTATCATCCGATACGATTATCTCATCGGCGGGGGCTAATTGTTCCAGTATGGAAGTCAATTGTTGTTTTATGAATTTTTCACCGTTGTATGTGGCTATGCAGACTGAAATCATGGCAACTTTATTTCTTTATTATACTTTTGACTAATATTTTGAACGTTTCTGTTGTCTTACATCTTACAGAGAGGGCAATAGTATGTTTTAAGACAAGATACGATATCCTGGCTTTTGTATATATGCTTCTGGTCTCGAAGCTGGCAGCATTTTGGCAATATTTCTTAAAGCGGCTGATAAGTTTTGCTTTGTCTTCAGCGTTATTCGAAAAGTCTTGTATGCATTCGATATTTAATACGATGAAGTTTTTAGTGACTCTTTTCAGTCTTTCAATAAATTGAAAATCAGAAAAGTCGAGGCTTACGTCTTCTTTATATCCGCCCGCTTTAATAAAGTCGGCGACTTTTATCAGCATCCCGCTATTTATAATGTCATATTCTTTAATTTTATGCATGCCTGGTTTTATGCATGTCGTCTGTTTCCAAATACACGATCTGACAGGTGACAGAAATCTGTCGCCTGATATCTTGTGTATGGGTACGAACAGACAGCAGTCAAGGTCCTCCGTCAAAGCCTTTTGATATTCAGCCATTGCTTCCGGTGGAAATGTCGTATCTTGGTCTGATAACAAAATCCATTCGTATCCGTGTTGTCTGGCATACCTTGCTGCTTCATTGTAATGTATGGATAGTCCTGGATTGGACGGGTTCCAGAAATATTCGTATTTTCCATTAGGGAGATCTATCTTTTCGTATTGTTTTGTCTGCGAGTTGTCAAAAACAAGCAAACAGCTTATGTTGTCTATATTATTTTTTATTAAAGTATTGTATACGTTGCAGTTGGTTAATTTCGACCCATAAATCACCACCACAACGGCAATTGATGCAGGATTGTTGTTTCTTGTAAATTTATCCATCTTTCATCACTCCTTATTATAGCTCAAATTGATGTGACAAATAAAGATAAGTACGGTCATCTGTATGATTGATGACAAACCCTGGAATATCTGTTCGTCAACAAACTGGGTAACTAATAATGTAAAAATATAGGCATATAGATACATCATCAGGTTGTTGCCTGTTTTTGAATATTTGTATATTGCGCCAATAATTAATCCATCAATCAAGGCAAATACAAAAATTCCGGTAAACCCAAAGTCCTTGAAGTATGAAGACATTATTGTATATACGTTAGTTGGCAGAGGCGTTGTACAGAATTCCTGAACGATAGGGGGAGGGGTGTTTATGTTGAATCCGAGTGATTCAAAAATTCCATAGAAGAAGCGGAGAGTTACTTCACCCCATTGGGTAGATGAACATGGAGACAGTTGTCCAAATGCGATGATAGATGTTACAGAATAAATTATCAGCAAGTCTCCAATAACCTCGGCATCTGTTTCGGTGTCTGAGCTTCCTCTTAGAATAAACATCAGCGGTACCAATGCAATAAGAAACACTGATCCCCAAAATATAGGCTTTAATGATATTCTTCCTTTCTCATAAAGCAGATAAAGGCTTGTAAATATGTACATGAACAATGTCATCTTTCCCATTGTCGCAATAAAGAAGAGAAAGCAGAGCGATATGACAAGCAACATGCGCCATTTCCTTATTTTGCTGCGGCATATTTCTATGATTAGCAGAGTGTTTATGACGTATACAAAATATTTTACAATACCAAGCTGGTTCTCTTCAGGGTTGACAGCCTGTTCTCTTAATGTGTAGAACAGGCCTTCGGGCGAACCGAGCATAAATGCATGTTGCACAGCTTTATACACGGCCATAGGAACAAGGATCAGCGTAATTAATGTTATTATGTCAACATTCTTTTCGCATACTTTCCATGGGCTTTTTTTATATGAAGGGAAAACTACAAAGGTGACGGCAGATGTAATGACAAAGGTAAATACCCAAATGGTTAAGCCATATACAAATTGTTCAGAAACAGCATACAGCTCCTTATGAACAAAAGTATAGAGCGTGAGAATTATAATCCATACAATCAGAGTTGTATTCCATGGTGAGAATATCTGACGTTTTGGAAGATAAGAGCAGAATCTGGGTGACAGCAGGAAAAAAGACAGCATTCCTGCGAACACAAATATTAATATTATTATGTTTGTCAACATTTTGCCTTTATTTACTTATTCCATATTCCCGTTGCTTTATTGTTTGCCAGCTTTTCAAACTGAATCTTATTGCATATAGTGCATATCAGATTAACGGATATCAGTGCACTGATGATGCCGTAAAGACCAAATCTGTTGCCTAAGAATATAGCCAACGGGATGTATATTATAGCTTCTAACGCTGTTATTATTGTAATCAGACGTATTTTTCCTATTCCGAAGAGGATGTTAGAGTAACATGTGCTGTAAATAAGTACACACATATATATTGCCATTAATGCAGACAGCAGATAGCCTATTTCAACTTTACCGCCAATCCATATTTTATAGATGAATTCAGATGATGCGAGCATCAGTATCAGAAGAACGAGAAACGCCAGCATTATTTTATTCATCTTATTCATCATGTTGTTTATCCATTTCCAGTCATTCTTTGTATACGCATCAGTTGTTGCAGACCAGAGCGGTGCGGTGATGATTGTAAACACCATTATCGTCAGACTGAAGTATTTGTATGAAATCTGGTATGGCGTAACTTCTGCCGGAGATAATATGCGCGTAATCAGTACGTTTGAAGAGGCAAATATTATCAGACCTGATATCTGAACAATGAAGAACAATATTCCTAGTGAGAACAGTTCTTTAAGTTCTGTTTTATCAAACAGCCTGAATGAAGGCCTTAGATATTTGTATCTGCAAAATGTCAGCGGATACGAAATCAGGTAGACCATCAGGGGCGACAATGTGTAGATGCAGGCCACGTCGAATAATGTGAGCTTATATATTAGCGACAAAACAAATATGCAGATCAGTGCCAGCGTCTGGCCGGAAACAACGAGAAGATTGTTTATTGCCGGAAGTTGAAGCCCAAGATAGACATTTCCGATAAATTTGAAGATAAATGTTATGCCTACAAATACAATGGAAATAACAAATATACCCTCTAAGTTTGGTACTGTAGCGCTGTTTATGTTCAATAGCGAATGAAGGTCAATATTGTGAATTATTATTCTTAAAATGAGAACAATGGGTATTACAATAATGATCAGCATCATGAATGTTGTGCTGACAAGCCTTCTGGCTTTTTCCTTGTCGCCTTTTGCTAATGCTTCTGCAAGCTTATTTCTGAGTCCGTTTCCCAGGCCTATGTCAAATTGGTCTATCCATAACAAAATGGAATTGATGGTAAGCCAAATTCCATATTCGTATTGGTTCAGACAATTTAATGTAATGGGCACGAGCAATAATTGAACAATGCAGTTCCAGCCTTTTATAAGTATGGAACCGGCAATGTTCTTTTTTATTAAAGCTGTGCGTTCATTACCATTAAATATTTTTTTTGAAAACATAGACAGATGTTCCTATGAATGTTAGAATCATACAGAACGCAACAAACACCATGCGTTTAGGGCCTGTAGGCTTAAGTGGCACAGATGCCGACTGTAGTGTAGTGAACGCAGGCGTCCTTTCCTGTAATTTCGCTTTCGCAAGTTGAAGCTGCTGACTTATTTGCTGATAGTTGTTGTACTGCAGCTGCATCTCGTTTTCAAGGTCTTCCAGTTTTGCCTTGTAGCTTTCAAGCACCAAGTCCTGATTGGCATCAGAGAACACCGCATATACCTGTCTTGCACGTTCGTATTGTCTTTTAGCTTCTTGATACAGATTTTTTGTGTACTCCAGGTCTATACGTGCCTTGTTTGTTCTGTACTTTATGATGAACTGCTGCAGTTTTACCCTTGCAGAGTCTGCTATGGTGGCACAGATCAAAGGATCCTGGTCCTCAACGTTTATAGTGATGACACTGGTCTTCTTGTCAACGCTACATTTAATCTTTTGCCCAACCAGTTTGGCTATGTCGTTTTGCTTCTTTGTCATTTTGAAAGGATTGACTTTCATTGCGCTAGCTCCGCCTTCAGCATCCTCGTCTTTAAACAAGTCTTTTACAAAACCTATTATCTTTTCCCACCATGCTGATTTCTGGTACTTCTCAAGATATTCGTAATATGTAGTTTCTATTTTCCCGTCATTTGATTTTATTTTAATGGGGAACATGCTTGTCTGAAAGTCGGCAGATTCCATCAGGTCAGGATACAGTTCTGGCACAATGGCATCCTGATTTGCCATATTAGACATGTTTAGGCCGAAACTCGACGCCAAGGCACCAAGGCCACCTATATTTGGAGTGGTGGTTTCAGGTGCCAGTTTAACTTCACAGACATAGAATCTCGGAACACATAAAATTAAGAATGCACTTACAACAAATGCAACAGAAAGATTTATTATAAATAATTTCTTATGTGTCTTTATTCTGTTAAGAAGCTTTTTCAGGTCTATTTCCCTGAGCTTGTATTCTATATTCTCAACCATTTTCTTTTATTTTTTACAATATATTTGCCAGTGTCGCAATCATTGTTGCTATTGATGCAACAGATGTTCCGATAGTCATCTTTTCAGCAATAGTCATCTTGTTGATTTCCTTTTCAGGTACAACAATTTCACATCCGGGCTTTGGCTTGGCATTTTGGCTAACCTTTGCAATAGTGCCGTTCATGTAAACAATGTATGTCTGGCTCTTCTTTGCCTTTTCGCTGAATCCGCCGGCCTGGTTAATGTAATATTTAGCCTTCTTGCCCTTCTGGAAACCTACGGTGTTAGGATACATCACAGCACCGTTTATCTTTACTGTTCCGTTATATTGCGGTACGATGATTTTGTCGCCTTCACGCAAAACGATGTCTGCATCGCATCCGGGGTTGGCTAGGGCCTTGTCAAGCTCTATTCCGACAGAATAGAACTCAGGTATTTCAAATTTCTTGATTTTCTCGCTGTCTTTAAGATCTATTTTCTTGTTTTCCTTCGCAGCTTCTATTTCCATCTGTTCTGCCTCTTCCTTAGCTTTTTTGAGCACGGCTTCCATACGTGCGCGTTCGCTCTCGTTCACCTTTCTTTCGAGGCGTGCACCTGCAATATAGCCACGGTCGTTAACGCCGCCGGCACTCTTTATAAGGTCGCTCAGACGCTGATTCTTCTTAGAGAGCGTATATGTACCGCTGAACATTACTTCGCCTTCAACGACAACATTCTGCTGCTTGTAGTAGCCGGGACTCTTGCGGACATACACTTCGTCGAACGGCATGAGTTTGAAGCCGGGTGTACCGTCAATCACAAAACCGTCTTTCAGGGCGAATGTGTAAGTGCGGGCAATGACTGAGTCGGTTGTCAGTGCCTTCGGGTTTACAATTCGTCTTGACACATCCACTTTTACTGTTGAGGCTGTCTGCTTTAAGCCTCCTGCCTGCAAGACGAAGTCCTCAAGGGTTTCGTTGTCGGCATATCTGTAGATACCCGGGTATTGCACCTCTCCGTGTATTGTGATAGTCTGTTCTTCCATCATCTCCTGTTTGGTCGGGATGAACAGCACATCGTTGTTTTGTATTGGTATGTCAGGAACGGTGCCGTCCAATATGCCTTCCACGTCTACCGGAACAACCTCGAGTGTACGGTCTTTCTTCATTCTGTGCATTACGGCACGTGCAGTGAAGGCTTCTTCACGGAGACCGTCGGCGTGTTCAATAAGTGTTTTTACGCTGTTGATGTCGCCTCCTACCTGATACATTCCGGGACGGAACACGGCACCCTTGACCTCAACCATGTTAGAGAAGCGGGGCAGGATAGAGTCAACGCTTACAGAGTCCTCGTCTGCAAGATGGAATGCACTCATGTCAAATTCATCAACGTTGTAGACCGAATATTCTCTTCCTGTCTTTCTGACAATGCGTACAGATTTCTTATATGCATCTCCTGTAAATCCTCCGGCGTATTTCAGCAAGGTGCCAACGCTTTCGTTTCGCTTCATTTCATAGTACATTGGTCTTTTCACCTTTCCGGTAATATTTACCAAGCAGTCGTAAGGACCAACGGAAATGACGTCGTTGTCGGCAAGTCTGACGTTGCCTGTGAGTTTTCCGTTCAGGATATAGTCATAGATGTCCACAACAGACACCAGTCGGTTATTTCTGTATACCTTGATGTTACGCATCGTACCTATATCGTTTGTACCACCCGCCATATACAAGGCATGGAATACTGTTGCAAACGCAGGAAGAGTGTAGGTTCCAGGGTTCTTCACCTCACCCATCACGTTAATCATTATCGAGCGTGTCTGACCAACAGTTAGCTTTATCTTCGAACTGCTGTATCTTGCTCCTAACGTAGAGCGCAGGCGTGCATTTGCCTGTGCCACGGTCAGACCGCTTACCTGTACGGGGCCGAAACCTTCTATTGTTACTTCTCCGTCGGGTGAAACGGTGCTTTCTATAGTTTTTTGTGATGCGCCATATATGTCGATATAAACAGCGTCGCCCGGGCCTAAGATGTAATTCTGCGGGGTGGCGATGTTCATGTTGGGCTCGAACGTAAGGTCCTTGTTGTTGAAGATATCACGTCCGAACACTTTTTTCTTTCTTTTTTCTGCAAGGAGCTTTTCCAGCATGGCCGTTGTGTCAGGGATGAATGTGTTCAGTTCATCCTGCATCATCAGCCAGTCTTCGTTTGTCTCGTCATAGACAACTTCTTTTGATTTGCTCTTTTTCTTTTCTCTTGTATCTTTTATTCTGTATTGCGGTGATTCTTCGTCATCGTCGTTTTTGCTTGAGCCTTTCTTTCCGTTATTCTTTCTCTGGCGTCCGTTATCTTCTTCCGTGTCTTTGCTGCTTACGGTGCCAAGGCCTTTGTTCTTTGCCTGGCGTTCATATTTGTCTTTTACGCGCCTGATCTGTTCTATAGTTACGCCTTTCTGCATCAGTTTTGTTACAATCTGTGCCTGCGATGTGCCTTCGGCGTTTTCTTTCATTACAAATTTCAGTATCTGTTCGTCTGTCATTGACGATTGTGCTGTTGCATAACAAGGCAACAGCAGTGCGAATAAGAAAAGAATGATATATTTTTTCATATTAAATTAATTTCCACTTAAAATTTCTTGCCACTAATTATACTTGCGGCTGTACGCATTATTATGCTGAAGTCGAGCGCCAGCGAGCGGTTCTCGAGATAATGAATATCCATCTGCAGACGTTTCAGCATCTTTTCCATGCTGTCAGTATAGCCATTATATAATGTAGCCTCAGATGTCAGTCCGGGCCTCATTTCATATATTAGCACATACGAATTGTCTATTTCCATTATCTGGTCGATATAGTACTTGCGTTCAGGGCGCGGTCCTACGAGCGACATGTCGCCGATAAGCACGTTCCAAAGCTGCGGCAGCTCGTCAAGATGATGCTCTCTTAAAAACCTTTCGGTTTTGGTCGAGTTGCTGTCATCACATTTAGCCACCAGCTGTGGTTTGTCCTCAGCCTTGCTGAGAGTTCTGAATTTATATATGGTAAACGGCTTGCCTCTGTATCCTATGCGTTCTTGCGAGAATATTGCAGGTCCGTTCTTTTGTCTTTTGAGCATTATATATATAATGAGGAACAATGGTGATAATATAATCAGTCCTAAAAAGGCTGATATAAAGTCGAAAGCCCTTTTTATTGCCCTTTGTGTAGCATTCATAGCATCATGGCTGCAGCTTATGCAGTCCGCCTCTTTCGTATAGACGTTGTTCACCTTCTAAAAAATATTGTTTCTCTATAATAACCCCAAATATTCAAATTTGTTGCAAAGGTAACACAAATAATTTGAAAAAAATGTTAGTTGCTCTCTGATTATTGAAAAAATAGCCATAAATTTGCGTATTCTTACAGAAAGAGTTATCTTTGCACGGATAAAACGTAGCTCCGGCACGTTTGGCAGATTGGGGTTGACCGGATTTGACAGCGGGTTGGAATGGTACGTAAGCACGCGGAGCGTCGTCTGTTGGCTCCTAAATCTCAGCGGTCAAAAATTTATCTGGCGAAAACAAATACGCTCTCGCTGCCTAATCGAAGCATAGTAGATTATCGGCTTAATCCAGTCACAAGGTGACAGGACGAGACACTGCTCGAAAGCTGTTGTTCCGAAGCGTTTCGGTAAAGCGGTGCGGTTAAATCGGAAATAGTCTTGTGCGGCCCCGCACTCAAGATGAAGTTTTAGGGGATAAGGTTGCAGTTGGTGGTCCGGGTCTTGCTGCAGCTCGAAAACCGAAGGCCGGAATAAGCGTGTAGAAAGCGTATGGTTTCCCTGTTTGGACGAGGGTTCGAATCCCTCCAGCTCCACACAAAAGGCGGTGTAAGCTTATTACGCCGCCTTTTTGTTTACTTTACGGCATATCTGTAATCTTTCCTGAACTCGCAGATTTAGTATGAAAATCTCTGTTTTGTCCTGATTTCATGTGTTTTATGGTGATGAATCATGTGCATGAAACAAATATTAATGTATTGGTGACGAATAGTGGGGCGCTAATTGATTATAGTTTTTACCTTTGTACTCGGTACAGGTCTTTTACGGCATAAGCCATAAGCGGATGGCGCATATCTATGGCGAAGACCTATGCATGGGCATGAAAAACTTTAATATTCTGATATATAGAGATCCTCAAATCCGCAACTACGCGCCTAATATGATACAGAAGCGAAAATAATCTGC